>Ga0164290_1001569_pt1 | contig 30237 bp, 22 predicted proteins | sample Micstemetagenome_FD_108782 | JGI IMG/M metagenome (GOLD analysis project Ga0164290, IMG submission 108782) | Contaminated culture microbial community from soil near Moab, Utah, USA - Microcoleus steenstrupii SON62 (Illumina Assembly) | ecosystem: Environmental > Terrestrial > Soil > Soil crust...
CGGAGTACTTAGTACTGGGTACTGATGCGCCCGGAGAACTCAGCGCAAGTCCGATCGAAGTGGATTGACTGCGTTTAGACTGTAACCGGCAATTACGCATCGCCGGCAACCCTCTTACTTCTTCGCTCTTAGCCCACTCCTCCCCGCCTCACCGTAAATTGTGCGGCATGTCTTCAAGCACTGGCTTGCGCTCGTACTCGTCGGCGGCGACAATCTCGCGCGTCGGATCGAAGCCGTCGCCGGGGACGATCCAGATTTCGCCGTCTCCTGCGGGCTGCTCGGCGATGACGGCGTGGTGGCGAACTAGTTCGAGCACCGCCAAGAACACGCCGACGATGGCCGACTTGTGCATGCCAGGCTCGAACATCTCGGAGAAGGCGGCCCGCCCCTGCGAGACGATCCGCGAATGGATCCGCTGCATGTAGACCTGGATCGGCGTGTCGTCGTAGGTGATGGTGGTTTGCCGCGGCGCTTGTGAGGTGCGCAGAATGCGGCCCATGGCGCTCACGAGATCCCACAGCTCGACTTCCTGGATCGGCTGACCGGCGAGGTCAACCTGTCGCGGCGGCAGTTCGCTCGCCAGGCGGGCATGATGCTGCTGCCAGTCGCGGCTGCGTTCCTCGAGCATGCTGGCCGCATCTTTGTACTTCTTATATTCGAGTAGCCGCTCGACGAGCTCGTGACGGGGATCCTCCCAGACTTCCTCTTCCTCGCCGCCGCGCGGCAGCACCAGACGCGACTTGATCTCGATCAGCGAGCTGGCCAGATCGAGGAAATCTCCGACCGCGTTTACGTCGAGCGCCGTCAGCACGTCGAGGTGCGCCAGGTATTGCTCGGCGATGACGGAGATCGGGATGTCCGTGATCTCTACCTCATGCTTGCGCACCAGGTAGAGCAGCAGGTCGAGCGGCCCGCGGAAGGAGTCGAGTTCTACGCGAAAATCCATTACGGCTTTCTTAGTTCATCCGTGACAGCTGGCGCGACTTAATGCTGAAACAGGAACTCTTTCGAGTTCATCACGGCCCAGAACAAATCTTCCAGTCCCTGGCGGCGGTCTTCGGCAGTGGTGATGTGGCTGAGAGCCGTCTTCAGTTCCAGTTCGCTCGGAGGGCGGGCGAGAGCGGAATGGTATAGGTCGATCACTAGCTCACGGGCGTCCGCCAATTCGTCCGCCGTAGCCGGTTGATCCACCTTTCGTGGCGAAAATATGGTGGTCAAGTCGTACTTCGTCGTCAGGTACGAGCCCGCGGCTTGCAGTTTGTCGGCGGTAAGCTCGTGGTCGTAGACGAGCAGTTCGCTGATGTCTCCCTGCCAGTTCTGGGCTCCCGGCGGAATATCCTCGCGGCTGCCAACGGTGAAACCGGCAGCACCGTCATCCACGCCCACTGCTCCCGGCTGAAGCACCGTCTGCTCGGTCCCGTTCATGAGCAACCGAATCTTATGGCCCGGGCCAGCGGAGAGGAAGGTCGACAGGAACGGCTTCTCGATGTCGGCAAACCGCTCGCGCGGTAGCGTGGAATTGCCGGTGTGGTTGTGATTGTCCGAATACACGTAGTAGCCATTCGCAACGAGTACATGCTGGGCAGCAAACACGCCCGTCCCGCCGGCGTTGCTGCGGCGGAAGCAAATCAGCGAACCGCCGTGACCGCCGGCCTCAGCGCGGGCGACGGCAAGCACGGTGCGCGGCGAACCAGCGGGTAGCAGATTCACGTCGCTGGTCAGCAGATCGTCGACGCCGTCGAATCGAATGCTCGGCAAGCCGGCAAACCCTTCATTCACGAAGATCGGCTGCTGCGACCCGGTCGGCGAAGCGATTGCCAGCTTCCCGGGCCGAGCATCTTGCCACTGACCGATCGGCTGGGAATCGCTCGCCGGTGATCCCTTCGGGCCAGAAACGCCGGCATCGGCCCGCAACCACAATGCGAGGCCTTCGCTGGGCGGCTGCCCTGCAGCCTGCAGGCGCCGCTGAAGATCGCCGCTAACGCGGGAGATTTTGCTGCGACGGTCGCGCAGTTTCTGGGGCAACAGCGGGCCACTGATCATCTGCAACGCGCGATCGAGCTTCGGATCGGCGCTCCGTTCACAGGCGCAGGCGGTTTCACGGCCCGGCTGGCCGAAGACTTTCATGAAGTGGTTGCCCGAATCAGGACTCGGCAACTGCCCGGCCCGCGTCCGCTCCGGCAGACCGGTGAACGTCTCCGGCACACCGGTCACGCGACCGATCGCATCGAGTAACTGCTCGGCGGTCATCAAACGGGCATAGGCGTGGCTGTTGTACTTTATGTCCTTCAGGTTCTGCTCGGTTGCGACGCTGGAAAGCTGATAGGTTCGGCTGCGGAGAATCGTGCGGATGAGATGTCGCTGGTCGAACTTGTGCTGGACGAAGTCGCGCGCGAGGGCGGCGAGGAGCGGTGCGTTGCTGGGCGGGTTGGACGGGCGGAAATCGTCGACCGGTTCGACGATGCCGCGGCCCATCAAATGCGCCCAGATGCGATTCACGGACACCTGAGCCACATGCTCGTTCTCGGGGGAGGTGATGTAGCGAGCGAGCACCTGGCGCCGGTCTTCAGCTTCGGCGACCTCAAACTTCTCCGGCCAGGGGAGCCACGGCTTGACGATTTGCCCAGTGCGCGGCTGCACAACTTCGCCGCTGGCGAGCGAGTACACGACGGTCTCATCGCGCCTCGCCGTGGTCTTGCGACCAACGCGTGTGAAGAACGCGCCGATGCCGTGGTAGTTATCCTGCGACCAGCGGTCGAACGGATGGTTGTGGCACTTGGCACACTGGATGCGAATGCCGAGCAGCAGCTGGGCGGCCGTTTCGGCGCAGTCGTTCACATCGGCAGTAGCGCGGTAGAAAGCGGCCGGCGGATTCTGAATGCTGCTGCCGCTGGCGGTCAGCAACTCGCGGACGAGCTGATCGTACGGCTTGTTTTCACGGAGGCTGTCGACGAGCCAGCGGTGCATCTTGTGTGTGGCTGCGTCCCCGACTCGGCTGCTTTTCACGCGGAGCAGATCCGCCCACTTGAGTGCCCAGAATTCGGCATGCTCCGGGCGCTGCAGCAATTCATCAATCAGCCGGTTCCGCTTGTCGCTGCTCGTATCGGCGACGAAAGTTCCCGCTTCTTCCCGTGTCGGCAGCATGCCGAGCACGTCGAGATAGATCCGGCGGACGAATTCGTGATCGCTGGTGAGTGGCGAAGGGGGGATCTGGAGTTTTTGCAGCTTGGCATCGACCAGTTCGTCGATGTAGTTGTGCACTGGCGGATTCGGCCAGGCGAAGCCGGGCGTATCGCTGAGCAGGGTGAACTCGGCGGTGTCCATGTAGTCGAGGTAGCGGGCGAGAATGACTGCCTCGCCGCGGGCCAGCGGCGTGACGAGTCCCTGCTCGTCGACGCGCGCAACCTCGTCGTCGCTACTGGTGAAGACAGCCAGGTGAGTGACATCCCGAGAGCTGCCATCGCTGAAGCGGGCAATGAGCTTAAGCGATTGAGGCTCTAGCGGGAGTTGCCGTTCGAGTTGCTTGGGCGAAACCTCGACCGCGACGCACTGCGCTCGGCCGGCGGCGTCTGGTCGGCAACCTTCCGCGATCCAGCGGCGGATCAAGGCATAAGCGGGATCGCTCTTCTTCAGCCTCTGGCCGCCGCCGTGGGCTACTTGCATCAGCGGCTTGGCGAGCAGCAGGCTGGTGTCCGGATCTTGCACGTTGCAGCGCCGGCCAAGGTCTTCGCGCAGGATGGCCACTTCGTCGAAGGCTGGGTCAAAGCCGCGCAGACTGAGGCGAAAGCCCCCTTTGCCGGTCGGTGAGCCGTGACAAGCGCCCGAACTACAGCCGTGGCGCGAGAGAGCGGCGAGGACGTCGTAGCGAAATGATACCGGCTCGGCGGCGAAGGTGGCGCTGCTCAGCAGAGTAAGGAACGTTGCAAGTAGGCAGGCGATACGCTCACTCATCCGCCACCTCAAAAGAGTCTGTTACTCGCCGGCCTTGTCCGCTCCACCGAGCAGCTTGTCGATTTGTGGCTGCAATTGCTCAATGCGATGAGCCACCGCGGCGACTTTGCCCTCGCGGTCGACGAGCATGAGCGTAGGGATGCCGCGGACGCCGTACTTCGTCGCCAGGGCCTCCGTATCTTCGCCTGCCAGCGTGGGCCAGGGAAGCGGTTTTTGCTCGAGAAACGTAGAGAGGGCCTCCAAGTCCTTATCCAGACTGACGCCGAGCACCTCGAAGCCCTGCGCCTTGTGCTTCTCGTACGCGGCGATCACGTTGGGCAGTTCCTTCTGACACGGCCCGCACCACGTCGCCCAAAAGTCGACCACCACAACCTTGCCCCGGTAGGTATTCCAAGCCAGCGGCACGCCTTGGGTCGTGAAACCTTCGAGCTGCAGCTCCTTGCCGACCAGATCCGACTCCTGCACGGCTGGCTTCTTGGCGATCTTTTTGCCGTAGCGCGAGAGCTGTTTGTCACTGCTGGTGGCGAACGTGTTGCCGAAGATTTCAAACTGCTTTTCCCGTTCGTCGCCGTCTTCCAGTCGGTTGATCAAAGCGACCGTGGCCGACGCCATGCGCAGGTGCTTCGCAGCGAGCTTTTCTTTCTCAAAGTATACCTGCAGTTCGGTGAGTCGTTCCGGGACTTTGTCGAGTGCCAGTTCTTCGCCGTCGATGGCTTTCCGCTCGGCCTGGTAGAAGGCAATCAGGCGGGTGACTTTCGCGCGCTCATCGTTTTCAAACTCCTTGACGGTCGCTTGCAGCTGTCCGTCGGCTTTTTCGTCGCCATTGCAGGCCGCCTGATGAAGGATGTGCAGCTTGGTCTCGACGGCGAGCAGCAGTGCCGAGTCGCTAGGTTTAGGCTCCAGCTTCATGAGCCGGTCGCAAGCTTCGGCGACCGCGTCGGAGAAGCCAGGACGGGCCTGGATCGTCTTCGGCTTGTCGAGCATCTTTTCGAGCCAAGCTTCGAGCTGCGCGGCGCTGAGGCCGGGCTTGGCCGAGTAAGGGTTTTTCTCACCTTCGACAGCCGGCTTCTCGCCGTCTTTGGCAGCAACCGCCGGCTTGTCGGAGATTTCGTCGCCGGCTGCCGGGTCTTCGTAGAAGAGGGCACTGGTCAAGAGTGCACCGAGCAGTGCTCGGGCGGCAGGCTGCTGGCGCTGGACGGCGCTCGACTTGGCATCGGTGCTCTCGTCAGCCGCTTTGCTCTTTCCGCCTTCGTCCTTTCCTTCTCCCCCGCCGAGCAATTTGCCCAGCCGTGCGGCCAGCTTCGGTCCGCGGACATGCAGCGAGTCCACCTTGCCGTCTTTACCCACCAGCACGATGAACGGAATTGCATCCACACCGTACTTTTTAGCCATCGGAATTTCCGACCAGCTTTCGAACATGCCGCCATCGAGCTGTTCCTTGCTGAAGACGCTCGGCCAGGGCAACTGCTGCGTTTTGCTGAACGTCTCGACGTCCTGCAAGTTCACGTTCAGGTTCACGCCGACAACTTCGAAGCCTTCGTCTTTGAACGTACGGTAGTTCTCTTCGATGTTCGGAATTTCCTGCAGGCACGGACCGCACCAGGTGGCCCAAAAGTCGACGAGCACGACCTTGCCGCGGTACGACGCCCAATCAAACGGCTCACCATCCTTCGTGTAGCCCTCAACCTCGAATGGCTTGCCGACGAGATCGAGCCGAGCGAGTGCGTTCTCCGTCATTTCGGCGACGATATCGGCAACACGCTTGTTCTCGTGATCCTTGTAAGCCTCGCGCAGGGCCGTGAAGACCTCGCGGGCCGGTTCGACGTTGCCCGAGTACTCCATCAATTGGCCGACTTCCTGCAGCGGCGACACAAAGACGATGCTCGGCTTGTCAGTTTCAAGCAGTTTCTTGACGGCTGCCGACAGTTTCTCTGCCGCTTCCTCCTGACCGGTCAGCACGTCGTTCGTCAATTGGCTCAGGTTGGCTTCGGTGATCGTCGCCCGAGCCTCCATCAGGCCCGCCTGCTCGGCGATCTTCGGATCCTTGTTCTGCTTCAGATCGTCGGCGATGAGCCGCTGCACCCGAACCGCCTCATCCCGCATGCCGTTCTGCTCCAGCATCTCGGTGACGCTGGCGGCCAGCATCAGGGCATTCTGCTGGGCGGTCGGGCTGGCATCGCGGTATTGTTCGAGCAGCTTCTTGACTTCGGCTTCGATGTCTTCGCCGGTTGTCGTCGGCTGATTGATCATCTGCGACAGCCGCAGTTGGAACTGCAGCAGCTGACCATACTGCGACAGCGTCGCATCCTTGCGGCCGGCCATGTTGTCAGCAAAAGCTTGCAGGCCCTGCGACGCTCCGGGCACGCCAGCCTGCATGTAGATGAGGTAGATTTCCTGCATCGCCTGCAGCACGTCGAGCTTCATCTGCTCGTCAGTGTCGGACGACAGGATCTTCTCGCCAGCCATGATGCGGGCGTTCTGAATCCGTTGGAAGTCTTCGAGCTGCTCCTGGCGGTTTGCTCCGCGCGGCTCGCGGGTCTTCAGTTCCTCCATGAATTGCCACAGCAGCTTGGGGTTCTCGCTGTCGGGCACATCCAGGGTGGCGGCCGAGGTTTTCGGATTGGCCGCGCCCTTGGCGCCGGGGCGTGCGTTTCCGCTACCAGCCGGCACCTTGGTCGACGGCTTGGCCCCTGCGTCCGCAGGCTGACCGCCTCCTTCCGTGAGTGGCGGGTTGATCATCGTCGCATCGGGATCGGCGGCTTCGGCCGGCGATAGCGAACCTTCCTCGGCGTCGATGGCTGCTGCGGATGGGTCGGCGGCAGCTGCAGAGTCGGCGGCTTTGTACTTCGAACGCTCGGCGGTAACCGGCTCGCTCTCTCCCGAGCAACCGACCAACAGCAGCGAAAGCACCCCGACGCCAACCATGGCGAAGCAAGGCGCCAGAAAACGACGCGGCACGGCGAACATAGCGAAATTCCTTCCGTTGGAAGCGTTTAGGTCTTATGGCATTCTAGCGGCTTGGGGGGAGTGGCGGAAAGCGAGATCGAAGCACACGGCGGACGGTGGAAGGCGGAGACCACAGCAATGCTGACTTCGCCAGATGTGCTAGCGGTCACTTTCAGCGCGAATACAACTCTCCCGTCGACACAGAACGACACCCAAACACCTCGCTCTCGTCCACCCTCCGCCTTCCGCCTTCCGCCTACAATTCAACCAGAATCCAGCGAAAGGCATTGAACCTACATGGCCAGTGAAAAAACCCAGGGCATTGTGCTGCGGGTGATCGACTTCAGCGAAACCAGCGCGGTGGTGACGCTGTTTACCAGCGATTTCGGCAAAATCACGGCCCTTGCGAAGGGCGCTCGCCGACCGAAAGGGCCCTTCGAGAACGCTCTTGACCTGCTTGCGCTCGTACGAGTACTGTTCCTGCGCAAATCGTCCGATGCCCTCGATTTGCTGACCGAGGCCAAGCTCGAACGGCGATTCCGCTCGGCAGGTCGCGACCTGACTCGTCTCTACGCAGGCTATTACCTGGCCGAACTGCTGATGGAAATGACTGACAACCACGATCCGCATCCCGAGCTGTTTGCCGCCGCCGACCAGGCGCTGCAGGCGCTCGATACCGATGCGCCGCTCGCGGCGACGGTGCTGCAGTTCGAGTTGACGGCGCTGCGGCTGCTCGGCCATCTGCCGTCGCTCAGCGAGTGCGCCAGCTGCGGCCGATCGGTGGCTGACCAGGGACGAGTCGCGTTCGGCCTGCTGGCTGGTGGCGTGCTCTGCGACGCGTGTCGTAGCGGGCAGCGTCACGTGGTCAGTTTGAGCGGTGCGGCGCTGGGCGCGATGCGAACTTTTGCCGAACCGGTTGCGGCAGGCGACGTACTACCGGAGCTCGATCCAAAGATTCGCGGCGAGCTGCGGGGCGTGATCAATAACTACATGGCTCATTTGCTCGGTCACAAGCCGAAGATGCAGTCGTACCTGGGAGCGCTGGCGAGTTAAGCGAGCACCGGCTCGCACCACTTATCTCCTCATCGAACGAGCAACATGCCTTACCCTGCCCTTCACCGCCTGATCGCTGCCGTCTTGTTGGCGGTTGTGCTTGCGTGCGGGTGTGCGGCTGCCCCCAAAGCGCCGAGCACAGCGGGCGTCGCTCCTCCCGCTCCGGTCAACTCGGTTGCGTCAAGCGGCGAGTCGGCGGCCGACGACGATGACGTCGAGCAGGCTTCATTCGAGCAGGAAGAACCGATCAAGACACCGGCCGACCACTTCAATGAAGCCATCTCCATCAAGAAGTGGCCGGAGAAATTCAAAGCCGCCATTGGTAAGGGCCCGGACCGCAACATCGCCAAAAACCTCTATCGGGAAGGTGATGCTCTCTACAAAGAAGCGGCCGCGCTGGAAGGTTCGGCCCGAACAGCCAAGTTTGCCGAGGCCGGCGCGAAGTTCGCAGAAGCCGCCGAGCGCTGGCCCGATTCGGCCCTCAACCAGGACGCCCTCTATATGGCCGGCGAGAGCTATTTCTTCGCCGACTACTATGTCGAATCGAATCGCGCTTACGAACAGCTCGTGAAAGCGTATCCCAACAACCGTTACCTCGACGTGGTCGATCAGCGGCGCTTCGCCATCGCCAAGTTCTGGCTTGATGCCGATAGAAAGAGCCCCGAACCACTCTACTATGTGAACTTCACCAATCCGCTCCGCCCCTGGAAGGACCGCCGGGGTCACGGCCTGCGCGTGTTCGACAAGATTCGCGTCGACGATCCGACGGGCCGACTGGCCGACGACGCCACGCTGGCCGCCGCGAACGAACACTTTGCGGCTGGCAACTTCATGAAGGCGGACGAGTACTACACCGATCTGGTGAAGGCCTATCCCAAGAGCGAACACCAGTTCACCGCCCACTTCCTGGGCCTTAAAGCGAAACTGAACAGCTATCTCGGCCCGAACTACACAGCCAATTCGCTCGACGAAGCGGAAAAGCTACTCAAGCAGATGCGGCGTCAGTTCCCGCGCGACTGCGAGCGTGAGAAGGAGTATCTCGACCGGGCCATGGCCGAGATCCGCTACAAGAAAGCGGAGAAGCTGATGAGCTTCGCCCGCTTCTACGACAGCCGCTCGGAGTATCGCGCAGCGTCGCACTACTACAACCGCGTGATGAACGAGTTCAACGATACGCCGTTCGCCCGTTCGTCGGAGGAGCGCGTTGCGCAAATCTCCGACCTGCCGCCAGTGCCCGCACAAAAGGCGCAGTGGCTCGTCAACCTGTTCCCCGAGACCGACGAAGCGAAGCCGCTGCTCGAAGCCACACGCAAGTACGAAGAAGAACAGCGCCGCCTGCAGACCGAGGCAGGAGGAGGGACGATGATCGCCCAACCGCCGCAGCAAGACGTGCAGCGGTAAACGAAGCGATTCTGCGTTCCGAAGCTCCACGGCGCAACCAGCTGACTGATGACGCCCACCAAACTTCACCGCCGAAAATTGCTCGCCTGGTTAGGGTCGAGCTGCGCGGCGGTCGTGGGTGCCTCGCTTACGGGCTGTGCCAGTTATCAGATCGGCAGCCGATCGCTTTATCGCTGCGACATCCAAACCGTCCACGTGCCGATGATTCGCTCCGACAGCCTCCGCCGCTTTCTCGGCGAGCGGCTGACCGAGGCGATTGTGAAACGGATCGAATCGGAAACACCCATGAAAGTCGTGGGTAGCGACGAAGCCGACAGCATTCTTTCCGGCCGGATCATCAGCGAAACCAAGCGGGTGCTGTCCGAAACGCGTTTCGATGATGCCCGCGACATCGAAACCGACTTCTTCGCCCAGGTCACCTGGGTCGACCGCCGCGGTGATTTGATCTCTGGCCCCCATAACATGCCGATCGAGCCGCAGCTGATCAGCATCTCGCAGTCGGCCAACTTCGTTCCTGAAGGGGGCCAGTCGATCGCCACGGCCCATCAGCTGGCCATTTCGCGCCTCGCCGATCAGATTGTCGGCCAGATGGAATCGGCGTGGTAGAATCGCCGTTTGCAGCGGTGGCCCCCTTAGCCGGCGGATAACATCCGCCGGAGAATGGCGAGTGGTTATCGCCACCACGCAAGGCGTTTGAGCATTCTTGCCGGAGTCTTCGCGCGGATTTGCCTCTTTCGGTTGTTCTCCGGAGGCTGTTTAGCCTCCGGCTACTTGATGGTTGTATGCATCGTTCTGCGTTAGACCAACGATATCCGTCCCGCGCCACTTCGTGGCAACTGCGCTCGCGCACGCTGCAGTTCGCCAAGCGGCCGCTGATCATGGGCATCGTCAATGTGACGCCCGATAGCTTCTCGGACGGCGGCAAGCATTTCTCGACCTCAGCTGCAATTGATCATTCCCTGCGGTTGCTCGACTCGGGGGCGGACATTCTGGATATCGGCGGCGAGAGCACGCGGCCTTACTCCACGCCGGTCACTGTGAGCGAGGAGCTGCGTCGGACGGCGCCGGTGATCGAAGGCATCCACCAGCGCCGGCCCAAAGCGGTGCTGTCGATCGATACGTCGAAGGCCGAGGTTGCCAAGGCGGCGGTGGGCTGCGGCGCCGAGATCATCAACGACATCTCGGGGATGACCAGCGAGCGGATGATCGAGATCGCTCGCAGCACCGGCGCAGGCGTCTGTGCGATGCACATGCAAGGCACGCCGCAAACGATGCAGGACAATCCGTTCTATGACGATGTCGTTGAGGACATCTACGCCTACCTGTGCGAGCGGCGCGACGCGCTGCTGGCCGCGGGGATCGAGCGAGAGAGGATCTGCCTCGATCCAGGGGTTGGCTTCGGCAAGACGCATCAGCACAACCTCACGCTGATGGCCGGTTGCGACCGCTTTCACGACCTCGGCTGCCCGCTACTCGTCGGCCACTCGCGCAAGGGCTTCATCGGCAAAGTGATCGGCAACAAGGAAGCCGACCGCACGGCAGGCACCATCGGCGGAGCGCTGGCGCTCGCCCAGCAAGGCGTGCAGATCATCCGCGTGCACGACGTGCGACCTGTGCGCGAAGCGCTGCTGCTGTTTGAGGCGTGCGGCGGGATTGATGGGACGGAGAGCTGCTTAGAGGGTGGGTAATCGTGATGAGTAGAAGTATCTCAATTAGCTACGAGAACAAGGCCGGTCAGAGTACCCCAATTGAAATCGAGGCGCCGTACTATCTTCTCGGCATCAGAAGTCGAGCTTGGCCTTCTGGAGTCTCCCAAAGCTGCAGGACCTTGGCTTGTCTCAACTGACGACTCTGGGCTATACCGATCCTGCCATCTTTTGGGGATGGGAGAACTTAACAGTGCTTGAAAGGGAGATTGGTCTCCTTTCAAAGAACCTGCCATCGATCGATTTCGATCGCGAGACGAAGGTGCGCTGGTTGAGCCATCTCACCTATTGCTACCACCTACTTGCCGAGACCGCTCCGAAAGACTCGGTCCCTTGTCTCATGATCGGATGAAGGCTCGGACCGCTTCAGCCGATGCGCTGCAGCCAGGTTTCCTTGTAGAGCACTTCGCTGATGAACATCTGCTGAGCCACTAGGATCGATTCGTGGAGTTGCTCGGCGGTGACGGAGCCGGCCTGGTTCTGGACGTCGAGCGTGCCGGTGGCATCGCGAAGGAACTCGACCTTGTAGCCGCGGTGAAAGGCCTGCCGGGCTGTCGTGTCGCAGCACATCTGCGTCATGTAGCCCGCGATGCAGACCGTGTCGACACCCTTCTCCTTGAGAAACTGTTCGAGCGGCGTGTTGGTGAAAGAACCTGGCAGCTGTTTGTCGATCAGCGTATCGCGCGGCCGCGACTCGACTTCGTCGTGCAGCTGCCACATGTCGCTGCCCTTGCGGAAGATGGGAGACTGGGGGTCGGGCTGATGGTGTCGGACCACCACGGTGGGAATGTTGGCCTGCTTCGCAGCGTCCATAACTTCGAGGATCGACTCTAAATGTCCAACGGGATGGCGAATGGGCAGTGCCCCTTCGAAGTATTCACGCTGCACATCAATGACCAAGAGTGCTCTGCTCATAGGGGAAACCTGGCGAACCAAGAGGACGGAGCTACGGAGCCGCCACGCTGCGGTGATACGGCTGCACCGGATCCGAGCCATTGAAAACTGATCGTTGCGGACACGTCAGTTAGTAGCTTACAACGAAGTTGTTCCGACAAAACCATCGCCGGGGTTTGTAAATGCCTATACACGCATTATTCGGTTTCGTTGCGGCCGTGCTGGTGGCTTCGATCGCCGCAGGTGAACCATACGGAAGTCTATCCGCGAAGTTTCAGGTGACGGGAGAGCTTCACACTCCGAAAAAGCTCGACATCAATAAGGATCAACAGTACTGCGGCAAGCACGTTCTTGTAGACGAAACCGTCGTCGTTGGCGAGGAAGGCGGCCTGGCCAATGTGGTGGTCTACTTGGTTCCGGATATCGGTGAGAAAGTTCCGGACAACCCAGAGCTAAAGGAGAAGCTGCCGGCGGAAGTTGCTCTCGATATGGCCAACTGCCGTTTCAGTCCGCATATCGTTGTCCTGACGACGGATCAGAAGCTGGCGATAACGAACCGGGATCGAGTCGGCCATAACGCGAGGCTCGACGTGTTCAATAATCCGCCTTTGGGGACTCTTCATCCAGTCGGTTCGACAGTAGCACATTCGTTCGGCAAAGCAGAGCGATTGCCGGCAATGATCGGCTGCAATATCCATCCCTGGATGCGTGCTTACTTAGTCGTCCGGGACAATCCCTACACAGGCGTTTCCGACGAGAAGGGACAACTCAAGATCGAAGGCATTCCGGCCGGCAAGTGGTCGTTCACCGTCTGGCATGAGACGGGTTATGTAAAAGGCCAGCGCAAGGGAGAGGACCTCGGCTGGAAGCGCGGCAAAGTCGCTGTAGAGATCAAGGCGGACGAGGAGACCAATCTGGGCACGATCGAAGTTCCCGCCAGCACTCTCTGGAAGTAGCGGCGATGGAGTGGAAAGCGTCGAAACCGCCGCGGCAGACCATCATTCTCGGATTGCCGACACTTGCCCAACACGTTCTGCCTCTGCTATACCTTCAAGCGCTGCCACTCTCACGGACGTACGGCAGCCTCAGGCGGCCTCTCTCAACAGCAAGAATGGCGCGGGCGCTGGATGTCGCTCGCATTCTCCACGCAGGGCAGGAACTGCCTGACGCTTGGGCAGCGTTGCCCATTTATCAGGCAAAAATTGCAATCCGAGGCCGCTGCGTGGAGCCGCAGTAGGCGGCGGAAGATGAAACGCAGCAACAACTTGTGCTAGCGGCGGACCACGGCTGGTGAGAGCTTAGGCAAACGGCACAGAAGGTGCAAAGCCCCGGGGCGAACCCTGGGCTGACCTGGGGTAGGGTGTTCGTGTTCTTACAGGTTCCGGTTTCCCAACGGTTCAGGAGTCGCAGAAACGTGAGTGGCAGTACAGCTCGCATGCAGGCCATTTCGGCCGTCACCAATTACAAACCCAGCGCCCCGCCACTGAACTTTCAGGAGCTTTCCTCGAAGGATGTGTACGGCGCCAACGTCTTCTCGCTCACCGAGATGCAGAAACGTCTGCCCAAGCCGGTCTTCAAGTCGCTGAAGAAGACGATTGATACCGGTGCCCCGATCGATCCCGCCGTAGCCGATACCGTTGCCTCGGCCATCAAGGATTGGGCTATCGAAAAGGGCGCGACCCACTACGCTCACGTCTTCTATCCGCTCACCGGCCTGACTGCCGAAAAGCACGACAGCTTCCTAGTACCCGGCAGCGACGGCAACGGCGCTATCGCCGAGTTCACCGGCGCTCAGCTGACGCAGGGCGAACCGGACGCGTCGAGCTTCCCGTCGGGCGGTATCCGCGCCACGTTCGAAGCCCGTGGTTATACCGGCTGGGACGTAACGAGCCCGGCTTACATCCTTGAAAATCCGAACGGCACCACGCTCTGCATTCCGACCGTGTTCGTGTCGTGGACCGGCGAAGCGCTCGACAAGAAGACGCCGCTGCTCCGCAGCATGAAGGCGCTCAACACGCAGGCCCAGCGCATCCTGAAACTGTTCGGCCATAGCGACGCCGGCATGGTCACTTCGACCGCTGGCGCCGAGCAGGAATACTTCCTGATCGACCGCAACTTCTTCTTCGCGCGCCCCGACCTGCTCAACGCGGGCCGATCGCTCTTTGGCATGAAGCCGCCGAAGGGTCAGGAGTTTGAAGATCAGTACTTCGGTGCCATTCCCGATCGCGTGCTGGCCTGCATGCTCGAGACCGAGCGCGAGCTGTTCAAGCTCGGCATTCCGGTCAAGACGCGTCACAACGAAGTGGCTCCGTCGCAGTACGAGATCGCTCCGATCTATGAAAATGCGAACGTCGCAACCGATCACCAGCAATTGGTGATGTTGACGCTCCGCAAGGTCGCGCAGAAGTACGGCATGGAATGCCTGCTGCACGAGAAGCCGTTCGCCGGTGTGAACGGCTCGGGTAAGCACGTGAACTGGTCGCTGGGTAACAGCACCCATGGCAACCTGCTGGAACCCGGTGCCACGCCGCACGACAACGCTCAGTTCCTCGTCTTCTGTGCGGCTGTGATTCGCGCGGTCGACAAGTTCGCACCGCTGCTGCGGGCGGTTGTCGCCACAGCGAACAATGACCATCGCCTGGGGGCGAACGAAGCTCCGCCAGCCATCATCTCGATCTTCCTCGGCGACATGCTCGCCGATGTGTTCGAGCAGATTAAAGAGGGTGGCGCGAAGACGTCGAAGGCTCGCGGCACGCTGACGGTGGGTGTCGACACCTTGCCGCCTCTGCCGAAAGACGCTGGCGACCGTAACCGCACCAGCCCGTTCGCCTTCACCGGCAACAAGTTCGAGTTCCGCGCTGTCGGCAGTAGCCAGTCGATCGCTGGTCCGCTCGTCGCGCTGAACACGATCATGGCCGAGTCGCTCGATTACGTGGCCACCGAGCTTGAGAAAGCCACCGGCGGTGACGCCAGCAAGCTGAATGCTGCCGTGCAGAAGGTGCTGCAAGAGATCATCACCAAGCACGGCCGAGTGATCTTCAACGGCGACGGCTACTCGCAAGCCTGGCACGAAGAAGCCGAGAAACGCGGCCTGCCGAACCTGAAGACGAGCATCGAAGCGCTGCCGGCCATCACCGCGCCGGAAGTGGTCGCGGCGTTCGAAAAGTACGGCGTGCTCTCGGCTCGCGAACTGCAAAGCCGCCAGGACATCTACCTGGAGCAGTACTGCAAGACGATCCTGACCGAAGCCAAGATCACGGTCGAGATCGCTCGCACCCAGATCTTCCCGGCCTCGATTCGTTACCAGAACGAACTGGCCACCACCTGTGCCAACCTAAAGACGCTTGGGTACACGTTCGACACCGATACGCTCGACGAAGTGACAAAGCTCGTCAAAGGCCTGCAGGACAGCACGACCGCCTTGGAAAAGGCGCTGCACCACGACCATGCCGGCGGCATCCTCGAAGAAGCCAAGCATTGCGGCAAGGGCATCCTGCCCGCGATGCTGAAGGTTCGCGAGTTTGCTGACCGCCTGGAGCACTACGTCGCCGACGACCTCTGGCCGCTGCCGACGTACCAGGAAATGCTGTTCATTAAGTAATCGCGGCTGAACTCAGTACCGAAAGCTAAGCGAAGGCCGCGGTGACACGTTCACCGCGGCCTTTTGCTTCTCTAGCTGGCTCGATCGCAGCGCCGCCCGCGCCTATTCGTTCCCATGCTATGCGTCGGAACGAGGTACATTTGCTGATAGCTGAAAACTGACAACCTCTCCCGGAAAGCCACTCCGTGACACCCCGTGAAGTACTCGCGCTCTGCCGCGAGAAAGACGTCAAAGCGGTCGACTTCTGGCTCGTCGATCTGCTCGGCACCTGGCACCATTTCACCATTCCCGTCGGCAAACTCGACGAAGACGTGTTCGAAGATGGGCTCGGCTTCAACGGCGCCACGCTTCGCGGCTGGCAGCCGGTGCACGAGAGCGATCTGCTGGCGATTCCGCAGCCAGACACGGCGTTTCTCGATCCCTTCGCCACCACGCCGACGCTCGGGCTGATCTGCAACGTGCAGGATCCGCTGCTCGGTGAGCCTTACAGCCGAGACCCGCGGCACATCGCTACCAAGGCGAGCAACTATCTGAAGGCGACCGGCGTCGCCGACACGGCGTTCTTCGGCCCTGAAGCCGAGTTCGTCGTGTTCGATTCGGCGGTGTTCGATCAAACCTCGCACGAGTCGTACTACCAGATCGAACCGGCCAGCGGCACGCTCGGCGGCAGCCGTTCGGGGAAGATGTCGCGCGAGCGGCAACTTGCCCGCAACTCCGTCTCACCGCTCGACGATTCACTCGCGGACCTGCGCACCGAGATCATGCAGGCGCTGATCGATTGCGGTCTCGATGTCGAAGCCCATCAGCCGCGGATCGCGACCGAGGGGAAGTGCGAGATCGATCTGAAGCACCAGTCGCTCGTCACGATGGCCGACTGGATGATGATCTACAAGCACGTCGTCCGCGCCGCGGCCCGCAAGCGCGGCCAGGTGGCGACCTTCATGCCCAAGCCGCTAATGAACGAGCCGGGCAACGGCATGCACACGCACTTCTCGCTGTGGCGCGACAATCACCCGATCTTCGCCGGCGGCGGCTACGCGGGACTGAGCGAGCAGGCACTCTACGCCATTGGCGGCATCCTGCGTCACGCGCCAGCGATCCTCGCCTTCAGCAATCCGGCCACGAACAGCTACAAGCGGCTGGTGCCGGGGCACGAAGCGCCGGTCTACCTAACCTACTCGCAGCGGAATCGCTCGGCGGCCATTCGCATTCCGGCTTATAGCCAAAATCCGAAAGCGAAGCGGATCGAATTCCGCTGCCCCGATCCGAGCTGCAATCCTTATCTCACCTTCTCCGCGATCCTGATGGCGGCGATCGACGGCATTCAGCTGAAGCTGCATCCAGGCGCCGCGATCGATCGCAACCTGTTCGAAGCGCCGGCTGGCGAATTGGCGTCGCTCGCGCACGTGCCGGGCACGCTCGACGAATCGCTGCGGGCCCTGGAAGAAGATAGCGAATTCCTCCTGCGTGACGACGTCTTCACGCCCGATGTGCTCGAACATTGGATCGCCTACAAGCGCAAGCACGAAGTGGAAGCGGTAAGGCTGCGGCCGCATCCGTATGAGTTTTGTTTGTACTTTGATGTGTGAGCGGGAGGGGCGAAGGGGCGAAGGGGCGAAGAGGCGAAGAGGCGAAGAGGCAAAGGGGATCAGAGGCAAGAGGTAAGGGAAACGGGGCAAGGGATCGGAAAGCTTACCGAGTTCCTGCCTGGGGTTCGACGCGCCGTACTTCGTACTGAGTACTCAGTACCGAGTACGGCGTTTGCTTTGCGTCGGCGACCTCACTAAGCTCGTGACTTCGTGCCCTCCCTTTGCCCCTTAGCCTCTTCGCCCCTCTTCCCCCATGCTCATCACCGCCGCCACGCTCGCCAAGCTTGCTAAGTACGACACGCCGACGGTTTGCAATGTGATTGAGCTGTTCGATGTGCTGCCGCGGAATCGAGGGTACATGGATGGGCGAGTGAAGTGCAACTATCCCGACTTACCGCCGATGGTCGGCTTTGCGGCGACGGCTGCGTTTCGCAGCGACGCTCCGCCGATGGGGGGCGATGCGTATGGCAGCATCCAGGCGCAGCTTGAGCAGTTCGCCAGGCTGCCCGGCCCTGCGGTGGTCGTGTTTCAGGATCTCGACGATCCGCCGGCTGCAGCCGTGTTCGGCGAAGTGATGTGCTCGTCGTACCAGGGCTTCGGCAGTGTCGGCCTGGTGACCAATGGCGCGGGGCGCGACATCGAGCAGGTGCGGGCGCTCAAGTATCCGGTCTTCACCGGCTCGACGATCTGCTCGCACGGCTATTGCCACATCCTGCACATCGGCTTGCCGGTACGCGTCGGTGGCCTGATGGTGAACACGGGCGACCTGCTGCACGGCGACTCGAACGGCGTCGCGGCGATCCCGCTCGACATCGCCACCGAAGTGGCCGACGCCTGTCAGGAGTTCGTCGACGCCGAGGTGCCGGTGCTGGAGTATGTGAAGGGGCCGGGCGAGAAGTCGACCGCCCGCTATGGCGAGTTGCGGAAGGAGTTTCAGGCGGCGATTGCGGCGCTGCAGAAGCGGCTGACTCGCAAAGGGAAGTAGCCGGACGGTAACACCGTCCGGAGAAGAGCAGCATTAGATCGCTATCTAGCTACGGCTCGAAAGGCACTCCTCTCCGGCCCAGTCTGCATTGCAACGTCCATTCGCTTTTCTCCGGCGGATGTTATCCGCCGGCTAAGGCGGATTCCCATTTGATGGCAGCGGCAGGGCGCCGTCGGTAGAATGGATCGGCGGTCTCAAGGACCGATCCCGCACCATCCTCCCGCCGATTCTTCTACGGACATTGTCTGTATGCTGCTCGCCTTTTCCCGTCGCGCGTGTTCCCTGGCCGGCCTAATCACAGCTCCCCTGCTCTGCTTATCGCTCATCTCGCCGTCATTCGCTGAAGACGCTCCGCATGAGGAGGCGGCTAAGGCCGACAGTCCGGCGCCAGGTCACTCGACGCATGCCGAGGTGTTCAACGAAGGTCCGCGACAGGCGGCGTATTTGATGCCGGGGATGCCGAAGGTCAAGTTCCCAGTCACGACCGCCAACGTCGAAGCGCAAAAGTTCATTGAGCAAGGTGTCGGTCAGCTGCACGGCTTCTGGTACTTCGAAGCGGAGCGTTCCTTCCGCCAGGCGGCCGCGCTCGACAAGAACTGCGGAATGGCTTACTGGGGTATGGCGATGGCCAACCTCGAGAACCGCGAGCGGGCTCGCAAGTTCATAGAGCAGTGCCAGAAGCACAAGACAGGGCTCACCGAGCGCGAGACGATGTACATCGAAGGCCTCGCCGCCTACCTGAAGGAAGACGAAGCGAAGAAGGACGAGAAGAAAGAGGGAGACAAGAAAGAAGGCGATAAAGCGGACGATAAAGGAGGTGATAAGAATCGCAGCCGCGGCGGTGACGGCAAGAAGAAGGAACGAGCCGAAGCTTTCGCCCGCTCCTACGAGAACATTCTTTACAAGTATCCCGACGACATCGAAGCCAAGGCTTTTCTCGCGCTCCAGCTTTGGAAGAACCGTGATGCAGGCATTCCGATCGGCAGCCACCTGGCGATCGATGCCCTGCTGAGCGAGATCTTTGCTGCCGAGCCGATGCACCCCGCGCATCACTTCCGCATTCATCTGTGGGACAGCGACCAGGCGACCAAGGCGATCGCGTCAGCGGCGCTTTGCGGCCAAACGTCGCCGGGCATTGCCCACATGTGGCACATGCCGGGACACACTTACAGCAAGCTCAAACGCTACGACGACGCCTGCTGGCAGCAAGAAGCGTCGGCCCGGACCGATCACGCTCACATGATGCGCGACCGCGTGCTGCCCGATCAGATTCACAACTATGCGCACAACAACGAGTGGCTGATCCGCAACATGATCTTTGTCGGTCGCGTCGGCGACGCCCTGGCACTCGCTAAGAACATGTCGGAGCTGCCGCGGCATCCGAAGTTCAACACGCTGACCAAGGGAAGCGCGAATTACGGCCGGCAGCGATTGCCGGAGGTGCTCACGAAGTATGAACTGTGGGATGAGCTGATCGCGCTCAGCAATTCGCCCTACCTAGAAACTGGCGAGAAGGAAGCCGATCAGCTCAAGCACCTGCGAATGGTCGGCATGGGATGGTATCGCAAAGGGGATGTGGTGAAGGGGGACGAGCAGCTCGCTGAAGCGCAGCGACGGCTCGACGCGGTGAAAGCCGAGCTAACCAAGGCCGAGACCGATGCGGAAACGAAGGCCAAGGAGGAGATGAAATCGGAAGAGGACCTCAAGAAGGCGAAGGAAGCGGCCCGCAAGCCATTTGAGGAGCGGATCAAGAACAGCGAAAAGGCCCTTGAGGAGTTGCAAGGGCATCAGGCCGTGGCTGCTGGTGATTTTGGCAAGGGCTACGACCTGCTGAAGAAGGCAGGCGGATTGGATGACGGCTATCTGGCGCTCGTGCAGCTGCAGGCGGGCAAAACCGATGAAGGGATTAAAGCGGTTCGCGATCAGGTGGGTAAGCGAACGGGGGAAGTGATTCCCCGCGCGCTGCTCGTCGATCTGCTCTGGCGAGCTGGTAAGAAGGACGAGGCGAAGCAAGCGTTTGAGGACTTGCGTTCGATCTCAGGTTCAATCGACCTGGCAGCGGGCTCGCCTTTGTTCAAGCGGCTGGAGCCGATCGCGGCGGAGCTGGGCCTGCCGAGCGATTGGCGCGTGCAAAAGCCGGCTGCGACCGATGTGGGCGTACGCCCCGAACTCGATTCGCTCGGACCGTTCCGCTGGCAGCCGTCGCCCGCGGCGGAGTGGCGGCTGGTGAATGTGGATGGCGTTGAGAAGTCGCTCGCCGACTATCGCGGCAAGCCGGTGATCCTGCTGTTCTTCCTCGGAAATGGTTGCCTGCACTGCGCCGAGCAGATCCATGCCTTCGGCAAAGCACACGAGCAGTTCAAGGAGGCGGGGATTGAGTTGGTCGGTATCAGTAGCGACGACCGCGACGGACTGAAGCTCTCGATCGAGAACTATGAGGGGGGCAACATTCCGATTCCGCTCGTCGCCGACAACAGTCTGGCGACGTTCAAAGCTTATCGCTGCTTCGACGACTTCGAACAACAGCCGCTCCACGGAGCGTTCCTGGTCGACGGCGAAGGGAAAGTCCGCTGGCAAGACATCGGCTTCGAGCCGTTCATGGACCACAAGTTCCTGCTTGGGGAAGCGAAGCGGTTGCTGGGGACGTCGGCTGTGCCGAGCGCTACCCCCGGCGCCGCGCCGAGTGTGGCAGCGGAGACGGTGGAGGCGGCTGGCGGCGAGTGAGGCCTGTTTTTTTGTGCTTAGTTTCGGCTGTGGTTGTTTCTTTTCAACACGAAGACACGAAGGGGAGGAGGAGACGGGACCTAAGCTCGACATGCAAACTGTTACTTTCTCCGTTCCACGGCCCAGCTGGGTCAGCCATCTATACGACTACGCTCGCGTAGACACGAGCAGTATTGTTCGCGTCTTTGCCGCTGAGTTCACACCGGATGTTACCCTTCGTTTGGATGACGACTCGCTCGAGATGCTCTTTGAGGGTGACTGCACTTCGATCAAACGCTCCCAACTCCGCGGCATTCGGATTGACCGGGCCGAAAGAGTCATGGGCGCGGTGACGTTTTGTACTCTGCGGGTGGTACTTGAAGACCCGGCCAGTGGACGTTTTTCTTATCCATTGATCACATGTGCTACCGAAGAGGTCGCTCTGTTTGATACGGTCGTGGAACAAGTTAGACCAGTGCTTTGTGAATTGGGCTGGGACGAACTAAGCGAGTAGGCGACCGCGAGAGGGCCGGGGCTAACTACAGTTACTAGGCGAAGGCTCACGGCATCTTCTTCGTGTCTTCGTGCCCCTTCGTGCCTTGGTGTTGAAAAACACAAGGCTGGATCACGACGAGCGTGAGCGTTCTCCGTTTAAGTGCTCGCCCGGCCAAGTGGGTCTGTGGTCACGTCCAGGGTAAACCTAGAAGGCTCGTTCTTATCATTGACAATCTTTTGACGAGTTATATAATACACCAGCTCCTCCTCGTCCAATTCATCGGGGCGTGGGGCGGTTGATGCTGCGCGGATTTGGGCGCGGTGGCTGTTTGGCAATTTGGTGGCGGCGGTTGTGACTGGAAGCTCGCTGTGGCATGGCGGAGAGGTTGTGCCGAAGCGGGAGGGGTTGTGAACTTCGAGGTTCGGGACTGTTCAGCCCCAGTTCGGACTTGTTCAACTTAGTTGTGGCGGTCGTGAAAAGGGGTTGTGAAGAATTGGGGCCGTTTTGGCTTAACCGGTTGACTGGCTGCAGCTTGGAGTTATTCGCTTACCTGCGCAAGGGGTTGTGAACCCCAGTGACGGAAACTTGGAGAGCGCCCTGTTCAAGCTTTTGCTAGGATCGCCAAAAAGGGGTTGTGAAAGAACCGGCGTGATTTTCGGCAAGTGATTGTGGTTCTGTGTGTTTGGTCAACATGAGGGTATTCGCAAGGGGTTGTAAATGCTCGGTGCGAAGGGACTGTTCACATGGTGGGCCGCCACGACTGAGGGGTGCGATTGATACGGCTGATTGGTTGTCGTTTGGGCCGGATGGTATGATTCACGATATGAGCGAGTCCATCACCCTATCGAGCCAGCTTATCTGCGATGCCCAGGCAGCAGCCACGCTAGGCCAGCGGTCGCCCGCAGGTCAAATCGAGTATTGGGCTCGTCTGGGTCGAAGTATTGATGGACTGCTTTCCCGGGTACCTGCCTCTCAAATAGCCCCCGAAGGTCAGCGGTTAGGGGATGTGCTGAGCTGTGTCTCCTCGGATGAAGGGCATCAGCGCCTGCGGGCTCTTTTGGCTTCTCAACCTTTTCCGCACTACGAACCGGCTGGGGATGACACGGCTGACTTGATTCGCATTGGAGCCGATGGAACCCGGACCCGCGGGCGGTTCGAAGGACGGACGTTCCAACCGGTCGAAACCCCGCCCGCGAAATGAGCGACGACGCCTGGTTGAACCAACGTCCGGTGATTGTTGCGATTGCAGGACCGAATGGAGCCGGGAAGTCGACGTTCTTTCAGGCTTTCCTTAGCCATACGGGGCTGCGCTTCGTTAACGCTGACTCGCTCGCAAGCGAGTTGCATCTGGACGCGTATTCGGCTGCAACGCTTGCGGGTGAAATTCGAAAATCACTTGTTGAACTGCGGGAAAGCTTCGTTTTCGAGACGGTGTTTTCGGACCCGGTCGGCGAAAAGGTAGCGATTCTCGAGCAGGCGGTCGCTAAAGGCTACACCGTCGTTCTGTGCTACATCGGGCTGGGTGACGCCAGCCAGTCAATTGCACGCGTGGCCATGCGGGTGTCGCAGGGAGGTCACGATGTTCCGGACGAGAAGCTGGAGCAGCGATTTCCTCGCACGCTCGTGAACTTAAAGCGGGCGATTGAGCAATTGCCGGTCGTGCTGGTCTACGACAATTCGGATTTAGCGAATCCCTACCGGCGGGTCGCGACCTTTGAGAATGGGAAGGCCAAGGAAGAACTGGCCCAAGCCCCGATCTGGCTCCAGGAGCTTCTTCGTTGAGTTAGAAGACGCTACACGTAGGCGATTTCGGCGGCTTTGTAGACCGTCTTCGTCGTGCGGAAGCCGAGGCGGTGGTAGAGGCGGACGGCGCCGGTGTTTTGGGCGGTCACTTCGAGGAACGCGCGGCGGAGGCCGGCTTTGTGGAATCCGCCGAGGGCGTAGTGGACGAGCGTCGAGCCAAGTCCCTGGCCGCGGTGGTTTGGCGTGACGCCGATGTTCTGGATGGCGCCCATGCCGGTCGTGGTGTCGACGACGCCTTGGATCGTGCCGCAAAGTTCCGGCCGGTTCGCGTCGTCGGGCCAGTATTGGATGAGCCAGGTGGCGTCGGGCAGGAAACCGTCCCGAGCGGAGATCTCTTCCATCAGCCGGCGACAGCCCTCGCGGTCGCCCAGGCAGGGGAAGACATTCGAGTCCAGTTCGTCGCGGAAGCTCTTGTACTTCACCTCGGCATGCACGGGCAGCAGCTTCTCGGACCAGGGAAGCAGCGAATAGCCTTCGGCCAACTGCGGCAGCGCGAAGATGGGCCGGGTCAGATCGATTTCCATTCGGTAACGCTTGAAGTACGTTACGCCCATAAGGCACCGGCAGAAGCGACGAGGTAAGAACTGTCTGTATCGTAGGTTTGCCGCGTAGGGGCGTCAACGAAATGTACGGCTGACGGCACTTGTGGCGGATATCGTCCAGCCGAAAGCGTTACGGTTGTGCCTGGAGGGCGGTTCTAAGGGTTTGAGACTCATTAATTGGAGCGTTGGTTCGTCTGAATTCTAGGCGAATTCAGCTACGGGAAATCGGGCACGCGAGCAGGGGCGAGCTATAGTACTGGCCATGAAGCGCATTGCTCTGGGACCGCTCTACTACGAATTCAGCCGGCACAACCCGATCCGCGCCCGGCTGCAGCCGGGAGAGACGGTGGTTGTCGAGAGCGAAGACGCGTTCAGTGGCCAGATTCGCAAAAACGACGATCGGCGGGACAAAACCCGACAGCCAGGAAGCAATCCGCAGACGGGGCCGCTGTGGATCGAAGGGGCCGAACCGGGCGACGCCCTGGCCGTGAAGATCGAGTCGATCGAGCCGCTCATCGGCCAGTGTGCGACCCGCACCGGCGATGCCGGCATGCTCAGCCAGTGGCTGGGGGCCGACTGTCCGCATGGCGTGCATATCTGTCCGATCCGCGATGGTCGCATCTTCTGGAGCGACGAGGTGGTGATCCCCTATCAGCCGATGCTGGGATGTATCGGCGTGGCGCCGGCTGCGGGGGTGCCCACGACGCTGCCGGCTGGACCGCATGGCGGGAACATGGACCTCGTGGAAGTTTGCCCTGGCAATATCATTCAATTGCCGGTGTTTGTTCCCGGGGCCCTGCTCTACTTGGGCGACGCTCACGCGGCGATGGGGCACGGCGAGTTGAGTGCGAGCGGACTCGAAATGCCGGCCGAGACGGTGATCACGGTGAATGTGCTTAAAGGGAAGAAGCTGCCGGGACCTCGGATCGACTTGCCCAACGAGATCATGACGGTGGCCACGGGACTGCCGATGGAGCGGGCCACGGCGGAAGCGTTCTCCCGAATGATCCTGTGGATGGAAGAGGGTTTCGGCTGGGATCGATGGCGGGCTTATGACCTGCTTACGCACGTGGCGCGGATGAGCATTGGCTACTACGCGACTGGCACGGTGGGAGTGAAGATTGCCAAGCGGTACTTGAACGGGCGGTGATGGCCTGCGGGTGCGAGCGAAGGTCGGTTGAGTTTAGTTAGCTGCAGCGGAGTGAGTGAACGTTTTGGCTCAGCAGGTGGTGATCGTCGGCGGCGGACTCGCAGGGATGGCGGCGGCGACCTCGCTGGCGACTCGCGGCTTGCGGGTGACGCTGCTGGAAGCGAAGCGGCGACTCGGCGGCCGGGCGGGTTCGTATATCGACCGCGATTCGGGGGAGTTGATCGACCATTGCCAGCATGTGGCGATGGGGTGCTGCACGAACTATCTCGATTTCTGCGAGCGCGTAGGCATTGGCGGGCTGTTTCAGCGGTATGAGACGCTGCACTTCTTTGGCCCGGATGGAAGGCGGAGCGACTTTCGGCCCTCGAATTGGCTGCCAGCGCCGCTGCATCTGCTGCCGGCGCTGCGGGGACTGCGTTACTTGTCGAGTGGGTCGCGGCGAGCGATTGAGCGGGCTGTGTTGCGGCTGACGCGTGCGGCGGACGAGGACTCAGCTTCGTCGGCGACGATGCTCGAGTGGTTGCGGGAGAATCGGCAGCCGGACGAGGCGATTGAGCTGTTTTGGGCGGCGGTGCTGGTGAGTGCGCTGGGGGACACGCTGGATCGGGTCTCGGTGCCGGCGGCGAAGAAGGTGTTTGTTGATGGGTTTATGGCGGCGCAGGGAGCGTCGGATGTGCTGGTGCCGCGGGTGTCGCTCGGCGAGCTTTATGACGTGCGGGCGGCGGAGCGACTGCGCGAGCAAGGCGTGGAAATTCGATTGGGAGCGACAGTCGAGCGAGTAGTTATAAGCGGAGGGCGAGTTCAGGGAGTGGAGCTCAAAGGTGGCGAGAAGCTAAGTGCCGAGTTCGTCCTGCTAAGCTTGCCTTGGCGGCGGGCGGTCGAATTGGTCGATTCGTCAATGCGAGACGAGTTGCCAGAACTCAGCCAAGCGGCTGCCATTAAGCCGTCGCCGATTACGGGGATTCACCTTTGGCTGGATCGAGCGATCACGGACCTGCCGCATGCGGTGTTGGTCGGGCGGTTGAGCCAGTGGGTGTTTGCAAGGTCTGAGAGACAATCAGCGGATGCCGTGTCAAACGACTCGAACGATGGCGGCCATTACTACCAGGTCGTGATCAGCGGCTCGCATGATCTGGCGGGTCGCGATCGAACTTCAGTCCTAGAGGAAGTGCTTGGCGACTTGCGGGCAATTTGGCCGGCGGCGCACGAGGCAAAGGTGATTCGTTGGCAGATGGTCACCGAGCACGAATCGGTTTTCTCCATGCAGCCGGGCATTGAGGCTCTGCGTCCTTCGCAGCGAACGGCGGTGAACGGATTGCTGCTCGCCGGCGATTGGACCCGCACAGGTTGGCCAGCGACGATGGAAGGAGCGGTCCGGAGCGGCTACCTGGCTGCTGAGGAGGCGCTGCGGGACGTCGGTCAAGCGGAGGCGATCCTGAAGCCGGATCTGAACCGCGGTTGGTTGGCGAAGCTGTTGCTGCCAGCGTCTTGAACGACACTGGCTCGCGCATCGTCCAAGAAACCAAAAACGCCCCTGAGCGTTTCAGGGGCGTTGAGAGATTCGATTCCGATGCCGGCAGCAGCCTAGCGCATCTGTTCAGGCATTTGATTGCTGGCCACCGGCGACCATGGGCGAGGGGAGCGTTGTCCATTCATCGCCTGTGTCGTGGTTCGCGGTGCGGTCACGGGCCGAGCCGTTCGTGTCGGCGCCGGACCCATCGTCGGCCGCTGCTGCGGGCCCATGCTTCGTTGAGCCACTGGGGCTGCCGGTCGGCTCGGCACCCGTCCGGCCGAGCGAGCCGGCACTGGCTGACGAGCGTTGTGGGTTGGTTGGTCGGTCGTGGGGAGCGGCTCGTTCTGCCAGTTCTCGTTGAGAATGCTGCCGCCGCCGACAGGGCCGTGATGAATTGCTTCGCCATGGTCATGACCATGACCGCAAGTCGAACATCCACCGCCGACAAATCCAGCCGAATGAATCGGACCGCCGCCACCGCAACCATTGCAGCCGCCGCAGCAATTGGCATCGCCGTGCGGACCGCCAAGGCGATAGCCGTGTGCGCCCCACCACAAGCGTCGCAGCAAGCCCGGGCTGCAGCACTGCTGATTCTGCCAGTCGCCACAGGAGTTGCACGGATCACAGCAATCCGGTGGATCGCTGACCCATTCGCCCCAGTACACTTCGCCGCAACCTCGGCCGCAGGTGCCATGCATGCCGAGTCGGGCACGCGCCATCGGCAGCAGTCCGCAGTGGTAGTAACTACCTCCGCCGCAATCGCCGCACTCGTTGCAACCGCCTCGCCAAACGCGGTCGTAGTTCAGAGCGGGCATGCAGGGATGTCCGCAACTCGGCTCGCAAGCCAGCGGATCACGAACCACTCCACACGGGCCGCGGCAGACACACCCGCTTGCAAGCAGCAGCGTGAGGCACGCCGCCAATCCAACGCCCCTGGCCATCATGATGGAAGTCCTTTTCACGTCAGTGAGGCAATCGCTATGCGCTAGCCGACCCGCGCAAATCGCCGGTCGGCCGTTCATGCAGTTTTCCAATAAGCCCGCAGTCGAGTGGCAGGCGACGCCGGCACGGCGCATCCATGACGATGCAAGTCGACGGCGTCTGTCGAGAAATATCGGCCGCAGAACCTCCGGAATCGAGAAAATCGCTACGACCGGCACATTTTGCCGTAGAAGGGCAGGCTTCGATCTTGTGCCGACGTGAAGACTGAGAGTCTTGATGAATGCGAGTCGCAGCTCAGCTTGTTTCCCAGACGGCTACGCCTCTATAGTTCGAACATGGCCAAGCGTTCCTCCAAATCGAAGCAGCAGGCCGCAAAGCCTGGTGACGAAGACCGACCCAGCGTCCGCATGATCCGGGAAGAGGAACCGGCACTACGGGCCTCGCCGACGGTCGAAGAGTCGTTCGGCCTGGACGAGATCAGCGATCCCGACGATGCGGGCATGTCGCTGGAAGAACTCGGCCAGACCTACGCCGCCTTGATGACGCAGGGTGCCGATCCATATCAGGACCTCCGCACCCCACCCGAAGCCGAAGCAGCAGCCACAGCCGAAGAAGAAACTCCGCTCCGGGAAGAGATTCCGCCGCAAGTTCTGCCCGGCAGCGACGAAGAAGGCTGCGATATCACCCCCCGCAGCATTCTCGAAGCCATCCTCTTCGTCGGCCATCCGTCGAACGAGCCCCTCACCAGCCAGCGAATTGCCGGTCTCATGCGAGGCGTGCGCCCAAGCGAGATCGACGACCTGGTTCGTGAATTGAACGAGCAATACGACTCGGATGGCAGTCCCTATCGCATCGAATCTGTCGGCCCCGGCTACCAACTCATGCTGCGAGCCGACTATGCTTCGCTGCGGGACAAGTTCTACGGCCGAGTCCGCGAAGCCCGCCTCTCTCAATCGGCCATCGATGTCCTCGCCATCGTCGCCTACCACCAGCCAATCGAGCAGGACGAGGTCGACAAGCTCCGCGGCAAACCTAGCGGCGGCGTACTCTCACAACTCGTTCGCCGCGACCTGCTTGCCGTCGAGCGCCCTGCAGTAAAGAAGGCAAAACCCAAGTACTCCACGACTTCCCGGTTCCTCGACCTCTTCGGCTTGGACTCCATCGCCGACCTCCCCCGCAGCCACGAAGCCGACCGAACTCTCTGATCGGTCGAACCCTGCATCGCTGCCCGCTAGCGGTTGATCCCACGTAACTCTTGACCGGATTGAGTCTTAAGCGTCGCTGCCAAGGGCGAAACCATCATTTCAGGGGAGGCACAGGAATTGAAAGACATACTGACGTCCAGCCTCGCCGATATTAAAATGCTGCGAACGCCAAACTCGTCGTTGGCCTAGCATCCAACCGCGAGCCAGCCGGCAACTGCACGAACGGTGTGGCCTGCCGAGCAACTTTCGACCTCTTCGCGGCAATCAAACGGAACCACCCAAAGCGTCTCATCCGTCAAATCGGCAGCCCTTACGAGTCGAGCACTGAATCCCGCACGATCAACCCGATTGTCAGCGAGGTGCGAAACACGACTCGAAAGCCACCCTGCCAGCACGGACCCGCCAGCGGGCTACCTCCTGATCTGCCGAACACTTATGTCACGTCGACAAACGCTCGACCGCCTCCGCCAGGCTTCGCCAGTAGTGCTTCCGTCACTACTGCTTTGCGATTTCGCCAATCTGGAGCGCGAAGTGCGTAACCTGGAAGAGGCGGGTGCCAAGGCGCTCCATCTCGATGTGATGGATGGCAACTTTGTCCCTAACCTCACCTATGGCATGACCATCGTTGAGGCTGTGCGCCGAGTCACGTCGCTGCCGATTGACGTGCACCTCATGATCGCCCAACCGCACAAGTACTTACGACAGTTTGCTGAGGCTGGATCCGATACGATGACGGTCCACGTCGAAGCAGTCGACGACCCCGCCGCCGTGCTGCGCGAGATTCACTCGCTCGATGTCGTCGCCGGCATCGCCTTGAACCCCGCGACCCCCCTTTCCCGTATCGAAGGCTGCCTCGACGAGGCAGATCTGATCCTCGTGATGAGCGTACCCGCCGGTTTCGGCGGTCAGCCGTTCCACGAAGTGGCACTTGAGAAGCTAAGCGAACTGCGCAAACGAGTTCGCCCCGAGGTGTTGTTGGAAGTCGATGGCGGCGTCGCCGATGCCACCATCGCCCGCTGTGCCCAAGCTGGCGCGGAGCTGTTTGTGGTCGGGTCTGGCATTTTCCGCCATCCCGGCAGCTACAGCGCCGCAATCCGCGAGCTTGAGGCACTCGCCTCGACTAAAACGTAACCCCCGACAGGATATATGGTCCGCATACTTATCATTCGCCCAGGCGCCACCGACTTTGACGAACAGGGTCGCATTAAGGGCACGCTCGACCTTCCGCTCAGCGAAGGCGGAAGCGATCAGGTCGTTCGGCTTGTGCAAGAGTTGCACGAAGTGCCGATTGATTACCTATACACCTGCCCCTCCACCGCAGCCGAGCAAACGGCTGATTCGATCGCCGCCGATCACGGTTTGAAGGCTCGTCGCCTCGACGACCTGCACAACCTCGATCACGGCCTGTGGAGCGGCAAGCGCATCGATGAAGTCAAACAAAGCCAGCCAAAGGTCTATCGCCAGCTGCAAGAGCATCCCGAAACGGTCTGCCCACCCAACGGCGAGCCCGTCGGGGCGGCGATCGATCGCATGAAGCACTTGTTGGCTTGGGTGCTCAAAAAGCATCGCACCGGAGTCGTCGCCCTGGTCATTCCCGAGCCCTGTGCCAGCCTGGCCCGCAGCCTACTGCAGCGGTCCGAGTTTGGTGACCTATGGAAGGCGGAATGCAAGTCGGGCGGCTGGCAAGCGATTGAAGTGCAACCGGAACTGATGACTTCGCCCATCGGTGTGACCTGAACTACAAGTCGACTGAGAAG
>Ga0164290_1001570_pt1 | contig 30233 bp, 27 predicted proteins | sample Micstemetagenome_FD_108782 | JGI IMG/M metagenome (GOLD analysis project Ga0164290, IMG submission 108782) | Contaminated culture microbial community from soil near Moab, Utah, USA - Microcoleus steenstrupii SON62 (Illumina Assembly) | ecosystem: Environmental > Terrestrial > Soil > Soil crust...
CGCTGGCGCGCGAGCCGAGCCCGGCGCTGCAGCTGTTCCGCGCCTGGCTGCGCGAGCGGCTCGCGGACGGACCCGCCGCCCCGCGCTAGTGCGGCCGGTTGCCGTCGAGCTGCCCGGCGGCGCGCGCGCTGAGGTAGCGGTAGAGGTCCATCACATGGGCCTGGGTCACCGGATCACCCTGCCAGGCCGGCATCTGCAGGCTGCCGGCGCGGCCCTCGACGATGTCGTCGATCAGGGTCTCGCGCGGCGTGCCGCCCCGCGCCAGCGGCAGCGTCGCCTCGTCGTAGCGGCGCAGCACGAGGTCGACGAAACGCTGCGGCCCCATGCCCTGCAGGCGCAGCAGCAGGTTGGCGCCGCCGTCGGCGCCGTCGGCGAGCTGACCGTGGCAGCTCGCACAGCGCTGCTGGAACACCCGCCAGCCAGCCTGCAGCGAGCCCGGCGGCGGGGCGGCCTGGCGCGCCAGCTGCCGTGCCGGCTCGGTGTTCGTCAGCTGCACGGTGGGCGGCTGCGCGCAGGCGGCGAGCAGGACCAGCAGGCTGATGGCAGGCAGGGCTTTCATCGCGGTCTCCGGCGTCGATGGGAAGCGCGAGCATCGGGCTTGCGCCGATCAAGGCCATTGACCTGGCGCAGATCGGGCGCAAAAGCCGCCGTCGCGCTTCCACAATGCCGGCATGAACCTGCCCCATCCCGACCAGCTGGCCGCGCTCTACGACCAGCACCTGCAGACCCTGCAGCGCCGGCTCGCCGACGCGCTGCAGGCGACCGGTTTCGACGCGCTGCTGGTGGCCGCCGGCATCGAGAAGTTCGCCTTCCTCGACGACCGGCCCTACGTCTTCCAGTCCAACCCGCATTTCGTGCACTGGCTGCCGCTGGCCGGCACGCAGGCGGCGCCCGGCAGTTACTTGCTGCTGCAGCCGGAGCAGGCGCCGCGCCTGCTGTTCCTGCAGGCCGATGACTCCTGGCACGCGCCGCCGGCGCCGCCCGCCGGTTACTGGGTGGCGCCCTGGCAGATCGAGACCTTCCGCCAGCCCGACGCGCTGGCGCAGCGCCTGCGCGAACTGGCGCCCGCGCGCACGGCGCAGATCGCCGAGGCCGACGCGGCGCTCGACATCGGCACGCTGAACCCGGAGCCGCTGCTCGCCCATCTGCATTTCGAGCGCGGCATGAAGACCGACTACGAGCTGGCGCTGATGCGCTCGGCCAGCCAGCGCGCGGTGCTCGGCCACCTGGCGGCGCGCGCCGCCTTCGAGGCCGGTGGTGCCGAGTCCGACATCCATGCCGCCTACCTCGCGGCCAGCGACCAGGCCGAGCGCGAACTGCCCTACGGCAACATCGTCGGGCTCGGCGCCCATGGCGCGGTGCTGCACTGGCAGCACCAGGACAAGGTCGCGCCGCAGCAGCCGACGACGCTGCTGATCGACGCCGGCGCCAGCTGCAAGGGCTATGCCGCCGACATCACGCGCACCTGGCTGCACCCGCAGGCGCCGGCCGGCGCCGCGCGCGACCAGTTCGCCGCGCTGCTGGCCGGCATGGAGGCGCTCGAGCTGGCCCTGGTCGCCGAGGTGCGCGCCGGCACCGACTACCCGGACATCCACCTCAGCGCGCACCGCCGCATCGCTGCACTGCTGCTGGAGCAGGGCCTGATCCACGGCCTCAGCGCCGAGGCGGCGGTGGCGCAGGGTCTCAGCGCCACCTTCTTCCCGCATGGCGTCGGCCATCTGCTGGGCGCGCAGGTGCACGACGTCGCCGGGCTGGCGATCGACCGCGCCGGCACGCGGCGCGAACGCCCCGAGGGCCATCCGTATCTGCGCCTGACGCGCCGGCTCGAGCCCGGCATGGTGGTGACGATCGAGCCCGGGCTGTACTTCATCCCGATGCTGCTGCGCGAACGCAGGGCGTCGCCGCTTGCGGCGCAGGTCAACTGGGCCGCGGTCGAGGCGCTGCTGCCCTTCGGCGGCATCCGCATCGAGGACGACGTCGCCTGCCGCGCCGACGGCGCGCCGGAGAACCTGACGCGCGACGCGTTCGCCAGCTACGAGGCCTGATGACGGCGCTGGCGCGGCAAGCGCCGACCGTGGCGGCCGCTACTCCTTGACCCAGGCCCCCAGCGCGCTGCCGCTGCGTCGGTCCTTGCGCTTGGCGCGCAGCACCGCGTCGAAGCCCTGGCGGCCGCCGTTGAGGATGCTGGTGTAGAGGCCGACGACATCGTCGCGGCCGAGGTCGCCGAGATCGCCGCGGCATTGCTTGGTGGCAGCGGCCAGGATCTCGCGCGGCAGGCCCTGGTGCGTGGCCAGCAGCAGGAACATCGCGTCGAACAGATCGGGCAGCTGCTCGCAGATCGCGCGGATGCGCGGCATCACCTCGGCCGGGTTGCCCTGCTGGCCGGGCAGCACCCAGCGCCAGTCGTCGGAGTCCGCCATGTGCACCTCGCGGTGAGTGGACGTGGCGCTAGCCTACTCCTTCAGAAGCGCATCTCGGCGCGCAGGTTCCAGTTCGCGAACGTGCGCTTGCGGTCGTCCGTGGTCGTGCGGCTGTTCAGGTTGTCGACCTGGGTGAAGACCAGGGTGTCGACCGGCGCCAGGTTGGCCAGCGAGAGCCGCCAGGTGATGCCGTCGCGCGGGTCGCCGCTGCTCCACTGCAGATAGGCGTCGAGCACGCGGCGGGCGTTGTCGCGCCGGTAAAGCAGCGGCGTCGACTGCACGCGCGTGACCGGCACATAGCCGAGGTTGAAGCCGCCGCGCACGCCGTTGGCCCAGAGGTAGTCGGCGCCGAGGTTGAGCGTGCCGCGGGGTTGCTGGTCGAGGCGGTTGTTGGGACCGGGAATGCCGTCGACCTCGGACTGGAACAGCGCCAGGTTGGCGCGCAGCAGCAGGCCGGCGACGGCGTCCGGCGCCTCGTCCCAGAGCTCGTCCAGCCGCGCCTTGGCCTCCAGCTCGATACCCATCGTGCGCGCCTTGTCGAGGTTGCGCGGCCGGCTGACCCAGCGCGGGCTGGCGTCCCAGGGCACGGTCTCCTGCTGCAGCAGGCGGCGGATCAGGCCGTCGATCTCGCGCACATAGGCGCTGACCATCAGCACGCCGCCGCTGGACAGCCAGTGCTCCAGGCTGAGGTCGACGCCGGTCGCCAGCTCGGGCCGCAGGCCCGGGTTGCCGGCACTGTCGGCATGGCTCTGCGGGTTGGCGCCCGATGGATAGCTGGCGTTGACCACCGGCTTGGCGATGAGGTCGTTGAGCCCGGGCGCGCGGTAGCTGCGCGTCAGGCTCAGGCGGACCTGGTCCTTCGGCAGCGCGGCCGGCTTCCACAGCAGGTGCAGCAGCGGCGACCAGACGGCGTTGACGGTGCGGCTGGCCGGCAGCACGCCACCGCCGTCGCCCTCGGTCTGCATCTGCTCCCAGCGCAGGCCGGCGTAGACCGACCACTGCGGGTTCGGACTCCATTCGTCCTGCGTGTAGGCGGCCAGGCGCCGCGTGCGCGCCGACAGCGTGTCGCCGAATTCCTCCAACCCCGGCTTGGGCAGACCGTTTTCCAGCGTGCTGCGGGTCTGCACGCGCTCGCCGCGCTCGGCCTCCCAGCCGCTCACCCACTGATGCTCCCTGGCGGTCTGCAGGCTCCACTTGCCGCCAAGGCTGAGGTTGTCGTCGCGGGTGTCGCTCTGGTCCAGCTGGCTGCGCACCGGCTGGCCCTGGCGCGTCTCGATGCGCAGGTTGTCGCTGTCGAAGCGCGTGCGGCCGATGCCGCCGCGCAGCTCCCAGCGGCTCAAGGGCGTCGGCCGGAAGCCGTAGCTGGCGCCCAGGCGCAGCATCGCGCTGCCGGACTCGCCATCGCCGACCGCGCGGTCGTAGCGGCTGTTGCCGCGCACGTCGATGCGGGTGCTGCTTTGGCTGCGGTTCAGGAACGCGACCGGCGACAACCAGATCTGGTGCTGCTCGCTGAGCTTCCAGCGCAGCCTGGCGTTGGCATTGAGGCCGCCGCCGCGGTTCAGCGACTGGCCGAGCTGGCCGCTCTCGCCGGTGAGCAGGGGCGCCTGGTCGCCGCTGCCAATGCGGTAGCTGCGGTACACGGTGTCGATGTCGTTCCAGCGCCGGAACAGATTGCCGTTGACGGCCAGCGTGCCGGCCAGCGCATCGTCGAACCATCTCGCGTTGCGCGTCCAGTTGAAGTCGGCCTGCGGCTCGCCATGGTCACCGCCGACGCTGGCACGCAACTCCTGCGTCGCCTTGGCCAGGGGCTCGCGCAGGATGATGTTGATGGTGCCGGCGACGGCGCGCGCGCCGGTCTCCGCGGTCGGCGCACGCAGGATCTCGATGCGCTCGATCTGGTCGGGCGGCAGCTGCTCGATGTTGAAGCCGGCCGGTGCACGCTCGCCGTCGATGAGGATCTGCGTGAAGCCGCCGCCCATGCCGCGCAGCCGGATGTCGCCGCCGCGGCCGGGGCGTCCGCCGATCGTCACGCCGGGCAGGCGGCGCAGCACGTCGCCCAGCTGGGTGTCGCCGTAGCGCGCGAGGTCGTCGCGGTCGATGACGATCTTGCTCGCCGTGCTGTTGCGGCGGCGGCTGTTCGCCGTCGGTCCGCCGCTGACCGTGACCTTGTCGAGCTGCGCCGGCGCGGCCGCCGACGCGGCGGCGGGTGGGGCAGGCGGGGTCTGAGCGGCCGCCAGGCCGGCGGTCAGCGCCAGCAGCAGGAACAGGCCGATTCGCATGGCGCGGATTCTGGGTGGCGGCCGCAGCGGCTGACGGCGGTCATGCGCGGTGGTGCATGACGATTCGACGATCGCTCATCACCTTGAGCGATGCGGGCCGGCGTGGCTCAGGCGTGAACCTGCACCTCGGGGGCGCGTCGGGCCTCCAGCCCGTGCCTGCCTGCCAGTTCGCCGAGCAGGGCCTCGCCCGCCTCGCGGCTGGCGCAGACATCGACCGGCCGGCTGCGCGACCACAGGCGCGCGCAGCGCTCGCGGAACAGCTCGCCGCCCTCCACCTCGGGCCCGATCACCAGCACCGTCCCGAGAGCGCAGAAGCCGTTGGCAACGCCGCTGTCGATGAAGCGCTCCAAGGTCTGCCAGGCCTCGATCGGCATCAGCAGGCTCTGCTGGTACTCGATCAGCTCGAGGTAGCGCCGATCGGCCGGCAGCACCCGGCTGGCCGCGACCAGCAGCCGGCATTGCGCCTGCACCAACTCCAGGTTGAACGGGCCGCAGACGACGGCGCGCAGCAGCGGCCCCTGCACCGTCACCGCGGTGCGGCCGTGCAGCGGGAAGCGGGAGACGGCGAAGTCGTCGGAGCTGAACTGGGCGTGGGTCATCGCAGGCGGACACGGCGCGGCGTGTTCACCCGCGGGCGTCGGACGGCGTCGCGGGGGATCGCTCAATGGGTGCGGAAGGTCTCGACGGCGCGCTGCAGCCCGTGCGCCTGTTGCTCAAGGCTGGAGGCGGCAGCTGCCGCCTGTTCGACCAGCGCGGCGTTCTGCTGCGTCATCTGGTCGAGCTGGGCCACCGAATCGTTGACATGGCGGATGCCGTTGCTCTGCTCGCCGGTGGCGGCGCTGATCTCGCCAATGATGTCCCGGACGCGCTGCACGCTGGCGACGATCTCGTCCAGCGTCGCGCCGGCGTCGCCGACCAGGCGGCTGCCCGACTCGACGCGCTCGACGCTGGCCTGGATCAGCGACTTGATCTCGCGCGCCGCCTCGGCCGAGCGGCCGGCCAGCGACCGCACCTCGCCGGCGACGACGGCAAAGCCGCGGCCCTGCTCGCCGGCGCGCGCCGCCTCGACGGCGGCGTTCAGCGCCAGGATGTTGGTCTGGAACGCGATGCCGTCGATGACGCCGATGATGTCGGCGATCTTCTTGCTGCTGCCGTTGATCTCCTCCATCGTGCTGACGACCTGGCCGACGACCTCGCCGCCGCGACGCGCGACTTCGGACGCGGAGCCGGCCAGCTGATTCGCCTGGCGGGCGGCGTCGGCGCTTTGTTGCACCGCCTCGGTGAGGCTGCGGATGTTCGACGCGGTCTGCTCCAGCGAGCCGGCCTGCTTCTCGGTGCGCACCGACAGATCCTGGTTGCCGACTGCGATCTCCTGGCTGCCGGTGGTGATCGACTCGGTGCCCATGCGCACGTCGCGGACGATGCGTTCGAGCCCCTGCGCCATGTCGCGCACCGCGGCCAGCAGGCTGCTGCCGGCGCCGGGCGCCACCTCGATGTCCTGCGACAGGTCGCCGTCTGCCATGCCGCGCATGACCTGCCGGGCGTACTCCGGCTCGCCGCCGAGCTCGCGCCAGACGCTGCCGATCACCAGCCAGCTGCCGACGAACAGCAGCGCGACGACGAGCAGGCCGATCGCCATCGTGATCCAGACGTTGCGCGTCACGCCGTCGGCCGCCATCTGCAGGCCGCTGTCGAAGCCTTCCCGCGCCTGCTTGCGCGCCTGGCCCAGCGCGAGCTGCAGTGCACTGAGCGACGACTGCATGGCGGCCACCGCCTGACCGGTGTCGCCCTGGCGGCTGCCGAGCATGATCTCGGCGGCGCCCAGCGCGCTGCCGACGTAGCTCTCGAAGCGCTGGTCCAGGACCGCGGTGTTCTGCGGTTCGATGCCTAGGCGCTTGAGCTCGCCGATCAGCTTGCGCGCGTCGCCGGCCACGCCGCGCGCCTCGTCCAGGCGCTTCTGCTCACCCTCGGCGACGGCGCTCTGGATCGTTGCCACCAGGGTCTCGAGGCGACGGTCCAGCTGCGTGGTCAGGTCCATGTAGGGGTAGGAGGCGTCGCCGACGGCGCGGATCGTGGCCGAGGTGCGGGCCGCGAGCGCCAGCAGCACGGCGATGCCGACGGCGAACACCAGGGCGGAACCCAGTGGCAGCATCCAGATTCGCGTCTTGGTCTTCATGGCGGCCTTGGCGTCAATCGAGGGTCAGAACCGTCTTCACGCTGCCGTCGGCCGCCGATTTCTCGATGTAGCCGATGGCGTCGGGCTGGCTGGCAACCTGCTTCTTGACCTCGGCGGCGCTGGCCAGCTCCTTCGGCGGCGTGGCCTTGCCGGAGAACGCGAGGCGGGCCCAGATCGCCTTCACCTGCGCCGCGTTCTTGCCCGTCGCCTTGCTGTAGAACTGTTCGCGGGCGGGCGACGATTCGGGCAGGTCCAGCGCCTGCGTCACGCCGCCGGGCAGGCTGCTGGCCTTGCCGAGGTAGAGCGAAGCGAGCTGCTCATTGCTCAGCGTGCTGATGCCGGACTTCGGGTTGACGATGACGACGACCTGCGCGCTGGCGGCGGCACAGCCGGCCAGGAGCAGGACGCCGGCCAGGCGGCGAGCCGTGGAATGGATTGCCATGGTGTGCTCCTGGTCCGGGTCAGAAAACGAGGTCGTAGGCCAGGCTCAGGACCCTTGCGTTGCCGGAGAAGGGCTCGACGCCCCGATCCCGGACGCGATCGACCTGCAGCTTCAGCGCGCCGCCCTTGTGCAGGTCGTAGCGCAGCGCCAGCGACGTGGTCTGCAGCTTCACCGGCAGGTACTCGTCGAGCGCGAAGCGGCTGCTCTCGCGGTAGGCACTGTGGCCGGCGGTCAGCGTGAACGCGCCGAACTGGCGACCCAGGGTCATCAGGTAGAACTTGGCGTCGTAGCCGGCAGCGTCCATGCGGCCGGCCTTGCCGAACTCGCTGCGCCACTGCCATTCGTCCCAGTCGCCGTTCAGCGCCAGGCCGACGAAGTCCTGCTTGGCCTTCAGGCTGCCGTCGAACAGCTCGACGTAGTCGCCGCTGGCGCGGTCGCGGATCTGGAAGTCGGTCTGCGTGTAGCTCAGCCGGCCGGTGAACCAGTCCCGGCTGATCTCCAGCGAGACGCCGCGGATGCCGCTCCACTTGACATCGGGTGGCTCATCGGTGAACAGGCGGCTGTAGGGGTTCTTCTTGCTGGTCTCGCCGCCGGTGTAGGCCTCGGCCCGCAGCGTCCAGTCGCCCAGGCTGCGCGTGGTGCTGATGCTGGCGCCGTTGTAGTTGACGACGTCCCAGCCGTAGACATCCGGCGTTGGCCGCACCGTGTTGTAGGCGAAGCCGACATCCTGGAAATCGGAGTAGTAGTACAGCGGAATGCGCTTGCGGCCGAGCTGCAGCTTCCATTCGGGCGACGGCGTGTAGCTCAGGTAGGCCCATTCCAGGTTGGCCGCCTGGTCCTTCAGCGTGCGGGCGCTGGCCTGCACGACGGCGCTGAGCTCCCGGCTCAGCTTCCATTCCAGCTGCAGGCCGGCGCGGGACTCCTGGTCGAGCTCCCACTTGTCGCGGACCACGGCGCCATGCGCCCAATCCGTCACGTTGCGGGTGCAGGTGCCGGCGTAGCGGTCGGCCAGCGCGGTGACGCTGCAGTCGCCGTCGGTGCGCGCCGCGACCAGCGAGGCGAAGCCGGAAACCTTCAGCTCCTGAGCCTGAGCGAGGCCGGCCGCCAGCAGCCAGGGCAAGGCCCGGACTGCACGGCCGATCGGGCCCCAGCACAGAGAAATCGCAGCATCCATCGCGCGCTCCAGCCGTTTCAGTGAAAGTCAGCTTAACGCGGACAACTTACGGAATTGCCGTTCGTCGCGTCACTTATGGGGTTGCTGCCAAAGTGCAACACCCAGGCGCTCAGAAGCGCATTTCAGCGCGCAGGTTCCAGCTCAGGTAGGTCGGGTTCAGGGTCTCGGTCGTGCTGACCAGACCGAGGCCGTTGTCGATCACGCTCTGCCCCAGCGCGTCGCGCGGCGCCATGTTGGAGACGCCCAGGCGCCAGCTCAGCGCGCTGCTCTGCGTGTACTGGCCATAGGCGTCGAGCACCACGCGCTGGCTGCTGCGTACCTGCAGGATCTCGGTCTGCTGGATCAGCAGCTCCGGCGTGTAGCTCCAGTTGGCGCCGAAAGACCAGCGGCTGCCCGGGTAGCGGTAGTCGGCACCGAGGTTGAAGGTGCCGCGCGGCTGCTGGTCGATGCGGTTGTTGGGGCCGCGGATGCCGTCGACCTGGGAGTCGAACAGGCTGAGATTGAGGCGCAGCTGCAGCGGCAGCAGCGCGGCCGGCGGCGCGTCGATCAGATCGTCGAGGCGGGCGCGGGCCTCCAGCTCGATGCCGTAGGTGCGCGCGTCACCCAGGTTCTGCGGACGCTGCGTCCAGCGCAGCGTTGGCACGCCGTTCAGCTCGACCGACTCCTGCGCCAGCACGGTGCGGATCAGGCCCTTGATGTCGCGGTAGAAGACGTTGGCCGACAGCATGCCGCCCTTGGGCAGGTAGCGCTCGACGGCCAGCTCCAGGCCGGTGGCGAGCTCCGGCTTCAGGGTGGCGTTGCCGGCGCGGTCGGCGCGGTCCTCGGTGTTCGGGCCGCTGGGCACCTGGCTGTTGGTGACGCGCCGCGCCAGCAGGTCGTTCAGGTTCGCCGGCCGGTACGAGCGGGTCAGCGACATGCGCAGCTGGTCGCGCGACTTCGGGTCCGGCTTCCACAGCGCGTGCAGCAGCGGGCTCCAGACCGTGGAGGTGTTGCTGACCGCGCCCTCGCCGCGGTCGCCACGGTTCTCGATCTGCTCGAAGCGCAGGCCGCCGTGCAGCGACCAGTTCGGCGTCGCCTGCCATTCGTCCTGGGTGTAGGCGGCGAACCGCCGGCTGCGCGCACTGAGCTGCTCGCCGAACTCGCCGCTGCCGGTCTGCGGGATGCCGTTGCTGAGCTGCACGCGGTCGCTGTCGCTCTGGCCGGCCTCGAACTCGGCGCCGCTGACCCAGTTGTGCTCGGCCGCGGTCTGGTGACTGAGCTTGGCGTTGGCCGTCAGGTTGTCGTTGCGGCTGCGCGTGCTGACCTGCTCGAGCCGGTTCTGCGTGCCGCCACTCTCCAGGCGCTCGCTGTCGTTGTCGAACTGTCCGCTGCCGCCGCCGAAGCGCAGCTCGAGGCGCGTGAACTCGCCGAGCCGGTTCTGGTACTGGCCGTTCAGGCGCAGCAGGCGCTGGCGGCCTTCGTTGCGGCTGTCGACGCGGGTGTAGCGCGGTTCGCCGGTCTGCCGCGTGAGCGCGTCGCCGTCGCCATCGCCGATGACGGCGAACGGCATCAGCATCAGCGACTCGCCGTCGCCGAGCTTCCACTGCAGGCGGCCGTTCAGGTTCAGGCCCAGGCGCTCGTTGAGGCTGGTGGAGTCGCTGCTGCGGGTCTCGAAGGGTACGCCGTTCAGGCGGCGCTCGGTGCGGCTGAAGGTCTCGTCGGCCTGGCGGCGGGCGTTGGCGGCGATCGTCAGCGAGTAGTTGAGGCGCTCGCCGACGCTGTCGTTGCGCGTCCAGGCGAAGCTCGCCTGGGGCTCGCCGTGGTCGCCACCGACCTGCGCGCGCAGCTCGTTGAGCTTGCGCGCCAACGGCTCGCGCAGCACGATGTTGATGGTGCCGGCGACGGCGCGGGCGCCGGTCTCCGCGGTGGGTGCGCGCTGGATCTCGATGCGCTCGATCTGGTCCGGCGGGATCTGGTCGAGTGAGAAACCGGGCGCCATGCGTTCGCCGTCGACCAGGATCTGCGTGAAGCCGCCGCCCATGCCGCGCATGCTGATGCCGCCGCCGCGCCCCGGGCGGCCCCCGGGGGTGACGCCGGGCAGGCGGCGCATCAGGTCGACCAGATTGCCGTCGCCGAAGCGCAGCAACTCGTCGCGGCTGATGATGATCTTGCTCGCCGTCGCGGCGCGGCGCTTGCTGTCGTCGCTGGCCTGGCCACTGACCTCGACCTTGTCGAGCTGTTGCGGCGCCGGCGCCGGTGACGCGGCGGGGGCCGGTGCAGGGGCGGGTGCCGGTGCCTGCGCATGGGCGGCAGCGGCGATGACGAAGGGCAGGAGCGGGGAGAGGCGGGGTTTCATGGCCGCGGCAGTGTGCCGGCCGACGCAATGCCATGACCGCTGTCAGTGCATTGGCCGGCGCCGCTTTTGCGCTTCTTTACGCGGCGATGCGAGCTCCTTTGCGCGCCCGGTCGCAATCGCTCAGGTGGCTGAGCGATTGCGGCCGGGCCGGGCGCCTCAGTCGCGCGCGCACAGCCCGAGCCGGCGACCGATCTCCAGCACCAGCTCGCTCTGGTTCAGTGCGTAGAAGTGGATGGAGGGCGCGCCGCCGGCGATCAGGCGCTCGCACAGCCGCGTGATGACGTCCAGGCCGAAGGCGCGGATCGACGCGCTGTCGTCCAGATAGCCCTCCATCTTCATCGCCACCCAGCGCGGGATGTCGATGCCGTCGCGCTGCGCGAACTGCGCGATGCGGTGGTAGTTGTGGAACGGCATCACGCCCGGCACGATGGGCTGCGTGACGCCGGCCTTGCGCGCCTCGTCGACGAAGTGGAAGTAGGCCTCGGGGTTGAAGAAGAACTGCGTGATGGCGCTGTTCGCACCGGCCTTCATCTTGGCGGCGAAGTGCTCGAGATCCTTGGCCGCGTAGCGGCACTGCGGGTGCGTCTCCGGGTAGGCGGCGACCTCGATCTGCCAGTCGGCGCCCTGGGTCTCGCGGATGAAGCGGACCAGCTCGTGCGCGTAGCGGAACTCGCCCAGGGACGCGGTGCCCGAGGGCAGGTCGCCGCGCAGCGCGACGACGCGGTGGATGCCTTGCGCGCGGTAGCCGGCGAGGATCTCGGCGATGTCGGCCTGGGTCGAGCCGACGCAGCTCAGGTGCGGCGCCGCCTCGAAGCCGGCGGCGGCGATCGCCTTCACCGTGGCCAGGGTCTTGTCGCGCGTGGCGCCGCCGGCGCCGTAGGTGACGCTGAAGTACTCGGGCTTCAGCGCCTGCAGCGCGGGCACCACCTGGTTCAGCAGCTTGTCGTGGCCGACCGGGGTGTTGGGGGGGAAGAACTCGACGGAAACAGGGACTCGGCTCATGGGGCGATCCAGATGAAGAACTCGCGGTTGCCGTCACCGCCGGCGATCGGGCTGTCGAAGTAGTCGTGCACGCGCAGGCCGAGGGCGGCCGCGGCTTCGCGCAGTTTGGCCTCGACGCGCGGGTAGGCCGCCTCGTCTTTCACCAAGCCGCCCTTGCCAATGTCGGCCGGTTGCAGCTCGAACTGCGGTTTGACGAGGAGCAGGAACTGATCCGCCAGCGGGGCGAGCGCCGGCAGCACCAGGGTCAGCGAGATGAAGCTGAGGTCGGCGACGCAGAGCGCGAAGCGCTCGCCGCCCACCGCGTCCAGGCTCAGTTCGCGGGCGTTGAGGTTCTCGATGCAGCGCAGCCGCGGTTCGCCGCGCAAGCGCGGGTGCAGCTGGCCGTGGCCGACGTCGACGCCGACCACCTGGGCGGCTCCGGCACGCAGGCAGACCTCGGAGAAGCCGCCGGTGCTCTGGCCGACGTCGAGCACGCGCAGACCCGCGAGCGCCAGGCCGGTGTGGGCCAGCGCGCCTTCGAGCTTGAGGCCGGCGCGCGAGACCCAGCGGGTCTCGGCGTCGTCGTTCAGGCGCAGCTCGCAGGCCGTGGGCAGTTCGTCGCCGGCCTTCTTCGGGGCGGTCCAGCCCTGCGGACCCCGCCATTGCACGCTGCCGCTCGCGATCAGCCGCTGCGCGGCCGATCGCGACGGCGCCAGACCGCGCTGCACCAGCAGCTGGTCAGCGCGGACGGTCAGCGCCATCAGTAGCGGTAGGTATCGGCCTTGAAGGGGCCGGCTTGGGTCACGCCGATGTAGGCCGCCTGCGCCGGGGTGAGCGTGCTCAGCTCGGCGTTCAGCGTCGTCAGCTGCAGGCGCGCGACCTTCTCGTCGAGGTGCTTGGGCAGCACGTAGACCTTGCCGATCTGGTACTTGTCCTTGTGCGCGTACAGCTCGACCTGGGCCAGGGTCTGGTTGGCGAAGCTGGAGCTCATCACGTAGCTGGGGTGGCCGGTGCCGCAGCCCAGGTTCACCAGGCGGCCCTTGGCCAGCATGATGATGCGCTTGCCGTTCGGGAAGATCACGTGATCGACCTGCGGCTTGATCTCGTCCCACACGCAGCCGTCCAGGCCGGCGACGTCGATCTCGTTGTCGAAGTGGCCGATGTTGCAGACGATGGCATTGGCCTTCATCTTCTCCATGTGGGCGCGGGTGATGACGTCCTTGTTGCCGGTGGCGGTGACGAAGATGTCGGCCTTGTCGGCCGCGTACTCCATGGTCACCACGCGGTAGCCTTCCATCGCCGCCTGCAGCGCGCAGATCGGGTCGATCTCGGTCACCCAGACCTGGGCCGACAGCGCGCGCAGCGCCTGCGCCGAGCCCTTGCCGACGTCGCCATAGCCGGCGACGACGGCGATCTTGCCGGCGACCATCACGTCGGTGGCGCGCTTGATCGCATCGACCAGCGACTCGCGGCAGCCGTAGAGGTTGTCGAACTTGCTCTTCGTCACCGAGTCGTTGACGTTGATGGCGCGGAACAGCAGCGTGCCCTTGGCCGCCATCTCGTTCAGGCGGTGCACGCCGGTGGTCGTCTCCTCGGTGACGCCGATGACCTCGGCCGACTTGCGCGTGTACCAGGTCGGATCCACGGCCAGCTTGGCCTTGATGGCGGCGAAGAGGATGCGTTCCTCTTCCGAGCCCGGGTTGGCCAGCACGCCCAGATCCTTCTCGGCCTTCTGGCCCAGGTGCAGCAGCAGGGTCGCGTCGCCGCCGTCGTCGAGGATCATGTTCGGGCCTTCGCCAGCGGTGCCCGGGGCACCGACAGGGGCCCCTGCGGGTCCCGTGCCGAAGTCGAAGATGCGGTGCGTGTAGTCCCAGTAGTCCTCCAGCGTCTCGCCCTTGTAGGCGAACACCGGGGTGCCGGCGGCGACGAGGGCGGCGGCCGCGTGGTCCTGGGTCGAGAAGATGTTGCAGCTGGCCCAGCGCACTTCCGCGCCCAGCGCCTGCAGGGTCTCGACCAGCACCGCGGTCTGGATCGTCATGTGCAGGCTGCCGGTGACGCGCGCGCCTCTCAGAGGCTGCGTGGCGGCGAGTTCCTCGCGGATCGCCATCAGCGCCGGCATCTCGCCCTCGGCGATGGCGATTTCCTTGCGGCCCCAGGCGGCAAGCGAGAGGTCGGCGATGTGGTACTGGTCGGGGGACAGGGCGGCGCGCTTCAGCATGACGGAACTCCAGGAGAGAAGACCGGCATGCAGCTCATCCACGCCGGTCCTGTGGATGAGCGCCGTTGCCAACCGCAGAAGTCTCTGCGGGTCCCGAGCCTGGCCGTCAGCGTGGACGGTTGCAGCGCTCCTCGGGATGGGGCCGGATTATGGCCGCATCCCCGGCCAACCCTGAAGCGCCCTCGGACTCCCGACCCGATCAGGGGCAGCGCACCGCCGGATTCCAGTCGGCGAACGGCCCCAGCGGATTGGGCCGCCAGAGCCAGGCGTGCAAGGCGTAGAAGGCCGGCAGGCCATAGCGATTGCCGGCCGGCACATGGTGGAAGTCGCGGCCGAACAGGCGGGGTGGGATGTCACCGTGCGCGGCGCGCCAGGGCGCCTCGAAGACGATGTACTCGGCGCCGACTAGGCGCTGTGAGCCGTCGGCCTGGGGCTCGTAGATCAGGGCCTGCGGCTCGCGCTCGCTGAGGAAGACGCTGAGCCGATTGCCGTTCACGTAATGCAACCCCATGGCGCCGACGGTCGGGTTGTCGATGCAGCTCAGGCCCTGCAGATCGACCACCGGGCCCGGCCCGTAGCCGGCCGCCAGAGCGGCGCGGAAATCGTGGAAGACGGCGGTGGCGGCGCGTGCCCGGGCCAGCGCCTGGCGTTGCTCGGGGCGCAGCGCGCCGCCGGCGTCGTCGTGGGCCTGCACGGCGGGCGCGGCGGCGATCAGCGCGGCCAGCAGGAGAGAAGACAGGCGATGCACGGCGTCCTCCTCACTGGGTGCCGTAGGCGTAGGGGTCGAGCACTGTCACCTCGGTGACGCGCTCTACCGGCAGGCCGTTGCGCTCGGCGGCGAGGCGGATCGCCTCGGCGTTCGGCGCGTCATAGATGCAGTAGGTCTGCGTCTTGGCCGGGTTCACATAGCTGTGCACCCAGTGCACGTTCAGCTGCGCGTTGGCGGTGTTCACGCCGTCCATGGCCTTGCGGCCGTCGGCGTTGATGGGGATGGCCAGCGGCGTGGCGAAATGGCGCTCGACGAGATAGCGGGGCATGGGCTCCTCCAGAGGGCGGCAGCACCCTGCTGCCGGTGGACGCCACGATGCCGACGGCCCCTCGGCCCCGCGTCGGCAGGATTGCCCAGATTGCGGGCGGCGATTGCCTAGATTTTTCCGGCGGCCAGCCAGCCCTCGGCCTGCGCGCGCTGCACGGCGGCCAGGCGCGTGCCGACGCCAAGCTTGGCGAGCACGGCGGCCACGTGGTGGTCCACCGTGCGCACCGAGCGATGCAGGCGGGCGGCGATCTCCGCATTGCGCAGGCCGTCGGCCAGGGCGCGCAGCACGGCGGCCTCGGCGACGGTGAGCCCGGCCGGGTGGGCGCGCGTGCGTGCCCGGGCACCGCGGGCGATGCCGCGCTCGCCGGCGCGACGCAGCTGGGTCCGCAAGGCTTCGGCGGCGGGGCGGGCGTCCAGGCTCTCGAAGGCGAGCAGCGCCTTGCGCTGTAGCGACGGCTCACCGCGCGCCTGCGCCTGTGCCGCCTCGTAGGGGCAGCCCAGCGCGGTCCAGGCGGCAGCGGCCTCGGCCCAGCGGCCCTGCAGCTCCAGCGCATGGGGCGGGCGCAGCGGCCCCAGCTCCGCGGGCAGGGGCAGGCCGGTGCGGTGCAGCCACACCGCCAGCTCGCCGGTGAAGACGGTGTGCCGCTTGGCGCGCGCCAGTGTCAGTGCCGGCTGCACGACAGCGGCTACGGCGGCGGTGTCGCCGCGCATCCACGCCGCCTCGGCGGCGGTGCTGGCATAGGGCGCCATGCGCTGCAGGGTGTCGCTGCCCGCGGCCATGGCGCGGGCCTGCGCCAGGGCCTCGTCCACGCCGGGGTCGCCACGGCGCAGGCGCAGGCGCGCCAGGGCCAGCCAGGCCATCAGGTGGGCAATGGCCACCGCACTGGTCTCGCGCAAGGTGCGGGTGGCGAGGGCGGCGGCGGCCGCCCAGTTGCCCCGCTGCACCTCGCACAGGGCCAGCCAGGCGTCGGCGTACTGGTGGTTCCAGTCGTTGTCCTCGCACAGCGTCACCGACTGTGTCAGGCAGCTGCACGCGCGTGGCAGGTCGAGCAGTTCCCCACTGCCGGAGCCGAGCATGCTCAGCGCCATGGCCTGCCCGTAGCGGTTGCCGGCCTGGGCGCGGTGGTCGGCCAGGTTCTGCAGCAGGGCCACGCCAGCCGGGTAGTCCTCGAACAGCAGCGCCGCCCCGGTGGCCACGATGCTGAGGTCGCGAGTCTCCGCGTCGCCCAGCGCCAGCGCGAGCGCGTGGGCCATGCGGCCGCGCCACACGGCCTCGGCGGTGTCGCGGTCCAGCATGCGCAGCAGCGCAGTGCGCGTCCACACGCTGGCATGGGCCGGCGACAGGGGCAGGGGGGCCAGCTCCGCCAGGGCCTCGGCCACCGCCTCGCGAGCGGCCGGGTGGTTCAGCTGGGTCGAGAGGGGCTGGGCCTGCTGGGCGCGCAGGCGAGCGGCCTCGGCGCGATCGCCGCGCGCCAGGGCCTGCTCGCGCAGCTCGGTGTAGGCGTCAAGGGTGATGCCCATCTCGCCGACCTGCAGGGCGGCGCGCGCGCTCTGCTCCAGCCATCGCCTGCGCTCGGCCTCGTCGGTCTGCCCGCTGCGCAGTGCCGTCTGCCAGTGCGCATGGGACTCGCGGTGCGCACCGCGTCCTTGCGCCTCGTCGGCGGCCACCGGAGCCCAGCGCCCCACGGCCGCCGCATCCTGGGCGCCGGCGGCGTGGTGCACCAGGCGTGCGGGCACGAGGGGCAGCTGGCGGCCGAGCGCGAGCAGCAGCCGCGCGTGCAGGGCTTGCGCGACCGGCTCGGCCAGCGCTGAGGCGATGGCGACGCGCGCCAGCTCGTGACGGAACTGCAGCGCGCCGCCTTCGGCCAGCAGCAGGCCGCTGGCCAGCACCGTCTCCAGGGTGGAGGGCGCGGGCGCCACCACGGCGTCGAGCAGCGTGCGCTCGATGCGGCCGGGCACCAGGGCGGCGCAGTCCAGCAGGGCCTGCGCCGGCGCCGGCAGGCGGGCGTAGCGGGCCAGCACCAGATCGCGCACGCTGGACGGCAGGCCCAGGCCGACCCCGCCGTCACGCAGCAGCTCGGCGACGAAGAAGGCGTTGCCCTGCGTGGCCTCGTGCAGGCCGGTGGCGGCGCGCCCGGCGCGCTCGGCCAGGCTGCGCACGGCGGCGGCGCTGAGGCGCGGCACGTGCACGGTGTGACGGGCGTCGGGCGGCAGGTTGCCGAGCACGCGGCGCAGCGGGTGCCGCGGGCCGACCTCGTCGTCGCGGAAGCTGATGGCCAGCAGCGCCCGCGTCCGCTCGATGCGCCGACCCAGATGGGTGAGCAGGTCCAGCGTGGCCTCGTCGGCCCAGTGCGCGTCCTCGATGACCACGAGGCGGGGCGGACCGGGCAGGCTCAGCGCGTCGAGCACGGCGGCAAACAGCGCCGGCCGCGGACCGTCCATCAGCGGCGCGAAGCCGGGGCGCAGGCTGCGCACGATGTCGTGCAGCGGCGCCAGCGGGTGCGGGGTGTCGAGCGCGTCGCAGGCGCCCCACCAGACCGAGGCGCCGTCGGCGCTGGCGGCGAGCGTGCGCAGCAGGCTGGTCTTGCCCGCGCCGGCCTCGCCAGCCAGCAGCAGCACGCGCCCGCTGACGGCCGCGGCTTGCAGTTGCTCGCGCAGGGTCTGCAGGGCGGCGCCGCGCTCGACCAGCTCCATGCTCAGGCGTCCTGGCTCGTCAGCCCGAGGAAGTCGTGCAGTGCGGCCAGCTCGGCGTCCAGCGCGCGGCCGAAGGCGGGGTCGCGCGGGCGGCGGTCGACGAAGCCCAGCTCGTGATGCAGCCGGCCCTTGAGCACCTTCAGATTGCCCCAGCCGATGACCTGATCGCGCCAGAGCAGGGGCAAGGCGTAATGGCCGCGCACGCGTTTCGGTGCGGGCGTGTAGGCCTCGAATTTGTACGACCAGCCCCAGAGCAGCTCGAAGCGGCGGCGCGTCCAGACCAGGGGGTCGAAGGGCGCGAGCAGTCGCACCTTGGCGGGGATGCGCCAGCCGGCGCGCGGGTCCTCCTCCGCCGGCCAGTACCAATCGACGCCGTCCACCCTGGCGTGCGCGAGCCGCTGCTTGGCGCGCGCCAAGGTGGTCTTGCGCAGGCCCTGCCACTGGTGGGCGGCCGAGGCGAGCATGGAGATCAGCGTCGACAGGCTGCCGGCCGGCAGGGGTGCGTACTTCTGCACCAGGGCGTCGGCCATGGCGTCCATGGCGGCCTGCGGGGCGCCGGCCTCGGCCCAGGGGGCGGCCAACGCGTAGCAACGCGTGCCGTTGTCGCGGCGCACGACGTCGAGATGGCCGCGGTAATGCAGGCCGTCGAGCAGCTCGGTCGACAGCCGGCTGTTGCCGCCGAACCAGTTCTTCACGCTGCCATGGTCGAGCGCCGCGTCGACGTCGGCCGGGTGCGCCTCACCGAGGCGCTCGACCTCGGCCAACACCGCGTGCGCCAGCTTCCAGCGCGCCTTGTCCCAGACCCGGCGCGCGCTACGCGGGTGCATCAGCGCGCGCAGGTCCGGCGTGACGAAGCCGTAGTTGATGAAGAAGTCCTCCTGCAGCGGCAGCTTCGGGTAGCGCCGCTCCAGGTCGCCGGCCCGGTAGCCCTTGACGCGGTGGCGCAGCGTCAGGTCCTGGGCCCGCGCCGGCGCGCGCAAGGGGTCGGCCTGCACGAAGCCGCCGAGCCGCTCGACGGCGTCCATCAAGGTCGTCGGCGCGAACAGGCTGCGCGCCACCGCATAGCGGCGCAGATGGGGCAGGCTGAGCTCGGGCATGGGGCGCGGCGAAAGGAAGGAGCGCGCATTGTGGCGAGCCGGCCCGGGGCGCCAACTTTGCACTCCCGGCAGCGGCGACTGAGCATGCCGGCTTGCCGGCGGCCCGGCACAGGGCGCAAGCTGCGCACCTTGCCATCACGACCCTCTCGATGCCCTCCGACCCCAGCTCTCTGCACCTGCAGTTCGACGCCGAGACGCGACGGATTCTTGCCAGCCACCAGCCGCGACCTGAGGTGGAGGCGCCGGTGCTGGCCGATCTGCAACAGGCGCTGGCCGCGCAGCAGCTCGGCGATGCGCTGCTCGACGACGCGGCGGTCGACGGGTTCCTCGCGCTGTGTCAGCAGGGCGCCGTCGCGCCGATGCCGATCGGGCGCTGCGAGGACGCGCGCTTCGAGTTCAAGCTCGGTGCCGATCGCCTTCATGTCTGGCTGCGCCTGGAGCCGCCGCGCGGCGGCGCGCCGGCCACGCTCGCGCAGCTGCAGGCGGCGCTGGTCGAGCAGGGCATCGTCTATGGCGTCAGCGAGCCGGCGCTGCGCGAGGCACTGGCACGCGGCCACTGCGAGGACTGGCTGGTGGCCGAGGGCCGCGAGCCGGAGCCCGGCACGCCGACGCGCTTCGAGACCCTGCTGCGCCAGGCCGGTGCGGCCGGCGCCGACGATCGCGCGCCGGTCGACTACCGCGAGTACGGGGCGCTGATCGTCGTCGACCCGGGCACGCCGCTGATGCGCCGCCACCCGGCCCGCCCGGGGCGGCCAGGCATCGATGTGAGCGGCGCGGCGATCGCGCCGCGCGAGCAGCCCGACCTGCCGTTCGAGGCGGTCAGCGGCGCCGCGCCGTCGCCGCAGGACCCGGACCTGCTGCTGGCGAGCATCGCCGGCCTGCCGTCAGTGGGCCCGCGCGGCGTCAACGTCAATCCGAAGGTCGAGGTGCAGGACGTCGACCTGCAGTCGGGAAACATCCGCTTCGACGGCAGCGTGCACGTGAAGGGCGACATCCGTGCCGGCATGTCGCTGCGTGTGACCGGCGACGTCTTCGTCGAGGGCACGGTCGAGGCGGCCGAGCTCGATCTCGGCGGCCACCTCATCGTCAAGGGCGGCATCATCGGCCGCGCCGAGCACAACGGTGCCAAGACCACGGCGCAGGTGCGCTGCAAGGGTGACGTGCAGGCGCGCTTCATCGAGCATGCCGACATCGAGGCCGGCGGCGAGGTGCGTGCCGAGGCCGGCATCCGCGACAGCCAGGTGCTGGCCGGCAACGCCGTGCTGATCGGCGCCACCGGCAGCCTGGTCGGCGGCCGCACCGCGGCGCACCGGCTGATCAGGACGCCGGTGCTGGGCGACGCCTGGGGCGACCCGACCGAGGTGCAGGTCGGTGTCAATCCGTTCATCGATGCCCAGCTGGCCTTGCTGCGCGACGGCCGGCAGCAGCGCGAGGCGGAGCGCGCCAAGCTGCTGCAGCTGCAGGCCTATCTGGCGCAGCAGAGCGGCGGCGGCCCGCCGGAGCTGCGCGACAAGGCCGAGCGCACGCTGCAGGCCTGCGAGCAGGCGCTGGCGGCGCTCGACGTCGAGGCCGCCGGGCTGGCGGCGCAGCTCGAGCTCAGTGACAAGGCCTGCATCGAGGTGCAGCGCAGCCTGCATGGCGGCGTGCGGCTGATGGTGGGCTCCAGCGTGCTGCAGGTGGTCGAGGACCGCGGGCCGGCCAGGGTGCACCGCGTCGACGGCCAGCTCGTGCTGGGCTGAGCCGCGGCGGCGTTCAGTAGCGCGACGGCCGGGGCTGCTGCTCGCGCGTGTCCAGCTGCATCTCGTAGCTGAAGAAGCGCGCGCGGCCCTTCGCCTTGGCCTGGTAGAGCGCGTCGTCGGCGCGCAGCAGCAGGCCCTCGGCGGTGGTGGTCTCGTCGGGCACGCAGGTGGTCAGGCCGCCGGACAGCGTGACATGGCCGCCCAGCGGCGAGTCCGGGTGCGGCAGCTGCAACTGCTGCAGCGCGCGCAGCAGGCCGCGGGCATAGGTCATCGCGCCCGACAGCGGCGTCAGCGGCAGGATCAGCGCGAACTCCTCGCCGCCGTAGCGGCCGGCGAGATCGCGCGGGCGCAGGCAGGCTTCGCCGAGCAGCTTGGCGACCTGCTGCAGGCAGTGGTCGCCGGCCAGGTGGCCGGCGCCGTCGTTGAAGCGCTTGAAGTGATCGATGTCGACCAGCGCCACCGACAGCGGCTGGCCTTCGCGGCGGCAGGCGGCGATCTCGTGATGCAGGCGGGCATCGATGGCGCGGCGGTTCGCCAGCCCGGTCAGCGGGTCGTGCGTCGACAGCTGCTCGAGCTGGGCGTTGGCGACGCGCAGCTCCTCCGAGCGCTCGAGCAGCTTGCCGCGCATCGCCAGCAGGCGCTGCATCGCGCGCAGCTTGGCGCCGAGCAGGCGCGTGGTCACCGGCTTGGTCAGGTAGTCGTCGCCGCCGGCCTCGATGCCGCGCCAGATGTCGTCGTCGCCCTGCAGGCCGGAGAGGAACAGGATCGGCGTCCAGCCGCCGGGCTCGGCGGCGCGCAGCTGCTGTGCCACCCAGTAGCCGTCGCGGCCCGGCATCTCGACATCGAGCAGCACCAGATCGGGCCGGGAGGCGCTGAACTGCTGCACCGCCGCTTCGCCGTCCAGGCACTCGACGACGCGATGCCCGAGCGACTCCAGCGCCGCGCGCGCGAGCAGGCGCTGCAGGCGGTCGTCGTCGACCACCATCACCGTCAGGGACTCTTGGGGGAGGTACATGCGGGGCAGCGGGTGTAGCCGATCAAGCATAGGGGCAAGCCCGTACACAATGATCCGGTGAACTGCCTAGGCAAAGGGGCCCCACTCGAGGGATTGCAGGTTTGGGATCGAGGCTGGCTGTCCTCGACCCAGACCCTGGTGCTGCCGGCTCCCGGCGAGCCCGGCGCGCTGCTGTTCGACAGCGGCCATGGCCTGCACGAGGCGCAGACCGTGGCCCTGCTGCGTCAGGGTCTGGGCGGCGAGCGCCTGCTGGCCGTCGTCAACACCCACCTGCACTCCGACCATTGCGGCGGCAACGCCGCGATCCAGGCCGCGTTCGGCGCCGCGGTCTGGGTGCCCGAAGGCCAGGCCGAGGCGGCCGAGCAGTGGGACGAGCGCCGGCTCAGCCATGCGGCGACCGGGCAATACCTGCCGCGCTTCACGGTGCAGCGGCGGCTCGCCGCCGGCGAGGTCTTGCGCGCCGGCGGGCGGGACTGGCAGTTGCTGGCGGCGCCCGGTCACGATCACGACGCGCTGATGCTCTGGGACGGCCGCGTGCTGATCGCCGGCGACGCGCTCTGGGGCCAGGGATTCGGCGTCGTCTTCGATGAGTGGCTGCAGGCCGAGGGCGGCTTCGACGCGGCGCTGGCGGTGCTCGATCGCATCGAGGCGCTGCGGCCCGAGGTGGTGGTGCCCGGCCATGGCGGTCCGCTGTTCGAGCCGTCGCCGGCGATCGCGCAGGCGCGACGTCGGCTGCAGGGCTGGCGCCGCGACCCGGCCAGCCATGCGCGCTACGCCGCCAAGGTGCTGGTCAAGTACCACCTGATGGAGCAGCGGGCGCAGCCGCTGGCCGAGTTGCTGGACTGGCTGGTGGCGGTGCCGCTGTTCGCGCAAATGCAAAAGCCCCAGCCGCTGCGCGACTGGGGCTTGGGGGTGATCGAGGAACTCGTCGGACGCGGGGCTTTGCGCCGCGAGGGTGAGTTGATCAGCGACGTTTAGCGGCAGGCGCTGCCGCTTTGTGACAGCGAGCACTCCGCTGCGCGGATTGCTCGCTGTCCGGGCAAACGGCCCGCGGGCGCGGGCGCTGGCCTTTACAGGCCGGCCGCTGCACGCAGCGCGTTTGCCCGATCAGTCCGTTCCCAGGTGAATTCCGGCTCCTCGCGGCCGAAGTGGCCGTAGGCAGCGGTCTTCTCGTAGATCGGACGACGCAGGTCCAGCATCTCGATGATGCCGCGCGGCCGCAGGTCGAAGTGCTCGCGCACCAGGGCCTCGATCTTCTCGTCGGCAATGGTGCCGGTGCCCTCGGTGTAGACCGTGATGTTCATCGGCTGCGCGACGCCGATCGCGTACGCGACCTGGATCTGGCACTGCCGCGCCAGGCCGGCGGCGACGATGTTCTTCGCCACGTAGCGCGCCGCGTAGGCGGCCGAACGGTCGACCTTGGTCGGGTCCTTGCCCGAGAAGGCGCCGCCGCCGTGCGGGCAGGCGCCGCCATAGGTGTCGACGATGATCTTGCGGCCGGTCAGCCCGCAATCGCCCTGCGGACCGCCGATGACGAAGCGGCCGGTCGGGTTGACCAGGTAGCGGGTGTTCTGCAGCCATTCCTTGGGCAGCACCGGCTTGATGATCTCCTCGATGACGGCCTCGTAGAACTCGGGCTTCATCTTGTCGCCCAGGCTCATCTCGGGGTCGTGCTGGGTGGACAGCACGACGGTGTCGATCGAGTGCGGCTTGCCGTCGACGTAGCGCATCGTCACCTGGCTCTTCGCATCCGGGCGCAGGAAGGGCAGGCGGCCGTCCTTGCGCAGCTGGCTCTGGCGCTCGACCAGGCGGTGCGCGTAGTAGATCGGCGCCGGCATCAGCTCGGGCGTCTCGTCGCAGGCGTAGCCGAACATCAGGCCCTGGTCGCCGGCGCCGATGTTCAGGTAGTCGTCGCTGGCGCGGTCGACGCCCTGCGCGATGTCGTTCGATTGCTTGTCATAGGCGACCAGCACCGCACAGCCCTTGTAGTCGATGCCGTACTCGGTGTTGTCGTAGCCGATGCGCTTGATGGTGTCACGTGCGACCTGGATGTAGTCGACATGCGCGTTCGTCGTGATCTCGCCGGCCAGCACGACCAGGCCGGTGTTGCACAGGGTCTCGGCGGCGACACGCGACAGCGGATCCTGCGTGAAGATCGCGTCAAGGATGGCGTCGGAGATCTGGTCGGCGACCTTGTCGGGGTGCCCTTCGGAGACCGATTCCGAGGTGAAAAGAAAATCGCTGGAAGCCACTCAATAAACTCCTGTCAAACGTTGCAACCGGCGTTGCCGTCTCGGGAGAGTGGCGGCGACGCTTTAGCGGCATTTGTTGTGCTTCCATTGTCTGGAAGCTGTCGCCCCGCAAGTTGTCAGTGTTAACTCGGCGACGCCGCGATTATCTACCGCCCATGTTCCTGCTCCGATCGCTGTCCCGCTGCCCGCTGTGGCTTCTGCACTGGCTGGGTGCGCTGGCCGGCTGGCTGGCCTTCATCGCCTCGCCCTCGTACCGGCGGCGGCTGGTCGAGCACGCCCGCGGCGCCGGCGTCTCGCCCTGGCCGGCGGTGGCCTCGGCCGGGCGCATGCTGGCCGAGATCCCCTGGCTCTGGCTGCGCCGCGAGCCGCTGGCCGAGCGGGCGCGCTGGGACGGCGCCGACAAGGTCGAGGCGGCGCTGCAGCAGGGGCGCGGCCTGCTGCTGATGACGCCGCACCTGGGCTGCTTCGAGGTCGCCGCGCAGGCCTATGCCGAGCGCTTCGGCGCGCGCGCGCCGATCACCGTGCTGTACCGGCCGGCGAAGAAGGCCTGGCTGCGCGACTTCGTCGCCGCCGGCCGCGACCGCCAGCACCTGGCCGCGGCGCCGGCCCAGCTGTCGGGCGTGCGGCAGATGCTGCGCGCGCTGAAGAAGGGCGAATGCGTCGGCCTGCTGCCCGACCAGGTGCCGCCGGAAGGGCAGGGCCTGTGGACGCCGTTCTTCGGCCGCTCCGCCTACACCATGACCCTGGCCGGCAAGCTGATGCTGCAGACCGGCGCACCGGTGGTGCTGCTGTGGTGCGAGCGCCTGCGCTGGGGCCGCGGCTTCGTCGTCCATGCGCGCGACTTCCCGGCGCCGGCCGCCGACCTCGAGGGCCTGACGCTGCAGGTCAACCAGGCGATGGAGGCGCTGATCCGCGAGGCGCCGGGCCAGTACCTCTGGGGCTACAACCGCTACAAGGCGCCGCGCGCGGCCGATCAGGGGACGCCGTCTTGAGCGGCAGGATCGGCGCGCGCGCCGCGATCGCGCTGCTGTGGCTGCTGCACTGGCTGCCGCTGCCGCTGCTGGCTTTGCTCGGCCGCGGCCTGGGTGCGCTGCTGTGGCGCCTGGCGGGCTCGCGGCGGCGCATCGCGCTGCGCAATCTCGAGCTCTGCTTTCCCGAGCTCGGCGACGCTGAGCGTCGCCGGCTGGCACGCGAGCATTTCGGCTGGATGGGCCGCTCCATCCTCGAGCGCGGCCTGCTCTGGTTCGCGTCGCGCGAGCGCCTGCTGCGGCTGATGGAGTTCGACGGCGACATCCACCAGGCCGAGCGCAGCGAGCGCCCGGTGATGTGGCTGCTGCCGCATTTCGCCGGCCTCGACTGGGCGGCGCCGGCCCTGATGCTGGGCCAGTCCCGGCCCGGCGTCGACGTCTACCAGCGCCAGAGCAATGCGGTGTTCGATGCCGCGCTGATGAAGGGACGCGGACGTTTCGGCCGCAACGCCTTCGTCGACCGCCACGACGGCATCCGGCCGGTGATCAAGCTGATCCGCCAGGGCTATGGCTTCGTCAACGCGCCGGACATGGACTTCGGTCGCGACAACTCGGCCTTCGTGCCCTTCTTCGGCGTGCCGGCCTGCACGCTGCTGGCGCCGGCCAAGATGGCGGCCAGCCTGGACATGCTGGTGCTGCCGCTGATCGTGCTGATGAAGCCCGGCGGCCAGGGCTACCGCGTGCTGGCGCCGCCGCCGCTCGACGCGTTCCCGAGCGGCGACGCGCTGGCCGACACGCAGCGACTCAACGCCTGGCTGGAGGCGCGCATCCGCGAGTGCCCGGCGCAGTACCTGTGGGTGCACAAGCGCTTCAAGACGCGGCCCGAGGGCCAGCCCGGGCTGTACTCGTGACAATGCACGCATGAAGCTCTCGTTCACCAAGATGCAGGGCGCGGGCAATGACTTCGTGGTCATCGACGCGACCCGCCAGCCGTTCGCGCTGACCGCCGCCCAGCTGCGCCGGCTCGGCGACCGCCGCTTCGGCGTCGGCTGCGACCAGATCCTCGTCATCGAGGCGGCCGACGGTCCCGAGGTCGATTTCCGCTACCGCATCTTCAACGGCGCCGACGGCGCCGAGGTCGAGCACTGCGGCAACGGCGCGCGCTGCTTCGTGCGCTACTGCGTGGACAAGGGGCTCAGCGACAAGACCCGCCTGCGCGTGCGCACCGTCAACGCGCTGCTCGAGCTGGAGCTGATGGCCGACGAGCGTGTGCGCGTCGACATGGGAGCGCCGGTGTTCGAGCCGTCGCGGGTGCCCTACCTGCCGGGGGCTGAGCCGGAGCTGGCCGCGGCCAGCGTGCTGTCGATGGGCAATCCGCATGCGGTGCTGCGCGTCGACGACGTGGACTTCGCGCCGGTCGGGCAACTCGGCCCGCGCATCCAGGCGCTGCCGGCCTTTCCGCAGGGCGTCAACGTCGGCTTCGTCCAGGTCATCGACCGCGGCCATGCGCGCATCCGTGTCTACGAGCGCGGCGCCGGCGAGACCCTGGCCTGCGGCACCGGGACCTGCGCGGCGGTGGTCGCCGGCATCCGCGCCGGCTGGTTCGATGCCGCGGTCGAGGTGCAGGCGCGCGGCGGGCAGCTGCGCATCGAATGGGATGGTCAGGGTTCGGTCTTCATGACCGGTCCGGCCGAGACGGTTTTCGAAGGAACGATCGATTTATGAGCATCGAAGGCATCACCGAGCAGGACATCGCGAACTACCTGGCCGCCAACCCGGCCTTCTTCGAGCGCCATGCCGAGCTGCTCGCCGCGATCCAGTTTCCGCACCCGGCGGGCGCGCGCACGATCAGCCTGCAGGAGCGCCAGGCGCAGATGCTGCGCGAGCGCATCAAGGGGCTGGAGCGTCGCATCATTGAGATGATCCGCAACGGCCAGGAGAACATCGGCCATTTCGAGAAGCTGCAGCGCTGGACGCTGCAGCAGATGCGCGACGCCGACCCGGAGCAGCTGCACCTGCAGCTGCGCGACGCGTTCCTGATCCCCGGCACCGCGCTGCGCCGCTTTGGTGCCAGCGGCGAAGGCAGCTGGGCGCAGCCGGTGAGCGACGCCGCGCGCCGCCACGCCGAAGGCCTGGGCGAGCCCTATTGCGGCGTCAACGAAGGCTTCGAGGCGGCGCATTGGGTCGAGGGCATGGATGGCCATGCCGCCTCGCTGGCCCTGGTGCCGCTGCGCCGGTCCTCAGGCGCGGTGTTCGGCCTGCTCGTGCTGGCGTCGCCCGACGCCACCCGCTACAGCGCCGACAAGGGTCTGGAGTTCCTGCTGCGCGTCGGTGAGGTGGCGAGCTGCGCGCTCGAGCGCTTTGCGCCGTCGGCGCATGCCGGCTGACTTCGACGCTTATCTGACGCAGCTGCGCGTGCAGCGGCGCCTGGCGGCGCGCACGCTGCAGCTCTACGAGGAGGCGCTGCTGAAGCTGCAGCAGGGCGTGGCGGCGATCGGCGGCGAGCTGCTCAGCCTGCGCCCGGCGCAGGCGCGCGAGCTGCTCGCGCAGCTGCATGCCGGCGGCCTGTCGCCGCGCACGCTGGCGTTGACCTTGAGCGCCTGGCGCGGCTACTACCGGTGGCTGGCGAGCGAGCGGCGCATCGACCACGATCCCTTGGTCGGCCTGCGCGCGCCCAAGGCCAGCCGGCCGCTGCCCAAGGCGCTGGCGGTCGACGACGCGGTGCGCCTGGCCGACGCCATGCCGGCGGGTGACGCGGTGCAGGCGCGCGATCGCTGCCTGATCGAGCTGCTCTACGGCGCCGGCCTGCGCATCGGCGAGGCCATGGGCCTGGACCTGCGGCCCGGTGGCGCCGGCCATCTCGACCTCGCCAATCGCGAGCTGCTGGTGCTGGGCAAGGGCGGCAAGCGGCGCAGCGTGCCGCTGGGCGAACAGGCGCTGCGCGCGCTGCAGGACTGGCTGGCCCGGCGCGCCGAGCTGGCCCGGCCGGACGAGCCGGCGCTGTTCGTCGGCGAGCGCGGCGGCCGGCTCGGTGATCGCCAGGCCCGTGCCCGCGTCGCGCTGGCGGCGCAGCAGGCCGGACTGCCGACCCATGTGCACCCGCACATGCTGCGCCACAGTTACGCGTCGCATCTGCTGCAGAGTAGCGGCGACCTGCGCGGCGTGCAGGAGCTGCTGGGCCACGCCAACATCAGCACCACCCAGGTCTACACCCGCCTCGACTGGCAGCATCTGGCCAAGGTCTACGACAGCGCCCACCCGAGGGCGAAGAAGAAATGAAAACCATCCAATTGCGCGACGGCAAGGAGCGCTCGCTGCTGCGCCGTCATCCCTGGGTCTTCCAGGGCTCGATCGCCAAGGGCGGCGGTGACGCCGGCGAGACGGTTCGTGTCGTCTCCTCCAGCGGCGATTTCCTGGCCTGGGCCGCCTACAGCCCCAGTTCGAGCATCCGCGTTCGCGCCTGGAGCTTCGACGAGGCCGAGCGCATCGACGAGGCCTTCTTCGCACACCGCATCGCCGCCGCGCTGCGCCTGCGCGAGCAGCTGGCGATCGACAGCAACGGCGTGCGCCTGGTGCATGGCGAGGCCGACGGCCTGCCCGGCCTCATCGTCGACCGCTACGCCGACACCCTGGTGGCGCAGTTCCTGGCGGCGGGTACCGAGCGCTGGAAGGCCTGCATCGCCGACGCGCTGCTCGCGGCCACGGGTCTCACGCGGCTCTATTAGCGCAGCGATTCCGGCGTGCGCCAGCTCGAGGGCCTGCAGCCGCTCAAGGGTTGGCTGCGCGGCGACGGCGCCACCGAGGTCGAGCTGCTGGAGAGCAGCTGGAAGCTCAAGCTCGACGTCGCCGAGGGCCACAAGACCGGCTACTACCTGGATCAGCGCGACAACCGCGCCGACTTCGCGCGCTGGGTCAGGCGCCTCGGCGCCCGGCGCGTGCTGAACTGCTACAGCTACACCGGCGGCTTCTCGGTGGCGGCGCTGGCCGGCGGCGCCACCGAGGTGACCAGCGTCGACTCGTCCGCGCCGGCGCTGGCGCGCGCCAGCGAGCATGTGCTGCTCAACGGCTTCGACCCGGCGCATCACCAGGCGCTGGATGCCGACGTCAACGGCACGCTGCGCCAGTTCCTCAAGGAAGGCCGGCAGTTCGACGCCATCGTGCTCGACCCGCCGAAGTTCGCGCCGTCGGCGGCGCATGCCGACCGCGCCAGCCGTGCCTACAAGGACATCAACCGCCTCGGCCTGAAGCTGCTCGCTCCCGGCGGCCTGCTGACCACCTACAGCTGCTCGGGCGGCATCGGCGCCGAGCTGTTCCAGAAGATCGTCGCCGGCGCCGGCATGGACGCCGGCGTCGACGCCTACATCGTCAAGCGCCTCGAGGCCAGCCCCGACCACCCGACGACGATCTGCTTCCCGGAGGGCGAGTACCTGAAGGGGCTGGCGCTGCTGCGCAAGGACTGAGCGCGGCGCCTGGAGCGGGCTCTCCAAACCCGCGTTTCCCCGGGTGGATCTGTCGCGGGGATTCAACGCCGGGGTCGGCATCGGCTCAGGGCTTACCCGCGAGCCCCCTTGGTTGGAGGGGCATAACAAACAGGGGGGGGTGGCAGAGTCCGCGCACCGCGACACCCCCTGGGTTGGACCGCTGCCCAGGCTTCGGATCCGGCTCGGCGCGTCGCGTCACGACGTCGTCTGCAACAACCTCATTTCCAACCATGAAACAAGCATTCACTCTGATCGCCGTTGGCGCCGCCCTGCTGATGGGCGCCAGCGCTCAGGCCGGTTCGTTGAGCACTGACCTGACGAAGGTCGCGCTGACCGGCAACAACACGGCGCCGGCCAACTGGCGCGTCGCCGACGGCCAGGCCTTCAACGGCACCACCTTCGACGGCGTCGCCCGCATCGCGTTCGACAACGACGGCGACCTGACGAACGGTTTCTCGGTCTGCTCGGGCACGCTGCTGGCCGGTGGCAAGTACGTGGTCACCGCCGCCCACTGCGCTGATGACTTCAACGTCATGACGGTGCAGTTCGGTGTGCACGGCAACGTCTCGAAGGAGACCCGTGGCGTCGAGTGGGCCAAGGTGCACGAGCAGTGGACCGGCGCGCTGGGCTATGGCACCGACATCGCGATCCTGAAGCTCGACGAGCAGGTCACGTCGATCGACGGCTTCAAGCTGAGCCGCACGAACGACATCGGCAAGGACTTCCTGATCATGGGCCACGGCACCACCTCGCAGGGTGGCAACTTCGGTCAGGCCACGAACTGGAACGACTGGGGCTGGGCGCACTGGGGCACCAACACCGCCGACATCACCAACGACCAGTGGGACACCGGTCTGGGTGGCGTGCCGACGACCAACCCGTTCATGGAGTACATCGCCGACTTCGACGGCCCGAACGGCACCTAC
>Ga0164290_1001571_pt1 | contig 30212 bp, 23 predicted proteins | sample Micstemetagenome_FD_108782 | JGI IMG/M metagenome (GOLD analysis project Ga0164290, IMG submission 108782) | Contaminated culture microbial community from soil near Moab, Utah, USA - Microcoleus steenstrupii SON62 (Illumina Assembly) | ecosystem: Environmental > Terrestrial > Soil > Soil crust...
AAGCGCACCCCCGAAGGCCTCTCGCGGTACATCGGAGACCTTCTCAAGACCATCCGACAATCCGAATGCTGCAACTACATTCACAGCGCCGGATATGCTCTCGTCAAAACGTGAAACGCTCTAATTGCGGATACACCTGGCTTGGCGTTGTTGAATGCGATGCGTTGTCAGCGGTAAGGGTCGAGACGCTAGGTGGACTCTTCGATGCTTAAAAAATTCGGAAGAAGCGAAGGGTCTCAAACCACAGACCTGATCCTCTTACGAGCGAGTTATCGATCCTGAGAAAGGCGCACTGCGTAAGGTCAGGGCCCGGCCTCCAAGTGAAATCACCCCGACTTTCGTGGTCGGCCTTCGCGACGCCGTGGCGAAGAAGCAGCAGCGATGGATTGCGAACTACGCCGCGAAGGTACTGCGGACTGCCTTCTCGTGGAGCCGTGTTCATGGCTGGTGCAGTTCGAACCCGGCGGAAGTCACCGACACCACGACGGGGCCCTGGGCGATGGGGCTCCTTGCTACTGATCCAGCCAGACGTCTTCGAAGCGCCACCCGTTGTAGTTGCTGTTGACCATGATCGTCAGGTCGCGGACCCGTGCATGCCGGCACGCGGCCGTGACATTGTGCGAGAAGATCGGCCGCACGATGTCGCGCGCCAGCTTGCGTTCAATCTCACGCACCACGCTGCGGCGCTTTTCGACGTCGCGCTCGAGCGACTGGGCGGCAATCAGCTTCGTGAGTTCCGGATCGCAGTATCCGTTGAAGTTGCGCGGTGAGTTGCAGCCGTAGTTCTCCACGAAGTGCTGGTCGGGATCGTCCAGCGAGCTGCCGGTCGCATTCACGACGAGAAGATAGTTCTTCTGGTAGAGGCGATTGAAGTAGACGGCGCTGTCGAGAAGCTCCATTTCGCCATCGATGTAGATGTGGCGCAGCTGATCGATCATGAGAACCGACAGGTCGCGATAGCTGGCGATGTTTCTGGTCGTGACCTTGAGCTTCAGCCGCTTGTCCGGGCCGTATCCCGCCTCGCGCATCAGCGCCCTGCCCTTCTCGCGCGACGCCTCGACGTCCGGCCCATAGCCCGGGAGGTCCGCCAGGGCCTCCGCACCGACGCCCCACACCCCCGCCGGCGGCGGCAACATCGCGCCTCCGATGACGTCCGCCCCTTCACTTATGATGTCGACCAGGGTCTTGCGGTCCAGCGTAAGGGCGAGGGCTGTGCGCGCGCGCTCGTCATTGAACGGCGCCGCGTCCCGATTGAAGATCAGATTATAGGTGACGCCCGTCGGTCGCACGGTGCACTGCGCGGTCGGCGTCTGCTGCATGATGTCCTTGTAGAGCGGCATGGTGACATCGGTCGGGAACGTCATGTCGGAACGGTCGGCGGTAAAGGCGAGCATGCGTGTTGCCCGGTTCGTGATGATGTTGAACTCGATACCATCGAGATAGGGTCGCCCGGGCCGCCAGTACTCCTTGTTCTTCTCCAGTTTCACCCGCTCGTTGCTCTTCATCTCCACGAACTTGAAGGGCCCGGTTCCGATCGGGTGTCTCCGCATCTGCGCCGGCGCGACGTGACAGGGATAGATCGCGGACCAGCCGGCCGACAGCAGCGCCAGCAGCGACGGCTGCGGTTGCTTGAGATGGAAAGTCACCTGGAAATCGTTGTCGGATGTGACCTGCTCGACGTTCTCGTACCAGACACCGCGCGGGTTGCGGCGGAGCTTGGCTTCACTCTTCTCCATCAGGAGGTCGAAGGTGCAGCGCACGTCGGCCGCTGTGAATGGCTTGCCGTCGTGCCATTTGACTTCACGTCGCAGATCGAAGCGCACCTGCTTTCCGTCTTCGCTGACCTGCCACCCGGTCGCCAGCTCGGGCCGGATACTTTCGAAGGAGTTGCGCGCCACCGCCTGGTCGTAGATCACGAGGTTGTTGAACACCCCCATGAAGGGAACCACCACCGAGACGGTGATTTCCTCGAGCGGCGATGCGCTGGGGGGCGTATCCATGAGTTGCACCCGGAGCGTGCCTCCCGGCTTTTGCGCGCAAGCGATGCCATGGCCCGCCGCCATTCCCATCAACGAGGCGAGCCCGAGGCAGAACAGTCTCTTCAGACCCGCACGCATGGATGAGAATACACTTGTCATTGGTGGCTCCCCTTCTCCTGCAAAGATCAAAGGACGATCCGGCCTGCTAGTCGTCATACAAGGCGGTCCGGATGGCACCGACCTTCCTGACCGTCGCCCTTAGCGCATCGGCATATGCCTTGTGGTTTCGATTGAAGCGCGACTGCGGCCCGACCAGGTTGATGCCGTAGAGGTCGCCGAATATCTTGACGGGAAGCGCGATGCCCATGACATCCGGCGAGCTTTCCCCGACGTTTGTCCAGTAGCCGCGCCTGCGACCTTCTTCCAGGTCGCGCGTGTACTGCGCGCGATTGCGGATCGTATCGTCGGTGAGCTTCGGATACTTCAGCTGCGCGAGCACCGCTTCGCGCGAAGCATCGTCCATCGCCGCGACGATCGCCTTGCCGATCGAGGAGGCATGAAGCTCGCGAACCGTGCCGACCGCCATCGAGTAGCGCACGGCCTGCCGCGACTCGACGATCTCCAGATAGACGACGGCAAGCCCCTGGAGCTTGCCGAGAATGACCGTCTCTCCCGTGACATCGCGGAGAGACTCGAGGATCGGGCGAATGTGCGTCGCTATCGGGTCATGAAGCCCGATCGATTCGGCGACCCGTCCCAGTCGGCCGGTCGGATAGACGGCCCCGCGCGGCCTCAGATAGTACAGAAAGCCGCGATCCACGAGTGTCCGCACGAGAGCAAAGCAGGTCGAAGTCGGCAGAGACAGCTCGCGCGCAAGATCCGATACAGTGATGGGTCGTTGTCGACGCGCAAAACTCTCGAAGATGTCGAGCGTCCGGTCGGCGGTTCTGACTGTCATCTTGTCCCTGAGCACTGTTCCCGGCCCAGTATTGAGCCAGGGCATCAGCAAATTACGCTGACGCGACCAGCGAGACAAAGGTCCAGTCACGACCATCGAAGCCCTGCCACCTCCGCATTCGACAACGGCGCACATGCGGAACAGCTTGCGAGACAATCAGGCGACTGTATACATATTTGTGCTAATCTTTTCCGAAATACGGAAGGTGGGATTTCGAATGGGACCGCTGGCCGGCGTCAGAATTGTAGAGCTCGGAGGGATCGGCCCCGCCCCCTTCGCCTCGATGCTGTTCGCAGAGATGGGCGCCGACGTGTTGCGCATCCGCCGCCGCGACAAGGCCGGCAGCAGCATGAATGGTTACGAAAAGCGCCACCAGTTGCTCAACCGCGGCCGCCTGTCCGTCGCACTGGACCTCAAGACGCCGAGCGCGGTGGCGCTGGTCAGGAAGCTGATCGTCAAGTCGGATGCACTCATCGAGGGGTTTCGGCCCGGGGTCGCCGAGCGGCTCGGGCTTGGCCCCGAGGAATGCCTGCGTCTCAACCAGAGGCTCGTCTATGGCCGCATCACGGGATGGGGCCAGGACGGCCCGCTGGCCGCCGAGCCTGGCCACGACATCAACTACATTGCATTGACCGGCGCCTTGCACGCGATCGGGAGGAAAGACGGCCCGCCGGTTCCACCTCTCAACCTGGTTGGCGACTTTGGCGGCGGTGCACTTTATCTGGCCTTCGGCATCATATGCGCGGTCTACGAGGCGAAGGTTTCCGGAAAGGGACAGGTCGTGGACGCCGCCATGATCGACGGCGTCTCCAGCCTCATGACGATGATGTACGGCATGCATGCTGCCGGCGTGTGGACGGACAACCGCGGGTCCAACCGGCTCGACTCGGGGACCCCGTGGTACGATGTCTATGAGACGTCCGACGGCAAATGGATATCCCTGGGTTGCAACGAGCCGCAATTCTACGACGCGCTGCTCGATCGGTTGGGGGCCGATCGGTCCGCGCTCCCGGTAGATCGGCACGATCGCAGAGGGTGGCCGGCCATCCGAACGTACTTCACGCGGAAGTTTCGCGAGAAGACGCGTGACGAATGGTGCTCGATCATGACCGGATGCGAGATCTGCTTCGCACCCGTGCTGACGATGGCTGAAGCGCCGCTGCACCCTCACATGAAAGCCCGCTCGACATTCATCGAACATGACGGCGTCATACAGCCCGGCCCGGCACCACGCTTCAGTCGCACAAAGCCCGAGATCCGTCGGTCCGCCGGGTCCGAAGAACCGCCGACAGAAGATGTCCTTCGCGAATGGGGCCTCACTTCTGCCGACGTGGCCGATCTACGCGCCGGCGGCGCCATCAGCTGATTCCAACAACGGGATAAACAGAGCGTGAACACCGAGATCAAGTCTTTCGTCAACGACCATATCGGAACCATCATCTTCAATCGCCCCGAGAGCCGTAATGCCTTCACGCTGGAGATGCTGGAGGAGTGTTCGAAGATTCTGGCCGCCTTCCGCGATGATCCGGACGTCAGGGTGATCGTTCTGACGGGTGCCGGCGAGTCGTTCTGCTCCGGCGGCGACGTCAAGAAGATGGGACGCAGCACTTCGGTCATCCAGCGCAAGTCGGATCTCTGGAAACGCATGCAAACGGTCCCGAAGATGCTCGCCACCGTGGACAAGCCGGTGATCGCGATGATCAACGGCGACGCCGTCGGTGGGGGAATGGACATTGCGTTGATGTGCGACATCCGCGTGGCCTCCGAGAAGGCCAGATTCTCCCAGGCGTATGTTCGTCTGGGCCTGGTGCCTGGCGACGGCGGCGCCTTCTTCCTCGCCAGGCTCATCGGACTCGGGCGCGCACTGGAGATGCTCCTGACGGCCGATTTCGTGGATGCTCCGCAGGCCGAGCGCATCGGGTTGGTCAACCACTGTGTTCCTCATCACGAGCTAGAGGAGAAGGCCTATGGCATCGCCCGGAAAATCGCCGCCCTTCCCCCTCTCGGCGTGCAAACGTGCAAACGTCTCACCTATGAGAGCTTTCAGAACGAAATGATCACTGCGCTGGAGCTGGCGTCCTCACAAGCCGCGATCATGGCGACAACCGCCGATCACAAGGAAGCAGTCAGCGCTTTTCGCGAGAAGCGGCCGGGCATCTACAAGGGAGAATAGGTGATGACCGGACCGCTTTCCGGCCTTCGGATTGTCGACCTCACTACTATCATGATGGGGCCTTGGTGTACGCGTATCGTTGCAGACCTTGGGGCGGACGTGATCAAGGTCGAGGCGCCGGAAGGAGATTCCAGTCGCTACGGCGGGAATGCGCGCAACCGCGGAATGGGAGGAGGTTTCCAGCACACCGCCAGGCGCAAGAGGTCGCTCGTGCTGGATCTGAAGAAGCCTTCAGCACGCGACGTGATCCTCAGACTGACGGCTGGAGCGGACGCCTTCGTCTCGAACATCCGGCCGGGCCCCCTCGACCGGCTGGGATTGGGCTACGAAGCCGTCCGCAGATCCAATCCCTCGATCGTCTATCTCAGCATGGTGGGGTACGGTACCGGCGGCCGTTACGCAGGACAGCCGGCTTACGACGACCTGATCCAGGCCGCATCGGCGATCTCCACCCTGCTGCAGCGCTCGACCGGCGAGCAGCGCTTCATCCCGATGGCTGCGATCGATCGCATCGTCGGCACCGCGGGTGCCAACATGTTGCTGGCCGGCCTGCTGGCGAAGGCACGCACAGGCGTCGGTCAGAAGATCGAAGTCCCGATGTTCGAGACGATGGTGCAGTTCGTCCTCGCCGAGCACATGCAGGGCGCCACCTTCGATCCGCCGACCGGCCCGCCCGGGTATGCACGGACGCTGTCGCGCTCGCGACGGCCCTATGCCACGCAGGACGGTCATCTGGCCGTATTGCCCTACAATGACGGGCAATGGCGCCGCTTCTTCGAAGCCATCGGCAAGGGTAACCTGTTCACGGAGGATCCGCGTTTTGCCGACATCGTCGCCCGCACCGCGAACATCGACGCGCTCTACGACATGATTGGCGACGAACTCAAGACCCGCCCGACTTCGGAATGGCTCGAGCTTCTTCACAAAGCGGATATCCCCTGCATGGTGCCGCATACACTCGAGACATTGATGGAAGATCCACATCTGCACGATCGCGGCTTTTTCGAGCTTCGCGAACATCCCTCCGAGGGCCGCATCCGGCTTATGCGCGAGCCCAGCACCTGGTCCGAAACGCCCCCGCCCGAAGATCGATTTGCGCCACGACTGGGACAGCATACTCGCGAGATTCTAGCTGAGGTCGGCTACGTCGACAGTGAAATCGATACGATGATCACTGAGAAGGCGGCATTTGAGGAGCGCGGTCGTTAGTTAGCGTCTCCTCATATCGGCACGTACGCCACCCACTGGTGCGGCGATCGTTCGACGCTTATGCGCGGACCGGACCCGGCGCGATCCGGCACTACTCCGGACCTCGATACTGAATAGCCGTCAGCCACACCACGACTTGGGGCACGATCCGGCCCCCATCTCCAAAATCGCCGGAGGCATCAATTTCCTGCGGCATAGAGGTGATGGCGCAGGAAGTCGGGATCCGGATCGAAGCCCAATCCGGGACCGGTCGGCACGTCGAGCGACTTCTTCCAGCGGGTGAGGCCAGTGCCGTAGAGATCCATCGAGTCATCGGCTTCGACTGTAGCAAAGTAGCCCTCCTCCTCGGTGACGGCCAGCATGTGCAACGACGCGAGCGCCGCCGGTCCGACGAACGGCGTGTGTGGCGCCGCCGTCTTCTTCGCCTCCGCGAGCATGGCCAGGGTGCGCTTGGCTTCGGAGAGGCCCCCAAGCATGCAGACATCGGGCTGCAGCACGCCGATCGCCGGGGTCTTGCTGTAAACCGCCATCTGCTCGGCAGAGCCGAAATCGGCACCCATGCCAATCACGATCCCCGGCAATGCCGGACATTCGAGCAGGTCCTCGGGCGGCCAGAACGGATCCTCGAACCATAGCAGACCGAGCGCTGCCCAACGCTTCGCGTCGCGCCTGATATCCGCCAGGGTGTGGGCGTTATTGCTGTCGGCGACATAGGGCGTTGCAGCCGGAATCACGCGCCGCGCTTCTTCAATCACCTCAAGCCTAGCCTCGTGCACCTTCACGGACGCAACGCCGGTCGCCAGCGCCTGCTCAACGCGCTGCCGTACCCGGTCGGCGTGATCGTACTTGTCGAGGCTTGCCATCACCGGCACCTGTTTACGCCGGGCGCCGCCCAGCATCGCGGAGACTGACTGACCCGACGCCTTGCCGGCGATATCCCACAGCGCGATATCGACGGCAGCCAATGCGTTCATCACTGTGCCCGCGCGGCCGAAACTCGCGAAGCGCCTGCGCGCCGAAAGGTTCAGCGCCTCCTTCTGGTCGACCGGCTTGCCGAGATAGTGCGGCGCTATCGCGTCGCGTATCGTCGCGAACAGCGCATTCTGCATCGGTGGGCGCAGAGACAGGCATTCACCGTAGCCCATCAGGCCGTCTCGCGTCGTCACGCGACAGAGGGTGAGACACATTACGTCGCTCGCCAGCGGCGACGGAACGTTGGCCGGCCGCTTTAGTGCCGGAATCCGCAGGGCGATGGGCTCGATGCGGTCGATGATCATGCGCTGCTCCGGTTTGACGGCTTGCGACCAACTCAGTCTCGTATACTCCACGAAGCCAACCCGAAAGCTCCTTGGGTGCGGACTTGCTCGTCGCAACAAAGAAAATGAAAGGCGAATATGACAGAGCTCAGCAGAAACGGTACTCGTGCAGACGTTCACTAGTTTGTGGCATTACTTCAACACAACGACCACACCTTTGGCACTTCGATGTCGGGGAGCTGGGTCGTTCCACCTCAATAATGATGATGAAGAAGTCCGCCCAGAATCGGCTGCGCAGTGATCCAGCCCAGCCGTCGGGTCTCTGTCGTCACTTGTTCGCCAGCGCTTTATTCAAAGCCGCATTCTTCTGCATCGACCCATTGGACGAGCCGCCCAGTAAGCGAGTACATCAGAATTCATGCTGGCTAGCGTTCCGAGCAACAGCGAGAACGCGCGAAGAGAACGTGGCGCCCCCCGGGGCGCCTCCGATCCTTGAGGCATTTGGGGTGTGCTGCCGGCATGGGGCCCACGCAGAGACTTCTTCTGCCGGCCCAAGACCACAGGCAGGGGAATATTTCCCGTCCGCTAATGCCTCCAAGAAATGGCCCGTTCGGGGCTTCGACGTGAGGAGCGCCAAGCCGGCGCGCGGCTGCAGCGCCTGTAATCCCATGATCGTGATGCTCCGAGAAGAAGCAATGCGATGATCTGCGAGTTCGCTTGGCTCGTGCCGCGATCGAAGCGCTTATGCGGTCACCTCGCGATCATACCAAGAATCTACCTTGTCCGGCCGAATCCGTCTGCGCGAGAAGTGTCTGCAGCCGCGATTTGTACTCTCACTCGACCAGCATCCGGAACTGTTCAAGCGTGAACACCGCATCCTCGCTCGTAACCCGGGCATCCTGCTCAGCACTTCGTTTGACAAACCTTGCTTTGCATATTGTTTTCCCTCATGTCACCGCTCTGCTCCTCAGTTGCTTCTCTGGCGGTTCGTCACAATGCCGAAATCTTCCGAAATTGCTCTCCTCTTTCCCATCGAGTCGCAGAGCAGCATCCGCGACAAGGAGTTCCTTCTTGCTGCGCAGCGGCTGATCGGTGACTTCGCGCCCTGCTACGACTACCTGGAAATTGGGTCGTTTCTCGGCGGCAGCCTGGCGCCCTTTCTCAGGGACCCGGCCTGCACATCGATCCTTTCCATCGACGAGCGCGGCAAGACCCTGCCCGATGAACGCGGCGCTCTGTTCGACTATGCCGGCATCACCACCCAGTCGATGCTCGACCGCCTGCACGAGGCGGGACTGGCAACGACGAAGCTGACGACTCACGATGGGCCAATCGACACGCTGCCGTCGTCGGATCGTCGGTTTGATCTCGCGTTCATCGACGGCGAGCATACTGACCATGCCTGCTTCCGCGATTTCCTGTGGGCCCTGCCGATGATGAAGACGGATTCGGCAGTCATGTTTCATGACAGTTCGCTGATCTACAAGGCAATCAGGCTGATCGGTCTTCTTCTGCGCAAGGATGGCCGGCCTTTCGCGTTTCTGAAGAACCATGGTTCGGAAATGTCGGCAATCTTCCTTGGCAATTTCAGCCGATGCGATCTCGGTCGCTACTTCGAAACCGGCGAGGATCGCGACGATTTTTTCGCCGCATCGGAGCTATCCGTGCTGGAACACAATATACGCAATCGCGTCCGTAGCGGGCCCCGCGAAGAGCGTTTGACTTCTGTCACCATTGATCCGCCAAAGTCGGAGAAAGCCTACTACTGACGCCCGGGAGTTCGGCGCGGGCGATCAGCGGCGGCTTGAAGCGGAAGTGTCTTGTTGGCACATCGCGTCAGTCCGGCCTGCGACCCAAGAGGGCCGCTCATGGCTCCAAAGCGAACCCGCGCAATCAGCCGCCGCCTGCCGGAGTGCTCCAGCCCGCCCCTACCGCTCAGCCGCCACGCGATGACGCAGAGCGCGTAGAGCCAGTGCTCGTGCGCAGCCGCGCGCGCCCGCCCGACTTCCCAAAGAAAACTGCTTCCACCGCCAGCGGCACACGACAGAGCACAGGCAACGGCCAGTCATTGGTTCGGGATTGACCACGAACCGGACATCGGCAGATATGACAAAATCGGCGCGATCGACCTATCGCGGAAGTCGCTCTCGAACGCCAGCAGCCTTGGAAAGCCCGGACTGGCTTTAGAACGCATGCACCGCTTGATAGACGTGGTGGCCTCGGGCCGGGTCGATCTTGCGCCCATGGTCACGCATCGCTTCACGCTCGACCGGATCGAGGAGGCCTACGAACTGTTTTCCCATCAGCGCGACGGCGTGCTCAAGGTGGCCGTCACGATCTGACGAAAAATCCTTCTCAAATCCTCCGCCAAAGCGGCCAGGTCGCGGCGAGCGCCAGCAGGCCCGTCACGCCGGTGATCGCCGTGGCCTCGGGCGCTCCGATGAGATCGGCGAGCCAGCCCAGCCAGACGAAGCCGATCGGGCCGGTGCCGATGCAGACCGAGAGCACACCCAGGATGCGTGAGCGCATTTCTATCGGCGCCGCGAGATAGACGAGCGTGGCCTGCAGGGTGGCGAAGGTGGCGCCGGCGAGGCCGGTCACCAGCAGCGCCACACCCGCCAGCAGCGGCGTGGGCGCCGCCGCAAAGCCGATCAGCCCGACCAGGTAGGCGGCCGTGCCGCCGACATAGGCGCGGGCATGCCAGCCCGGCGTCAGCCACAGCGCCAGCAGGAAGCAGCCGGCGAAGGCGCCGACGCCGTCGATGCTGGTGAGCAGGCCGACGCCTTCGGGGCCGAGCAGCAGCCGGTCGGTGCCGATCACCGGGATCATGCTGGTGAAGGGCCAGGCGAAGACATTGTAGATGACGGTGACCGCCATGATCGCGCCGAGGCGGCGGTCGGAAAAGATGAGCGCCACGCCCTCCCAGGTGCGGGCGAGCACGGCCTCCGCACCGGGCGAGGACGGGATGTGGCTCTGCACCATCAAGGTGGCGGCGACGGCCGACGCGTACAGGGCCACGCTCAGCAGGAAGGCGCCCTCGATGCCGACGCCCGCCAGCAGCAGGCCGCCGACGGCGGGCCCTACCATGCGGCTCACATTGCCGGCGCCGACATCGAGCGCCATGGCGATGGCCATGCGATCGCGGCCCATGACTTCGCCCATCATCACGCGCCGGAGCGGATTGTCGGTGGCCCAGCCGCAGCCGTTGATGAAACTGGCGACGGCGAGGTGCCAGACTTCCAGGGCTCCCGTGAAAGCGACGACGGAGAGCAAAGCGGAGGTGACCATCATGAGGCCAACGATGCCGGCCAGGGTCAGGCGGCGGTCGAACCGTTCGGCGAAGGCTCCGAGGAAGGCGCCGAACAGGCCCATCGGGACCAGGCGGAGCATGGTGATCATGGCGACGACCAGGGCGGAGCCGGTCTGCTGATAGACGACGAGGCCCATGGCGACCGTTTCCAGCCAGCGCACGGTGCTGACGACGAAGCCGACGTACCACAGGCGCCAGAAATCCATCGGACTGGTCCGCAGCACCTGCCGGAACGAACTCGCCGTGTTCTTGTTATTCTCGTCCATGCTGGCGGCGACTGTCGCGCACGGCCGCGCCAAAGTCTCCTGTCCTGGCACTGGAACCACTACCAGATTTTCCGTGAATGTGGCGTGACCTTGAACATACTCGTCACGCACCCAACTCATGCGACACTTTTCGGAGGTCCAACCCACTACGTAGGAGGTCCGCTGACGACTCCAAAGCGGACCCGCGCGATCAACCGCCGCCTGCCGATGTGCTTCAGCCCGCCCCAACGTTCAGCTGCCGCGCAATGACGCAGTGCAATAGCCGGTGATCATGCGCGGCGGCACGTGCCAGGCCGAACTTCCAGCAGATTTCCTTCCACCGCATCCCGCTGGCCCGCATGCCGTGCTGCGGGGACTGTCGAAGGGTGGACATACCTCATCCTGCTCGATCCACCACGAGCGCGGTACGTCTGGCGCAACAAATAGTCTGGCACTACTTCCCTGTTCAGGGCGCCAAATTTCCCTGTTATCGCGCCTAAATTCCCTGTTCCGATCGGCGACGTTGCAGCGAGCCGAGGCCGGAAATCGTTGCCGGGCGCGGACTTTTTGCGCCTCGCCCGCCGGGCCGACTGGAAGTTCCCTGTTATTTTCCCTGTTAGCAGGGAATTTGACCTGAGACTGGTTAGCGGTCGACTGGCCCCACTACCAACCGCCTGTCCCGTCTCATTTCGTGGCCTTCCCCCACTGGGCCAGGACGTCCGCGATTCCGGAGAGAACTTCCGCAACGGTTCGGCCCCGAGCGGACGCGGACTCCGAACGAACGGTCGGCATTCTGGGCCGGCCGGTAGGTAGCCCGTTTCCCGATAAGATTGATTACACCTCTCAGGAGCCGGGGCTGTGCCAGCGCATCGCCGTTTCCCTGAAGGAGCAGCTGAGAAATCCAGACGTCGAAAAGATGCGCCGTACATTCTACCGAAGGCTTTTCCGGCGGGTGAAGGGGAAATCCCAGGACACCAGACCGCGCACACCGGGCGCGACGGGCCGGGCCGCATTTTCAGAGAGCGCCGAAACGGTCGTACCGGACTCGTTCGGCAACCGGAGGCGCCGGGCCTTCACGGGAACATTCACCGCACTACGTCCGACGCAAGAGACGCAATCCTCGGCAACAGCGTCGCCAAAATCCGACAGCGGCGACGATCTTGCCTTCGACGATCGCAGCAGCGCTCACCTCATGGGAGAACACGATCGTCTACGAAGGCGCATAGGCGCAGCTCACCTGGCTCCATACCGGCGTAGGGGAGCCGTTGCGAGCGGGTTCCTCGGGGTTCGGGGTCAGTGAACCGAACCGGTCTGGCTTTGTAGCCTGCGAAAAAGCACGCATAGTGTCGGCGCCGGTGGCCGGTCGCTCCCGCGCTCACTTCACTGTCACGTCCGAGTGCATGAAACTGATCGTCAAGAAATCGCGGATACACGGCAAAGGCCTGTTTGCCGCTGAAGACATTCCGTGGGGAGTGAAGATCATCGAATACCAGGGCGAGGTGATCACCGATGAAGTCGCCCTGGCGCGTATCGCCGAGGGATCGGACTGCATCTTCGAGCTGGGCGAGAACGCGAACATCGACGGCGCGGTCCGCGGCAACGAGGCGCGTTACGCCAACCACGACCGCCGCAAGCCCAACTGCTTCGTGCTTCGCGACGATGGCAAGATCTGGCTCGTGGCCGGGATCGAAGGCATCCGCAAGGGCGAGGAAATAACCTTCGACTACGGCTCCACGTTCTACGAACCGTAGCCGCGCCGGAAGCAAGCGAACAATGCGCTTGAAGTATCACAGGCGCGCCGTTCATACCCGCGGACCGACGAGAGCGACGGTATCGCTCAGCTCCGGCCGAAGAGGGTTTTCTTGGTGGTCTCCATCCAGGCGCGTATTGCCGAGGAACTCGGTGTCAAGGAACAGCAGGTCCAGGCCACGGTCGAGCTGCTCGACGGCGGCGCGACCGTCCCCTTCATCGCGCGTTATCGCAAGGAAATCACCGGATCGCTGGACGATGCGCAGCTCCGCACGCTGGAGGAGCGGCTGGGCTACCTGCGCGAGCTCGAGGCACGCCGCAAGGTCATCCTCGAGTCCGTGCGCGACCAGGGAAAGCTCGACACCAAGCTCGAAGCGGCGATCCTGGCGGCCGACAGCAAGAGCCGTCTCGAGGACATCTATCTCCCCTACAAGCCCAAGCGCCGCACCAAGGCCGAGATCGCCAAGGAAGCGGGGCTGGGGCCGCTCGCGGACCTGCTCCTGCGCGATCCCACGGTCCTGCCTGCGGAGCGCGCGGCGCCCTTCGTCTCTGCCGACAAGCACGTCGCCGACACGACGGCGGCGCTGGAGGGCGCGCGCGCCATCCTGGTCGAGCGCTTCGCCGAGAATGCCGACCTGATCGGCGCCCTGCGCGAAGAATTCTGGACCAACGGCCGTCTCGTTTCCAAGGTGCGGGAGGGCAAGCAGGAAGCCGGCGCCAAGTTCAGCGACTATTTCGATTTCTCGGAGGCCCTGGCCAAGATGCCCTCGCACCGCGTGCTGGCCCTGTGCCGCGGCGAGCGTGAGGAGATCCTGGGCCTCAATGTCGAGCCGGACGATCCCGCGACGCGGCCGCCCGCCGCCCAGGCCATCCCCAGCGCCTACGAGCTACGCATCATGCGCACCTACGGCATCTCCGACCAGGGGCGGCCGGGCGACAAGTGGCTGACCGATACGGTGCGCTGGGCCTGGCGCACCAAGATCACGATCATGCTGTCGATCGACCTGCGCCTGCGCCTGTGGACGGCGGCCGAGGAAGAAGCGGTGCGCGTCTTCGCCTCCAACCTGCGCGACCTGCTGCTCGCCGCGCCGGCGGGCACGCGGGCCACGCTCGGGCTCGATCCCGGCTTCCGCTCGGGCGTAAAGGTCGCCGTGGTCGATGCCACCGGCAAGGTGGTGGCGACCAGCACCATCTATCCGCACGAGCCGCAGCGGCGCTGGGACGAATCGCTCGCCGTCCTGGCCCGGCTGGTGCGCGAGCATAAGGTCGAACTGATCGCCATCGGCAACGGCACCGCCTCGCGCGAGACCGACAAGCTGGCGATCGAGCTGCTGAAGGGGCTCTCGGACCTCAAGCTGCAGAAGGTGGTGGTGTCGGAAGCCGGCGCGTCGGTCTACTCCGCCTCGGCCTATGCGTCGGAGGAGCTGCCTGGCCTCGACGTGACCCTGCGCGGCGCCGTATCGATCGCGCGGCGCCTGCAGGACCCGCTGGCCGAACTGGTAAAGATCGACCCAAAGTCGATCGGCGTCGGCCAGTACCAGCACGATCTCAGCGAGTTCAAGCTGTCGAAGTCGCTCGACGCGGTGGTCGAGGATTGCGTGAACGGTGTCGGCGTCGACCTCAACACGGCCTCAGCGCCGCTGCTGGCCCGCGTCTCGGGCATCGGCCAGGGTCTCGCCCAGAGCATCGTTTCCCATCGCGACACCAACGGCGCCTTCCGCTCGCGCAAGGCGCTGAAGGACGTGCCGCGGCTCGGCCCCAAGGCGTTCGAGCAGTGTGCGGGCTTCCTGCGCATTCCCGGCGGCGACGATCCACTCGATGCCTCGGCCGTGCATCCCGAATCCTATCCGGTCGTTCACCGGATCATCGCGGCGACCAAGAGCAAGATCGACGAGCTGATCGGCAACAGTGCCGCGTTGCGGGCGTTGTCGCCCAACGAATTCGTCGACGACAGGTTCGGCCTGCCCACCGTCACCGACATCCTGCGCGAACTGGAGAAGCCCGGCCGCGATCCGCGCCCGGCCTTCAAGACGGCGGAATTCAAGGCCGGCGTCGAGACGCTCAACGACCTCGAACCCGGCATGGTGCTCGAGGGCGTCGTCACCAACGTCGCCGCGTTCGGTGCCTTCGTCGATGTCGGCGTCCACCAGGACGGGCTCGTCCATGTGTCGGCGATGTCGAGGACCTTCGTGAAGGATCCGCGCAGCCTGGTAAAGCCGGGCGACATCGTGCGCGTTAAGGTTCTGGAGGTCGACAAGCCGCGCAAGCGCATCGCCCTCACCCTGCGTCTCGACGACGAGGCCGGCAAGCAGCCGGCGCGCGGCGGCAGCCGCCCCGAACCCGGTGGCGCTTCGAAGCGCGATCAGGCGCGCGTGCAATCGGCCAAGCCGAGCGCGCCGGGCAATGCGATGGCCGATGCGCTGAGAAGAGCCGGCCTCGGCACGCGCAAGTGAAGGCGGCGGGCGGCGGCCGCGCCCGATGCGCCTCGGCTGCCCCTCCGCGTTGAAGTTCTAGAACTCCAGCAGGTTATCCCGCAGGTGCTTGTGGGCGTACTGCTTGCGCGTCACGCCGCGACGCTGCAGTTCCGGCACGAGCCCGTCGCAGACCTCCATGATGTAGCGGCGGTCGAAATAGCTGTTGAAGATCAGGAATCCGTCGCCGCCCACTTCCTGCATGATCTCCTCCATCAGGCCGCCGACATAATCGGGCGTCCCGGTGAAGTCGATGCCGCCCTTGCGCGAGTAGCTCTGCAGGATCGAGCGCGGTGTCTTGCCGATCCATTTGGCGAGCGATGACTGGTGCCCGTTGGTCGTGAGATGCGACGGCAGCGGCTCGTCGAGGTCGAACTTCGAGAAATCGATGCCGGTCAGCCGCGACATGCCCGACAGATGCATGTCGAGATGCTTCTCGGCCTCGGCCGCTTCCATCCGGCTGCGGTCGCGGGCCGCCTCCATGCTGACGTCGATGATCGGATGGGCCAGGAAGAGCACCTTGATACCGTCGGGATTGCGGCCGTACTCGACGGCCTGCTTGCGAACCTTGTCGCGATAGGCCTTCATGCTTGCGATGCTGCCGCCGCCCTCGGTGATGATGGTGTCGGCCCAGCGCGAGGCGAACTGCTGGCCCCGCGGCGACCCGCCGGCCTGGCAGATCGGCACCCGCCCCTGCGGCGAGCGCGGCGCATTGATCGGCCCGCGCACCTTGAAGTACTTGCCCTCGTGGTTGATGGGATGAACCTTGGAGCCGTCGGCAAACATCGGCTTCTCGCGGTCGAGGACGACGGCGTCGGGCTCCCACGCCTCCCACAGTCGGGTCACCACATCGGCGAACTCGTCGGCGACGTCGTAGCGTTCGTCGTGCGGCCGGTGCTTGTCGTGGCCGTAATTCTGCGCCGCACCGTCGTTGCTGCCGGTCACGCAGTTCCAGCCGATGCGGCCCTCGGTCGTGTGGTCGAGCGAGTTCACCAGGCGCGCCAGCAGGTAGGGCGGATACTCCGACACCGACAGGGTCGGCACGATGCCGACTGTCTTGGTCGCCATCGCGAGGTAGGGCACCAGCACGGCCGGATCGAGCTTGGGGGCGCTCGCCGCGTACTGGAGGTAGGAATTGTGCGAGCCCTGGTAGGTATAGGGCACGTTCGAGGAGTCCTCGATGATCATGTAGTCGAAGCAGGCGCGGTCCATGCCCTTGGCGAGATCGACGAAGATGTCGGGCATCATCCAGCGATTGACGTCGCTGCCGGGAAACGCGCTGCGCCAGCTCTTGGGGCCATACCCCTGGGACAGGAACCACGCCAGATGGAACGGCTTCTTCATGACTGGGACCTCACGCGAAGATAATGGGTAGCCGCGGTCTCAGAGTCTGCCTGGAAATGAAAGCAGCTGAAACAACAGGTTACGAGAAACCCCGATGACCTCACCCTGAGGAGGCCGCAGGTCGTCTCGAAGGGTGGGAACGCGCACCGTGCCTGTTGCCCATCCTTCGAGACGGCCCTTCGGGCCTCCTCAGGATGAGGTAAGTAATTGAAACGATTCAATTCATTTCCAATCGGCCTCCTCAGGACCGGCCGGCGGCGCGTCCAGCGTCTCCGATGCCGAACTCGGGTCAGGCGTGCAAATGCTCGTGCCCATGCCGGTGCTTCTCCAGCTTCCGCTCGGCGGGTACCAGATGGAGCTGGCCGTGGCGGACGCCGCGCTGGGTCACCGTGTCGTCGGCCATCGCGCGCACTTCCTTCACGGGTCCCCGCAGCACCGAGACTTCGAGACAGGAATCGTGGTCGAGATGCACATGCATCGTCGCGACCTGCAGGTCGTGATGCCTGTGCTGTGCCTGGGTGAGCCGGCGGCCCAAATCGCGCGTCTCGTGGTCGTACACGTAGGCCAGCGTGGCGATGCAGAAGCCCTCCTCCTTGCCGGATTTGTCCTCGGCCAGCGATTCGCGCGCGGCCGCCTCGCGCAGGATGTCGCGCAACGCTTCCGAGCGGCTTGCATAGCGATGCTTCTTCATGTGGCGATCCAGCGTCGCCAGCAGATCGTCGTCAACCGACAGGGTGACACGCTGCATCTCAACCTCCTCTTGCCGCTGCGGCGGGAAGTATGCCGCATTTGGAGGCGGCGGATACGAAAACCGTCTCGCGCCTCCACCGGCCGGTGCCCAGGAACACCACCCCCGCTCCTTGTCCGGCACCAGCCCGCATCGTATGAGAAATAATGTCTTTCCGCTTACGGATGCTCCTGGTACTCGTCGTATCTCTGTCGCTCCCGCTCGGTGCGGCCGAGGCCCAGGACAGTCGGACCGCCATCGTCGCGGTGGGTGGCGATCCCGGCCATCTCAATCCGGCGATCTCGACAGCAAGTCCGGTCCATGCGGTCGCCGACTCGATCTTCAACGGCCTCGTATCCCTCGACCGCGACGGCACGGTGCGGCCCGATCTGGCCACCGGCTGGTCGGTCGCCGAGGACGGGCGCGAGGTCCGCTTCACCCTGGCGGCGGGCGTGACGTGGCACGACGGCAAGCCCTTCACCGCCCAGGATGTGAAGTTCACCTTCGAGGAGGTGCTGTTCCGCTTCCATGCCCGCACGCGCGCCGGTCTCGCGCCCGCCGTCGAATCGGTCGAGGTGCCCGACGCGAACACCGTGATCTTCAGGCTGAAGCGCCCGCACCCCGCGCTGCTGCGGCAGCTCGACGTGACCGAGGCGCCGATCCTGCCGCGCCACCTCTATGCCGGCACCGATCCCAACCGCAACGAGGCCAACGCCCGGCCGGTCGGCACCGGCGCCTTCCGCTTCGAGAGCTACCGGCGCGACGAGAGCGTCGTGCTGGTGCGCAACGAGTCCTACTTCAAGCCGGGCCTGCCCAAACTCGACCGGCTGATCTTCCGCGTCATCCCCGAGACCGCCACGCAGATCGCGGCCCTCGCCAACGGCGAGGTCGACTACCTCGGCCGCGTGGCGCCGGCGGACGTGGCACGCCTCAAGGGCAAGGCCACGCTCGCCGAGACGACAGCCGGGCCGGGCGGGGCGAACTGCATCATGACGCTCGCCTTCAACCTGCAGCGGCCCGCGCTGGCAGCGCTGCCGGTGCGCCAGGCCTTCGCCCACGCGCTCGACCGCCGCCAGATGCTCGACGTCGTGCAGTTCGGACAGGGCCGGGTCGCAGAGGCGCCGATCCATTCCGCCATCGGCTGGGCGACCTTGCCCGGCGCGCTGCAGGCGTACGGTCTCGATCCGGCCAAGGCCAATGGACTTCTCGACCAGGCGAAGCTGCCGCGCACGAACGGCGGCGAACGCGCGACCTTCGACCTGCTCATGTTTCCCGCCTTCGCGCGCTACGCCGAACTGATGCGCCAGCAGCTTGCGCAGGTCGGCATCGTCCTGCGCCTGAAGCCGCTCGATCCCGCCGCCTTTGCGACGGCGGTGTTCGCCCAGCGCGACTTCGACCTCGCGCTGATCTCCTACTGCAACGGCGTCGACCCGGAGATCGGCGTGCGCCGCATGTATCACTCGAGCGCCGTCGGCAACGTCCCCTTCTCCAACGCCGCCGGGTATCGCAACTCCGAAGTCGACAGGCTGTTCGACGAGGCCGGCGCGTCGATCGACACGGCGAAGCGCGGCGAGGCCTATCGCGCGATGGAGCGGATCGTCGCGCACGACCTGCCCTACTGGTGGCTGGTCGAGACGGATTTCACCTCGGCCTGGCGTGGCGCCTTCGTCGACTTCGCGCCGTGGAGCGGCCAGTTCGCCGAGCGCGCCGCGCCGGCGCGCTGACCTAGCCATGCGCCTCCTCTGGCGCTTTCTTTTCCTGGCCGCCGCGGTGTGGCTGGCGGCGACCCTTGCCTTCGTGCTGGTCCATCTCGCCCCGGGCGGACCGGCCATCGCGCTGGGCGGGGAGTCCGGTGCGCCGGGCTATCTCGAGGAAGTCCAGAAACTATACGGGCTCGACCGCCCGCTGCCCGAGATCTACGCCGACTGGCTGCTGAACATTTTGCGCGGCAACCTCGGCCACTCCTACCGCAGCCAGCAGCCGGTGCTGACCCTGATCCTCGAACGGCTGCCGGTGACCCTGGCCCTGGTGGCACCGGCCATTCTCTTCTCGGCCCTGGCCGGCATTGCGCTGGGTCTTGCGCGGATCCCGACGCAAGACCGGCCCGGACATGGCTTCGTCGCGGCGATGGCCGCGCTGCATGCGCTGCCGAGCTACATCGTGGGACAGGCGCTGGTGATCGTGCTGGCGCTGGGCCTTGGCCTGCTGCCCGTGCAGGGGCTGGTCGATGCGCGCAGCCCCGCCACCGGCGCAGCGCGCCTGCTCGACATGGCGCGCCATCTGGTGCTGCCGGTGCTGACCCTGGCGCTGCATCACATCGCCTTCATGGCGCTGCTGACGCGCGCGCGCGTCGCCCGCGAGCTGGCGCGGCCCTACACCGTGACCGCCGCGGCCAAGGGCCTGACACAGGCCGGCGTTCGCCGGCGACATGCGCTGCCCAATGCGATGCCGGGCATCGCCACCCTGTTCGGTGCGCGGCTGGGCGGCTTCGTCGCCGGCGCCGTCGTGGTCGAGACCCTGTTCGCCCTGCCCGGCCTCGGCCGCCTCATCGTCACGTCGGCGATCGCGCGCGACCATCCGGTGGTGATCGGCATCGTCCTGTTCACCACGGCGGTCGTGGTGGCAACCAATCTGGCGGTCGACATGCTGCTGCGGTGGCTCGATCCGCGCCTCGACGAGGCCCGAGGATGATCGGCTCGCTCGTTCCCTCGCGATCCCGGGTCCTGCTCTTCGCAGCCCTCGGTCTCCTCTATGTCCTGTGCCTCGTGCTGGCGCCGCCGGGGACACTCGCCACATTGCCGATGTCGCAGCCTTTCCTCCCGCCCTCGCCCAAGCATCTGCTGGGGACCGACGACCTCGGCCGCGACCTACTCGAAGAGTTGGCGCAGGGCGGCCGCACTTCGCTGCTGGTCGCGGGCCTGACGACGGTGCTCGCGCTCGGCATCGGCTGCGTCGTCGGAACCGCCGCCGGCCTCGGACCGCGCTGGCTCGACGAGCTGCTGATGCGCACCGCCGACATCGTGCTCAGCCTGCCGGCGCTCCTGTTCGCCATCCTGGTCGCCGCCCTGTTCGGTGGCTCGGCCCTGAACCTCGCGCTGGTCCTGGGCCTGACGCGCTGGCCCGTCATCGCCCGGCTGGTGAGGGCCGAGACGCTGACGGTGCGCGGCGCGGACTTCGTGCGGGCCGCCGTCGCGGTCGGCACGCCCCCACTCGCCCTCGCGCTGCGTCACATCCTGCCGCATACCGCGCCGGCGGCTCTGTCGGCCGCGGGCATTGTGTTCGGTGGCGCCATCCTGGCCGAAGCCGCGCTCGCCTTCGTCGGCCTCGGTGATCCGCATCTCACCAGCTGGGGACACCTCATCGCCGCCGGCTTCACCTTCCTGACGCATGGCTGGTGGCTATGGACCTTCCCGACGCTGGCCCTGTGTGCGACCTCCGCCCTGGTCGCTTTATTGGCGGATACGGGTGATGGTCTTTCCCGATGAGGGAGAGGTCAGTGACAAGGACGCAACAACCTCAGAACTTCGCCTTCACGCCAAAGAAGGCCTGGAAGTACGGCGCCTGGAAGCCTTCGGGCTCCTCGTACACCTGGTTCAGCACGTTCTCGGCGCGGGCGAACAGCTGGACCGACGGGATGACGTCGTACTGCGCGGTGAGGCGCACCAGCGTATAGGGCGACGGGATCATCAGCGCACCGGTGGTGGCGTTGAAATCATAGCGGCTGTTGACCTGCAGCACGCCGATGCCGAACAGCGTGTTCTCCCACGGCCGGAACTGGGCACGGATGTTGAAGATGTCGCCCGGACGGCGCACCAGCGGCAGGTTGGCGTCGACGTTGCGCGCGATGGTCTGGGTGTAGTCGAGATACAGGTCGAACCACTTCACGGGGCTGATCTGCACGAAGGCCTCGAAGCCCTCGCTCTGGGCGTTGGCGACGTTCTGCAGGGTCAGGAACGGCGGCGGGCACTGGATCAGGTTCGAGTAGGTGTTGAAGAAGTAGGTGACGCCCGCCTTCACTTTGCGGTCGAACAGGCCCTGCTCGACGCCGACTTCGTAGCCGCGGCTGTATTCCGGCTGAATGCTGCGGTTGCCGCCGCAAAACGGCCCGGGCCCGTAGAGTTCGAACAGCGATGGCGCCTTGAAGGCGGTGCCGTACGAGGCCTTGATCTTGGTGTCGGTCGGCGCCCACAGGTAGGACGCGCCGGCGCGCCAGGTGCCGACCGTGCCGAAGGTGTCGTTCATATCGACGCGGCCGCCGACGTTGAGGTTGAAGCCCTCGAACGGGTTGAGGCGCAACTGGCCGTAGAGGCCGGTCTGGGCCATCGTGCCCCACGCCTCGGTGAACGGCGTAAACGAGCCGATCGTGTTGCTGTAGGCCCATTGCCGGTCGTAATCGACGCCGGCGACGACCTCGACCTGCTCGCTGACCTTGATCAGGTTCTTGAAATCCGCCTGCAGGCGACGTCCGTTGAACCAGCTGTCGAGGTTGAACGGCAGCAGATTCTGCGGGCTGGCATAGTCGAGGTCGTGCCGCGTGATGGTGCTGTAGTTGATGCCGATGACCGGCTTCCAGCGGCCGTCGAAGTAATTGCCCTCGATCTCGCCGCGCGTGAAAAACTGCGAGGTGTAGCCGTTGGCCATCGGATCTTCCTGGCCGACCTGGTCGTAGTTCAGCTTGGTGTCGATGTAGCGGGCGAAGAAGTTGAACTGCGTATTCTCGTTGATCTCGTAACCCAGCCGCGCCGCCAGGGTGATGTTGCGGTAGGGATCGATGTCGACGAAGCCGCCGTTGGGCGTGAAGCGGGCCGGCACCGGCGTGTCGTTGGGGCTGAACGTGCCGGCGAAGGTCAGGTTGTAGTTGAACTTGCCCTCGCTGCCGCGAACGTAGGCGCCACTGTTGCTCTGCAGGCGTGTGCCGAGTTCCGTGAAGGCCGCGCCGTTCATCTTGCCCTGGCCGGCCTTGGTGACGAGGTTGATGACGCCGCCGATCGCCTGGCTGCCGTACATCGTCGACATCGGGCCGCGCACGACTTCGATGCGGTCGAGGTTCTCGGTCAGCAGATGCGCAAAGTCGGGCGCACCGTTGGCGCTCGACGGATCGTTGGCGGTGATGCCGTCGATCAGCACCAGCACCTGGTTCGAGTTGGAGCCGCGCACGAAGACCGAGGTCTGGCCGCCGGGGCCGCCCGACTGCTGCACGGAAACGCCGGGGATAGTCTTCAGCACCTCGCCCGCGGTGCGAAGCTGGCGGCGCTGCATCTCCTCCTGCATCACGACGGTGTAGCTCGACGTCACCTTGTCGGGATCGGTCGGGAAGCGGTCGGCCGTCACGACCGTGGTGGGCATCATGCCCGCCGGTTCGGTCTGCGCGAGCGCGGCCGACGGGGCCAGCAGCGAAAAGAACAAGGCGATACGACGAAACGGCGTCATCAGACGGTCTCCCAAAAGCAGCCACGCAAACAGCGCGTCACCGCTCGGTTGACCGTCCCGTTGGAACATCCCGTCCATCGGAAGAGCGACGCTATCGCCGGCAGGTCTTCTGGCTCGCGGGTCGCTGCGCCTGCCCGCCTTCCCGAACCGAAGTTCAGTGGCTTGTTGGACAGTCGCTAACCGCTCACAGCTGCGGGTACAGCCGCCGATTTGTCCGGACGGACATCACGGCGTTCCCTCTTGGCCTCCTGTTAGGGAGGACCGGCAATGTCTCCATTATCCCTTCGCGTCTGTAGAGCGTCAAGATTCTGCCGCAATTCGGCGCGGCGCGACTCGCGGCGTGCAGCGTGCGAAGGCGTCGCCTACTCGTAGAGATAACCGACCGGCGGTCCGTCGGTGCGCAGCGGGCGCAGTGCTTGCGCCGTGATGATCTGCCCGGCCAGCCCGTCGATCTCGTCGCGCTGCGTCGGCGTCCACTTCCGCAGATTGTCTATTCCCTTCAGCAGGCCGAGCCGCAGCAGCTGCGTGTTCTCGCCCATGCCGACCAGGTCGACCGACTGTCCGCCCGCCGTCACCGTATCGCCGGCAGACAGTTCCAGCAGCTTGCCGGCGCGATCCCTGAACGACGCGGTTCCGCGGATGACGCGATAGACGGCGACTTCGCCCTTCGCGAGATCCGAGACGGTGGCGACGCCGGTCGAACTCTTGGGCAGGAGCGACTGACCTGCGGGATCGGTGGCGATGATGTGGCCCACCGCAAGATGTCCGCTGGGACTCTCGATCTCGAGGTCGCGCACATGAACCGCAGACGGCGCCTTGACCGGACCACCCGGCAGATCGTCGACCAGCTTGCGGTAGAGCGCGCCCAGCGCCAGCGGATCCTGATACCAGAACCCGGCGTCGATCGGACGGTCATGCACGGGATGCCCCCAGGCGGTGCGTGACGTGTCGGCTTCGACGATCTGGTCCGCCGCCACGACGGTCGGATTGGGGAACGTCGCCGGTTCGGTGATGAACGCCTCGAGGAACTTGCCCGAGTAGCCCATGGAGAGCGCATCCGGTACCGCCGTCTGCGGCGTCTTCAGGTTCTCGTCCGTCGGCAGGCCCGACCATGTGTAGAAGAGCTGACGATGCACGATCGCGCTCTGCATGATCACGGCGCCGGGGCCGACATAGTGGATCTTGCCGTCATAGTCGAAGGTGAACACGCCCGACGTCACCAGGACGAACTGGAAGCCTCCCGGTGGCAGATGCATGTGGAAGTCGGTGGGTCCGGTGTCCTGGCGATAGATCGGCAGGTTCGTCGCGACCTCCTGCAACAGGAAGGCATCGTTGTTGGCGCGCAGTCCGTGGGTCGCGACGTTATAGAGCGCCTGCGGGCGATAGATCGCGTCGTAGGCCGCCTCCCGGTCGCGATCGACGGCGACGAAATCCCCTCGATTGAGGCGGATGGGTTCGCCGGCAGGATGGGTGAGTCCCGGCCATTTGAAATCGGCCGGTGCCCGCCTGGTATTCTTCAGGTCCGTGCTGGTCATGCCGCTCTCGCTTTCCCGTGCAGCCGCTTTGCAGTGCAACATGAGAATTGTGCGGCGCACAGAAAATGCACGCAAGCGGAAACGCAGGATTTCAGGGCACGTACGGCTACAGCCGGCTCAACGCGCTACAATTGCCCCGAGATTTATGTGCAATGCAGCAACCCCACCGCGACTGCCCGGGGACCGTGCTCCTCTTCAGGCTGACGGGGCGTGGCGCTACCTCGGTTGAAGATCGATCGCCAGCGCCGCGGGAAGCCGGTCCAGACCGTAGGTGCGCGTGGCGGTGCCGCTGTAGAGCGCCGTCTTCTCGCCGGCACTCGCCCCTGCGGTCAGCCGCTTGAAGGCGTTCCACAGGACCGGGTAGCTGCACTGTCCCTTGTCGACCGGGAAGTTGCTCTCGAACATGCAGCGCTCGACGCCGAACGCCTCGATACAGGGCTCGATGTAGGGCGCCCAGGTCTTCGCCAGCTCTTCCGAGCCCGGCGGCTTGTCCTTCTTGTGGAAGTCGAAGCCGTTCACGAACATGGTAAGGCCGCCGAGCTTCACGCGCACGTTCGGCAGCGCCGCCAGTTCCATCATGCGCTGCTTCCACTCGGGATAGATCTCGGCGTGCCTGCCGCGGAATGGCCCGATGCCCAGCGGCCCGCCGACATGATCGACGACGATCGTGAGTTCGGGCACTGCACGCGCCAGCGCCATCACGTGCGCGAGTTGCGTGTGGTAGGCCCAGACGTCGAGCGGCAGTCCCTGCTTTGCGAGCCGCTTCGCGCCGTCGGCAAAGGAAGGATGTTCGAGCGGCCCCGGCGGCTTCATCACCAGGTTGGACGTGACGTCCGGCGAAGGATGCCATGCGGTGCGGTTGCGGATGCCGCAGAAGCGACCGCCCGCCACCGCGCGATGCGTCTCCAGCAGCGGCTCGACGCGATCGCCCAGGGTCAGGTCGACCATGCCGATGATGCCGGCGCAGGCGCGCGTCGGCCCATGCCGGCCGCTCGCGCTCACCGCCGCCATGCCGGTCACGAACTCCGTCTCGCCGAGCGACTGCTCGTCGGCCGGACCCGAGGCGCGATACATCTCCCCGCATTGCACGAAGATCGTCGCGCGGATGTCGTGCCCGCTCGCCGTGTCGGCCAGGAGATGCGGCAGCAGGTAGGAATGGCCGCCGTCGCGCTCCCAGAGATGGTGATGCGGATCGACGATCGGCAGGCCGGGCTCGAGGATTGGCTCCTCGGTCAGGCGAAGCCAGTCCTCGCGCACGATGATCTGCCGGCCATGGCCGAGCAGCGGATCGTTCTCGGCCATCGTCGCGACTCCCTATTCGATGCGGATGTTGGCGCTCTTCACCATCTCGGCGAAGAAGGCGATCTGCTTTTCGCGAAAGGCCGTGAACTCGACGACCGTATTGGCCTGCGTTAGCGCGCCCAGCTCCGCGAGCCTCTTGGCCACGCTCTCCATCTTCATGACGGCGTTGACCTCGGCATTGAGGCGCGAGATCAGGGCGGGATCAGTGCCGGCCGGCGCGAACAGGCCGTTCCATTCCCAGGTCTCGAAGCCGGGAATGACTTCCGAAATGGCGGGAACGCCCGGCAGAACCTCGACCGGCCTGGGACCGGTATGCGCCATGCAGGTCACGTCCTTCGAACTCAGCAGCGCCACCGTTCCGGGGACGTTGCTGAACAGCAGCGGGATACGGCCCGCGAACAGGTCGTTACGGACCGACCCCATCTCCTTGTAGGGCACGTGGTTGATCTTGATCCCGGCCTTCTGGTTCAGCAGCTCGAGCGAGACATGCTGCACCGTGCCGATGCCCGTCGACGCACAGTCGAGCGAGCCCGGCTTGCTCTTCGCGAGCGCGATCAGCTCCGGCACGGTCTTGACCGGGAACTGCGCATTGCGCACCAGCGTGACAGGCGTCTGCATCGTCTGGGCGATCGGCAGGAGCTCGCGCTGCGTGTCGTAGGGAAGCTTGCCCGCGAACAGCGACGGGTTCACCGACTGGGCGGTGGCATCGTAGAGAATCGTGTAACCGTCGTTGGGCGCGCGCGCCACGATCTGGGCGGCGATGGTGCCCGCCGCGCCCGGCTTGTTGTCGACGGTGAAAGCCTGGCCGAGCCTCTCGCCCAGCGCCTGGCAGTAGATGCGGCAGACGACGTCCGCCGTACCGCCCGCGCTGTAGGCGTTGACGACGCGCACCGGCTTGCCGGGCCAGGCCTGCGCCTGCACGATGGCGGGCGCGGCCAGCGCGCCGACGGTGGCGCCCAGCAAAGTGCGGCGGCCGATGGTACGGCTGTGGGACATCTCGTTTCCTCCGATACTCGCAACTCTTCGGCTGTTCCGAAAAGTCTGCGGGCACGGCGCTTACGGCGACAAGTGCAATCGAAGAGGCTCGATTGCACGCCGAAACGGAATGTCCCTCGCCGCGTCGCTAGGCGACCGCGCGCAGCGCTCGCACGACATAGTCGTTGAGGCGGCGCGCGAAGGCGGCCGGATCGGACGGGATCTCGCCGTCGAGGATGCGGGCCTGGTCGAGCAGCAGGTTGGCGAGATCCTCGACGTCCTGCGCGCGGTCCTCCTTCTTGGCCGTGGCCAGCAGGCGGACCATCGCGTGCTTCATGTTGAGTTCGAGGATCGGCTTGGCGCCGCTGCCGCGATTCTGGCGTTCGAGCAGGCGCTCGAGTTCGCGGTCCCGGCCCTGCGCGCTCGCCACCAGGCAGGAGGCGCTGTCGGTGAGCCGTGTCGAGGCCTTCACGTCCGCCACCTTGTCGCCCAGCACGTCCTTCGCGGCCGCAAGGACGGACGCGTCGTCGCCGGCATCGGCTTCCGCCTCCTTCGTCTTGTCCGCGTCGACGACGGGGATCAGGCCGAAGTCGACATCGCCCTGGCTCAGGGACTTGAGCGGCTTGCCCTCGAACTCCTGCGGCAGGGTCGTCCAGAAGGCGTCGACCGGATCGGTCAGCAGCAGCACCTCGACGCCGCGCGCCTTCGCCGCCTCGAGCTTCGGGTTGGATTTGAGACGCTCCAGGCTGTCGCCCACGAGATAGTAGATCTCGGTCTGATTGGGCTTGAGATCGGCCGCGTACTCCTTGATCGAGCGCGGCGTCTCGCCGGCCGTCGAGGCGAAGCGCGCGAGTCCCAACAGCTGCGTGCGGCGTTCGCCGTCCTCGTAGAGGCCTTCCTTGAGGATCGGGCCGAAGGTTTCCCAGATCTTGCCGTAGGCCTCCGCATCCTTCGAGGCTGTGCTCTCCAGTTCGGAGATTACGCGGCCGACCAGGCCGTTGCGGATCTGGCGCACCTGCGGATTGTTCTGCAGCATCTCGCGCGACAGGTTGAGCGGCAGGTCCTCGCTGTCGACGACGCCGCGCACGAAGCGAAGGTAGGACGGCAGGAGCTCGGCATCGTCGGTGATGTAGACGCGACGGACATAGAGCTTTACCCGCCCCTTGCGGGCCGGATCGGTGAGATCGAACGGCGGCGTGCTCGGCACGAACAGCAGCACAGCATAGGACTGCCGGCCCTCGACCTTGTAGTGCAGGGTCAGATCCGGCTCGTCGAAGGCCATGGCGATCGACCGGTAGGCCTGCGTGTAGTCCTCTGGCTTCACCTCGGACTTGGAGCGCTGCCACAACGCGCTCGCGGCATTGACCTGGCGCGCCTCGCCCTTGTCGTCGATCAGCTCGATCGGGAACAGCACATGGTCGGAATAGGTGCGCACGATGCGCTCCAGCTCGTAGGGCTGGAGGTAGCGCACGGCGTCTTCCTTGAGATGCAGCACGATCTCGGTGCCGCGCGCGACCCTCGCCGCCTGCGCCTCGGTCGCCGGCGCCACTTCGAAGCCCGCGCCACTGGCGGAGGTCCAGGTCCAGGCCTCGGCCGAACCGGCGCGGCGGCTCGTCACCTCGATGCGGTCGGCCACCATGAAGGCGGCGTAGAAGCCGACGCCGAACTGGCCGATCAGGCCCAGCCCCTCCTTCGCGTCCTTCAGTCCCTTCAGGAAGGCCTTGGTGCCGGACCGCGCCAGGGTGCCGAGATTGTCTACAAGCTCCTGCCGGTCCATGCCGATCCCGTTGTCGGCAATGGTCAGCGTTTTGGCGGCTTCGTCGGGCTTGATCCGGATCGCCAGGCGCTCGTCGCCGGCCAGCAGTTCGGGCCGGGCAATGGCCTCGTAGCGGACCTTGTCGCAGGCGTCGGAGGCGTTCGACACCAGCTCTCGCAGGAAGACGTCGGTCTCGGAGTAGACCGAGTGGATCATCAGGTTGAGGAGCTCGGCCACCTCGGCCTGAAACTGGTGCTTCTCCGGGGTGCCCTGGGCGGTCGAACCGTCGCCGTTCATTGCTTCTATCCTTCGCGCTGGACTCGTTTCCGGCGGTGGATATAGGGCACTGGCCGTGAACGGCAAGCGCCGCGGGACAGGGCTCCGGCGTCAGCCGCCGCGCTTGCTGCCCCACAGCCTGGCCAGTTCCGGCCGCGACACCTCCACGTCGGCGCCGGACGGCAGCGGCTGGTCCTTGTCCCGGATCCAGGCGGCGACATCCTGGGCCACAAGCGCGCCCTGCTTGTCGCGCAGCAGCATGTGATAGCCGTTGCGATAGAAGGCGAGATGCGAATCGGGACGCCTGGGCATCAGCTCGATGGCCGAGCGCACGGGTTCGATCGGCACCAGGCGGTCGCCGATGCCATGCAGCATCAGGTACGGCTTATTGATGGTCGGCGCTGCGGCCTTGCCCGCATCCATCGCCTCGACCAGCCCGTAGCCCAGATCCACCCGCGGGTTGCGCAGGATCATGGCGTCGTTGCGCATCTTCTCCATCGTCTTCGGATTGTCCGTCGGCTGGAAATCGATGGAGGTCGGTCCGGACGGCAGCCACGGCACCGTGTGGGCGAAGAAGGCGAGCCCACCGCTCAGGAAGGGCCCGAGCGTGTCGCGCGAGCGCAGCGCGGCCGCGACCAGGATCAGGCCGTCGACGTCGAGGGGCTTGTCGGCCGCGGCCATGACAAGCGCGCCGCCCATGCTTTCTCCGGCGAGATAGAGCGGCATGCCGGGATATTTCTGCCGGACGAGCGAGGCGACGGTTCGGATGTCTTCGACCATGGTGGCCGTGCCGGCCCAGCGGCCGCGCGTGGCGCTGGAGCCGAAGCCGCGCTGGTCATAGGCGATGGTCGTGATGCCGTCAGCGGCCCAGATCTCCGCCGGCTCCTCCCATGCCTTGCGATAGTCGCCGAACCCGTGGATGCCGAGGATGATCGCCTTCGGCGCGCCGCCGGAAGCGGGCCACACCGCGAGTTTCAGGACGGTGCCGTCGGCGGCCACGTACCGGTCGCTTTCCAGTGTGGGCGGACGCACCGGGGCGCCCGCCGGAACGACCACGGGCGCACAGCCCATGAGGGTCGCCACCAGAAGCAGGACAATACGCAAGCTACCCATCGCGCCGGATCGATCGTTTCCCAGTTTGGCCTGCACAACCCTTGCCGACAGAAGATGGCAAAAAACCAGACCGGCCGGATTTCAAACGCCTCACCGATCCTGCGCGGAATTCACCGCACGATGGAACCCACCTCTACCACGTCATGCGGAAGCCGGCGGTGAAGGCGTGCGCATTGTCCTGACCGGAGACCTCGCCCTCGTAGCGCAGGTAGATCGACGTCGCATCGGCGACGGCCGTGTTGGCGGCAAGGCCCAGTACGACGCCGTCGCGCTGCGGCGCCACGCCGTAGGTCGTGAACGGCGCCACCGGCGCGCCGGCGAACGAGGCCGTCACGGGACGCGCCGTGTCGGCATATTCGTGGCTCCAGCCCAGTCGTACCTTCAGCGCCAGCCGGTCGCGCCAG
>Ga0164290_1001574_pt1 | contig 30153 bp, 23 predicted proteins | sample Micstemetagenome_FD_108782 | JGI IMG/M metagenome (GOLD analysis project Ga0164290, IMG submission 108782) | Contaminated culture microbial community from soil near Moab, Utah, USA - Microcoleus steenstrupii SON62 (Illumina Assembly) | ecosystem: Environmental > Terrestrial > Soil > Soil crust...
GCGGCGAGCAAGCAGAGGCCATCCATCGACCTCCGCGAGGACCCCCGGACTCTCCATCGCCCGGGCTTCATCGCTCGACCACAGCCCGCCGCCATCGAGGAACGTGGATCCGACGCCCTCCCCGTCCGACGGGATGAGGAGAGTCTACGGCAGGTTCTTCCTGCTACAGGAAGAAAGGCTCCAGAATCTGACAAGGCGTTGGAAAGGCGGGATTTTCGTCCCTGAAATTGGCCTACATTTCCGGAATAGCCAGCACAGCGTCACGGCGTTTCAGCCGCCGCGAGGCGCCGCCGCGGCCGTCAGGGTTCCGGCCGGGGGCGGGGTCAGCAGGTCTTCCGCCGGGCGGCGGTCGAACAGCCAGTCGGCCCAGGCGTCGGGCGGCAGGGGCAGGACGCCCCGGGAGTGGTAGGGGGCGACGTCGGGGCCGGGTTCGGCGGTCAACAGGGAGAAGGCGTCGGGGGCGCCGTCGGCCCCGGCCCGCCACAGGGCCGCCAGCGCCAGAAACGGCTGGTCCGCGCCGCGCAGCACCCAGCGGGTCTTGGGGTATTTGTCGCCGGTGAATTCGTAGAAGCCGCTGACCGGGACCAGGGCGCGGCCGCCGGCCGGGCCGTTGGAGAAGCGCCGCCCCTCGGAGCGGAAATTGATCACCGGCGGGCGTTTGGGCGCCGGCGGCGGAAAGCCGAAGCGCATCTCGACCAGTTCGGTATCGGACGGCCCGGCCGCGCGGACGGCGCGCGACAGGTCGGTGGGCCGCACCTCGTCCATCGGCTCGATGTTCGGCAGGCCGCGCGGGAAGCGCAGCGGGGCCCCGTGATGGTCGAAGGCCTCGACCAGCTGGGTGACGGAGAAGCGGGCTTCGTAGGAGGCGCACATGGGGAGAGGATAACGCGCGAGGGGGCGGGAGGGGCAAGGCGAAAGGGTGAGGGTTGCGCGCGGCAGTCGGCGCAAGCCATGTCGCTACCCGGAGCGGCGGCTTGCGCCACGGGACCAGCCGACCCTCATCCGGCGGGGCTCCGCCCCGCCACCTTCTCCCATCGGGAGAAGGCAGGTTTGGCGTCGCGTCAAACAGGCGTGCGGGCGCGGGTCTTCACGAGCCCGATGAGGTCATCGAGCGAGAACAGCCAAGCCTGTTGGGCCGGGCGATAGCTGGCCTGTATCGGCGTCGGCACGACCAACTGGAGCCGGGCGGCGCGCATCTCATCGGTCTGGTTTTCCGATATGCCCGGTTCCAGCGTGACCAGATGTTTGCGCCCGACCCGTTCGCCCTCGGATAGCACCTGTCGCCAGCGGTCCTTGCAACTCGACTTGGCGCCCAGAAGAGTCAGACGGTCGGCGTCAAAACTGGTGTCTTGATAGGCCGCTGCGCCGGGAAACAGGAAATCCGGCTTCTTGTTGCCTTCGGTCCGTCCACCCCGGTCGAATGTCAGCCCGTGGGCCTCGAAAACGCCGGCCAAGTGGTGCTCCAAAGAGTATCCTGCGCGCGACTTTCGACGGTTCTGGACGCTCAGCGAGAATGAGATGAAGCCGTCGACGTCGGTCTTTCCCTCTCCCAAGAAGCCAGCCCGCAACCGGTCGTCAATGATGTGCCGTTCGAGCGTGAAGAAGAGAACTTCTTCCAATTCGAGCCAGGACATAAGTGCCTGATCCGGCCGATCGACGGGCGCGACGTCAGGGCAGAGCTTCCGCGCAAATGCCGAGAAGGCAGCGGTTCCCGGGAACTTCGGCCCAAAAGCCCGCAAAATGGCTTCAAGCCAATCATCATCCGCCACCGGGACCTCAATCTCGATCGCTTCGAGTATGTGGCGCGCAGCGAAGCCAAGGTGACCGTCATGGGCGGGGTCGAACGCTTTCTGGTTGAAGCGCTCCGTGGGAGACTCCAAGCCGAACAGCCACAGCAACTGCTGTTCGATGTCGCTGGCAGCGCGACAGAGAAGGATGAGCAGCCGTCCGTCCCGGCCAAGGCAGACAAACAAGGTGTCCCCGTCCGCTGCCTGATAGACGATAGCCTCAGCTTCTGTCGTGTACAGGAGGCGGGGCTCAGGTCGCCGATGGGGCTGGTTGGCCCGCGAGTCATACCAGGTTGCTGAGGCATCAAGCCGCGCCGGCGGCTCATCGTCGGTCAGCCACAAATAGGTGCAGGGGATAGAGCGGCGCGTCGATGGGGGACCGAGAAAGGCCTGCAAGACCCGCGTGCCCTGGAACTCATGCCCATTGGAAACCCGAGGGTCCACTTCTGTGCCGCTCAGCCGCTTGACGCCCACTCCGACGAAGTAGTCAGCCAGATATCCCCGCTTCATTGGCCGCCTCTATCCTCAGAACCGGCTCTTCGCCGTGAAGCCAATCTGCGATGTCCGTCAGGACTTGTGGCAATCTCGCTTGGCCCTGACGCCCCTTTATGGCGCATTCCCAGACGACAGCAACGCGCCAACCCGCGGTCCGCAGCGCGTCAATCGCCACCTCATCCACCTCCCGGTTCCGTCCGATCTTCTCCCGCCAGAACTCCGGCCGCGTCTTCGGCCATTTAAACAGATGGCATCCATGCCCGTGCCAGAAGCAGCCGTGGACGAAGATCACCGCACGGTATTTCGGCAGGCACAGATCCGGATTCCCTGGCAGGTCCTTGCAATGCAGCCGGTAGCGGAAACCCCGCGCGTGCAGGGCCTTGCGGATCAGCAGCTCCGGTTTGGTGTTCTTGCCCCGGATGCCGGACATCATCCGGCTGCGGGTCGCCGCATCGACGACGTCAGCCAAGCGCGGCCTTCGGCCGTTTCCCGAGCGCGGCGAAGAGGTGCGGCTTCATATGTTCGGCGACGGCTTTCACGGCCGGCACCACAACAGAATTCCCGAACTGGCGATAGGCCTGGGTGTCCGAGACGGGGATGAGGAACTCATTGCCTTGGGGCGCGTCGAAGCCCATCAACCGGGCGCATTCCCTGGGGGTCAGCCGGCGCGGGGCCTTGCCGTCTTCCTGCTTCACAAGGATTTCCGAGCCGTCCTTGTAGTAACGGGCCGACAGGGTGCGGGCGACGTCGCCGGGGCCGACCAGGCCGAAGCCGAAGCCGTTGCCGGCGGCCTGGTGCTTTTCCTTGTAGCGCTGGAGGTAGTTCCAGAGGTGGTCGGTCAGGGTGTATTTGTCCGACACACGACCGGAATTGCCGACGGTGAAGCGCTGGTCCGGGGCCTCCGAGCCGTCGCCCGGATGAAGGATGGTCTCCAGCTTCGGCGCTGCGTCCGGCAGTTTCATATCGGCGAAACGGAAGCCCTGGTCCTCGCGGAAGCCGATGATGAAAATCCGCTCGCGGTGCTGGGGCGTCCAGTGGCGACCGTCGATGACGCGGAAATCGATCGTGTAGCCGAGTTCCTCGGTCAGCACGTCCTTGATGGTCTGGAAGGTCTTGCCCTTGTCGTGGCTGACCAGGTTGCGGACGTTCTCAAGCAGGAAGGCCGCCGGGCGATGGTGGGCGATGATGCGCGCGACGTCGTAGAACAGCGTGCCCTGGGTCTTGTCCTCGAACCCGTGCGCCCGGCCCAGGGCGTTCTTCTTCGACACGCCGGCGATGGAGAAGGGCTGGCACGGAAAGCCGGCCAGCAGAACGTCGTGGGCAGGGATTTCCTCCGCCTCGATCTTCGTGATGTCGCCGTTGATCTCGTGATCGTCGTCGGGGAAGTTCGCCCGATAGGTCTTCTGGCTGTATTTGTCCCATTCCGACGTAAAGACGCAGCGCCCGCCGATCGACTCGAAGCCCCGGCGCAGTCCGCCGATGCCCGCGAACAGGTCGATGAAGGTGAAGTCGCCGGGCTCGGAATTCTTGTCGCCCTGGATCAGTTTCAGCTCAGGCGGCTTCGCCGCAGGGCGGACGGGTCCCTCGATGAGGCCCAGGTCGACCGCCTTGTCGGCCGTGGCCTGGCCAGCCTGCTTCACCATCAGGGCATACTCCGACACGGTCGACTCCGCGCTTGTTCAGGGTGGCAGACTGGAGAGATTCCGCCAGGAGAACAAGTCAGGAACAACCTGATCTTGAACAGGTTTCCAGATACCTACCAGGGCGTCGTGTCTACGCCCGATCCCGCACCTTCATCGCCCCGCCGGCGCTGGTCTCCACCTCGAACCGACCCGTCGCCCGGATCAGGTCGGACAGTTTCGCATAGCCGTAGGAGCGCTGGTCGAAGTCCGGGTAGGCGTTGCGCAGGCGGTTGGCGATGCCGCCGGCGTTGACCCAGCCGGCGCCGTCCTCGTCCATGTCGGCGATGACGGTGGCGATCAGGCGGGCGGCCTCGGACGGGGGGCGTTTGCCGGGGGCCGGGGTCGCGCCCGGCTCGGGCGAGGCGGCGTGGGCGGCGGTCGACTTGCGGGCGCGGCCGGCGGCGGGGGCGGCGGGCTCGTCGTCGCTGTCGGAGACGGCGCGGCCGGTCAGGTTCTCGGTGGAGATGAAGCGGGTGCAGGCCTGACGGAAGCTCTCGGGCGTCTTGCGCTCGCCGAAGCCGTAGACGTCGACGCCCTCTTCGCGGATGCGCGAGGCGAGGCGGGTGAAGTCGGCGTCGGAGGAGACGAGGCAGAAGCCGTCGAACCGGCCCGAGTGCAGCAGGTCCATGGCGTCGATGACGAGGGCGATGTCGCCGGAGTTCTTGCCCTTGGTGTTGGCGAAATTCTGCTGGGGCTGGATGGCGAAGCGGGCGAGGACGCGGGTCCAGCCCTGGATCTGGGCGGAGGCGAAGTCGCCGTAGATGCGCCGGGCCGAGGCCTCGCCGATGGTGGCGATCTCGGTGAACAGGGCCTCGGCGATGCGCGGCGAGGCGTTCTCGGCGTCGATCAGCACGGCCAGGCGGGGGGCGCGGTCGGCGCCTTTGATTGTGTCGGTCGCCATGGGGGTCGGGCTCCTGCGGTTGCGCCCGGTGTGGCGCGGCGGCGGGGGCGGGTCAACCGGGAGCGGAGCCATAAGGGACTCTGACCGTTGATACGGCATGGCTTACGAAAACCACTTCCTCGACACGCTGGAACCGGACGACGCGACGGCGCTGGGGCCGCACCTGCGGCGGATGGAGGTCGAGGCCGGGCGGGTGCTGATCGTGCAGGACGCGCCGGTGGACGAGGTGCATTTCCCGGCCGACGCCCAGTTGGCCAATCTGGAGCGGTTTCCGGACGGGCGGGCGGTGCAGACGGCGGTGGTGGGGCGCGAGGGGCTGTCGGGGCTGGCGCCGTTCATGGCCGGGCTGCCGTGCGCCTGGGAGGTGTCGGTGCGCTCGCCCGGGACGCTGTATGTGATGCCGGCGCGGGTGCTGACGGAGCGGTTCCAGGTCAGCCCGCCGCTGCTGCGCAAGCTGCTGACGCTGTCGTATGTCTATCAGATGCAGGCGGCGCAGCATGCGGCCTGCAATGCGGTGCACGGCGGGCTGGCGCGGGTGGCGCGGTGGCTGTTGGTGGCGGCGGACCTGACGCCGGGCGAGCGGCTGAACCTGACCCAGGAGGAGCTGGCCGGCCTGCTGGGGGTGCAGCGCACGACCATCAACGAGGCGGCCAACCAGCTGAAGGCGGCCGGGGCGATCCGCTATGCGCGGGGGGTGGTGCGCATTCTGGACCGGGGGGCGCTGGAGCGGCTGGCCTGCGATTGCTACGCCATGGAGCGGGCGCGGATCGAGGCGGCGGGGGTGCTGCCGGCGGCGGGCGGGTGACCGTATTCAAGCCGGGGCCGGCGCGATAGGGTCGGCGGCGGCCGGGTGCGCCGGCGCGACTCGAGGACATCCATGGCCGTGAACTGGGCCGCTGAACTGGCCAAGGCCCGGACCGCCCAGGCGGCGGGCGATCTGGCGCGCGTGGCGCGGGGGCTGGCGGCGGCGCGGACGGACCCGGCGGCGCCGGACGAGGCGCTGAGGCTGCTGGCGGGGGCGCTGAGGGCGCTGGGCCGGCACGCGGAGGCGGCGGCGGCGCTGGAGGCGAGGGTGCGGCGCGAGCCGGGCAGCGCGGTGGCCGAGCACAATCTGGCGGCGGCGCTGGGCGACTGCGGCCGGGCCGAAGACAGCGAACAGGCGGCGCGGCGGGCCATCGCCAAGGGCGGCCAGGCGCCGGAGACGCGGCTGGTGCTGGGCCGGGCGCTGGCCAGCTTGGGCCGGCTGGACGAGGCGGAGGCGGTGTTTCGGGAGGCGCTGGAGATGCGGGCGGATTTCCTGCCGGCGTTCAAGGATCTGGCGCAGCTGGTATGGATGCGGGACGGCGATCTGGGGACGCTGGCGGCGACGCTGGCCCCGCTGGAGGCGATGGCGCGCGGGCGCGAGGAGGCGGCCCTGCTGCTGTCGTCGATCCAGCGGGACACGGCGGGGGACGAGGCGGCGCTGGCGAGCCTGACGCCGTGGCTGGAAACGGGGTCGGCCGAGGTCGCCATGGCCGCCGCGGCCGCCGCCTCGGGGTTCGACCCCGATCAGGCGCTGGGCCACGCCCGGCGGGCTCTGGCGGTGGCGCCGGCGGATCCGCGGGCGCAGCTGGCCGTGCTGGCGGGGCTGATCGCCTGCGGCCGGGCGGCGGAAGCCGGGCCGGGGCTGGAGCGGCATCTGGCCCGGGACCCCGGCGACCAGTACGCCCGGGCCCTGCTGATGAGCGCTTGGCGGATGTCGGGCGACGCGCGGGCCCTGACGGCGGAGGACTATCAGAGGCTGGTCCGGGTCTATCGGCTGACCAGCGGGGACGAGGCGGAGCGGGCGGCCTGGCTGGGGCGCACGGCCGCGGCCCTGCGCGGGCTGCATCCGTTCCGGAGCCATCCGTTCCAGCAGTCCGTGCGCGACGGGGCCCAGTCGAGGATCGACCCGCGGGTCGCGGGCGACCGGGACATCGACCGGCTGTTCGAGGCGCTGCGGCCGCCCGTGGAGGACTATATCGCGACGGTGCGGCCCGACTGGCTGGGCGGCCCGCCTCCGGGCAGGGGGTGGAGCATCTCGGGGGCCTGGTCGATCCGGCTGGCGGCCGGCGGGCGGCATACGGACCACGTCCATCCCCGCGCCTGGGTGTCCTCGGCGGTCTATATCGAGACGCCGCCGGAGGTGGACGCGGGCGGGCGCGCGGGCTGGCTGCGCTTCGGGGCGGCGCGGATCGGCGCGGCCTTCAGCCTGCCGGCCGAACACTGGGTGAAACCCGAGCCGGGGACGCTGGCGCTGTTTCCGTCCTGGCTGTGGCACGGCACCGAGCCGTTCGGCGGATCGGGCGAACGGCTGACCGTGGCCTTCGATCTGCAGCCCGGCGACGACGCGGGCTGACCTGCCGGGACGCCGGCCCGGCGGCCTTCCTGAACAACGACAGGTCAAAAAGAAACGGCGGGGCCTGAGCCCCGCCGTCCTGTCTTTTCAGTCGTCCGGTCTGATGTGGATCAGAAGCGGGCGGTGAGGCCGATCGTGTAGCGGCGACCCAGGGTGTCATAGGTCGACGGATCGGTGTTGGCCTGGACGCCCGGCGAGTAGACCGCCGGTTGCTCGTCCGTGACGTTGTTGACGGTCGCGCGGAGCGAGACGGTGTCGGTCACCTGCCAGCTGGCGTTGAGGTCGAAGTAGTCCTTGGCTTCGATCTCGTTCGTGGTGCCGAACTGGGTCATTTCGCCCACCCGGCGCCAACGGGCGCCGACGCCGAAGTCGCCGTTCCGCCAGTTGACCGAGCTCAGCGTCTTCCACTCGGGGAAGGTGTTGCCGAACACGCTGTCGATGGTGCCCGTGCGATCGATGATCGGGGCGCCGGCGAAGGCCTGTCCGTCGCGGTTCTCGAGCCAGCCGACGATCACGTTGAACGACAGGGTGCCCCAATCCGGCGCACCGATGTCGGCCAGAACGAAGTTCCAGTCGAACTGGGCGTCGACACCCGAGGTGGTGAGGGTCGCCAGGTTGGCGTTGGTTTCGAGGGCGTTGATGACGCTGCCCGACAGCGGGTCACGCTGGAACAGCTGGCAGAAGAAGTTGTTCGGGTCGTAGGTCGGGTTCTGACCCTGGGCGTTGTAGCAGCCTTGCAGCTGCGACGCGGCGCCGATGGTGCCGATCGCGTCCTCGATCTCGATGTTGTAGTAGTCGATCGCGAACGAGAAGCCCGAGGTCCAGGGGCTGGAGAAGGGCGACTGGAGCACCACGCCGACAGTCCAGGACTCAGAGCTTTCCTCGAACAGGTCCGGGTTACCGCCGGTGAAGCCGGGAACCTGGTTGTTGGCGAACTGATAGGCGTTGATCGCGCCGGGGGCGATGCCCTGGGCGATACACAGCGCCCGCACCTGAGCGGCGTTCGGGCCGTTCCGGTAGCTGCTGCGGTTGTCGCAGGGATCGCCTGACAGGCCGGTCAGCGACGGGGCGCCGATCGACGGGAAGCTGGTGCCGCTTGCCGCGTACAGTTCGCCGATGGACGGGGCCCGGACGGACTGGGAGATGCCGCCGCGGACGCGCAGGAAGTCGGTGACGCCCCAGTCCAGGTCGGCGCGGAAGGCGTCGATGCCGCCCACGGTGTTGTAGTCCGAGTAGCGATAGCCGAGCGTCAGGTCGAGGGACTGGACGAACGGGATGTCGGCCAGCAGCGGCACCAGGACTTCGGCGAAATATTCGACCGAGTTGGTGGTGCCGAACAGCGGCTGGCTGGGGTTGAAGCCGGCGATTTCCGAACCGCCCGTGGTGCCGCCGTCGGGGCGGGTCACGACCGGGTTGGTGCGGGCGAGCGAGGCGTCCGGGCGGAAGGCGAAGGAGTCTTCGCGGTACTGGATACCCGCGGCGAAGCGGAGTTCGCCGGCCGGCAGGTCGAACAGTCCACCCTGAAGCGAGGCTTCGACGACGGTCTGGTCCTGAACGGTGACGTTCTGCGAGGTGCGGGCGATGAAGGCGGCACATTGGGGCGAGAGGTTGGATTCGCCGAGGAAGTCGAAGCCGCCCGCGCAGAGCGAGGCGCCGCCGTCGGGGGCGTCGAGCAGGGTCTGGACCGACGAACGCGAGACGTTGCCGGACTGGACGGTGACGCGTTCCACACGGCCGTACTGGCCATAGATGTCGTAGGTCCAGTCGCGCAGGCCGACCAAGTCGCCCCGGACCCCGAAGGTGCCCTGGTAGACGGTGTAGTCTTCCGTGCTGTTGCGGCCGCCGAGGTCGGTGAAACGCTTGTCCAGTCGGAAGGAGCTGGTCGGGTTCGGACGGGCGGCCAGGAAGGCGGCCAGATCCGGCGAGATGAAGGGGTTGGTCACCGGCACGCGGAAGCCGGTGGTCGAGGCCGCCGGCGTGGCCGCCAGTTCCTGGGCCGCTGAATACTGGGTGAACAGCAGGTTGGCGTAGACTTCAGCGCCCGGGTTCAGCTCGTAGTTGACCGCCGCATAGGCGTTCCAGCGCTCAAGCGGCAGCTGAAGATAGTTCAGCGGGCCGGTATTGTAGGACCAGTTGCCCACGCCGGGGTTTGAGAAGCCGTCATAGTCGATGCCGCCCGGGCTTTCGAAGTTGCGGGTCTGGACGTAGCTGAACAGCGAGCCACTGTTGTTGAAGCCGAACGAGCCGGTGTTGCCGATGCAGGGGGCGGCGGCGTTGGTCGGCGTCGGGCAGATGGTCGGCGCGCCGAAATAGGCGTTCACGAAGGCCTGGTCCGGCAGGTTGTTCGAGTCGAAGACCGTGTTGCCGAGCGGGCTGGCGCCCGAGGGGCCGGAGACGCGCGAGAACTCGCGATCGCGGTTGAAGATCAGTTCCCGGGTCGAACGGCCGAGCGAGAAGACCGCATTGCCGCGGCCGTCGGCGATGTCGCCGCCGAGGGTGACCGAGTAGCTTTCGGTCGCGCCGTCGTTACGGTCGGTGATGCCGTACTGGGCGTCGAACTGCACGCCTTCGAAATTGTCGACGAGGATGAAGTTGGCCACGCCGGCCAGGGCGTCCGAGCCGTAGGCGGCCGAGGCGCCGCCCGAGATGACCTCGACGTTGCGGATCAGGGCGGTCGGCAGGATGTTGATGTCGACCGAGCCGGTCGAGTTCGACGGAACGACGCGACGGCCGTTCATCAGCACCAGGGTGCGAACGGTGCCGAGACCGCGCAGGTTGATGTTGGCCTGACCACCGTTGGACGGGTTGTTGGACGTCTGGTTGATCGAGGGAACGAACTGCGGGAGGTCGTTGATCAGGGTGTCGATGGTGACCGAGCCGGTGGCCTGGAAGTCTTCCTGGCTGACGGTGACGATCGGGCTGGTCGCGACATAGTCCTGACGCGAGATGCGCGAACCGGTGACGATGATCTCACCGACCTGGGTCGCTTCGTCCTGCGGGGCGACCTGGGCCGACACGGCCGTGGCGCCGAAGGCCATGGCGGCGAGCGCGCCACCGAACATCGTGGTTCGCAACAGACGTTGCTTGGTCCCGTATGAGTGCATTTTAGTCGTCCCCTCTGAACGTGGCGAGTGCCTTGGGGGGACTTTCCCCCATTCGGCGCTGTTCCGCATATCAGCTAAAATGGACTTTCTGTCATCAACGGACGCAGTTGTGACACGAGCTATCTCCAATCTGTCTCATTCCAGACACACTCGGGTCAGACTGGCGGAACGGCGGGTTCCGGGCGGCGGAACGATCGGACGCCGCGGCCCCGGGGCGGCCTCGCCCTCCCCTTTCGTGTCGATCTGTCGCTGGGCGAAGGGCGCATGCGAGGGGCGCGCGCCGGACGGAAGGCGGCGTGATTCGCCGACTCAGTCCTCGTCCATCTTCAGCGCGGCGATGAAGGCTTCCTGCGGGATCTCCACCTTGCCGAACTGGCGCATGCGCTTCTTGCCGGCCTTCTGCTTCTCGAGCAGCTTCTTCTTCCGCGTCGCGTCGCCGCCGTAGCATTTGGAGGTCACGTCCTTGCGCAGGGCGCGGACGGTCTCGCGGGCGATGATCTTGCCGCCGATGGCCGCCTGGATGGGGATCTGGAAGAGGTGGGGCGGAATCAGCTCCTTCATCTTCTCGACCATGCCGCGACCGCGGGTCTCGGCGCGGTTGCGGTGGACCAGCATGCTGAGGGCGTCGACCGGCTCGGCGTTGACGAGGATGCTCATCTTCACGAGGTCGCCGGGCTTGTAGTCGGTCAGCTCGTAATCGAACGAGGCATAGCCCTTGGAGATGGATTTGAGGCGGTCGTAGAAGTCGAACACGACCTCGTTGAGGGGGAGTTCGTAGACCACCAGGGCGCGGGCGCCGACGTAGCTGAGTTCGATCTGGGAGCCGCGGCGGTCCTGACACAGCTTGATGACGCCGCCGAGGTATTCGTCCGGGGTCAGGATGGTCGCCTTGATCCACGGCTCGCTGATTTCCATGATCTGCATCACGTCGGGCAGGTCGGCCGGGTTGTGCAGGTCGATCTCGGAGCCGTCGCGCAGCTGGATCTTGTAGACCACGGACGGGGCGGTCGCGATCAGGTCGAGGTTGAACTCGCGGCTGAGCCGTTCCTGGATGATCTCGAGGTGGAGCAGGCCGAGGAAGCCGCAGCGGAAGCCGAAGCCGAGGGCGGCGCTGGATTCCATCTCATAGGTGAAGCTGGCGTCGTTGAGGCGCAGGCGGCCGATGGCGGCGCGCAGGTCCTCGAAATCGGCGGCGTCGACCGGGAACAGGCCGCAGAAGACCACAGACTGGACTTCCTTGAAGCCCTTGAGCGGCTCGGTCGTCGGCTTCTTCTCGTCGGTGATGGTGTCGCCGACGGCGGCGTGGGCGACTTCCTTGATCTGGGCGGTGATGAAGCCGACCTCGCCGGCGGACAGCTGGTCGACCGGGGTGTTCTTGGGCAGGAAGACGCCGACGCGGTCGACCAGGTGGGTGGTGCCGTGCTGCATCATCTTGATGCGCTGGCCGGCCTTCAGCACGCCGTCGAAGACGCGGACCAGCAGGACGACGCCGAGATAGGGGTCGTACCAGGCGTCGACCAGCATGGCCTTGAGCGGGGCGTTCGGGTCGCCCTTGGGCGGCGGCAGGCGGGTGACGATGGCCTCGAGCACATCCTCGATGCCGATGCCGGACTTGGCGGAGCACAGGACAGCCTCGGAGGCGTCGATGCCGATGACGTCCTCGATCTGCTCCCTGACGCGCTCGGGCTCGGCCGCGGGCAGGTCGATCTTGTTGAGGACGGGGACGATCTCGTGATTGTTGTCGATGGCCTGATAGACATTGGCCAGGGTCTGGGCCTCGACCCCTTGCGAGGCGTCGACGACCAGCAGGGAGCCTTCGCAGGCGGCGAGCGAGCGGCTGACCTCATAGGCGAAATCGACGTGGCCGGGGGTGTCCATCAGGTTGAGGACGTAGTCGAGGCCGTCCTTCGCCCGGTAGTTCAGGCGCACCGTCTGCGCCTTGATGGTGATGCCCCGCTCCTTCTCGATGTCCATGTTGTCGAGCACCTGGGCCGACATCTCACGGGCCGTCAGGCCGCCCGTGTGCTGGATCAGCCGGTCGGACAGGGTCGATTTGCCGTGGTCGATATGGGCCACGACGGAAAAATTCCGGATGCGTTCGATGGGAGGGGTCGTCATGGCCGCGCCGGTAGCACGGCGGGACCGGATCGCCAACGCGGGGGGCGCGCCGCGCGGCTCCGCCACCGCTTTTGTGGCGGATTACATCGACGTAAGGCGCGGATTCGCGTTTGAGAACGCATCGCGGACGGGCTATTCAACGGCCGATGACAAGACGGCCGCACCGGCGGCCCGTCCAGGCGCGGCTCCCCCTCCGCGCCGTATGGGGATTCAGGCGTGGCGAAGATCAAGCGGAACATTCGGGCCGGTGCGGCCGTCCTGGTCTCGGGCCTGGCGCTGGCGCTGGCCGGCTGCGGCGGCGGCGATGAGGCGGCGAAGAAGGACGCGACCAAGGCCGGCGCCGCCGCGGGCAGCAGCCAGACCGTGACCGTGGCGACCGCGGCGCTGCAGAACCTGCCGCGCACCGTGACCGCCTCAGGAACCATCTCGGCGTGGGAAGAGGTGCCGGTCGGCGCCGAGACCGGCGGGCTGACCGCCACCGCCGTCTATGTCGACGAGGGCCGGTATGTGCGCCAGGGCGCGCCGCTGGTGCAGCTGAACGACGCCCTGCTGCAGGCCCAGCTGCGCCAGCAGCAGGCGGCGGTGCAGACCGCCGAGGCCAACGCCGCCCGCGACCAGGCCGCCCTCGGGCGGGCCCAGGAGCTGAAGGAGCGCGGCTTCCTGAGTCAGGCCTCGCTGGACACCGCCCTGGCCAACCAGCGCGCCTCGGACGCCAATCTGCTGGCCGCCCGGGCCTCGCTGTCGGAAACCCGGACCCGCCTGTCGCAGGCGACCATCCGCGCGCCGGTGTCGGGGCTGGTGATCAGCCGCAACGTCACGCGGGGCCAGATCGTGTCGCCGGGAACCGAGCTGTTCCGCATCGTCCGCGACGGCCGGCTGGAGCTGGACGCCCAGGTGCCGGAGACGGACCTGGCGCTGGTCCGCGCCGGACAGTCCGCCGTCGTCTCGTCCGACCAGGTCGGCGAGGTGGCGGGAACGGTCCGCATCGTGACCTCAGAGGTCGATCCGCAGACCCGGCTGGGCGTAGCGCGCATCTCGATCTCGGGCGGCGGAGGCTTCCGGCCCGGCATGTTCGGGCGCGCCCGCATCGACGTCGGGGCCAGCCCGGCGGTGACCCTGCCCACGGCGGCGGTGCTGTACCGCGAGAACCGGCCCGGGGTGTTCATCCTCGACGGTCAGGGCCGGGCGCGGTTCCGGCCGGTGGTCATCCTGACCCGGGCCAGTCAGTGGACCGCGGTCGAGGGCGTCGAGGCCGGCGCCCGGGTCATCGTCCAGGGGGCGGGCTTCCTGGGTGAAGGCGACCGGGTGCGGGTGGCGGCTGCGGCGGCTCCCCGGCCCGCGCCGGCGGCCAAGGCGGCTCCGGCGGCCAGGGCGAGCTGATCATGAACAACATCTCCGCCTGGTCGATCCGGAACCCGATCCCGGTCATCCTGCTGTTCATCGTGCTGACGGTCGCCGGGATCGTCGGGTTCAACTCGATGCGGATCAACAACAATCCGGACGTCGAATTCCCGCTGATCTATGTCGGCGCGGGACGGCCGGGCGCGGCCCCGAGCGAGCTGGAGACCCAGGTCACCCGCCTGATCGAGGACGCCGTCGCCGGTCTGGGCGGCGTGCGCCACATGGATTCGACGGTCAGCGACGGCTATTCCGTCACCCTGATCGAATTCGAGCTGGGCACCGACGTCGAGCGGGCCACCAACGACGTGCGCAACGCCATGGCGGGACTGCGCTCGACCCTGCCGCAGGACATGCAGGAACCGACGGTCCAGCGCATCGACATCACCGGCGACAGCCTGATCACCTATGTGGTGCAGTCGCCGACGATGAGCCCGGAGCAGCTGAGCTGGTTCGTGGACAATGACGTCAGCCGCGCCCTGCTGGCCATTCCGGGCGTCGGCGAGGTCAACCGCCAGGGCGGGGTCGACCGCGAGATCCGCGTCGAGATCGATCCGGACCGGCTGGCGGCGCTGGGCGTCACGGCGGCCCAGGTCAGCCAGGCGCTGGTGTCGGCCAACAGCGATCTGCCGGGCGGCCGCGTCACCGTGGCGGGCTCGGAGCGCGCCATCCGCATTCCCGGCGCCGCAAGCTCGCTGGAGGAACTGCGCCAGACCCGAATCCCGCTGGCGGGCGGGGGCAGCGTGCGGCTGGGCGATCTCGGCCGGGTCGAGGACGCCTGGACCGAGCCGCGGGCCATGGCCCGCCATGACGGCCAGCAGGTCGTCACCTTCAACATGCTGCGCTCGCGCGAGGCCAGCGAGGTCAAGGTCGCCGAGCGCGTCCGCGAGGTCGTCGCGGAGATGGACGAGGCCCATCCGGAGCTGGAGATCCAGCAGGTCACGGCGAACGTCGAATATATCGAGGAGAGCTATCACGCCTCGGTCGAGGCCCTGCTGCTCGGGGCCGCCCTCGCGGTGCTGGTGGTGTTCGTCTTCCTCAGGGACATCCGGGCGACGATCATCGCGGCCGTGGCCCTGCCGCTGTCGCTGATCCCGACATTCGCCGTGCTGGCGGCGACGGGCCAGTCTCTGAACGGGGTGACCCTGCTGGCGCTGTCGCTGACCATCGGGATCCTGGTCGACGACGCCATCGTCGAGATCGAGAACATCGTGCGGCACATGCGCGACGGGAAGTCGCCCTATGACGCCTCGATCGAGGCGGCGGACGAGATCGGACTGGCGGTGGTGGCCACCACCTCGACCATCATCGCCGTGTTCGCGCCGGTCGGCTTCATGCCCGGCATCATCGGCCAGTTCTTCATCGCCTTCGCCCTGGCGGCCTGTGTGGCGGTGTTCTTCTCGCTGGTCGTGGCGCGGATGCTGACGCCGCTGATGGGCGCCTATCTGCTGCGTCACTCGGACAAGCACCACGACGCCGATCCGTTCTGGATGGCGCCCTATCTGCGCGCGCTGAAGGTGGCGCTGGGGAACCGGTGGAAGGTGTTCGCGGCCGGCATCGTGATCTTCGTCGGATCGATCTTCCTCGGCTCTCAGGTGCCCTCGGAGCCCTTCCCGGCCGGAGACCAGGGCCAGGCCTCGTTCAGCGTCGAACTGCCCCCGGGCGCCACGCTCCAGGAAACCGACGCCATCGTCCAGCACATGACCGAGGTGCTGGCGGAACGGCCTGAGGTGGAGTCCGTCTACGGCTCCATCGACGTGGCCAGCGCGCGCGTCGTCGCCGACCTCGTCGACAAGGGCGACCGCAAGCTGAGCCAGCAGGCCTTCTCGCGTCAGATGGTCGACCAGTTCCGCAACATCCCCGGGGCCCGCATCGGCGTGGGCGGCGGCGGCGGGGGCGGCCCCGGCGACGGCAGCCGCTTCAGCCTGTCGCTGCTCAGCGACGACGGGGCGGCGCTGGAGGCGGCGACCCGCGCGGTCGAGGCCGAGATGCGCGGCGTTCCCGGCCTGGCCAATGTGGTCAACACCGCCTCGATCGCCCGGCCCGAGATCCTCGTCACGCCCAAGCCGGACCAGGCGGCGCTGATGGGCGTCTCCACCGGCGCCATCTCGCAGACGGTGCGGGTCGCCACCATCGGCGACGTCGAACAGAACCTGCCCAAATACAATCTGGGCGACCGGCAGATCCCGATCCGGCTGATGCTCAGCGAGGCGGCCCGTCAGGACCTGTCGGTGATCGAGAACCTGCGCGTGCCGACGGCGACCGGCGCGGCCGTGCCGCTGGGCGCCGTGGCGGACGTCACCTTCGGCGCCGGGCCTTCGGAGATCACCCGGCGCGACCGGTCACGGGTGGCCACCGTCACCGCCGAGCTGGAAGGCATCACCGTCGGCGAGGCCGCCCAGCGCGTGCGCGCCCTGGAGCCGGTGAAGAACCTGCCGCCGGGGGTTCGCGAGGTGCCGTCGGGCGACACCGAATTCCTGGCCGAGATGGTCAGCGGCTTCGCCATCGCCTTCGGCTCGGGTCTGCTGCTGATGTATGCGGTGCTGGTGCTGCTGTTCAAAAGCTTCGCCTATCCGGTCACCATCATGGCCGCCCTGCCGCTGGCCATCGGCGGCGCCTTCATCGGCCTGTTGCTGATGGGATCGAGCTTCTCGATCTCGTCGCTGATCGGCATCCTGATGCTGATGGGGATCGCGGCCAAGAACTCGATCCTGCTGGTCGACTATGTGATCATGGCGCGAAACGGCGGCATGACCCGCTACGAGGCCCTGCTGGACGCCGCCCACAAGCGGGCCCGGCCGATCATCATGACGACGGTGGCCATGGGCGCCGGCATGCTGCCGATCGCCATCGGCCTCGGCGCCGATGTGGAGTTCCGCCAGCCCATGGCCATCGCGGTCATCGGGGGGCTGATCACCTCGACCTTCCTGTCGCTGCTCTACATCCCGGCGATCTTCACCATCGTCGACGACATCGCCGGCTTCTTCATCCGGCGGATGCGCAAGATGTTCGAAGGCCAGCGGCATGCGCCGGCGCCGCGGACGCCGAAGCCGGCGGAGGCGGAATAGGCCAAACCGGGCGGCCGCGAGGCCGCCCGGCCCGCCGCTCAGTGACCCTTGCGGGTCGTCGCCTTGCCGAAGGTCCGTTCCAGGGCGGTCGTCAATTTGCCGAGGGCGCCCGCGGCCGCCTGGTCGACCGTGTCGGACTGATCCGTGACCGAGACGGGATCGTGGCCGGCCGGTCGGGCCTCGATCTGACAGCGGATGTCGGCCCCGTTGCTCCGCTCGCCGTTGACGTCGCCAACGTGCAGTTCCACGCGGGTGAGCCGGTCCTCGAAGCGCGACAGCCGGTCCCGGACCGCCGTTTCCAGCTTCTTCATCCGGTCTTCGCGGCCTTCGAGATTGTTCGCAGTGTTGATCTGGATGTCCATGGCGTCTCCTGACGGGTTGTGGGGGATCAGCGCACCTTGCGCGAACGCTCCAGCACAGGGCGCTGGCCCTCTGCATCGAACGCGCCCGAGGGGGCGATCCGTGTGTTGGGCGTGTCGTTCATGCCTTCGTCGGCTGTCCGGCCGGTCGGGGGATGATGCGGCGCCGGGGCGGCGTTCTTCAGCTCCATGGCCCTGGCGGCCAGGTCCGACTGGGACGCCGGGGCGGTTTTCGGGTCTTTGGGCATGGGCGGTCCTCCGGGGGTGACCCAAGGCCAACCCGCCCTCCACGCCAAGGTTGCCCGTGTGCGGCCAGCCGCCGCGTCCCGCACGGAAAAGCCCGGCCCTCCAGACCTGGCCGCCCAAGAAAAAACCGGCCGGGGTTTCCCCCGGCCGGCTGTACCGTTCCGTCTGTGCGGTCGATCCTAGTAGGCGAGCCGCAGGGTGACGCCGTAGGTCCGCGGAGCGCCGAGGAAGGCGTCGATCGTCTGGCTGTCCCCGGCCGGGCTGTAGAAGCTGCCGTCCGGCTGAACCGTGCTCTGGAAGCCCGATCCCTGCAGGAAGCCGTTGTAGGCCACCTGGACATATTCCTCGTCCAGCAGGTTCTGGGCCCAGACGTCGAAGGTCCAGCGGTCATCCGCCGAGCCGAACGAGATCCGGCCGTTCACGACCGTGAAGGCGTCCTGCATCTTGTAGGGAAGCAGGTCCGACCCGGTGTTGTAGTCCGATGAGTATTTGGCCGAGAGGGCGAAGCCCGCCTTGAGGCCGTTGCCGATCTCGCGGTCGAAGTTGACGCCGCCGGTGACAGACCATTCCGGAGCGAACGAGGCGCGGGCGCCCGGAAGCAGGGACAGGCCCGGGAAGTTGGCCGGGTTGACGAGATCGGCGGCGGTGAAGTTGCTGTATTTGGCGTCCGTATAGGTGACGCCCGCCTGGAACCTCAGACCCTCGACCGGCGAGAACCACATGAAGTCGGCGTCGACGCCGCTCGCCTTGAGCTCCGGGATCGACTCGACCACGAAGGCGGTGCCGAGGAAGGTGTTGAGCTGGAAGTTCTCGAACGTCTGGTCGAAGTAGGTGATGTTCATAAGCACCGACCGATCGAACAGGGTCATCTTCACGCCGGCTTCGTAGCTGTCGACCACTTCCGAGGGGAAGAGCAGCGAGGCGTTCGGGACGATCGGCAGCGGGTTGGTCGTGGTCGAGCTCTGCACCCGGTCCATGTTGTAGCCGAAGCTCTTGTAGCCGCGGGCGTACGACACATAGGTCATGATGCTGTCGTTCAGACGATAGCTCGCCTTGACGGTGCCGCTCAGTTCGCCGTCGTCGAACTCCTCGAAGATCTTGCGGTTGTTATAGAACGGGTTGGACCAGGGCAGGCACAGACGGGCGAGGATGGGGCCGCCGGCAGCCGCGCCCAGGGTCCCCGAAATGGTCGCCGCATTGCCGAGTGCGGCGGCGCAGGTCAGCTGGTTGGCGCCCACATTGGTCTGGAGGCCCTGAAGACGCTTGGAGTCCTCGGTGTAACGGAGGCCTACCGTGATGTCGAAGGCGTCGGTCACCGCGAAGGTGTTGTTGGTGAAGAAAGCGATCGAGTCCGAGCGCTGGCTGTAGCGGTCGCGCAGCGATTGCCCGGCGGTGAAGGTCGGACCGGTGCCGGTCGCGCCGCCGCTGGCGAGGCAGCCCTGCAGGCCGAGCGGCGTCTGGCCGGCGGTGGTGAAGCAGGGAATGATGCCCGGGCTGATCGGGAAGGCAGGCACAACCGCGTTCAGGGCCGCGGACAGCTGGTACGACAGAACCGGCGCGTAGTCGGCTCCGAAGTAGAAGGTGTCGTTGCGGGTGATGTTCTCGCGGGTGAGGAACACGCCCACGAGCCAGTCGAGGCGGTCCGTCGCGCCGGCGAGGCGGAACTCCTGGGTGATGCTGTCGATGCTGGCGTTGAACTCGCCGTCGTCCGGGCGGTAGGCGATGTCCGCGCCGGTGTAGTCGATGTCCATCCCGTTTTCCGTCTTCCAGTCACGGAACGAGCTGACGGAGGTCAGGGTCGAGCCCCCGAACAGGCTGAGGTCGATATTCGCCTCGGCCGAGATGCCCATGTCCTCGATTTCCTGGCCGGTGTCGCGGTTGGCGTAGGCCAGGCGGCTGAACGGCACGAAGCCGAAGCCGGGCGAGGGCGAGGCGCTGCCCGGACCGTTGGGCGCGGTCTGCGCCGCGATGAACGGGAAGGTGGGGCCGACGCGGCGCTGCACGCCGACGCAGCAGTACTCGTCCCGCTTCGAATAGTCGGCGATGATGCGGATCGAGGCGGTGTCGCTCGGCAGGACCAGCAGCTGGCCGCGGACGGTCCAGAAGTCCTGGTTGGCGTCGTCGGTCAGGGTGCGGGGGCCGTCGCCCACATCGACGTCATACAGGCCGTCCCGCTCGCGGCGGGCGGCGTACAGGCGCATCGCGACCGTGTCCGAGATCGGACCGGTCACCGAGGCGGACACGCCGAGGGTTCCGTAGTTTCCGGCCGTGATCTCGCCCGCGAATTCGGGAGTGAAGGACGGGGCCTCGGTGACGATGTTGATGACGCCGGCCGAGGTGTTCTTGCCGAACAGCGTGCCCTGCGGGCCCTTCAGGACCTCGATGCGCTGCAGTTCGCCGAGGTCGCCGAAGCCGACGCCGTTGCGCGAACGGTAGACGCCGTCGATGACCACGCCGACCGAGCTTTCGAGGCCGGGGTTGTCGCCGACCGTGCCGACGCCGCGGATGCGGGCGGTGGTCGAGGCTTCGGTCGTCGTCGAGGTGACCGTCATGCCGGGGGTGAGGATCTGCAGATCCTTGATATCGCGGACGCCGGCGTCCTGCAGGATCTCCTGCGACAGGCTGGTGACCACGATCGGCACGTCCTGCAGGTTCTGCTCGCGCTTCTGGGCCGTGACGATGATGTCGTCGACCGTGGTGGCGCGGTCCTGATCGCCGTCCTGGGCCGAGGCGGCCCCGGCGAAGCCGAAGGCGACGGCGCCGACGACGGCGGCCGACACAGTGGTGCGAAGAAGGTTGGTAAGGCGCATGGTCGCTCCCCGACAAATGGCCGGGGTTCCCGCTGGAACGGGTTGCCGCGGCGTTTCCTGATCCCTGCCCCGCGCCCTTCTTGCGGAGCGCGGAAACTCCAGCATCCAGGGTAATCCAAGCCGGACTCCGCCACAAGCATCGGGGCGCGGGGCCGCTGCATTTCGACCATGGGGCAAGGCAGACTGTGACGCAAAAGCGACAGAAACCGATGACGCTAGGTCAATATTCGTGCCTGACCTCGCCAGTATTGGCCCCCTGAAGGGCGAATTCGTTCTCACCGGGCGACTGTCGCCGGTCTCAGGGCGGCCAGCGGCCCGGCGACCAATCTGACTGCGGCGATATTTCCTTCAGAAAATCGGGGCGAGGGGGAGAAATCCGCGCCGCCACCCTCTATCAAGACCGGCCGCGCCCCGCCTGTCTGACGCTTCCGAGGCCGATTCTTGCTGTTTCTGCTCGCTCTCCTTCCGTTGATCGGAGCCCTCGCCCCGGCCCTCGCCATCCGGCTGGGCCGCAATGCCTGCGCCCTCGCGGCGGGCAGCGTGACGCTGGCGGCCCTGCTGGCGCTGGCGACCATGGCGCCGGCGGTGATGGCCGGGGAGACGGTCCGGGCCAGCGTGCCGTGGATTCCGGCGCTGGGGCTGAACGCCAGCCTGTTCCTCGACCCGCTGGGGCTGATGTTCGCGGGGATGATCCTGGGCATCGGCCTGCTGGTCATCATCTATGCGCGCTTCTACCTGGCCGCGGCCGATCCGATGGGGCGGTTCTTCACCTATCTGCTGCTGTTCCAGGGCGCGATGCTGGGCATCGTCCTCTCGGACAATGTGCTGCTGCTGCTGATCTTCTGGGAGCTGACCAGCCTTTCGTCCTTCCTGCTGATCGGCTTCTGGCGCCATTCGGCCGAGGCGCGGCAGGGGGCGCGGATGGCGCTGGCCGTCACCGGCGGCGGCGGCCTGGCCCTGATCGGCGGTCTGCTGATCCTCGGCAATATCGCCGGGTCGTACGACCTGACCGTGATCCTGCAGCAGAAGGAGGCGATCCAGGCGTCGCCGCTGTATCTGCCGGCCCTGCTGCTGATTCTCGGCGGCTGTTTCACCAAGTCGGCCCAGTTCCCGTTCCACTTCTGGCTGCCGCACGCCATGGCCGCCCCGACGCCGGTCAGCGCCTATCTGCATTCGGCGACCATGGTGAAGGCCGGGGTGTTCATGCTGGCGCGGCTGTGGCCGGTGCTGGCGGGCACGGAGGCCTGGTTCCTGATCGTGGGCGGAGTCGGCCTGGTGACCATGGTGTTCGCCGCCTGGGTGGCCCTGTTCAAGGACGACCTGAAGGGGCTGCTGGCCTATTCGACGGTCAGCCACCTGGGCTTCCTGACCATGCTGTTCGGCCTCGGCACGCCGATGGCGGCGCTGGTCGGGGTGTTCCACATCATCAATCATGCGACCTTCAAGGCGGCGCTGTTCCTCAACGCGGGCATCGTCGACCATGAGGCGGGCACGCGCGACCTGAAGCGGCTGGGCGGGCTGTTCGGCCTGATGCCGATCGCCGGCACGCTGGCCCTGATCGCCGGCCTGTCGATGGCGGGGGTCCCGCCGCTGAACGGCTTCATCTCCAAGGAGATGATGCTGGAGGAAGCCGCCCACACCGTCTGGCTGGGCCAGCCGTGGGTGTTCCCGGTGCTGGCGACGCTGGGGGCGACGCTGTCGGTGGCCTATTCGCTGCGCTACATCGTCCACGTCTATTTCGGGCCGCGCCGCGACGACTATCCCAAGGCGCCGCATGATCCGGGGATCGGGCTGTGGGGGCCGCCGGCGGTGCTGACGGCGCTGGTCGTGGCCATCGGCCTGGCGCCCGCCCTGTTCGCCGGGCCGCTGGTCGACGCCGTGGCCGGGGCGGTGACCAACGGCGCGGCGCCGCATGTTCATCTGTCGCTGTGGCACGGGATCACTCCGGCCCTGTTCATGAGCGTCATCGCCATCGCCGTCGGGGCCCTGGCGCTGATGCTGCACGGGCGGCTGCAGCGGCTGTTCGAGGCGGTGCGGCTGCCGCCGGCCAAGGCCCTGTTCGACGCCGGGGTCGAGGGCGCGGCGACGCTGTCGAGGCGGGCCGTGGACGGGCTGCAGAACGGCTCGCTGCAGAGGGCCATGGCGGCCCTGATCGGGACCGCGGCGGTGGTCGGCTTCGCCGGCTTCCTCGGGACGGACTACAGCGCCGGCGGGCGGCCGGGCGTGCCGGCCTCGCTGGCGGCGGTGGTCGGCTGGATCGCCCTGGTGACGGCCACCGCCCTGGTCGTGCTGTTCCACCGGGCGCGCTATGTCTCGCTGATCTACATCGGCATCGTCGGCCTGATCATCTCCCTGGCCTTCGCCCATCTGTCGGCGCCGGACCTGGCCCTGACGCAGATCTCGGTCGAGGTGGTGACCATCCTGCTGATGCTGCTGGCGCTGAACCTGCTGCCCAAGACGACGCCGGCCGAGAGCCGGCCGTGGCGGCGGTTCCGCGACGGGGCGCTGGCCTGTGTCGCCGGCCTCGGCGTCGGGGGCGCGGCCTGGGCGGTGATGACCCGGCCGCTGGACAGCATCTCGAACTATTTCTGGGACAACGCCTATTCGGGCGGCGGCGGGACCAATGTGGTCAACGTCATCCTCGTCGACTTCCGCGGCTTCGACACCTTCGGCGAGATCATCGTGCTGGGCATCGCGGCCCTGGGCATCTTCGCCCTGCTCGAGACGGTCGGGACCGGGGCCAGCGGCCGGCGGATCGCGGCGTGGAAGCCCGACACGGTGCGCTCGCCCGAGCACCACCCGATGATGCTGGTGGTGGCCACCCGCCTGCTGCTGCCTCTGGCCGTGGCGGTGGGGCTGTACATCTTCCTGAGAGGGCACAACCAGCCGGGCGGCGGCTTCATCGCCGGGCTGGTGATCGCGATCGCCATACTGATGCAGTACATGGCCTCGGGGCACAGTTTCGCGGATCAGAGACTGAGGGCGGATCACCACAGCCTGATCGGGGCCGGGGTGCTGATCGCGGCGGCCACGGGTCTGGGATCGCTGCTGTTCGGGGCGCCGTTCCTGACCAGCGCCTTCGACTATTTCACCCTGCCGCTGGTCGGGGAGTTCGAGCTGGCCACGGCCATGCTGTTCGACATCGGCGTGGCCCTGACGGTGATCGGCGCGGTGATGCTGGCGCTGGCCCAGTTGTCGCGGGTGGCGCAGAGCGCCGAGAAGGCGCCGCCGCCCGGGACGCTGGAGGCGATGGACGTCGACCCCTCGCGCGCCCGGCCCGCCGCCGCGCCGAAGGAGGCCGGCCGATGACCATGGAGCTGCTGATCGCCTCGGCCATCGCCGTCCTGACCGCCGCCGGAGTCTATCTGGTGCTGCGCGGGCGGACCTTCCCGGTGGTGCTGGGGCTGGCCTTCCTGTCGTATGCGATCAACCTGTTCCTGTTCGCCATGGGCCGGCTGGTGATCAACCGGCCGCCGATCTACGACAAGGCGGCGGAGGCCTATACCGACCCCCTGCCCCAGGCCCTGGTGCTGACCGCCATCGTCATCGCCTTCGGCATGACCGCCTTCGTGGTCGTCCTGGCGCTGCGGACCTTCCTCGAGACCGGGATCGACCAGGTCGACGGCCATGAAGACGGGGAGGGCGGGTCGTGACCGGCTCCATCTCCCTGCTCGTCGCGGCGGCCGTGGTGCTGCCGGCGGTGGTCGGCGCGGCCAGCCTGCTGGCGCTGCGTCACCGGCTGCGGGCCTCGCGCCTGCTGTCGCTGGGCGCCTGTCTCGCCCTCGTCGGCATAGCCGCCGCCCTCGTGGCCCACGCCTCGGGCGGGACGACGGAAAGCTATGCGCTGGGCAACTGGCGGGGGCCGTTCGGCATCGTGCTGGTGCTGGACCGGCTGTCGGCGATGATGCTGCTGCTGACCGCGGGGCTGGCCACGGTGGTCATGGCCTATGCCGTGGCCACCGGCATGGACCGCAAGGGCTGGCATTTCCATCCCCTGTTCCAGTTCCAGCTGCTGGGTCTGAACGGCGCCTTCCTGACCGGCGACCTGTTCAACCTGTTCGTCTTCTTCGAGGTGCTGCTGATCGCCTCCTACGGCCTGCTGCTGCACGGACAGGGCGCGCAGCGGCTGAAGGCCGGGGTGCAGTATGTGGTCATCAACCTGGTCGGCTCGACGCTGTTTCTGGTCGGGGTCGGCCTGCTGTACGGCGTCACCGGCACGCTCAACATGGCGGACATGGCGGTCCGCATCGCCGCCGCCCCGGCTGGCGATCAGGGTCTGATCGCCGCGGCGGCCCTGGTGCTTACGGTGGTGTTCGCGCTGAAGGCGGCGGTCGCGCCGCTGCATTTCTGGCTGCCCGGAGCCTATTCGGCGACCACCGGCGCGGTGGCGGCCCTGTTCGCCATCATGACCAAGGTGGGCGCCTACGCCATCATCCGCACCAGTACGCTGATCTTCGGCGAGGACGCCGGCGCGGCCGCCTTCGTGGTCGGGCCATGGCTGCTGCCGGCGGCGCTGTTCACGGCCTTCCTCGGATTCATCGGCCTGTTCGCGGCCCGCGGCCTGCGCGAGATGGCGGCCTGGTCGGTGGTCGGATCGATGGGGGTGCTGCTCGGCGCCGTGGCGGTGTTCAGCGTCGAGGCCATGGGGCCGGCCCTCTATTACATCCTGCACTCCACCCTCGCGGGGGCGGCGCTGTTCCTCGTCGTCGACCTGATCGCCAAACGACGGGGCGAGCATGGCGACGCCCTGACCCTGGGGCCGCGGTTCTGCCAGTCGGGCCTGCTGTCCGGCCTGTTCTTCCTGGCGGCCATCGCCATCGTCGGCCTGCCGCCGCTGTCCGGCTTCATCGGCAAGCTGCTGATCCTCGACGGGGTGCGTGAGGCGCCGGCGGCGGCCTGGATCTGGGCGACCATATTGATCACCACCCTGATCGGCGTGCTGGCCTTCGCGCGAGCCGGCAGCCTGCTGTTCTGGAAGAGTTCGGAGATCGAGGGCGAGATCGTCACCCGCGCCCTGAGAGGGCGGGTCGCCGGGACGGCGGCGGCGGCCGGCCTGCTGGCCGCGCTGGCGCTTCTGACCGTGCTGGCGGGGCCGGTGACCCGCTATGCCGACGCGACGGCGGAACAGTTGTTCGCGCCGGGGGCCTATATCGAGGCCGTGCTCGGCGAGAGCGCAGGAGGTCGCCGATGATCCGCCGCCTTCTGCCCCACCCGGCCCTGAGCGTCCTGGTCGCCGTGGTCTGGATGCTGCTGGTCAATGAGCTGACCTTCGGAGCCCTGGTCATCGCCGTTCTTGTGGGCGTGCTGGCCCCGCTGGCCACCAGCCGGTTCTGGCCCGACCGTCCGAAGATCCGCTTCGGCCCGGCCCTTCTGGGCTATGTCGGGATCGTCCTGTGGGACATCGTGGTGGCCAATTTCCAGGTGGCCTGGATCATCCTGACCCGACGCAACCGCGACCTGCGCGCGCGCTGGCTGGTGGTGCCGCTGGAGCTGCGCTCGCCGGAAGCCATCACGGTGTTCGCGGGGACCATCAGCCTGACCCCGGGCACGGTGAGCAGCGACGTTTCCGCCGACGGCCGCGCCCTGCTGGTCCACGCCCTCGACGTCGCCGATCCGGATGCGGAGGTCGCGCGCATGAAACAGAGGTACGAGACCCGTCTGCTGAAGGTGTTCCGATGACCGGTTCCCTGTTGTCCCTGGCCCTGAGCTTCACGCTGGCCTGTGTGAGCCTGGCCATATTGCTGAACCTGTACCGGCTGGTGCGCGGACCGACCTCGGGCGACCGGATTCTGGCGGTCGACACCCTGACCATCAACGCCATCGCCCTGATCGTGGTGTTCGGCGTCGCCTATGGCACCCAGACCTATTTCGAGGCGGCCCTGCTGCTGGCCATGGTCGCCTTCGTGGGCACGGTCGCCTACTGCAAATTCCTGCTGCGGGGGGACATCGTCGAATGAGCCCCGCCCTCGAAATTCTCGTCGCCTTTCTGCTGTTCATGGGCGGCGCCTTCATCCTGATCGGCTCATGGGGGCTGGCGCGCCTGCCGTCCCTCATGACCCGACTGCACGGGCCGACCAAGGCCACCACTCTGGGAGTCGGCGGCTGCCTGATCGCCTCGATGATCTATTTTCCCGCCTCGGGCGCCGCCTGGTCGGCGCATGAGCTGCTGATCACCATCTTCCTGCTGCTGACCGCGCCGGTGTCGGCGAACATGATCGCCAAGGCTCACCTGCACCGGCAGGGGCACGGCATCGACCCCAATCCGGCGGACGGCATCGTCAGCGGCCTGCCGCGACCGCCCGGCGGCGACGACTGGGCCACCTTCCACGGCGCGGCCGACGACCCCGACCCCGAGGAAGTCCCGCCGCTTCGCCGCCCCGACTGACCCGGGGCGGCCCCCATTGCAGCCTTCGGCGGCAGGAGGCATTTGCCCCGTATGCCCCCCTCCCCCGCCTATCGCCCCGCGCCCCGCTTCTTCGACCTGGGGCCGGACTATGGCGACGCCGTTGCAGCGGCGGCCTTTCCGGAAACCCTCCTGCGCTTCCGCAACGACCGGGCCGCGGCGACGGTCGGGCTGGAGACCCTGACGCCGGACGAGTGGATCGCCCATTTCGGCCGGTTCGAGCCGCTGCCGGGCCAGCCGGGGCCCGTCGCGATGCGCTATCACGGCCATCAGTTCCGCACCTACAACCCGGATCTCGGCGACGGACGGGGATTTCTGGCGGCGCAGCTGCGGGCCGACGACGGGCGGCTGCTGGACCTCGGCACCAAGGGTTCCGGCCAGACGCCGTGGTCGCGCGGCGGCGACGGGCGGCTGACGCTGAAGGGCGGGGTGCGCGAGGTGCTGGCGGCCGAGATGCTGGAGGCGCTGGGCGTGCCGACCAGTCGCGCCTTCAGCCTGATCGAGACCGGCGAGGCGCTGGAGCGGGGCGACGAGCCGTCGCCGACGCGGTCGGCGGTGCTGGTCCGGCTGTCGCACAGCCATGTGCGGTTCGGCACCTTCCAGCGGGCGGCCTATATCGGCCGGCCGGACATGATCGAGGCGCTGGTCGAGCATGCGCGGTCGCTCTACCACCCGGAGGTGGCGGCGGGGGATGTTCCGGGCTTCCTGCGGGCGGTGGTCGGGGCCTCGGCGCGGCTGACGGCGCGGTGGGTCGCGGCGGGGTTCGTGCACGGGGTGCTGAACACCGACAATCTGAACGTCACGGGCGAGAGCTTCGACTACGGGCCGTGGCGATTCCTGCCGCACTATGAGCCGGGGTTCACGGCGGCCTATTTCGACCAGTTCGGCCTGTACGCCTTCGCGCGGCAGCCGGAGGCGGTGTTCTGGGCCCTGACCCAGCTGGGCGGGGCGCTGAAGCTGGTCGCCGAGGCGGAGCCGCTGACCGAGGCGCTGAACGGGTTCGGCCCGGCCTATATCCGGGAGCTGCGCGCGGCGTTCCTGGCGCGGCTGGGGGTCGCCAGCCTGGGCGAGGCGGCGGATCAGCGGCTGCTGGACACCACCCTGGCGCTGCTGCGCGAGGGCGGCGAAGCGCTGCGCTGGGAGCCGCTGTTCTTCGACTGGTTCGGCGGCTTCGCCTCGTCGGCCCGGGCGCTGGGCGGGTCGCGCGGCAAGCTCTACCAGGGCGAGACCTTCGACGCCTTCCGCTTCGCCCTGTTCGAGCACGAGCCGGACCGGCCGGAGCGGCTGGAGCATGCCATGTTCGCGGGGTCGGAACCCGAGGAGATGCTGATCGACGAGGTCGAGGCGATCTGGGCCGCGATCGACGTCGGCGACGACTGGGGACCGTTCCACGACAAGGTCTCGCGGCTGCGGCGGGCGGGCGACGCCCGGGCGTGAGCGGCTGCTGACAGCAGGGTGGCGGCAGGCTGGCGGTAGGGTTGGGGCCTGACCGAAAGGACCCGCCGTGCCGCCGCCCGTCCAGCCCCGCCGCGCTGATCTTAAGGCGCCCGAAACCGTGCCCGCATTACAGGGAATTATGAATACGGCCACGCTTTGGCCGTGGGGCTCTCGCAGAAGGCGGTCACGGATGGTTACGGTCACGCTTCGCGCCCTTGCGGAACGGATCGGGCGATCCGACATCGCCACTGTTGCCAATAGAATGAGCGCCCCTCCCCGGGCGTGCCAAGAAATGACTTCTCAGACCCTCTCCCCCGCCCGCTCGCGGCTGAACGCGAGCTACCGCAATCTGACGCTCTGGACGCTGCAGGGCTGGCTGGCGATGTTCTTCGTCGCCGCCGGCTACGCCAAGGTGAGCGAGCCGATGGCCAATCTCGTCGAACTGATGAAATGGCCGGCGCTGGTCGCGGAGAACATGGTGCGCGGGCTCGGCGTGGCCGAGATCGTGCTGGCCGTGCTGGTGCTCGCGCCGCTGGTGTCGTGGAAGCACGGCCGCCCGCTGCTGGTCACCGCCGCCGCCGGCCTGCTGGCGCTGGAGACGATCATGTTCGGCGTGCACGCGTTGGGGCTGGAGTTCGGCCTGGCCCTGACCAATCTGGTGCTGATCGCGATCACCGCGCCGGTGCTGTGGTATCGGGCGCGGGAAGTGCGCTGAGGCAGCAGGCAGCAGGCAGCAGGCAGCAGGCAGCAGGCAGCAGGCAGCAGGCAGCAGGCAGCAGGATTTGCGGCGGCTGGATTTGACGCAACCCCGGCGTCTTTCCCGGTCCTGACTTCTTCCTGTTGCCTGCTGCCTGCTGCCTGACCCCCAATCCTTCCCTTTACGTGCACGTAAAGATCGGCTTATCTGGCGGGCATGGCGACCGCCGACGATCACCGCACCTATTCGATCCGCCAGCTGTGCCGCGAGTTCGGGGCGACGGCGCGGGCGCTGCGCTTCTATGAGGACAAGGGTCTGCTGACCCCGGCCCGCAAGGGCCAGACGCGGGTCTATGACGCGCGCGACCGGGCCCGGCTGAAGCTGATCCTGCGCGGACGCCGCATCGGCTTCTCGCTGCAGGAGATCCAGGAGATGCTGGATCTCTACGACCACGACAATCACAACGCCCACCAGATGGCCGTCGCCCTGCGCCGCCACCGGGCCCAGATCGAGGCGCTGAAGCAGCAGCGCGAAGACCTCGACGCCGCCATCGAGACCGCCGAGGAGGCCTGCGCCGTGATGGAGCGCAAGCTGGGCGAACACCGCCCCGACCTGCTGCCCGGCGCCGACGAGTACGCGACCCTGCTGAAGTCGCGCCTCAACCCCGACCACCACGTCCAGCCCTTCAAAGCGAGAGCGTAGTTCCATGGCCTACAAGGCGCCCGTCCGCGACCTGACGTTCATCCTGAACGAGGTTCTGGAAATCGACCGCTATTCCAACCAGCCCGGCTTCGCCGACGCCTCGTCCGAACTGGTCGGCCAGATCCTCGAGGAAGGCGCGAAATTCGCCGAGGAGGTCATCGCCCCCCTGAACCGCATCGGGGATCAGGAAGGCTGCAAATGGGATAACGGCAAGGTGACCGGCCCGACCGGCTGGAAGGAAGCCTACAAGGCCATGGTCGAGGCCGGCTGGCCCGCCCTGTCGGCCCTGCCCGAGCATGGCGGCCAGGGCATGCCCTCGGTGGTGGCCATGGCCTTCGGCCAGATGACGGCCGCGGCCAGCGCCGCCTTCTCGATGTATCCGGGCCTGACGGCCGGCGCCTACTGGGGCCTGAACGCCAACGGCTCGGACGAGCAGAAGGCGATGTATCTGCCCAAGATGGCCTCGGGCGAATGGGGCGGGACCATGAACCTGACCGAGCCGCAGTGCGGCACGGACCTGGGCCTGATCCGCACCAAGGCCGTGCCCAACGGCGACGGCAGCTACAACA
>Ga0164290_1001575_pt1 | contig 30152 bp, 31 predicted proteins | sample Micstemetagenome_FD_108782 | JGI IMG/M metagenome (GOLD analysis project Ga0164290, IMG submission 108782) | Contaminated culture microbial community from soil near Moab, Utah, USA - Microcoleus steenstrupii SON62 (Illumina Assembly) | ecosystem: Environmental > Terrestrial > Soil > Soil crust...
CCGCGCCGCTGCGCTGCGCGACCCGTCACCGGCCCACACCCCACGCTCCACCCACGACGCGACCAGCTGCGCGGTGGCCGCCGCGAGCAGGTGCTGCTGGCGGCACGCCGCCACCACCGCGTCGTGCAACGTCACGTCGTCCAACACGTCCGCATCGAGGGCCAGCACACCGGCGACCGATGCCCCCAGCGACGTGATCTCCGGCGGGACCATGTCGCCAGTGTAGCGAACGGGTGTTCGATGCGACATCAGGGCGATCGGTCTCTCCCGCTGCGCGGCTCGGCACGATCCCCCGCTTCGGCCGGCGCGAGTCCCGGCCGTAGCTTGCGGTGCATGACCCTCCACCAGGACGGAGCGCCCGCTGGCGCCACCACCGTGACGCGTGACGTCCCCACGGGCGTGGTCGAGGGCTGGGCCGCGCCGCAGTTCGAGCCCGTCGTCGACGAGTTCGTCCGCGGCTTCCACGAGCGCGGCGAGCTCGGCGCGTCGCTGTGCGTCGTGGTCGACGGCGCCACGGTGGTCGACGTCTGGGGCGGCACCGCGAACGAGCGCACCGCGCAGCCGTGGGAGCGCGACACCGTCGCCGTCGCCTTCAGCTGCACGAAGGGTGTCACCGCGCTGTGCGCGCACCTGCTGGTCGCTCGCGGCGAGCTCGACCTCGACGCGCCGGTGGGCGAGGTCTGGCCGGAGTACGCCCGCGACGGGAAGGAGCGCACGACCGTCCGGATGATGCTCGACCACTCGGCCGGCGTCCCCGTGCTGCGCGGCGAGCTGGCCGACGGCGAGCTCTACGACTGGGAACGGATGGTCGCCCGGCTCGAGGCCGAGCCACCGTTCTGGGCGCCCGGCACTCGAAACGGCTACCACATGATCAACTTCGGCTGGACCGTGGGCGAGCTGGTGCGCCGTGTCTCCGGGCGATCCCTCGGCGCGTTCGTGCAGGACGAGATCGCACGACCACTCGGCCTCGACCTCTGGATCGGCCTGCCCGAGGACGTCGAGCCGCGGGTCGCCCGGATCGAGCCCTACCGGCGGGCGCGAGGAGAGCCGCTGGGGCCGTTCGCGCTGGCCGTCGTCGAGGACCCGGCGTCGATCCCCGCGCTGGCGCTCGCGAACATGGGGAGCTTCGCCGTGAACAGCCGCGCGTGCCGTGCCGCGGAGATCGGCGGCGGCGGCGGCGTGACCAACGCCCGCGGCCTCGCCGGCATGTACGCCGCGCTGGCGACGGGTGGCGCTCCCCTGGTGGGACCCGACGACGTGGCGCGGATGCAGCGCATCTCGGTGGCCACGAACCTCGACGCGACCTTGCGGATCCCCACCCGCTTCACCACCGGGTTCATGGTCAGCATGGACAATCGCCGGGTCCCGGGCGCGGACTCGGCGGTGCTCGGCGAGCACGCGTTCGGCCACGTCGGCGCCGGCGGGAGCATCGGCATGGCCGACCCGAGCACCGGCCTCGCCCTCGGCTACGTGATGAACCGGCAGGGACCGGGGATCCTGCTCAACGAGCGCGGCCAGGCGGTGGTGGACGCCGCCGACGCGGCGCTCACCGCGCGCTGACGAGCGTTCAGCCCCCGGGGTGCGTCCATGATCCGGCGCCCTCCGGGTCGTCCGTCGCTCCCCCCGTCCTGGAGCCGCGCCCCGGGAGAGTGCGGTACCGTGCCCCGAACCGTTCCGACGTCAGGGCGGTGACACGACGGGGCCGGGTCCGCGGGTGACGACGGCGGAGGAGGTTGGACCGGTGGACGGGACCGAGGCGTTGGCCGCGGCCTTCGACGCCGCGCCCGTCGGCATCGCCGTGTTCGACGGCAGCGACCGCTTCGTCTACGTCAACCCGGTGCTGGCCGCGATCAACGGCGTCCCGGTCGCCGAGCACCTCGGCCGCCACCCGTACGAGCTCTTCGGCCCCGACGTCACCGCCGGGTGGGTGCCGCTCGTGGAGCGCTGCCGAACCAGCGGCCAGCTCGTCGGACCGCTGCGGCTGCCGCCGACGGGAGACGGCCGGAGGTACGAGACCTACTACTACCCCACCGACCTCGGCGAGGACCGGGGATCGGTCGCGGTGGTCCGCGACGTCACGAACCAGCACGTCGCGGAGCAGCGCGCCCGCCTGCTCAGCGACCTCGCCCGCACCTTGACGGCCGCCCCGTCGCGCGACGAGGTCGCCGCGGCCGTCTCCGCCTTCCTCCACGAGGCGTTCGGCGCGCGCGCCGTGATCGCGCTGCGCGATCCCGGGTCGGAGGACCTGGTCATCCACCCGTCGATGGCGGGCTACGACGACGACGCGCGCGCGACGTGGGCGCGGCGCCGGATCCCGCTGTCGGAACCGACCGGGTTCGCCGCCGTCGCCACCGACCTGCAGCGCCACGCGGTGAGGTCGATCGACGAGCTCCTCGAGCGGTTCCCGTCGCGGTTCGCGGAGGAGCTGCGGCGCACGGGCGACGAGTCGTGCGTGTGGGTGCCCGTGGCGCACCCGGTCGAGCGCGATCGCGCCCTCGCGGTGCTGCGCCTCGCCTGGCCGACGGTGAGAGGCCTCGACGCGTCGGAGGACGCGGCGCTGGAGACGGCCGCGTCGCTCGCCGGACTCGCCCTGCACCGCACCGAGCTGACCGAGGCGTCGGCACGCGACATCTTCCGCCGCGCCCTGGACGCGATGCTCGACAACGTCGCGATCGGCTCGGCCGTCCGCGACGACCGGGGGCGGGTGGTCGACTTCGTGATCGAGTACGCGAACGACGGCAGCCGCGACGGCACGGGCCGTGGCGCGGCGGACCGCATCGGCCGGACGATGACGGAGCTGTACCCGGGCTGGGCGCAGAGCCCGATGTTCCAGCGGTACGTCGACGCCGTCGAGACCGGCGCGGGCTTCGTCGTCGACCGGCTCCGCTACCGCGACATCGTCACCGGGGACCACGGCGACAGCTGGTGGCGCGTGCAGGTCGCACGTCTGGGCGACGGCTTCATCGGCGCCAGTCGCGACATCACCCGGGAGATCGAGCGGGAGGAGGAGCTGGCGCAGGCACGGGTGCGGGACGAGGCCGAGCGCGAGGCGGTCCGCCTGCTGCAGGAGATCGCCCTCCCCCAGGTCCTCGGCGAGATCCCGGGCGTGCAGCTGGCAGCGCACTACCAGTCGGCCGACGTCGACGTCCCGATCGGCGGCGACTGGTACGACGTGATCGTGCTGGACCGCCACCGGGTCGTGCTGAGCATCGGCGACGTCGCCGGCCACGGCAAGGCCGCGGCTGCGGCGATGGTGCGCCTCCGTGGGACGGTCGCCGCGTTCGTGCAGGCCGGCGAGAGCCCCGGCGGGGCGCTCACCCGGACGGCCGGCGTGATCGGCACCGAGGGCGGCACGTTCGCGACGTGCTGCTGCGTGCTGGTCGACCTCGAACAGGGGACGCTGACGTCGTCGTCGGCCGGTCACCCGCCGGTCATCGTCGCCGATGCCACCGGCACGCACCTGCTCGCCGCGCCGCAGGGTCCGCCGATCGGGGTCGACGGCGCGGCCTACTCCGACGTCACGACGCGGGTCGACGGTCGCACCACCCTGCTGCTGTACACCGACGGCCTCGTGGAGCGACGCCGGGTCGACCTCGCGGCGTCCATCGACGCGCTGCGCCTCCGGGTCGGCGCCGTGTCCGATCGGTCGGCGCAGGCGGCGTGCGGCGAGATCGTCGCGGCGGCGGGCACGAGCGGGTTGGAGGACGACTTCTGCCTCGTGCTCGCGACGGTCGACCCCGCCGCCCGCTCCGGCGAGCGCGTGGCCTGACGACCACGCGCTGATCAGGGGCGCAGCAGCACCCGGCCGAACGCGCGACGGCTCTCGATGTAGCGGTGCGCAGCCGCCGCCTCGGCCAGCGGGAAGGTGCGGTCGACGACGACGCGCAGCTCGCCCGACGCGGCCCGCTCGAGCAGCGACTCGATCATCGACCGGGTCCGCGCCGGATCCGTGGCCATCTCCGCACCGAGGAAGACGCCGGTGAGCGAGGCGTTCTTCTGCATCAGCGGCCACACCTCGGGCGGCTGCTCCTCCCGCCCCGCCCGGCCGACCCAGCTGATCCGGCCGCGGTACGCGAGCGACGCGATGCTCCCCTCGAGCGTCCGGCCGCCGACGGGATCGACGACGAGGTCGACGCCCCGACCGCCGGTCGCACGCCGCACCGCGGTCGCCACGTCGTCCTGCGCGTAGTTGATGCCCTCGTCGAGGCCCAGCTCGCGAAGCCGTTCGAGGCGGTCGTCGCTCGACGCCGTCGCCAGGATCGTGCCGGCCCCGGCGGCGCGGGCGAGCTGGATCGCGGCGATCCCGACGCCGCTCGCACCGGCCTGCACCAGCACCGACTCGCCAGGCTCCAGGCGACCGAACTCGAACAGGCAGTCCGCCGCGGTGCCGAACTCGATCGGCACCCCGGCCGCCTCCTCGAGGGACAGCCCGTGGGGCACGCGGTACGCCGACGAGGCCGGCACCCCGACGACCGTGGCGTGGCTGCCGTGCGGCATGGTCGCGACGACGCGGTCGCCAGCCGCGACCGCCGTGACGCCGTCCGCGACCTCGCGGACGACCCCGGACGCCTGGTACCCCACCACGTGCGGCGACGAGGCCAGCACGCCGCCCTGCCGGTGGAGCAGGTCGCCACCCTGGATGCCGACGGCGGCGACGTCGATCAGGACGCCGCCCGGACGGAGCTCCGGATCGGGGAGCTCCTCCTCCCGCAGCACGTCCGGCCCGCCGACCTCGTAGAGCACCGCAGCACGCATCCTCGACCTCCCTCGTCCGGAGTCCCGAGGCTACGCCGCGCCGGCGGCGGCGCACCGGTGGAGCGGCCGCACGGTCTGGAACGGGAGCGTGCGGGGAAGGCGGTGCGCAACGCACCGATCATGGAGGTCGTCGACATGGCGCAGGTACAGGGGACACGGACGGACTCGGTGAGCGGGCGCACCTCGAGGTGGGCGACGCTGACGCAGCGGGCGGCAGCGCTCGTGGGCGCCACCTTCCTGCTGGTGGGCATCCTCGGGTTCGTCCCGGGCGTCACCACGAACCTCGACGAGATCGAGTTCGCCGGGCACGAGTCGGGCGCGGAGCTGCTCGGCCTCTTCCAGGTCAGCGTCCTGCACAACATCGTCCACCTGCTGTTCGGTGTGGCCGGGCTGGTGATGGCACGGCGCCACCCGGCCGCGCGCGCCTACCTGATCGGTGGCGGCGCGATCTACCTCGGGCTGTGGATCTACGGCCTGCTGACCGACCACGACAGCGACGCCAACTTCGTCCCGCTCAACACGGCGGACGACTGGCTGCACTTCGGGCTCGGCGTCGGGATGATCGGTCTCGGCGTCCTGACCTCCCGTGGGCGCCGCGACCGCTCGGTCCGCCCGCGAGGCGCGTCCTGAACCGGCGCACGCGCCTCGGCCGGCCGTCCACGGGGGCCGCAGCACCCGACCTGGTGCTCGAGGACGTCGCCGCTGCGGAGGCCGACGGCGGCGCCGACACCGGGACGATCACGTTCATCGGCACGGCGACGGTGCTCGTGCGCTGCGGCGGGTTCACGTTCCTCACCGACCCGAACTTCCTGCACGCCGGCGACCACGCCCACCTCGGGTACGGCCTGCGCTCGAAGCGCCTGACGGATCCGGCGATGGAGCTCGACGACTTGCCCGCGCTCGATCTCGTCGTCCTGTCGCACCACCACGGCGATCACTTCGACCAGGTCGTCATCGACCGGCTCCGCAAGGACATCCCGATCGTCACCGAACCGCACAGCGCGGCGAAGCTGCACCGCCAGGGCTTCACGCGGGCGGTGGCCGTGCCGACGTGGCAGCACCTGACCGTGCGGCGGGGGTCGAGGTGGATGCGCGTCACCGCGATGCCCGGGCGCCACGCTCCGGGTGCGATGCAGCGGTTCCTGCCGCGGGTGATGGGCAGCATGCTCGAGTTCGGCGACGGCGACGAGCGGGCGCGCTACCGGGCCTACGTCACCGGTGACACCCTGCTGATCGACGAGCTGCACGAGATCCCGCAGCGCTACCCCGACATCGACCTGTGCCTCATCCACCTCGGGGGCACGCGCATCGCCGGGGTGCTGCTCACGATGGACGCGGAGCAGGGGGTGCAGGCGCTGCAGATCGTGCGCCCGGCTGCGGCGATCCCCATCCACTACGACGACTACACGGTGTTCCGCTCACCGCTGTCGGACTTCCGAGCCGCCGTCGACGCGGCCCGGATGCCGACGCACGTGCACTACCTGGACCGGGGCGAGACGTACCGCTTCCACCTCCGCTGACCGGGCACCGGCAGCGCGGGCTGCTCGCTGCGCCGTGCCGCCATCGTTGTCACACCGGTCTGCGACGGTGGCGACCATGAGCGACATCGATGCCGACGGACTGCCGGCGTGGACGGCCTTCGGGGCGTGCGCCGGGGAGGATCCCGAGCTGTTCTTCGCCGACGACGACGAGGCCGCCGACGAGGCGCGTGCGATCTGCGCGACGTGCCCGGTGCGACGTCCGTGCCTGGAGCACGCGATCTCGCGTGGCGAGCGCTACGGCATCTGGGGCGGGATGGACCTGCGTGAGCGCCGGCGGCACGCCCGTGGCGGCGCCGCCGGCCGCCGCGCCGGGGCTCAGCCGACCCACCTCCGGCTCGTCAGGTGAGGGTGCCGGTGCGCGACGACCGGTTCACCACGGCACGGGCTCGCCGAGGTGGTCGACGAAGGTCCCGTTGTCGCTCGGCCCGAGCCGCTCCACGAGGTCGGCGATCGCCCCGGTGGAGGCGTCCGGGGAGAGCGCCGCCGAGGCGCCACCCATGTCCGTGCGCACCCAGCCCGGCGACACCGACACGGTGACCACGCCGCGGGGCCCGAGCTCCCGGGCCAGCACGACCGTCGCCATGTTCAAGGCCGCCTTCGACATCGCGTAGCCGTAGCCGCCGGCTCGCCCCAGCCCGATCGACCCGAGGCGCGACGAGACGTTCACGATCGTCGAACCCGCGGTCAGCGCCGGTGCGAGCGCCTGCGCGACGAGGACCGGACCGATGCTGTTCACGCGCAGCAGCGCCGCCAACGCGTCCGCGCGGAGCTCGGCGAGGGCGCCGTTGGCCGCGGCACCGTCGTCGGGCCGCTCGTCCACCGGTCGCGCCGACGCGGACATCAGCCCGGCGTTGTTGACCAGCAGCCCGACAGGCCCCTCCGAGACGACCGTGGCCCCGAACGCGGCGATCGAGGCGGCGTCGCCCGTGTCCACCTCGACGACGGCGGCCGGGCTCAGGGCGCGGAGCTCGCCGGCCCGAGCGGGATCACGGACGCCCGCGACGACGCGCCAGCCACGTCGTTGGAGCTGATCGACGAAGGCGAGCCCGAGCCCGCGGTTGGCACCGGTGACGACCGCGGTCCGAGCGGAGGAGCGCATCCGTCGAGGCTACGCGCCGCGTCCGGCACCGGCCACGTCAGGTCCGCAGCGCCACCAGCCGCTCCGCGTGCCGGTGCGCCACGGGGTCCAGCCCGAGCACGACCGCCCGGCGCCGCGCCCACGAGATGCGCGCGGCGAGTGGTGGAGCAGCGGAGATCTTGCGTGACGCGGAGCGCAGCGGCGCCGATCTCATCGGTGGACGGTGCAGCAGGCGCCACGGGACACGGGAGCGAACACGATGGTGGGACGACGGAGCTGGTCGGCGAAGGCGCTCGCAGGTGCGGTGGCGAGCGTGCTCAGCGTCGGGGGCGCCGCGGCGGCCGGCACCGCGGTGCTGTCCGGGGACGGCACCGGCGACGTGGTGGTCGCCGCTCCCTCGACTAGCGCGGAGGACGTCGAGGACGGCACCACCACGACGACGGAGGCGCCGGCGACGACGCTGCCGACCACCTCGTCGACGATCGAGAGCGAGTCGACCACCACGGAGTCGACCAGCGCGCCGACCTCGTCCGCGGTGACGGAGCCCTCGGTCGAGGTCGCCGAGACGACGACGCCCGAGGACGAGGACGAGGGCGAGGAGGAGTCGGCGGCACGGCCGCCGAGCACGTTCGTCGACTGCGTCGACGATCCGACCGCGAACCACGGCAGGACCGTGAGCTCCGTCGCGCAGGCCGTGGAGCCGGGGCCGGGCCACGGAGCTGCCGTCTCCGAGGCGGCACGCTCGGACTGCGGCAAGGACCGCGCGAAGCACGGCGACGAGGGCGGCGCCGCTGACGGCGACGACAGCGACGCAGCGGGCGACGAGGCCGGCGACGGCGACACGAGCGCACCGGGGAACCGCCCCGCACACGCCGGGCCGAAGGAGGGTCGTGGTCACGGCGGCGCCGACCACGGCGACGACGCGGACACCGCCGAGGACGACGGTGGCTCGACGGGCCGCGGCGCGGGCGCCGGCAAGGGTCACGGCCCGGGCGGTGCGAAGGGCGCCGGCCGGGGCGCCGCCTCCGGCGGCTGATCGCACGGCGTCCGCGTGTCGATCGGGCGACACGCCCGCCGAGGGGCCGCGCCGCTGGGCGCGCGCCGGGTCAGTTGACGGCGACGAGGTCGACCACGAACACCAGCGTCTCGCCGCCCTTGATGACGCCGCCCGCACCTCGGCTGCCGTAGCCGAGGTCCGGCGGGATGGTCAGGCGGCGCCGGCCTCCCTCGCGCATGCCCTGTACTCCCTGGTCCCAGCCGGCGATCACCTGTCCGGCGCCGAGGCGGAAGTCGAACGTGTCGCCGCGGTTCCAGCTGGCGTCGAACTCGCGCCCGGTGCTCCAGGCGACGCCGGCGTAGTGCACCAGCACCGTGCGGCCCGCCACGGCCTCGGTCCCCTCCCCCACCACCTCGTCCTCGATCAGCAGCGCCGTCGGCGGGTCGCCCGCGGGGATGCTGATGGAGGGCCTGCTGCGATCGGTCATGCGCCGACGCTACCGCGCACGTCCGTCACCCGCCCGGTGGGACGTAGGTGCCCTGCGCCGCGGCGACCGGGCGCGCGGGGTCGTCCGTCCAGGCGAGCACGGTGCCGACGATCGCCCGCCGGCCGACCTTGACGAGGTCGGCGCGGGCGAGCACGACGGGTCCACGAGCGGGGCGGAGGAAGCGGATCGACAGCTCGCTCGTGAGCGCCATCGGCTCGATGCCGAGCACCGTGAAGCAGGCGTAGTAGAGGGCGGCGTCGCACACCCCGAAGACGGTCGGCCCGCTCACGATGCCGCCGGGGCGCAGGTTCACCCCCGCCGTGTCGAGCGTCGCGACCGCCCAGCGGTCGCCCACCTCCCGGCACCGGTTGCCGTTGCCGGGGAACTCGCGCTCGAGGAACTCGTTGACCTCCTGCGCGCTCACCCGGCTCACGGGCGACGACCGTAGCCACCGCCCACCGGCGGCTCCGTCATCACTGACCCGGCGGGTTCGTCGGCGGGACCGTCGGATCCGGGTCCGCGTCGACGAACGGCGTGCCGGTGAGCGCGGCGAGCTCCTCGCCCACCAGGCGGACGACGAGGTCGTCGAGGCTCAGCTCCTCGTAGTCCGTCGACGCGATGTCGGTGCTCGCGCCGGTGGCCGAACCGGCAGCGCCGTAGGCGAGGAACACGAACCGCCCGCCCGTGCCCTGCGCGATGTGGCGGAACGCCACCTCGGCCGGATCGTCGGTCTGGGAGGCGGCGATGGCGTGGACCGTGATGCCCCGCTCGGCGGCGCGCAGGATCGACGTCGTGTAGGGCTGCTCGACCTGGCGCCCGACCTGCGGCGCCGCGTCGCCGACGAGGAACATCAGCTGGACCGTCGTGCCGGGGTCGCGCCACGAGGGCTCCGCCAGCGCTGCGGCGAACGCCTCGTCGACGGCCTCCGGCGTGTCCCCGCCGCCGTCGGCGACCACCCCGTCGAGCGCGTCACGGAACGAGCCGATGTCGGACGTGAAGTCGTAGGTGGAGGTGACGAACAGGTCGCCCTCGTCGCGGAACAGGGTCATCCCGAAGCGGATGTCCGGCCGCTGCTCGAGCGCGCCCAGGCGCTCGGACACCTCGGCGATGGTCGCGGTCAGCTGCGCGATCTCGTCGCCCATGGACCCGGTGACGTCCAGCAGGAAGAGCACGTCGACCGCCACGCCCGCCGGCGCACCGCCCGGCCGCGCGACGGGGAGGTCGACGGCGGAGCCGGGCGCGCCCTCGGCCAGCGACGGCCCCGCCGTGAAGGTGTACGACTCGGCGACGGGGCCGTACATGGCGGGGAGGAAGACGACCTGCCCGTCGCCGCTCGTGCGCAGCTCGGTCACCACGTCGCCGGCGACGGAGACGACGACGGGTTCCCCGTCGATCGGCAGGCCGTCGTCACCCGTCACCGTGACGACGATGCGCCCGCTGGGGTCGAAGGGGCGGTGCGGGATGCCGAGGTCCTCGACGCGCTGGAGGTAGGCGAGGTAGCCCGCGAGGTCGGCGTTGTCGTCCACGCTGCCGGCGCGCAGCGGCGCCCCGGCCGGCGCCGGCATCGCCGCGTCACCGCCCGGCGCGGTCGCGGAAGCCGCGTCCCCGATCGCCGAGCCACCCGGCGCCATCGCGGGGACCGGCCCGGCGCCCTCGGCGGAGCTGCGCTCGGCGCCACCGCCGCCCGATCCCCCGGTCGCCGCGTCCCAGTCCGGCTCGCCGCCGATCCAGCCGCCCGCGTCGCCCGCGCCGTTGGTCGGGGGCGGACCGGTGAGGGTCGTGGGGGTGGCGCTGCCGGGCACCCCGGCGCCCACGGTGGTGTCGTCGGCGTCGGCGCCGCACCCGGCGGCGACGGCGAGGAGGACGACCGAGGCGAGGGCGACGCGGAGGGTGCGGAGGGAGCGACGTCGGTGCATGCGGGTTCGACGTCGCAGCGGCGCCCGTGGTTCCCCGACGTGCTGCGGGCGTCCGGTACGTTGCCGCGATGGCGCTACCCGCGACGGGGATCCCCCGCGACGACATCTTCGACCGCCTCGACGCGATGAAGGCCAACGACGTCCGATGGCGGGAGGGGCGCTCCTTCACGCTCGCCTACCACGCCGGTGACGACGTGGTCGCGCTCGCCGAGGAGGCGTACCGCCGGTTCAGCACCGAGAACGCGCTGAACACGGACGCCTTCCCGAGCCTCCGCCGGATCCAGTCCGAGGTGGTCGGGGTGGTCGCCGACTGGCTCGGCGCGGGGCCCGAGGGCGCCGGCTTCATGACCACGGGCGGCACCGAGAGCATCCTGTTGGCGGTGAAGGCCGCCCGCGAGCGGGGCCGGCGCGAGCGCGGGATCACGGCGCCGAACGTCGTGCTGCCGGCCTCCGCGCACGCCGCGTTCGAGAAGGGGTGCTACTACTTCGGCCTCGAGAGCCGGCGGATCCCGGTCGGCGCCGACTGGCGGGCCGACCCCGACGCGATGGCCGGCGCCATCGACGACGACACGGTCCTCGTCGTCGGGTCCGCGCCGCAGTACCCGCAGGGCGTCGTCGACCCGATCCCGGCGATCGCCGCGCTGGCGGCCGAGCGCGACGTCAACTGCCACGTCGACGCGTGCATGGGCGGCGTCACGCTGACCTACCTGGAGCGGCTGGGGCGCGAGGTCCCGCCGTGGAACTTCGCCGTCCCCGGCGTGACGAGCATCTCGGTCGACCTCCACAAGTTCGCCTACACCGCCAAGGGCGCGTCCGTGATCATGCACCGCACCAAGCAGCTGCGCGCGTACCAGACGTTCGTGACGGACAACTGGCTCGGCGGCCTCTACGGCTCGTCGGGCGTGCTCGGCACGAAGAGCGGCGGCGCGATGGCGGCCGCCTGGGCGGTGCTGCACCACCTGGGCGACGAGGGCTACCTGCGGCTGACGGCGGCCGCACGACGAGCCACCGAGGAGCTCGCGGCGGCCGTGCGCGCGACGCCCGATCTCGACCTGCGCGCGGAGCCGGAGGCGACGCTGGTCGCCTTCGGCGCCACGAGCGACAGCGGCCTCGACACCTTCGCGATCGCCGACGCCCTGTGGCGGCGCGGGTGGTTCCTCGACCGCCAGTACCCGCCGCCGTCGCTGCACTGCACGGTCAACGCCGTGCACGACGGCCGGATCGGCGACTTCGTCGCCGACCTCCACGCCGCCGTCGCGGAGGTGCGCGAGGCCGCCGCGCTCGGCACCGCCGCCGCGTACGGGACCGTCGAGTAGGCGGCGGGCTCCACGTCGGGTGGCTTCCGGGCGATGTGCGAGCATTCCTCGATGCCGCACCTGCAACCGCATCCGTCACCGCTCCGCTTCGGCATCTTCCTCCCCCCGATGCACAAGACCGGGGTCAACCCGACGCTGGCGCTGCACCGCGACCTGCAGCTGATCGAGCACCTGGACCGGCTCGGGTACGCCGAGGCGTGGATCGGCGAGCACCACTCGGCGGGCAGCGAGCTCATCGCGAGCCCCGAGGTGTTCATCGCCGCGGCCGCGGAGCGGACGCGCCACATCAAGCTCGGCACGGGCGTGAACTCGCTCCCCTACCACCACCCCTTCGTGCTCGCGGACCGGATCGTCATGCTCGACCACCTGACGCGCGGCCGCATGATGTTCGGCGCCGGGCCGGGGCAGCTGACGAGCGACGCGGCGATGCTCGGCATCGACCCGATGCAGCAGCGGCCGCGGATGGAGCAGGCGTTCGACGTGATGATGCGGCTGTTCGCGGGTGAGACGGTCACCGAGAAGACGGACTGGTTCACCTGCGACGAGGCGGTGCTGCAGGTCCGCCCGTACAGCGACTTCGACGTGGCCGTCGCGTCGTCGGTCTCGCCGTCCGGGTCGAAGCTCGCCGGCCGCTACGGGACGGGGCTGCTGTCGATCGCCGCCACGGAGCCGGCCGCGTTCCAGGTGCTCGACTACAACTACGGCGTCTGGCAGGACGAAGCGGCGCGCCACGGGCACTCGGCCCCGCGGGAGCAGTGGCGGCTGATGGGACCGATGCACGTGGCGGAGACGCTCGAGCAGGCCAAGGCGAACTGCCGGTACGGCCTCCAGTGGGTGTTCGAGTACCTCAGCCACATCATCCCGATCGGTGCGCCGGACGACCCGCCGCCGCCGGCGGACTACGACGAGTTCGTCGACTACGCGAACGAGTCGGGGCGGATGGTGATCGGCACCCCGGAGATGGCGATCGCCCAGATCGAGCGGCTCGTCGACAAGACCGGCGGGTTCGGCGCCTACCTGTTCCTCGGCGCCGACCTCGCCGACTTCCCCGCCACGCTGCGCAGCTACGAGCTGTTCGCCGAGCAGGTCATGCCGCACTTCACCGGCCAGCTCACCTCGGTGCAGGCGAGCTACGACCGCGTGATCGGGGCGGGCTCGCGCTGGGTCGACGCGACCCTCGGGGCGCAGCTCACCGCGATCGCGGCGTACGAGGACGAGAAGGCGGCACGCGGCTAGCCTGGCCGCACGTCGTCCACCTCGGGCGGGAGAGCGCCCACGCCGCCAGCGTGGGGGCGCCGAAGGAGCAACCTCCCCGGAATCTCTCAGGCCAACGGACCGTCCGGGCAGGCGTCGCTGGAAAGCAGGTGGGGCCGCGTGCGGTCGCCACCTCACCGACGGGGAAACGGCCGGCCGCCGACGCCGGCACGAAGCTCTCAGGTACCGATGACAGCGGGGGAAGCGAGACCGGAACGACCGACCGGAGGCCGCCCCATGTCCACCACACCCCGCTCCAGCCCCGACCACCGGGCGGCCACGCTCGACGAGCTCGTCGACGCGGCGGAGTTCACCCGCCGGCACATCGGCCCGACGCCACAGGAGCGCGAGCTGATGCTCGCCGTCGTGGGCGCCTCGTCCGTCGACGAGTTGCTCGCCCAGGCCGTCCCGGGCTCGATCCTGCTCGACGAGCAGCTGCGGCTCGGCCCGCCCCGCCGTGCCGAGGACGTCCTCGCCGAGCTGAGGGCGCTGCTGGCGGGCGACCGCCCGCGCACGAGCCTGATCGGGACGGGCTACCACGGGACGGTCACGCCGCCGGTCGTCCAGCGCAACGTGCTCGAGAACCCGGCCTGGTACACCGCGTACACGCCGTACCAGCCCGAGATCAGCCAGGGACGCCTCGAGGCGCTGCTCGACTTCCAGACCATGGTCGCCGACCTGACGGGGTTCTCCATCGCCAACGCGTCGCTGCTCGACGAGGCCACCGCGGCGGCGGAGGCCATGACGATGGCTCGACGGCTGTCGAAGCAGTCGAGCGACCGCTTCGTCGTCCACCAGGACACCCACCCGCAGACCATCGCCGTCCTGCGGACGCGGGCGGAGCCGGTGGGGATCGACCTCGTCGTCGGCGGGGTCCAGTCGTTGGCGGAGGGGTGCTTCGGAGCCCTGTTCAGCCTGCCCACCTCGAGCGGCGCGGTCGTCGACTGGTCCGGCGCGATCGCGGACGTGCAGGCGCAGGGTGGCATCGCCGTCGTCGCCACCGACCTGCTCGCGTGCGTGCTGACGACGCCGCCGGGACAGCTGGGCGCCGACGTCGCGATCGGATCGGCGCAGCGCTTCGGGGTGCCGATGGGGTTCGGCGGGCCCCACGCGGGCTTCATCGCCTGCCGGGACGGCGCCGCACGAGCCCTACCCGGGCGGCTCGTCGGCGTGAGCGTCGACACCGCCGGCCGGCCGGCGCTGCGCCTCGCGCTCCAGACGCGCGAGCAGCACATCCGCCGCGAGAAGGCGACCTCGAACATCTGCACGGCTCAGGTGCTGCTGGCCAACATGGCCGCCTTCTACGCCTGCTGGCACGGGCCGGACGGCCTCCGCCGGATCGCCGAGCGGGTGCACCGCCTGACCACCGTGGCCGCCGAGGCGCTGCTGCGCACGGGACACGCGCTCGTGAACGACACCTGGTTCGACACCCTGCAGGTGACGGTGGCCGACGCGGACGAGGTGCACCGGGCGGCGCGCGACGCCGGCTTCGACCTCCGCCAGGTCGACCGCTCCACCGTCGGTCTCAGCCTCGACGAGACGTCGACGATCGACACCGTTCGCGACGTGCTGCGGATCTTCGGTGCGAGCGAGCGGCTGGACGAGGTGGTCGCGGACGGGGACGCCGGGGCGCTCCCCGGGGGGCTCCCGGCGCGCCGCCGGGACGAGATCCTCGCCCAGGAGACGTTCCACCGGTTCCACACCGAGCACGAGATGCTCCGTCACCTCCGCCGCCTCGCCGACAAGGACCTGGCGCTGGACCGCACCATGATCCCGCTCGGGTCGTGCACCATGAAGCTGAACGCGACGGTCGAGATGCTCCCCGTCACGTGGCCGGAGATCGCCTCCCCGCACCCGTTCGCACCGGCGGACGAGACCCCCGGGTACCGCGCCATGATCCACCAGCTCGAGCAGATGCTGGTCGAGATCACCGGCTACGACGCCGTCAGCCTGCAGCCGAACGCCGGGAGCCAGGGCGAGTTCGCCGGTCTGCTCGCGATCCGCGCCTACCACCGCAGCCGTGGCGACGTGAGCCGCACGGTGTGCCTGATCCCGTCGTCGGCGCACGGGACCAACGCCGCGTCGGCGGTCATGGCCGGCATGGACGTGGTGGTGGTGGCCTGCGACGCGGGTGGCAACGTGGACCTCGGGGATCTTCGGGCGAAGGTGGCGGCCGCCGGCGACCGCCTCGCGGCGCTGATGGTGACGTACCCATCGACCCACGGCGTCTTCGAGGAGCAGATCCGGGAGATCTGCGCCGCCGTGCACGACGGGGGCGGCCAGGTCTACGTGGACGGCGCGAACCTGAACGCGATGGTCGGCGTCGCCCAGCCCGGCCGCTTCGGTGCCGACGTGAGCCACCTCAACCTCCACAAGACCTTCTGCATCCCCCACGGCGGCGGCGGTCCCGGCGTCGGGCCGGTCGCCGTGCGGGCGCACCTCGCGCCGTTCCTGCCCTCCCACCCGTTCGACCCCGAGCGCGACCGCGGCGCTCCCGAGGCTGACCCTCAGGTGGAGGTCGAGGGTGCTGAGCGGTTCGGCGTCGGTGCCGTCAGCGCCGCGCCCTACGGCTCGGCGAGCATCCTGCCGATCGCGTGGGTCTACATCCGCCTGATGGGCGCCGAAGGTCTCCGCACCGCCACGACCACCGCCATCCTCGCCGCGAACTACGTCGCCGCCCGCCTGCAGGACGCGTACCCGGTCCTCTACGCGAACCACCTCGGGCGCGTGGCGCACGAGTGCATCGTCGACCTGCGCCCGATCACCCGGGAGACGGGGGTCACCGTCGACGACGTCGCCAAGCGGTTGATGGACCACGGCTTCCACGCGCCGACGATGAGCTTCCCGGTCGCCGGGACGCTGATGATCGAGCCGACCGAGAGCGAGTCGCTCGCCGAGATCGAGCGGTTCTGCCACGCGATGCTGTCGATCCGAGCCGAGATCGACCAGGTGCGCGACGGCGTCTGGCCCCTCGAGGCGAGCCCGCTGCGGCACGCGCCCCACACGGCGGAGGACCTGCTCGGTCCCTGGGACCGGGCCTACCCGCGCGAGCTCGGCGCGTACCCCACCGCCGCGCTGCGGACCGGCAAGTGGTTCCCGCCCGTCTCGCGCATCGACGCGGCGCTCGGCGACCGCAACCTGGTGTGCAGCTGCGAGCCGCTGGAGGCGTTCGCCCGCTCCCTGCGCTGACGCGCGCCGCCGGCGACGAGGGGTACGGTGCAGCGCATGGCTGACAGCAGCACGCCCGGCCTCGGGGACCTCCTCTCGCTCTTCGGCGGCAAGAACCCGCTGAGCGCGATCGGGACGTCGCTGGCGCAGTTCCAGCGCGGCATCGGTGACTTCCTCCGCGCCGTCGAGAACTTCAACGAGACGATGGAGCAGCTCAACGGCGTGGCAGGGCGCGTCAACCGCCTGCTCGACGACGTGGAGCCGCCGATCAGGGCGCTGATGCCGCAGATCACGCGGACGCTCCACGCGGCGGACTCGATGGTCGAGCAGCTCAGCCTGCCGATCGAGCGGGTCGCCCCGGGCCTCACGCGCCTCGCCGACACGCTGTCCTCGCCGGCGCTCGCGGCGCTCCCGCGCGACCTCGGCGAGCTCACGACGGTGCTGCGCGACCTCTCCCGCCGGATGCAGCCCCTCGGTCAGCTGGCCGAATCCGCGGGCGGGCTGTTCGGGCTGCGCGGCCTGAGCGGCCTGCTGCCCGGCGGGCGCGAGGCCGCCGCCACCACCACCACCACACCGCCCCCCGTCGTGCCGGATGCGGGGGCACCCGCCCCCGCCGCCCGGCGAGGCTCCCCGGCGAAGAAGGCCCCGGCCAAGAAGGCGAGCTCGCCCCGCCGCTCCTGACCGTCGCGGCTCGCCGGGGCGCGCGTCGATCAGCCGCCGCGCAGGAACGGGGTCTCGACGACGCGCCCGCACAGGCGGCCGCCGCGGACGTCCACCTCGACGGGCGTGCCGGGGGCGACGTCCGGCGGGAGGAACGCCAGCGCGATCCCGTGGCCCAGCACCGGCGAGAAGTTGCCGCTCGTGACCGCGCCGACGGCGGTGCCGTCGACGAGGACGTCGCAGTCGGCGCGCGGCGGGCGCCGGCCGTCGGTCGTGATCCCCCGCAACCGGCGCGTGACACCCCGCTCCCGCTCCGCGAGCAGCGGCTCGCGTCCCCGGAACTCGTCCTTCGCCCACGCGACGACCCACCCCAGCCCCGCCTGGAGCGGGGTGATCCCGGGCCCGAGCTCGTGACCGTGCAGCGGGAGGGCGGCCTCGAGGCGCAGCGTGTCGCGTGCGCCGAGCCCGGCGGGCACGACGCCCGCGGCGGTGATCGCCTCCCAGAGGTCGGCAGCGCGAGCGGCCGGCACGGCGATCTCGACGCCGGGTTCGCCGGTGTAGCCGGTGCCGGCGATCGTCACCTCGACCCCCTCCCACCTCGCGGTCGTCACCCGGAACCGCCCGAGCAGCGAGGCCTCCGGCAGGACGTGCTCCAGGCGAGCCCGTGCCTGCGGGCCCTGGACCGCGAGCACCGCCCGGGTCGCCGTCGTCTCGATCCCTCCGATGGCGGCTCGGACGCGGTCGGTGTTCGACGCGTTGGGCATCACGTCGAAGACGTGGTGGTCACCGTCGCGTGCGATCCACCAGACGATGATGTCGTCGAGCACCGAGGCGTCGACCTCGTCCAGGAGGTGGGTGTACTGCGCGCGGCCGGGCCCGATCTTCCCGAGGTCGTTGGTGAAGGCCCACTGCAGGCGCTCGTCGGCGTCCACGCCCTCCACGCGGACCGTCCCCAGGTGGGAGACGTCGAACACGACCGCGTCGCGCCGGCAGGCGAGGTGCTCGTCGATCGTCCCCGACTCGTACGACAGCGGCATCTCCCATCCGCCGAAGGGCACCATCTTGGCCCCGAGGCGGCGGTGGACGCCGTCGAGCGGGCTGCGCTCCGGCTCGCCGCCCGCCCCGCTCACAGCGCGAGCCGCTGCTCGCCCTGCTCCGCCACCTCTCGGGCGGGGCGCTCGGCCGTGCGCTCCCCGTGCAGCTCGGTGTCGAGGTGCTCCTTCACGCCGCCGAGGGCCAGCACGTTGAGCACGCCCTGACCGCCGCGGCGCATCACGTCGACCAGCTCGTCGCCGTCGCACAGGATCACGTCGCTGCCGCTGATCACGAGGTGCGCCGAGGCGATGTCGGTGCCGACGTGCTCGCGCAGGTACCGGAACGCTTCGCGAGCGGACTCCAGCTTGATGCCCGCGTCGAGGAGGCTCTTGATCACCCGGAGCTCGAGCAGGTCGCGGTACGAGTACAGGCGCCGGCTCCCGCTGCCGGACGCGTCGGACAGCGACGGGCGCACGAGGTCGGTCCGCGCCCAGTAGTCGAGCTGGCGGTACGAGATCCCGACGATCTTCGCCGCCTTCGTCCCGCTGAAGCCCGGTTCCGCTGCGTCGCTCGTGACCATGTCCACCAGGTGCCTCCGGGAGAGCCGGCGTCACAGTCGTGTAACTACGCCGGTGTAGGGGTCTGCACCCTACGGGACGCCGGCCGGGGGTGTCAACGGCTCAGGACTGGAAGTCCTCCGGGTTGAGATCGTCGAGGAAGTCACGGAACTCGTCGATGATCGCCTCCTCCTCCTCGATGGGCTCGAGCGCCGGGCTCTGGCCCGCCTCGGCGAGGAGGTCCTCGGAGGCGAAGATCGGGCTGCCCGTGCGCACCGCCAGCGCGATGGCGTCAGATGGCCGGCACGACACCACCTGCCCGCCGCCGGCGACGGCGAGGTGGAGGTCGGCGTAGAAGACGTGGTCGCGGATCTCGGTGATGACGATCTGGGTCAGGGTCGCCGACAGCCGCTCGAGCAGCGTCACGACGAGGTCGTGCGTCAGTGGGCGGGGCGACTCGATGCCCTCCAGCGCAGCGTGGATGGAGGACGCCTCGGGGGTGCCGATCAGGATCGGGAGCAGGCGGTGCGCGCCGACCTGCTCGCGCAGCACCACCACCGGCGTGTTGGCCGGGACCTCCACCCTGACTCCGACGAGCTCCATGGGGACCACGGGCCGATGGTACCGCGTGAGCAGCAGCCGGAGGCCGTCGGCGTCCGGCCGCGGTCCTCGTGCTCAGGGCTCCAGGTGGTGGCGCAGGGCGGAACGGACGATGGCCTCGCGCAGCTGCCCGCCCAGGTCCGTCAGCTCGGTCAGGAGCGCCACGGCCTCCTGGCGCGCGCGGGGGTTGCGCTGTCGCAGGAGCGGCAGGATCCGCTGCTCGAGCAGCGACGCCTCGCGCTCGGCCGACTGCCGCCACGCCCGCAGGTGGCGCGCGTCGATCCCACGGGCGAGGAAGCCGGCCGCGGCGCGCACGACGGCGAGATCACCGTCCACGTAGGTGCGTCCCGGACCGGTGCCCCGACCCGTCACCAGCCCGAACGACTCGAGGTCGGCGAGCTGCGCCTCGTCGACGCCGCCGGCGCGGCAGATGTCGGCGCGCGTCCAGATGCGGCGAGGCGCGTCCTCCTCGTCGTCGGCCGGGGGCGAGGGATCGGCGGCGGGCGGGCTCGTGGCCGGCGGCGCCGTCACCGTCACCGAATCCGCCTCCGTCGCCGCGGGTGCGGGCGTCGGGGGCGCGGGCGTCGGCGGCGCCGCCGGAGCCTCGCGTCCGTCGCTATCCCCCGCCGTCACCTCCGGCGCGAGCACGGGAGCTGCCTGCTCCGCGTCCGGCGGCTCTCCCGGCGGCACCACGGCCACGTCGAGCGGCGACGGCGCAGCGGGGGCAGCAGGGGCCACCTGCGTGCGCGGGGCCGCGGCGGCGGGCGCGGCGGCGGCCGGCCCGCCCCGGCGCGCGCCGGCGGCGGCGCGTGCGGCCGCGGGGTGCCTGCTCGTCGTCGCGGGTTCGCGACCCGCCTCGAGAGCGGTGGTCGCGTCGGCCTCCGCGCCGAGGCGGATGTTGCGGATCCCGCGGGGGGCCGTCTGGTCGCGCGCCGTCGGGCCCGTCCCGTCGATCCCGCCGTTCTCGAGGCGGTCGCGGATCACGCGCAGGGGCAGGAAGTTCTCGCGCTGCTCGCGCAGGATCACGCGCAACCGCTCGACGTCGGCGTCGTAGAACTTGCGGTACCCGGACGCGGTGCGCTCGGGATCGATGAGGCCCTGGCTCTCGAGGAACCGGATCTTCGAGATCGTCACGTCCGGGAACTCCTCGAGGAGGAGGCCGAGGACCTCGCCGATCGACAGGTACGGCCGCTCGTTCACCCCGGCCGTCACCCGGGACCCGCGCCGAGCTCGAAGAAGACGAGGCGGAACTTGCCGACCTGCAGCTCGTCGCCGTTGCGGAGCACCGCGTGGTCGACGCGCTCGTGGTTGACGTACGTGCCGTTGAGCGACCCCGCGTCGTGCACCTCGTACCCGCTCCCGGAGCGCACCACCTCCGCGTGGCGGCGCGACACGGTGATGTCGTCGAGCATGATCTCGCTGTCCGGGTGCCGACCGAGGCGGGTGACGGGATCCGTCAGCGGGAAGGTGGCGCCGGCCTGCGAGGTGGAGCGCACGACGAGCGACGCCACGCCCGTCGCGAGCGACCCGAGGTGGACCACCGGGTCCTCGTCCACGAGGGACTCCTGCAGCGGGTCGACCTTGGCGAGCGTCACCGTGTGGTCGACGGGGCGGTCGAGCAGCGCGCCGCACGACGAGCAGAACGCGGCGTCTCCCGGGTTTCGGTGTCCGCACTGGTTGCAGTACACGGGACCCATGCGGCGATGCTAACCCTCGATCAGCGCCCGGTAGGCGGCCGCGTCCAGCAGCGACTCCCACTCCCCCGCGTCGTTCATCTCGATCTCGCAGATCCACCCGTCGCCGTAGGGATCAGAGTTGAGCACCTCCGGGCGGTCCGCGAGCACGTCGTTCGCGGCGACGATGGTGCCGGACACGGGCGCGTAGATGTCGCTCACCGACTTCGTGCTCTCCACCTCGCTCATGCTGTCGCCGGCGCCGACGGTGGTGCCGACGGCGGGCACCTGCACGAACACCACGTCACCGAGCGCGTCCTGCGCGTAGTCGGTGATCCCCATCCTCGCCCTCGTGCCGTCGAGGGCGACCCACTCGTGGTCGGTCGAGTACCGGCGGTCGTCGGGGATCGTCATGGGCGACAAGCTAGTCGGCGGTCGCGGGAGGGGACCTGCGTCACCGGACGAGCTGGCGGATGCGGCGGGCGTACTCCTGGGCCAGCTTGCGGGCCTCGGCATCGGTGCTGGCCTCGGCCCACACGTGCGTGATCGGGTCCTCGGGATCGGGCAGGGCCAGCATCCACCCGTCCTGGTAGCGGACCTTGACGCCGTCCACGAGCTCGACGTCGCGCGTCGCCATCTCCATGAGCGAGCGCATCACCATCCCCTTCTGCTCCCAGGGCGTGACCACGGTCTCGTGGACGAGGTGGACCTTGGGCAGCCCGTCGACGACCTCGCTCAGCGAGCGGTGGGACCGTGCGAGCAGATCGAGCATCTTGAGCAGCGCCGCGGCGCCGTCGAACGCAGGGAGGAACCCCGGGAGGATGTAGCCGCCGGTCCCGTCGGCGGCGAACCCGACGCCGGGCACGTTCGCGGCCGCCATCAGCGCCGGCTTGGAGAGCTTCGTCGGCACGATCTGCACCCCGTGCGCGGCGGCGATCTCCCGCGCCCGCTGGGTCGTGTTGACCGGCAGCGCGATGGAGTCGCCGAGGAGGTGGTCGGCGACGAGCTCCACGAAGGCGAGGAGCGCCTCGGTGTGGCCGAGCACGCGACCCTGGTCGTCGACCAGGCGGAGGCGCTCGCCGTCGGCGTCGATGACCGCGCCGAGGTGGGCGCCCGACGCGCGCACGAGGCCGGCGACGCGCTCGAGCGCCTCCTGCTCGTGGAACGCGACGCGACCGGCGGTGGACACGTAGGGGTTGACCGCGAGGACGTCCGCGCCGAGCTTGCCGAGCAGGGTCGGCATGACCGTGCCGGCCGCGCCGTAGGAGTAGTCGACGACGATCTTGAAGCCGAAGTCGCGGATCGCCGCGGGCTCGACCGTCGCCTCGAGCGACACGGTGTAGTCCTCGAGCGCCCGCGGCGGGAACTGGATGTCGCCCACCTCCTCGGCCAGCGATCGGCGGGCGTCCTCGCGCTGGAACAGCCGCTCGACCTTGCGCTGCGCGTCCTCGGTGATGTCCGTGCCGGCGGCGTCGAAGAAGCGCACCACCACCCGCTCGGTGTCGTCGTGGTGGAGCCGGACGGTGAGGCCCCCGATCGCCCGCGGCGACCGCGCGAGGAAGCGCGTCACGGGCACGCTCGCCACCTCGAGGTCGAGCACGTCGACGCCCGACGCGTTGAGACCGGCCATCATCGCCCGCTTCAGCATCCGGGCCGCGCGGCTGGAGTCGCGGGACGTCACGACCGTGCTCCCCTTGCGCAGCGACGTCCCGTACGCCATCGCGACGCGCACGGCCAGCTCGGGCGTGACGTCCACGTTCGCGAGGCCCGTGACACCGTCGCGGCCGAAGAGGCTCCGGGCGCCCTTGGACTCCCACACGATGCTGCTGTTGACGACCGCCCCCTCCTCGATCGTCTTGAAGGGGTACACCTTGACGTCGCTCGAGATGACGGCGTCGCTGCCGACGAACACCTCGTCGCCGAGCACGACGCCCTCGTCGATGCGGACGTTGCTGCGGATGCTGCAGCTGCGCCCGATCACGGCGCCGCGCATCCGGGTGCGGCCGCCCACGTACACGTTGTCGTGCAGCACGCAGCGCTCGATGTGCGCCTCGGCGAGCAGGCGGACGTTCGAGCCGAGGACCGTGTACTCACCGAGGTGGCAGCCGGCTTCGACCTTGCACCCCGGGCCGATGACCGCGGGGCCGACGACCACGGCGTCGGGCGAGATCTCGGCGCCCTCGCCGATCCAGACGCCGTCGTTCACCCGGAAGCCGGGGATGTCCGTCGACACCTTCTGGTCGAGCACGTCCTTGTGCGCGCTGAGGTACGCCTCGAGCGTGCCGACGTCCTCCCAGTACCCCTCGACGATCGCCCCGTAGAGCGGCAGGCCGTCGCGGAGCATGGCCGGGAAGACCTCGCTCGAGAAGTCGACGCTGCGGCCTTCGGGGATGTAGTCGAAGACGCTGGGCTCGAAGACGTAGATGCCGGTGTTGATCGTGTCGCTGAACACCTGGCCCCAGGTCGGCTTCTCGAGGAAGCGCTCGATGGAGCCGTCCTCGCGGGTGATGACGATGCCGAACTCGAGCGGGTTCTCGACCGGCGTCAGCCCGATCGTGGCCGCGGCGCCCGTCTGGCGGTGGGACGCGAGGACCTTGCCGAGGTCGATGTCGGTGAGGACGTCGCCGGAGATCACGAGGAACGTCTCGTCGAGGAGCTCGCGCGCGTTGCCGACGCTGCCGGCCGTGCCCAGCGGGACCGGCTCGTCGGCGTAGGTCATCTGCACCCCGAACTCGCTGCCGTCACCGAAGTAGGTCTTGATGTGGTTCGCGAGGAACGCGACCGTGACGACGATCTCGTCGAACCCGTGCTGCTTGAGCAGGCCGATGATGTGCTCCATCATCGGCCGGTCGGCCACCGGCAGCATCGGCTTCGGCGCGTTGGAGGTCAACGGCCGCAGCCGCGTGCCCTCGCCCCCCGCCATGATCACGGCCTTCATGTCGTGTCCCTTCCGGCGCGGAGGTTGGCGCGGATCAGCGGCACGTAGGCCACCGCCGTCCACCAGCTGAGCACGATCCCGGGGATGCCGAGGATCCACGAGGCGATCTGGAAGCCGCCGTTGCCGGGGGCGTCGGACGCGCCGAGCAGGAAGCCCGGCACGGCGAACATCAGCAGGAACGTCGCGAGCTTCCCCAGCCACGTCACGTCGAAGCGCTGCATGCCGAACGCCAGCGTCGCGACGGCCATCGTGCCGCCGACCACGACCTCGCGGACGACCACGAGGACCAGGAACCACAGCGGACCGGCGCCGTCGACGATCATCCCGGTGATCGCGACGATGAACAGCAACCGGTCCGCGGTGGGGTCGAAGATCTTCCCGAACTCGCTGACCTGGTTGAAGCGGCGCGCGAGCCAGCCGTCGACCCAGTCGGTCGCCCCGAGCCCGCCGAGGAGCCACGCCGCGTTCGCACGGTCGTCGCGACCGAACAGCAGGTAGAGGAAGATCGGGATGCAGCACAGCCGCAGGAGCGTGAACACGTTCGGCGCGGTGAGGAACCGGCGCTGCGCGAGCTGGGCCTGCACCACCTCGGTCACGGCGCCGAGCGTACAAGGCGGGTGCGCGGGGGTCCGCCACCGGTACCGAGCGGGTCCGGACCGCCGCCTACGATCCCGGTCATGGGCGACGGCACGCAGGCGCTGGCGGGACAGGTCGCGCTGGTCACGGGCGGCGGATCGGGCCTGGGTGCGGCGTTCTCCCGCCGGCTGGCGGCCGACGGCGCGACCGTCGTGGTGAACGACCTCGCCGAGGAGCCGGCCCGGGCGGTGGCGGAGGAGGTCGGCGGCGACGTGGCGGTGTTCGACGTGACGGACGGCCGCGCCTTCGACGCGGCCGTCGACGCCGCCGTCGAGCGCCACGGCCGCCTCGACGTGGTGGTCAACAACGCCGGCATCGCCCCTCCGCTCGACGAGGCCAGGATCCAGGCGACCATGGCGAACCAGCTCCTGCGGATGGAGGGCCGGATCGACGAGATGGTGGCCGTCGGCGCGCTGTCGTCGCTCGCCGACGACGAGTGGGACCGGATGATCAAGGTGCACCTCTACGGGACGTTCCACGGCGTGCGCGCCGGCCTGCGCCACATGGAGCCGGCGCGCCGGGGCAGCATCGTCAACATCTCCTCGATCCTCGGGCAGCTGCCCTCGCCCGGCGCCGCGCACTACTCGGCCGCGAAGGCGGCGATCATCGCGCTCACGAAGGCCGCCGCGCTCGAGGTCGCGCACCTCGGCATCCGGATCAACGCCGTCTGCCCCGGCTACATCGACACGCCGCTGCTCGCGCCGTTCGACGACACGGTGCGCGGGGCGGTGCTGCTGCGCATCGGCACGGGCCGCATGGGCCGGGCGGAGGAGATCGCCGAGCTGGTCAGGTTCCTCGCCGGGCCCGAGGCGAGCTACTGCTGCGGCGACGTGCTGACCGCGAGCGGCGGGTACGCCTGATGGCCACCGTCTTCACGCGGATCATGGCCGGCGAGCTCCCCGGCACCTTCGTCCACCGCGACGAGCGGTGCGCCGCCTTCCTGTCGATCAACCCGCTCGCGACCGGGCACACGCTCGTCGTCCCGGTCGCCGAGGTCGAGCACTGGATCGACCTGGACGACGCGCTGGCCGCGCACCTGTTCGCGGTCGCGCACCGGATCGGCCGCGCGCAGCAGGCGGCGTTCGGGCCCGCCAAGGTGGGGCTGATCATCGCCGGGTACGAGGTACCGCACACGCACCTCCACGTGGTGCCGACGACGACGATGGCGCAGCTCGACTTCGCCAACGCGGCGCGCAGCGTCACCCGCGACGACCTGCAGGCGGCGGCCGACGCGATCACGGCGCGGCTGGCGGCGCCGGGGGACCCTCCTCGAGCGGGATGACCAGCTCCGGCCCGTTGGTCCGCACGTTGTTGACCGCCGTGCTCACCGGGTGCATGACCAGCAGCTCCTCCGGCGCCGGCACGAGCAGGCCGACCAGCGCATCGACGTCGTCGTTCGCCGGGTCCAGCCACTCGGCCCACCGCGACTCGGGGAGCACCACGGGCATCCGGTCGTGGACGTCGGACATCGTCCGGTTCGCCCGGGTGGTGATGAGGGTCGCGCTGTGCAGCCACGGCGCGTCGTCACCCGCCTCGCGGTCGCGCCACACCGCCCACAACCCCGCGACGGCGAGCGGCTCGCCCTCGGGCCGGTGGATGAACATGGGCTGCTTCGCCTTCTGGCCCGGCACGACCTTCCACTCGTAGAAGCCGTCCATCGGCACGAGCAACCGCTTGGCCCGCAGCAGGGGCTTGAAGGCCGGCTTGGTGGCGACCGTCTCGGCGCGGGCGTTGATCATCCTCGACCCGACCTTGACGTCCTTCGCCCAGCTCGGCACGAGCCCCCAGTGGAACACCTGCAGCGAGCGTCCGCCGGTCCGATCGCCGACCACGGCGAGGACGTCCTGCGTCGGGGCGACGTTGTAGTTCGCCGGCAGCGGGTCGGTGGACGAGGCGTCGAACGACGCGCCGAAGTAGTCGGCGACCTGCTCGGCGGAGCTGGAGGCGACGAAGCGCCCGCACACGGCCGGCAGCCCTCAGGCCCTCGACACGCGCCCGCGGAGGGCACGGAGCGCGAGGGTCATGGACACGATCCCGACGCCGGCGATGCAGGCGAGGGCCTTGGCGATGCGGTCCCACTCCCAGCCGTCGGTGACCAGCGCGCGCATCCCGTCGAGCAGGTAGGTGACGGGGTTGTAGTCGGCGACGGTGGACAACCACCCCGTCAACGCCCCCTGTGGCAGGAACGAGGTGGTGAGGAACGCGAAGGGGAAGAAGAGCAGGAAGCTCGAGTTGACGGCGGCGGGGCTGCCCGTCTTCAGCGCGATCGCGTACGGGAAGCCGGTGAACGCGAGCCCCCACAGGCCGCCGATGAGCACGAAGGCGATGATCCCGAGCACGCCGGTCTCGAACGACACGCCCACGACGAGGCCGAGCACGACCACCGGCAGGCTCAACGCGATGACGAGCACCAGGTCCGCCACCATCAGGCCGAGCAGCAGGGTGATCCGGCGGATGGGCGTCACCAGCATCCGGTCGAGGTAGCCCGTCTGGATGTCGATCACCATCGACCCGGCCCGCGAGATGCCGGTGACGGCGAAGATGATGGCCACCGGCAGCTGGAACGCCTTGAAGTCGAGCCCCGGCAGTCCCTGCTCCGCGAAGTCCTGCAGGGCGCCGATGTTGATGAAGAAGAAGAACACCGGGACGATGATCCCGGGGATGACGGCCTCGACGTCGCGCAGCATCAGGCGCACCGCCCGCAGCGACACCGCGGACAGGTCGGAGAGGAACCCGGCGTCGCGCGCCTGGATCGCGTGGGTCCCGACCGGGCGGGTGGGGGCGTCGACGGGGGCGCTCACGGGCGGTCCTCCTGGATGTGCGAGCCGGTCAGGGTGAGGAACACGTCGTCCAGCGTCGGCGTGCGCAGCGTGAGCCCCTCGACCGCCACGCCGCACCCGCTGAGGGCGACGGCGACCGGGCTGATCGCCGTGGTGCCCTCCGTGACCGCGATGACCACCTCGGCCCCGCGGACGTCGACGCGCTCGACCCCCGGGACGTCGCGCAGTGCGTCGCGCACGACCTGCTCGTCGCCGCGGACCGTCGCGATGACGAGGTCGGACCCGATGGATCGCTTGAGCTCACCCGGCGTCCCCTCCGCCACCAGCCCTCCACCGGCGATGATGCCCACCCGGCCGGCCAGCTCGTCGGCCTCCTCGAGGTACTGGGTGGTGAGGAAGATCGTGGTGCCGAAGTCTCGGTTGAGCCGGCGGACCTCGGCCCACACCAGCGCCCGGCTGGCCGGGTCGAGGCCGGTCGTGGGCTCGTCGAGGAACAGGATGGCCGGGTTGTGCACGAGCGCCGCCGCGAGGTCGAGGCGACGCTTCATCCCGCCGGAGTAGGTCCCGATCCGGCGGTCGATCGCGTCGCCGATGTCGACCATCCGCAGCAGGTCGTCGATGCGCGCGGCACGCTCGCGCGCCGAGAGCCCGTAGAACCTGCCCTGCAGGTCGAGCAGCTCGCGGCCGGTCTGCTTCTCGTCGAGCGCCGCCTCCTGCAGGGCGACACCGATCCTGAGGCGGACCTGGAGGGGCTCGGCGGCGACGTCGTGGCCGGCGACCCGAGCGCGGCCGCCCGTGGGGGCGAGGAGCGTGGTGAGCATGCGGACCGTGGTCGACTTGCCGGCGCCGTTGGGGCCGAGGAAGCCGTAGATCTCGCCCTCGTCGATCAGGAGGTCGACGCCCGTCACCGCCTGGACGTCGCCGAAGCTGCGGGCGAGGGAGGTGGCTTCGACGGCGGCGGGCACGAGCGCCACCGTACCCGGGGGGTGTCGCGGCGCGCCGCGGCGGGCCCGCGTCCGGCGGTCCGCTCAGGTGTCGAGCTCGACCCGCAGGTGCGCGTCGTCGCCGGCGCCGTCGATGGCGGCCACGGTCCCCGCGCGCTCGGGCCCGCCCTCGTGGCCCCGCACCACCACCCGGTCGCCCACCTCCGCGCCCGGGGCATCGACCGCACGGACGAACAGGCCCGGTGCGTCGGCCCGCACCGGGGCCTCACGCTCGACGTGGAAGGTCCTCATCGCCCACCCGTACCCGCCGGCGGCCGCGACGAACGCGACACGCCGAGCGGGAGCCCGCGCCGCGGCGCTCGGCGCCGTCGGCGGGCGGGCGTCAGCTCCAGGGGCGGTAGCACGAGGAGCCGGCCTCGACCCAGTAGGTGCACAGCGCGGCGGCGGCGCGCACGTTCTGGACCGGGTCGACGAGCGTCCAGCGCGAGACGTCCTCGCCGAGCGCCTCGCGCAGGTACCCGTGGCCGACGTCGTTGATCTGCAGGAGGCCCGTGTCACGGCTCGGAGAGCGAACCTCGGGCCAGCACCCGGATTCGCGCCACATGTACCGCGACATCCGGGCCACGTCCCATCCGGTGGCGGGCGCCTGCTCCACCAGGAGCGCCTCGAACTGGGTGCAGCGTCCCTGGACGTCGGTCCCCTCCTGACCCGCCAGCGGCGGTGGCGGGGGGACCTCGACGGGAGCGGCGGCGGCCGGAGGCGTGGCGCGGTCGGCGGTGGCCACCGCCACGGCCGCGGGCGCCGGGCCCGACGCCGGGGGTTCGCACTGCGCGGCCCCCGCGAGCGCGGACACGGACAGCGCGATGGCGCGGATGGTCATGGTTCTCGGTCTCCGTCCTCGCCCGCTGCAGGTCGAGTACCCGCTGCGCCGGGCGGCTCAGCCGGCCGGTCGGCGTGACATCCGGCCCTCGCGACCCCGTCGCGCACCGGCACCGCCACGCCCGGCGTCAGGCGCTGCGCCGAACGACCGGTTCCCGCACGAGCGACGACCGGTGCGCGGCGGCACGGCGCGCATCGGCGGATCGCGCCGCCTCGCGGTGCGGGAGCTCGCACCGTCGCCCGCTCGCGCCGTGCGCCCTGGACAGCGGCTTGAGCGTGCGCATGTCGACGGGGATCCGGTCGAGGGGGATGTCGCCACCACGGGAGCTCATCGACGACGAGGTACCCGCCTCCCGCTCCCCCTGAACCACGCCGCACCTTCCCCGAGCCGTGCGATCGAGACGCAGCTCGCAGGACCACGCGGCCGGGCCGTGGACCTCCCACCCGGGGCGAGGCGCAGGCGGCCCGTGGCGGGGCATCGCGGGACTGGACGTTCAGCAGCGTGCGGGGTCGTGGCCGGCGCCCTGGGCGCCGTGCGTGCCAGCGCACCGAAGCTCGCCGCGGCGCGCTCGCGCACGACGACGCAGGGCGCCGACGGTCCAGCGCCGGCGGGCCCCGGCCGGCACCCAGCGGGGCCTCGGCACAGCAGCGGCGCTGGAGCGACTTCACCCGTGCGGGGTGACAACGGACGTTCGGGGAGCGTAGGTTGGGGGTGCGTTCGCCGACCCTTGACCACACAGGGTTCCCCGGTCCACGCCCGGGAGCGCATCGTGTCGGAGTTCGAGTCCGCGTCGTTCGATCAGAGCGTCGCGGCCGTCAGCCAGTTCTTCGTCGGCGGACGCAGCGTCCTCGAGACGCTCAACCGCCTCGCCGAGCTCAGCACCGACGCCGTCACCTCGGCCCGCTACGCCGGGATCACGATGATGAAGGACGGTCGC
>Ga0164290_1001576_pt1 | contig 30065 bp, 27 predicted proteins | sample Micstemetagenome_FD_108782 | JGI IMG/M metagenome (GOLD analysis project Ga0164290, IMG submission 108782) | Contaminated culture microbial community from soil near Moab, Utah, USA - Microcoleus steenstrupii SON62 (Illumina Assembly) | ecosystem: Environmental > Terrestrial > Soil > Soil crust...
ACAGCGGCGCGTTCTTGTCGTAGTCGTCCTTGAACTGCTGCAGCGCGGTCAGCAGCGTGTTCCAGCGGCCCTTGGTGATGCCGATGGTGAACATGATGAAGAACGAGTACAGGCCCGTCTTCTCGACGACGACGCCGTGCTCGACCAGGAACTTGGTGACGACCGAGGCCGGGATGCCGGTGGCGGCAAAGCGGCCTTCCATGTCGAGGCCAGGCGTGATGATGGTGGACTTGATCGGGTCCAGCATGTTGAAGCCTTCGGCCAGCGCGCCGAAGCCATGCCAGTCCTCGTCGGCATGCAGCATCCAGTCGGCCGACACCGGCTCGCTGCCTTCCTCGGCGCGCAGATAGTCGGGGCCCCAGACCTTGAACCACCAGTCATCGCCATAGTCGCCCTCCACCTTGCGCATGGCGCGGCGGAAGTCCAGCGACTCGCGGATGCTCTCCTCCACCAGCGCCGTGCCGCCGGGCGGCTCCATCATGGCGGCGGCCACGTCGCAGCTCGCGATGATGGAGTACTGCGGGCTGGTGCTGGTGTGCATCAGATAGGCCTCGTTGAAGAGGTGCTTGTCGAGCTTGACGCTCTGCGAGTCCTGCACAAGCACCTGCGAGGCCTGCGAGATGCCGGCCAGCAGCTTGTGCGTGGACTGGGTCGCGTAGACCATGGCCTCCTTCGGGCGCGGGCGGTTCTTGCCCATGGCGTGGAACTGGCCGTAGAAGTCGTGGAAGGCGGCGTGCGGCAGCCAGGCCTCGTCGAAGTGCAGGGTCGGGATGTAGCCGTCGAGCTTGTGCTTGATGGTCTCGGTGTTGTAGAGCACGCCGTCGTAGGTGCTCTGCGTCAGCGTGACGATGGCCGGCTTGACGGTGGCCGGGTCGACATGGGCCAGCAGCGGGTTGGCGGCGATCTTGGCGCGGATGGCCTCGGGGCTGAACTCGCTCTCGGGGATGGGGCCGATGATGCCGTAGTGGTTGCGCGTCGGCGTCAGGAAGACGGGAATGGCGCCGCACATGATGATGGCGTGCAGATTGCTCTTGTGACAGTTGCGGTCGATGACGACCACGTCGCCCGGCGCCACCGTGTGATGCCAGACCATCTTGTTGGACGTCGACGTGCCGTTGGTGACGAAGAAGCAGTGGTCGGCATTGAAGATGCGCGCGGCGTTCTTCTCCGAAGCCGCGACCGGGCCGGTGTGGTCCAGCAGTTGGCCGAGTTCCTCCACGGCATTGCAGACGTCGGCGCGCAGCATGTTCTCGCCGAAGAACTGGTGGAACATCTGGCCGACCGGGCTCTTCAGGAAGGCCACGCCACCGGAATGGCCGGGGCAGTGCCAGGAGTAGGAGCCGTCCTGGGCGTAGTCCATCAGCGCCTTGAAGAAGGGCGGCGCCAGGCCGTCCAGATAGCTCTTGGCCTCGCGGATGATGTGGCGCGCCACGAACTCCGGCGTGTCCTCGAACATGTGGATGAACCCGTGAAGTTCGCGCAGCACGTCGTTGGGCAGGTGCTGGCTGGTGCGGGTCTCACCGTAGACGTAGATCGGGATGTCCGGGTTGCGGAAGCGGATCTCCTCGATGAACTTGCGCAGGTTCAGCACGGCCGGGTCGAGGTCGGGGCCGGAGGTGAACTCCTCGTCGTCGATGGACAGGATGAAGGCCGAAGCGCGGCTTTGCTGCTGCGCGAACTGCGACAGGTCGCCGTAGCTCGTCACACCCAGGACTTCCATGCCCTCCTTCTGGATGGCCTCGGCCAGCGCGCGGATGCCCAGGCCCGAGGTGTTCTCGGAGCGGTAGTCCTCATCGATGATGACGATGGGAAAGTGAAAACGGATCATGGGCGGCCTCCAGCGGGCGGGCATCAAAAAACGAAGCGGCGAAGTGTAGGGCCGCAACGCGTCCGGGCCATGTTGCACGGGGTCTAAACTGGCCCGACACACAGCCTCGGGAGGCGAGATGGATTGGAATTGGGCCACCGTCTGGTGGATCGTCGCAGGCATGCTGGTCGCGGCCGAACTTGCGACGGGCAGCTTCTATTTGCTGATGCTGGCAACGGGCGCAGCGGCCGGCGCGCTGGCGGCTCATCTCAACGCTGGCCTCGCGGGTCAGCTGGTGGCGGCCGCCCTCGTCGGCGGCGCCGCCGTCGTAACCCTGCACAAGCGGCGCGCCAGCTCGCCGAAGGCCGCACCGGCGGCCAGCAATCCTGATGTCAACCTGGACATCGGCCAGCATGTCCACGTCGAAGCCTGGTCCGCCGAAGGTTGGGCCCAGGTGCACTACCGCGGCGCCGCCTGGCAGGCGCGCTTCATCGGCAGCGCTCCCGCTCAAAGCGGGCCTCATGTGATCCGCGCCATCGAAGGCAGCTGCCTGCTGCTGGACCGCTGAGCGCTTCGTTCCTTCACCAACACCACGACCGAGAGGTTTCATGGAAATTGCACTCGTCATCTTCGTCATCGCCGCCATCTTCATCTTCCGCTCGATCAAGGTGGTGCCCCAGCAGCACGCCTGGGTGGTCGAGCGCCTCGGCAAATATCACGCGACGCTGACGCCCGGCCTCAACTTCCTGGTTCCCTTCGTCGACCGGCTGGCCTACAAACACTCACTGAAGGAAATCCCGCTGGACGTTCCCAGCCAGGTTTGCATCACCAAGGACAACACCCAACTGACGGTCGACGGCATCCTTTATTTCCAGGTCACCGACCCGATGCGCGCCAGCTACGGCGCGAGCAACTACGTCGTCGCCATCACGCAGTTGGCGCAGACCACGCTGCGCTCGGTCATCGGCCGCATGGAGCTCGACCGCACCTTCGAGGAACGCGACGCGATCAACAGCTCGGTCGTGCAGGCCCTGGACGAAGCGGCGCTGAACTGGGGCGTCAAGGTGCTGCGCTACGAGATCAAGGATCTCACGCCGCCACCGGCCATCCTGCATTCCATGCAGGCCCAGATCACGGCTGAGCGCGAAAAACGCGCGCTGATCGCGGCATCGGAGGGCCGCAGGCAGGAGCAGATCAATATCGCCACGGGTGAGCGCGAGGCCGCCATTGCCCGCTCGGAGGGCGAGAAGCAGGCCGAAATCAACAAGGCCCAGGGCGAGGCCGCCGCCATCAGCGCCGTCGCCGTCGCCACCGCTGACGCCATCGGCCGCATTGCCGCGGCCATTCAGCAGCCCGGCGGCGAACAGGCCGTGCAGCTCAAGGTCGCGGAGAAGGCGGTGGACGCCTATGCCCAGCTGGCGCAGAAGAACAACACCATGATCGTGCCGGGCAACATGAGCGAGGTCGGCGGCCTGATCGGCACCGCGATGGCCCTGATGAAAGGCGCCTCGCGTTCCTGACCACACAACAAAAAAACCCGCGAGGGCCCTGAACAAGGGCGGTCGCGGGCACAAGACGTTCGGGGGGCGCCGAACGAAAGCGATGGAGGTGTCGCTTTTCCTAGAGATCGACTGAGCGCGTCAGATCAACCGCCGGTATAGGGAAAGCCAAACAGTTCGGCGACTACAGCCCAAAACGACAAGTTTTCCATTTGCGCCATCCATACAGCGGTGTTGAGATGGCGTCAGTGTGGGGGACCGCAGTTTCTTGGAGAACTACAAACCCTTGTAGTCGCTGGTAGTCAGAGCAGCCCTAATTCCATTGCCTTCAGCACAGCTTGCTGCTTGGTGGAAACGTCTAGAGCCTTGAACAGCTGCTTCATGTGGTAGTTGACGGTGTTCTCGCTGATTCCAAGGAGGCTGCCGACCACCCAAGCGCTCTTGCCTTCCATGGAGAGTCTGAGAATTTCAAGCTGCCGTGCCGGCAGCTTGGCCACGCTGTCATGCTTGGAGACCAACAGTCGCGCTGCCGCATCCTGAGCATGCACGGCTAGTAACTGCAGATCCGCAATCATCCGGTTGAGCTTCACCGAGTCCTTTGGCAAGGCCTTCTCACGATCCACTCCCAATAGCAAGCGTCGATAGCCGGGCATGTGGACGCCGACGGCGATGCCGGTCCTATAACCAAATGGTGCGTGGACTTCCCACAAGTCGCCCGCGTCGGCGTTGACATAGAAGTCTTGGTCGTAGACCAGCGGCGTCGCGCGCTTCATCAACTGCTGATGGACCGGATCGCGCTTAGCGTTATCCGGATCACGCGACGCCTCAATGAAGGCCTGTGGAGTGTTGCCGACCGAGATGTACTCGGTCTGCCCGCCTGGACCGCGGCGCTCGATAGCCAATACACCCACGACTAAGCCAAAGTCCAGATCATTGGCGAAGTCGATCAAGCCCTGTCGAAAAGACGTGAGATCTGCCGCCTGACTGACTTGTTCGTACCGTTGGAGGTTCATGCGCTACAAGGGTTGGTAGGAGCAGCGCAGCGCTGGCGAAAGCACACTGCAAACCATCCGATCATGGGAGAACCCGCATGCAGATGGCAGCGTGGCAACTGATGGCCTGCGATACGGTCGTTAAGACTGTAAACGAGTTTGAAAAGATGACGCCGGACTTGCGCCAGATCGGCAGTAGCGTTCGAGTGCACGATGCACGTTCGGGTCTGCGCTGCGGTCAGGAAGTGTGGGCGGCGTTGGCCGACGGTGAGGCGATCCAGATCGCCTGGGAATGGACCGAGATCCAGCCCGAAGTGGTGGCGCTGTTCGACCCGATGAACATCCTTTGCAACGTCGCGCTGATCGACGGCCATGGCCATGAGCTCGCCCGTTCGCGCCGCATGCTGCACCTCAACAACGTCGTGCATCAGCTCGACTGGCGCGGCGCGTTGGACTGGCGCAGCGCGAATTGACCGAATGATTCGCCTGCGAACCGCTGCCTTCGGTTATGATGGCGGGCTTGCAGGAGAGGTGGATGAGCGGTTTAAGTCGCACGCCTGGAAAGCGTGTGTGGGTTAATAGCCCACCGCGGGTTCGAATCCCGCCCTCTCCGCCAAGTAAGCCGGGCCCGCTAGGGCCCGTTTTGCTTTCAGCCTTCCCCGCTCGCAGGCACGCCAACTGCATTTCATCCCCGGGAAAGTGCAATTCGTCGCCTTGAAGTGGTTCGTGTCCCCGCTTTGCTGAACACTGCGACCCATGCCTTGCCCATGCACGGCCGGAGTTCGAAATGCCGCGATTGCTGAATGGTTGGACGAGTCTTGGGCTTTGCCTGGCCCTCGGCCTTGGCGGTGCAGGCCTGCCCGCCGAAGCCAGCGAGGTTGTCAAGCTGGCGCGTTTGGTCGTCAGCGGCAAGCGCAGCCCCAGCGAACCGCCGCGCGCGAATGCTGCCGAAACCCGCCCCGCGGCTCCAGCGCAGTCACATGGAAGCGGGGGCAGCGACGAGGCTGGCACGGCGCCGGCGCCGGCTCGCGGAATGTCCTGAGGCTGGCCTCACCGGCGCTATTCCTCCCTCGTCTTCTCGCCCTGGCGCGCGACTGCGGGACGGCTCGCCGCGACGACGCATTCGGCACCTCTTCGCATACACCTCTAGCGGCCGGATCCACCCACTGCGACGCCGCCACCCGCGTCGGCTCTACAGCATTGTGTAGATCGTGTGCCTGCACAGGCGTCGTGGGGGCCACTCCTCGCGGACGAATCAAAAAGGGGTCAGTCCTCGCGGACCGACCCCTCTATGCAACAGATGATTGGCGGAGTGGACGGGGCTCGAACCCGCGACCCCCGGCGTGACAGGCCGGTATTCTGACCAACTGAACTACCACTCCGCGTGGTATGACTTGACACGGTCTTTCGACAAATATCAGATCTATAACTCACCCGGCGAAAATGCCGGACAGTTTGGCGTCCCCTAGGGGATTCGAACCCCTGTAATCACCGTGAAAGGGTGGTGTCCTAGGCCTCTAGACGAAGGGGACAAACTCATTCCAAATGCGACCGACAAGCAACCAGAAATCTGGTGGAGGTAAGCGGGATCGAACCGCTGACCTCTTGCATGCCATGCAAGCGCTCTCCCAGCTGAGCTATACCCCCGCTAAACCGGTCGCAAAAAGCAAACGGCCAATAAATTGGCCGTTCTTTATCGGGCGGACCCGATGGAATCCTTGGCGGAGTGGACGGGGCTCGAACCCGCGACCCCCGGCGTGACAGGCCGGTATTCTAACCAACTGAACTACCACTCCGCGTGGGATGAATTTCAGCTCTGCATCTGTGCAAAACCCAAGCTCATCAAACTCGCCCGTCTTGCGACGGGATTGCCAAGCAATCTTGGCGTCCCCTAGGGGATTCGAACCCCTGTAATCACCGTGAAAGGGTGGTGTCCTAGGCCTCTAGACGAAGGGGACTGATTCCTTCACCACTTGAACCGCGCGCCGCCAAATAAGCCATGAAGCTTGTTTGGTGGAGGTAAGCGGGATCGAACCGCTGACCTCTTGCATGCCATGCAAGCGCTCTCCCAGCTGAGCTATACCCCCGTCGTTTACAACTCCGTCATTGCTGACTTTGTCGTTAACAGCGCTGTTCAAGCGAGATCAAGAGTATATGACGAAAATCAGAGCGATTGCAAGCGCTCTAGAACTTTTTTCTTCTCGAAGTGCTCCAGTACCGCATCGACGCTCGGCGTCTGCGCACGCCCGCATACCAGCACACGCACCGGCACGGCCAGTTGCGGCATCTTCAGACCTGTGGAGGCCAAGGTTTCCTTCAAGGCCAACTGGATGGCGGCCCGGCTCCAATCGCCCAGCCTGGAAAGGCGTTGTGCAAGATCGGCAAGGGCCGGGCGTACCGCTTCGGTGACGTGGGTCGCGACGTCTTCCGACGATGGCGTGACGGGCGCGAAATACATGCTCAGCCAGTTGGCAAGCTCTGCCACGGTAGCGCAGCGGTCCTTGAACAGCGCCAGCTTGGGTTGGACCTGCTCGATCGTGGTCGCAATGTCCTTGGCTTGCAACTGTTCAACTACCAAGCCCGCCAGCCGTTTTTCGTCGATCTGCTTCACATAGTGGCTGTTGACCCAGTCCAGCTTGGCGGGATCCCACTGCGCCGGACTCCTGGACAGGTGAGAGCCGTCGAACCAGCTGACCATCTGCTCGGCCGAGAACAGTTCGTCGTCGCCGTGGCTCCAGCCCAGGCGGGCCAGGTAGTTCAACATGCCCTCGGGCAGATAGCCGTTGGCCGCGTAGTCCATCACGCTGACGGCGCCACGGCGCTTGGACAGCTTGAGGCCGTCGTCGCCCAGGATGATGGGCAAGTGGCCGAAGGAAGGCAGAGGCGCACCCAGGGCGTTGAAGATGTTGATCTGCCAAGGCGTGTTGTTGACATGCTCGTCGCCGCGGAAGACATGGCTGATGCGCATGTCCCAGTCGTCGACGACGACGGCGAAGTTGTAGGTCGGCACGCCGTCGGTGCGCGCGATGATGAGGTCATCGATCTCGCGGTTGTTGATGGTGATCGGCCCCTTGACCAGGTCGTTCCATGTCACGTCGCCTTCAATGGGATTGGCGAAGCGGACCACCGGCTTCACGCCCACGGGCGGGGTCGGCAGCACCTTGCCGGCTTCGGGGCGCCAGCGCCGGTCGTACAGCGTCTTCTCGCCGCGGGCCCGCTGGGCCTCGCGCATCTCGCCGAGCTCTTCCGGCGTCGCATAGCAGCGATAAGCCTTGCCCTCAGCGATCAGTTGCTCGATGACAGCCGTGTAGCGCTCCAGGCGCTGCATCTGGTAGATCGGACCCTCGTCGTAGGAGAGGCCCAGCCAGTTCATCGCCTCGATGATCTGGTCGACCGAGTCCTGGGTGGAGCGCGCCACGTCGGTGTCCTCGATGCGCAGCACGAACTCGCCGCCGTGATGGCGCGCGTAAGCCCAGGAGTAGAGGGCCGTGCGCGCCGTGCCGAGGTGCAGGAAACCGGTCGGCGACGGCGCGATGCGCGTGCGGACCTTGTCGAAATTGGAGCTCATCAGGTTTTCAGGGTGGAAAGGCCGCGGGCGAGGTCGTCGCAGATGTCGTCGACATGCTCGAGGCCGACGGCCAGGCGGATCAGGCCCTGGCCGATGCCCGCGGCCTGGCGCTGGGCCTCGCTGAGGCGGCCATGCGAGGTCGTCGCGGGGTGGGTGATGATGGTCTTGGTGTCGCCGAGGTTGGTGGCGATGGAAACGACGCGCGTGCTGTCGATGACGTGGAAGGCGGCAGCGCGCGCGGCTTCCGGTGAATCGGCTTTCACGTCGAAGGACAGCACCGCCCCGCCCTGCCCGCTCTGCTGGCGCATGGCGAGTTCATGCTGCGGATGCGAGGCAAGAGCGGGGTAGTGAACGCGCGCGACTTCGGTTCGACCCTCGAGCCAGCGTGCGACCGCCAGCGCCTGATCGCTCTGGGCCTTCATGCGCAGGGCCATGGTCTCCAGGCCTTTGAGCACGACCCAGGCGTTGAAGGGCGCCAGCGTCATGCCGACGGTGCGGAGCACGGGGCCGAAGACATCGCGGATCAGCCGGTTCGGCCCGCACAGCGCCCCGGCCATCACGCGGCCCTGGCCATCCATGTACTTGGTGGCCGAGTGCATGACGATGTCGGCGCCCATCTCGGCCGGGCGCTGCAGGGCCGGCGTCGAATAGGTGTTGTCGACGGCCAGGATGGCGCCGGCCTCATGGGCGATGTCGGCCAGGGCCCGGATGTCGCAGATCTCGGTCAGCGGGTTGGTCGGCGTCTCGGCGAAGAACAGCCTGGTGACGCCCGGCTTGACGGCCGATCGCCACTCGGCCAGGTCGGTCTGCGAGACGAAGCTGGTCTCCACGCCGAACTTGCCGAACTCCTTGGCAAAGAGGTTGATCGTCGAGCCGAACACCGAGCGCGAGCAAATGACATGGTCGCCGGCCTTCAACAGGCCCATGGCCAGCAGCAGGATGGCACTCATGCCGGTCGAGGTCGCGATGGCGGCCTCGGTGCCCTCCAGCGCGGCCAGGCGCGCTTCCAGGCTGCGCACGGTCGGGTTGCTGGTGCGGGAGTAGGTGAAGTCCTCGGAGTTGGCGAACTTGCGTGCCGAGGTCTCGGCGTCGGCCTGCACATAGGCCGTCGTCAGGAACAGCGCCTCGGAATGCTCGCCATGCTGGCTGCGCTCCAGCGCCGTGCGCACGGCCAGCGTCTCGCGGCGCAGCCCCTCGGGCAACGGGCGGCGCGTCATGCATCACCGCCGCTTTGCAGCGCGAGGCGGCCCCGCGCGTCGGCCTCCTCGTCGCTGGCCTGGCTGGTGCGCTGCTCGCGCATCGCCTCGAAGTCGGCGGCGCTGACGTCGCCCGTCACATAGTGGCCATCGAAGCAGCTCGCCTCGAAGCCGGCCAGGCCAGGCCGCAGGGCGGCGACGACGCGCTTCATCGCATCGACGTCCTGATAGATCAGTGCATCGGCGCCGATGTACGCGCGGATCTCCTCGACCGTGCGGCCATGGGCGATGAGCTCTTCCTTGGTCGGCATGTCGATGCCGTAGACATTGGGGAAGCGCACCGGCGGCGCGGCCGAGGCCAGGTAGACCTTGCGGGCGCCGGCTTCTCGGGCCATCTGCACGATTTCCTTGGACGTGGTGCCGCGCACGATGGAGTCGTCCACCAGCAGCACGTTGCGGCCCTTGAACTCCAGGCCGATGGCATTGAGCTTCTGGCGCACGCTCTTCTTGCGCGCGCCCTGCCCCGGCATGATGAAGGTGCGGCCGACATAGCGGTTCTTCACGAAGCCCTCGCGGTAGGGCTTGCCGATGCGGTGGGCCAGCTGCATGGCCGAGGGCCGGCTGCTCTCCGGGATGGGGATGACGACGTCGATCTCGTTGGGCGGCATCGTGGAGATGACGCGCTGGGCGAGGGTCTCGCCCATGTTGAGGCGGGCCTGGTAGACCGAGATGCCGTCCATCACCGAGTCCGGGCGGGCCAGGTAGACGAACTCGAACATGCAGGGGTTGAGCGACGGGTTGTCGTTGCACTGCTCGGTGTGCACCTTGCCGGTCATGTCGACGAACAGAGCCTCGCCGGGGGCCAGGTCGCGCTCCAGCTGGTGGCCGGTGCCTTCCAGCGCGACGCTTTCGCTGGCCACCATGAACTCGCCGTTCGCCGACTTGCCGAAGCACAGCGGGCGGATGCCGTAGGGATCGCGAAAGGCCAGCAGGCCCTGGCCGGCGATCAGGGCGATGACGGCATAGCTGCCCTTGATGCGCTTCTGCACCGCGCGCACGGCGTTGAAGATCTCCTTGGGCGTCAGCGGCAGGTCGCGCGCGGCCAGCTCCAGCTCGTGGGCCAGCACATTGATCAGCACCTCGGTGTCGCTCTCGGTGTTGATGTGGCGGCGGTCGATGTCGAAGAGCTCGTCCTTGAGCGCCAACGCGTTGGTCAGGTTGCCGTTGTGCACCAGCACGATGCCAAAAGGCGCGTTGACGTAGAAGGGCTGGGCCTCTTCCTCGCTGTAGGCATTGCCGGCCGTCGGGTAGCGCACCTGGCCCAGGCCGATATTGCCCGGCAGGGCCCGCATGTTGCGCGTGCGGAAGACGTCGCGCACCATGCCGCGGGCCTTGTGCATGAAGCACTTCTGGCCCTGCATCGTGACGATGCCGGCCGCGTCCTGGCCGCGGTGCTGCAGCAGCAGCAGCGCGTCATAGAGGAGCTGGTTGACGGGAGAGGCAGCGAGGGTGCCGACGATGCCGCACATGGCGAGGGTCCTTAGTCAGTAGCTTCCGACTCAGATGGGGTCATCGAGCGGGAAATGAAACGGGCAACGGGTTCCGGAAGCAGCGGCGCTGCATCATGCAGCACGCCGCTCAGCACCGGCGCGGCGCGCGAGGCCCGCCAGGTGGCCGATTCGGCCAGCGGCGAGGCGCCGATGACGAGCACCAGCAGCAGAGCAATGAAAAGACCGCGCAGCGCGCCGAACCCGGCGCCGCCCAGGCGGTCGACGGCCGACAGCGGCGTGGCGTGGATCAGCATCTTCACGAGGCGCGAGGCCAGGCTCCAGACGATGAGCACGAAGAAGAAGGCGATGACGAGGGCGATCATCTGCAGGACTGCCGGGCTGAACTGTCTGGTGAAAGAGCTCGGCAGCAGGTCGACGACGACGGGCGCGAGCGGCGAGGCTGCGAAATAAGCCACCACCCAACCGGCCAGCGACATGACCTCGAAGATCAGGCCGCGCCAGACGCCCAGGGCGATCGAGATCAGCAGCAGTACTGCCAATGCAAGGTCGACCCAGCTCAGCGCGACGTCCATCAGGTTTACAGCGTCAGGATGGCACCGGGCAGGCCGGCGCTCTTGAGCTTGGCGGCGGCCTTCTCGGCCTCGTCACGGCTGGCGAAGGGGCCGAGGCGGACACGCACGCGCTTGCCGTCGGCGGTGTCGACGGCCTGGGCGTAGGTCTTGAGGCCCAGCTTCTCCACCTTGGCGCGCATTTCCTGCGCCGCCTTGTTCTCGCCATAGGCGCCCACCTGCACGATGTAGCGCGCTGCGGCGGCTGGCGCAGCGTCCTTGCCTTCCAGCAGGGCCTGGGCACGGGCGCCATCATTGCTCGCCGTGGCCTTGGGCTTGTCGACCGGCTTGGGCTCCACCGGCTTCTCGGCAAGCTTGACCGGCGGCTTCTCGACGGTCTTGTCCGCAACCTTGGGTTCGACGACCGGCGCTGGCGCAGGTGCGCTCGCCGCCCCGGGCTCGGGCGTCGGCTCGGCCTGCCGGGCCAGGGGCTCGCGCGTCGGCACAGCCAGCGGCGGCGCGCTCTCCTTGCGCGGAATCTCGATCGGCAGATCGACCGGAATCGGACGCGGCTGCGTCTCGAAGATCAGCGGGAAGCCGACGACGCCTGCGGCCACCAGCACGGTGGCGCCGATGAGGCGTCGGCGGGCGCGGATGCGCAGCTGCTGCACATCGTCGGCCGTCTTGGCGCCAGCCTTGGCCGGCTTCTTGGGCGGCACCGCGGCGGCAGCCTCATCGCGCTTGAGGAAGGAAAACAGGCCCATAGCCGGCGTCTGGCATCAGTGGAGGATGGGAGGCTGGGGTGCGGTGGCACCGGCGGTCACGCGGGGTATGCCCTGCTGAAGCACGCCCCCCACGGTGTAGAAGGATCCGAAGACCAGGATTCTATCGGCGGTGGTTGCCCCGGCCGCCGCGGCCTGCAGGGCTTCGAGAGGACTGGCGTGGATGTGCGTCGTCACGTCCGGCGGCGTCTTCAGCCCGGCTGCCAGGAAGGCGGTTTCCAGCTGCTCGGCCGTCGCGGCGCGCGGGATGGGCAGGTCGGTGAAATGCCAGGCATCGACCAGCGGGGCGATCTTGGCCAGAATGCCGGCCAGATCCTTGTCCGCCATGGCGCCGAAGACGGCATGGGTGCGCGGGAAAAAACCCATCTGGTCGAGGTTCTGGGCCAGGGCTGCGACCGCGTGCGGGTTGTGAGCCACGTCCAGCACGACGGCCGGCTGGCCGGCCAGCACCTGGAAGCGGCCCGGCAGCTCGACCAGGGCCAGGCCGGTGCGCACGGCCTGGGCGCTGATGGGCAGGCGGTCGGCCAGGGCCTCGAAGGCGGCCAGCACGCCGGAGGCGTTCAGCAGCTGGTTGATGCCTCGCAGCGCCGGATAGGACAGGCCCGAGTAGCGCTTGCTGCGGCCCGCCCATTGCCATTGGGTGCGGTCGCCGCTGAAGCTGAAGTCCTTGCCCAGTTGGCGCAGCTCGGCGCCGATTTCCAGGGCGCGCTCGGCGAGGGACGCCGGCGGCACGGGATCGCTGACAACGACGGGGCGGCCGGTGCGCATGATGCCGGCCTTCTCCCGCCCGACGCTCTCGCGGTCCGGGCCGAGGAATTCGGTGTGGTCGAGGTCGATGCTGGTGATGACGGCGCAGTCGGCATCGATGACGTTGACCGCATCCAGCCGCCCGCCCAGGCCCACTTCAAGGATGACCAGGTCCAGCGGCTCATGCTGCAGACGCCGCATGATGGCCAGGGTCGTGAACTCGAAATAGGTCAGCGTGATGTCGCCGCGGGCCGCCTCGACGGCCTCGAAGTGGGGCTCCAGCGACTCGGCCGCCACCGGCGCACCGCCGACGCGGCAGCGCTCCTGGAAATGCACGAGATGGGGCTTGATGTAGAGCCCGACGCGGTAGCCGGCATGCAGGGCGATCGACTCGAGCATGGCGCAGGTCGAGCCCTTGCCGTTGGTGCCGGCGACGACGACGGTCGGGCAGTCGAAGGCGATGCCAAGCTTGTCCTTCACCGCCTTGACGCGGTCCAGCGTCATGTCGATGGTCTTGGGGTGCAGGCGCTCGCAGTGGGCGAGCCAGTCATCGAGGGTCATGGCGGATCACTCAAAAACAAAAGCCAGGCACGGGGCCTGGCTCGGAGGTCTGCGGGCGGCGTTCAGGCGACGGCGTCCGCGCTCTGGCGCTGCAGCATGGCGAGCTGGCGGGCGATGGTCTCGCGCAGCTGGCGGCGGTCGACGATCATGTCGACGGCGCCCTTCTCCATCAGGAACTCGGCGCGCTGGAAGCCCGGAGGCAGCTTTTCGCGCACGGTGTTCTCGATGACTCGCGGGCCGGCAAACCCGATCAGCGCCTTGGGTTCGGCCAGCACGATGTCGCCGACAAAGGCGAAAGAGGCCGAGACGCCGCCCATGGTCGGGTCGGTCAGCACGCTGATGTAGGGCAGCTTGGCCTTGGCCAGGCGCGTCAGCGACGCATTGGTCTTGGCCATCTGCATCAGGCTCAGCAGACCTTCCTGCATGCGCGCACCGCCGGTGGCGGTGAAGCAGATGAAGGGCGTCTTCTGCTCGATGGCCGTCTCGACGCCGCGCACGAAGCGCTCGCCGACCACGGAGCCCATGGAGCCGCCCATGAAGTCGAACTCGAAGCAGGCCGCCACCACCGGCACGCTCATGACGGCGCCGCCCATGACCACAAGCGCGTCGGTCTCGCCGGTGTTCTCCAGCGCTTCCTTCAGGCGGTCGGGGTACTTCTTGCTGTCCTTGAACTTCAGCGCGTCGACGGGCAGCACCTCCTGGCCGATCTCGTAGCGGCCTTCACCGTCGAGGAAGGCGTCCAGGCGGGCGCGGGCGCCGATGCGGTGGTGGAAGCTGCACTTGGGGCAGACATTGATGTTCTGCTCCAGGTCGGTCTTGTAGAGCACCGTCTCGCAGCTCGGGCACTTGATCCACAGGCCTTCCGGCACCGTGCGGCGGTCGGCGGGGTCGCCTTGCTGGATCTTGGGCGGGAGCAGTTTGTCGAGCCAACTCATGGTCAGTCCTTTTACTTGTCGAGTGCGGCGCGGATGTCTCGGATGAAGGCCGCGCCGGTTAGGGCGACATTATCGGCCGGCTGGCGCTCGAGCAGTTCGACCAGCTTGGACCCGATGACGACCGCGTCCGACACATCGGCGACGGCCCGGGCCGTGGCGCCGTCGCGAATGCCGAATCCGACGCCCACTGGCGTGCTGACATGCTGCTTGATGCGCGGCACGGCCTCGGCCACGGCGGCGGTGTTGAGGTGACCCGCACCGGTCACGCCCTTGAGCGAGACGTAGTAGACGTACCCGCTGGCCAGCTTGCCGACCTGGGCCATGCGGGCCTCGGTGGACGTCGGCGCGAGCAGGAAGATGGCGTCCATGTTTGAAGCGCGCAGCTTGGCGGCGAACTCTTCGCACTCCTCGGGCGGGTAGTCGACGATGAGGACGCCGTCGACACCCGCTGCTGCGGCATCGGCGACGAAAGCGTCCAGGCCGTAGCGCTCGACCGGGTTGGCATAGCCCATCAGCACCAGCGGCGTTCTGTCGTTGCGGGCGCGGAACTCGCGTACGTAGGCCAGCACCTGGCGCAGGCCGATGCCCTGTTTCAGCGCCCGTTCGCCGGCGCGCTGGATCACGGGGCCGTCGGCCATGGGGTCGGAGAAAGGCACGCCCAGCTCGATGACGTCGGCGCCGGCCTCGGCCATGGCCAGCAGCAGGTCGACGGTGGCACCGGGATGCGGGTCGCCCGCGGTGACGAAGGGGATGAGGGCCTTGCGGCCATCGGCCTTGAGCCGCTGGAAGGTGATGTCGATGCGGCTCATTGCTTCACCTTTTCACCGGCTTGCGACGGACGGTCGAAGTAAGCGGCACCGGACAGGTCGGCGACGGTGCCGATGTCCTTGTCGCCACGGCCGCTGAGGTTGACCAGCAGCACCTTGTCCTGGCCCAGCGTCGGCGCCAGCTTGATGGCATGGGCGACGGCATGGCTGGATTCGAGCGCCGGAATGATGCCCTCGGTGCGGCACAGCCGGTGGAAGGCCGCCAGCGCGTCGGCATCGGTACAGCCGACGTACTCCGCGCGGCCGATGTCCTTCAGGTGGGCATGCTCGGGGCCGACGCCGGGATAGTCCAGGCCGGCCGAGATCGAGTGGGTCTCGATGATCTGGCCGTCGTCGTCCTGCAGCAGATAGGTGCGGTTGCCATGCAGCACGCCGGGACTGCCGGCCGTCAACGTGGCGGCGTGCTTGCCGCTGGCGACGCCCTGCCCTGCGGCCTCGACGCCGATCAGCCGCACGTTCTCGTGCGGGATGTAGGGATGGAAGATGCCGATGGCATTGCTGCCGCCGCCCACGCAGGCGATGACGGCGTCAGGCTGGCGGCCGGCCAGCTCGGGCATCTGCTCCAGGCACTCCAGGCCGATGATGCGCTGGAAGTCGCGCACCATCATCGGGTAGGGATGCGGGCCGGCCACGGTGCCGATGATGTAGAAGGTGTTTTCGACGTTCGTGACCCAGTCGCGCATGGCTTCGTTCAGCGCGTCCTTGAGCGTCTTGCTGCCGCTCTCCACCGGCACGACGGTGGCGCCGAGCAGCTTCATGCGATAGACATTGGGCGACTGGCGCTTGACGTCCTCGCTGCCCATGTAGACCACGCATTCCAGGCCGTAGCGGGCGCAGATGGTGGCCGTGGCCACGCCATGCTGGCCGGCACCGGTCTCGGCGATGACGCGCGGCTTGCCCATGCGCTTGGCGAGCAGGGCCTGGCCGATGACGTTGTTGATCTTGTGCGCGCCGGTGTGGTTGAGGTCTTCGCGCTTCAGGTAGATCTGGGCGCCACCGAGCTCATGGCTCAGGCGCTCGGCGTGGTAGATCGGGCTGGGCCGGCCGACGAAGTGCTTGAGCTCCTTCTTGAACTCGGCCAGGAACTCCGGGTCGTTCTGGTAGTGCGCATAGGCGTCCTTCAACTGGTCCAGGGCATGGACGAGGGTCTCGGAGACGAAGCTGCCGCCATAGGTCGGTTTGGCGGGCGCGCGGAAATGCCCGGTCGCATCGGGCTGGTCGTACTGGAACATGGTCTTCCCCTATCGGGACAGTTCGGCATCGGCGCGGCGGACCGCGCGGCAGAACTCGTGGATCAGGTCGGCGCTCTTGATGCCCTTGGACACCTCGACGCCGGAACTCACATCAACGGCCCAAGGCCGCACCCGGGCGATGCCATCGCCGACGTTTGCTGCATTCAACCCACCAGACAAAACGAGGTGAGAGGCTGCGTTTGGTGGAATGAGTGACCAATCGAAGACCTTGCCGCCTCCGCCATAACCTTCGACGGGAGCGTCGAGCAGGATGGCCTGGGCGTTGGAAAAACGAGACCCGAAGTCTACCAAGTCAAAGCCTGGCGCCATCGCGGCGGCGCGCAGATAGGGGCGCCCCCAGCGGTCGCAGTCGGCGGGTGTCTCGTCGCCGTGGAACTGGATGAGCATGTTCGGCAGCGCATCCAGTCCCGCCTGCAGCTCGGCATCGGTCGCGTTGACGAAGAGCCCGACCGGCGTGACGAAGGGCGGCAGCAGGCGTGCCAGCGCCCTCGCCCGCTCCGGCGTCACGGCGCGCTTGCTCTTGGCATAGAAGACGAAGCCGATGGCATCGGCCCCGGCATCGACGGCCGCCTCCACATGGGCCTCCTGGGTCAGGCCGCAGATCTTGATTCGGGTCATGGCAACCAGTCGAGAGCGGCGACATGCCGCGGAATGTCCAGTTCGGCATCGTAGGTCGGGCCGAGAAAGTACAGGCCGTCCGGGGAGAAGGTCGGCGCGGCCACCTTGCGGTCGCGCGCGGCCAGCACCTCGGAAACCCAGTCGGGCGAGCGCGTGCCGCTGCCCACCGCGAGGATGCAACCCATCAGGTTGCGCACCATGTGATGCAGGAAGGCGCTGGCCTCGAACTCGAAGCGCCAGTAGGCGCCGCGGCGCTGAACCTTGATTTCGCGCAGCGTCTTGACTGGCGAGGACGCCTGGCATTCGGAGGAGCGGAAGGACGAGAAATCGTGCTCGCCGATCAGTCGTTCGGCCGCGGCCTCGAGCGCGCCCTGGTCCAGCGGCCGGAAGATCCAGCCGCACTGGCCCGACTCGATGGCCGGCCGCACGGCCGATTCCAGCAGCAGATAGGCATAACGCCGCCCCCGCGCGGAGTTGCGCGCATGGAAGCCGTCGCCCGGAAAGCGGCACCACTGGATGGCGATGTCGGGTGGCAGGTAGCGGTTGCTGCCACGCACCCAGGAGAAGGGCTCGCGCTCGACCTCGGTGTCGAAGTGGATGACCTGGTTGATGCCGTGCACGCCGGCGTCGGTGCGGCCCGCGCAGATGGTGCGGATGGGCTGGGCGGCAAAGGCCGACAGGCCCTTCTCGAGGGCGTCCTGCACGGTGCGGCCGTCGGGCTGGCTCTGCCAGCCGTTGTAGCCGCCGCCGCGGTAGCTGACTCCTAGTGCGACTCTCATGGATTCCCAAGCAAAAACGCCCGGCCAAGGCCGGGCGTCGAAGTATCGCGTCTGCGTCTAGCGAAGCTGGTTCAGCATCGCCTGCGCCTTGTCGCGCAACGGGCCGGAGGCGCGCTGGATCAGCTCCTGCAGCACCTCGCGGGCGCCTTCGGTGTCGCCGATCTGGCGGAACTCGTCGGCCAGCTCGAGCTGGCGCACCAGCGGGTCGCCCTCGTCGTCGCCCAGGGGCGGCAGGCTGAGGGCGTCGGCATCGGTCTCGCCCGGAAGGGTGGGCTCGCCGAGATCGAAGTCGAGGTCGCTGGAGGCCGCCGGCGCGGGTGCAGCACTGGGCAGGTCACCCACGCCGCTGAGATCGAAGCTCAGGTCCGGCGCGGGCGGCGCGGTTCGCGTGCCACGGCTGGAGATGTCGAAGTCCATCGTCATCGGCGCCTGCTCGACCGAGGCCGGCATGGCCTGGGTCGCGGCCATCGCGTTCGGCGAGACCGGCTCCGGCGCGTCGAGATCGAGGTCCAGCGCCAGGTCGAAACCGCTGACCGGGCCGGTGTCCGGGCCGCCGCGCATGGCGTCGGTATTCAGGTGAGCCGCGGCCGCGGCCGCGGCGGCCGCACCGGCGGGCAGGGCCGTCTGCGGCAGGGTGCTGGCGTTCATCGGCTCGGGGCGCAGCTCGGGGCCGTCCTCGACATGGGCCGGCGCGCCGCCGGGTTGGTAGAGCGGATTGTCCGGATCGATGCCGCGGCCCAGTTCCTGGGCCTTGGCCCAGTCTTCGCCCGCGCCCTTGGTCTCGGCGTAGAGCTGCACGGCCAGCTGTTCGAAGCCCTTGGTGTCGCGCCGCTTGGCGTAGACCTCCAGCAGCTTGAGGCGGATGGCCAGGCGCGTCGGGTTGGCGCGCAGGGCTTCCTTCAGGATTTCCTCGGCCTGCAGGTCGCGGCCATAGGCCAGGTAGACGTCGGCCTCGGCGACCGGGTCGACGTCGCCGATGGCATCGAGCTGGCTGAGCGAATAGCTCATCGACGACTGGCCGCTGTTCTGTGCGTCGCGGGTGTCGACGCGCTGGCCGCCGGTGCCGCCGAAGAAGGAATCGGGCTGCAGACGGCTCTCATGGAAGCCCGTCTCGGCCGCATGGGTCGGGCGGCGCGAGCGCAGGCGGTAGAGGCCCAGGCCACCCAGCACGGCGACGAGAACGCCGGCCAGCGGCAGCACGATGGGGCTGTTCAGCAGTTGCTCGATGAACCCCGGCGGCTCGGCCACCGGCGGAGGGGCCAGCGGTGCGCTCGCGCGCGGGGCCGGCCTGGAGGCAGGCGCGCTGGCCGCAGCGACCACGGGGGCCGGGGCGGAGGCGGCGGCTGACGCGGCCTCGACGGCGGCAACGACAGGCGCAGGAACCGGCAATGCGGGCGCGGGTGCGGCGGAAGCACCGGCGGGTGCAGGCTTGGCCGCGCTCGACAGCTTCTTCAGCTCCTCGACATTGCGCGTCAGCTCGGCCACGCGGGCTGCGGCGTCCTTCTTCTCGGTGTCCTTGGACAGCTTGGCCTCATTGGCGCTGGCAGCGGCACCGGCCTTGCTGAGGGTCAGCTTGTCGGGCGTCGGCGCTGCGGCGGGCTTGCGGTCCTCGACGGCGGCCTGCACCTGGCCCTTGGACTGGCGCTCGCTCTCCGTGCTCTGTAGCGTCGGCGCCGCGGAGGCAAGGCGCTGGCGATAGGCAGAGAAGTCGGCACTCTGGGCCAGGATGATTTGACGCGCCTCGCTGTTGGAGACCGTGGCCAGCGCTTCGCTGCCGGGCACCTGCAGCACCGAACCGGCCTTGAGCCGGTTCATGTTGCCGTCGATGAAGGCGTCGGGGTTGTTGCGGAACAGGCCCACCAGCATCTGGTCCAGCGAGATGCCGCTGACCTGGGTGCGTGCCGCGACCTTGGACAGGGAGTCGCCCGGGCGGACGGTGTATTCGGAACCGGCGGCCACCGGCGGACGCACCGGCGCTGAGGCGGGCGCACGCGGCGCGGCGGCCACGGGCGCCGGGGCAGTGCCGTTGCGCGGCAAGGCCGTCGTGACGGCCGGGGCAGGTGCCGGCACGGCTTCGCTGGAGGCAGCGGCGGCCGGCGCCGGCGCAGCGGCGACGGCAGGCGGGGCGGTGATGACCGGTGCGGGCTTGGGCAGGCCCGGCGGGTCGAACAACAGGGTGTATTCGCGTACCAGGCGGCCGCTGGACCAGGTCAACTCCAGGATGACGTCGACAAAGGGCTCCTGCACGGAGCGGTCGCTGCTGACGCGCAGCACGGTGCGGCCGTTGTTGCGCACCACCTGCACCTGGGCGCTGGTCAGCACCGGGTTGTACTCGACGCCACTGGCACGATAGGACTCGGGCGGGGCGACGCGCACCTTCAGCGTGGAGGCCTCCTCGGGCGTCAGGCTGGTGACGTCGATCTCGGCCCGCATGGTCTCGCCCAGCGCCGACTGCACGCTCAGCCGGCCCAGGCCCAGCGCATGAACGCCGCTACCGGCGACAAGGAGGGCGGCGGCGAGGGCGAGGTGGTGGCGAGCGAAGCCCATGGGTCGAACTCCCTCGAATGCGTCGCGGATGTGGTCTTTCAAGGCATTCCCCAAAGCAACAAGGCGGGGCTGAGAGCCCCGCCTGTCTCGATCTTCAGCAAGCACTGCACGAACCGGGTCTGCACGCTGGTTTGCACGATAAGCCTGCGTCGAGTTTCGAATCAAAAACACAACGGTATCAAGCATATACGCTGAAATGCTCAAGGGGTACCTGATGTGTCGTTTCGATTCAATATCAACGCCCGGGTGAACCCTTAGGCAAGTCGTAAAAGACCGTAAGCAAACCTAAACAAAACAGGCCCCGCGGGGCCTGTTCAATCAGCGCTCCAGCAGGATGCGCAGCATGCGGCGCAGCGGTTCGGCCGCGCCCCACAGCAGCTGGTCGCCGATGGTGAAGGCACCCAGGTACTCCGGCCCCATGGCCAGCTTGCGCAAACGGCCGACGGGGATGGTCATGGTGCCAGTGACGGCCACGGGGGTGAGGTCACGAATCGTCGCTTCGCGTGTATTCGGCACGACCTTCACCCAGGCGTTGTCGGCGGCAATCATCGCCTCGATGTCAGCCAGGGGGACGTCCTTCTTCAGCTTGAAGGTCAAGGCCTGGCTGTGGCAACGCATGGCACCGACGCGCACGCAAAAGCCGTCGACCGGGATGCCGTTGGCGCCGAGGATCTTGTTGGTCTCGGCCATGCCCTTCCACTCTTCCTTGGATTGGCCATTGCCCAGGTCCTTGTCGATCCACGGGATCAGCGAGCCACCCAGCGGGACGCCGAAGTTGGCCGTTTCCGCGGCCGACAGCGAACGCTGCTTGGCGATGACCTGGCGGTCGATCTCGAGGATGGCGCTCTTGGGATCGTCCAGCAGCGGCTTGACCGCAGCATTCAGCGTGCCGTACTGCGTCAGCAATTCGCGCATGTGCTGGGCGCCGCCGCCGGAGGCGGCCTGGTAGGTCTGGGTGGACATCCACTCGACGAGGCCGGCCTTGTACAGCGCGCCCACGCCCATCAGCATGCAGCTGACCGTGCAGTTGCCGCCGATCCAGTTCTTGCCGCCATTGCTCAACGCCTGATCGATGACCGGGCGATTGACGGGATCCAGGATGATGACGGCATCGTCGGCCATCCGCAGCGTCGAGGCCGCATCGATCCAGTGGCCGCTCCAGCCGGCGGCGCGCAGCTTGGGGTAGACCTCGGTCGTGTAGTCGCCGCCCTGGGCGGTGATGATGATGTCGCAGCGCTTGAGCTGCTCGATGTCGAAAGCGTTCTGCAGCGACTTCTCGTTCTTGGCCTGGGCCGGAGCGGCGCCGCCGGCGTTGGAGGTCGAGAAGAACAGCGGCTCGATCAGGTCGAAGTCACGCTCGGCGGTCATGCGCTCCATGAGCACCGAGCCCACCATGCCGCGCCAGCCTACGAGGCCTACCAGGGTCGTCATCATCATTCCTTTGCTTCACCAAACCCCATCCACTTTGGGCCCCGGCTCGTTCGCCGGGTTTGGTGGGGCGAGACGAGACGGAGCGTTAGCTCTTGATGGTTTTGGTGGTCGTGATGGCTTTGACGACGGCGTCGCCCATCTCGACGGTGGTGACCTTCGAGGTGCCTTCGGACCAGATGTCGGCCGTGCGCAAGCCCTGGGCCAGCACCGACTGAACCGCAGCTTCGATACGAGCGGCGGCTTCGGGTTGGTTGAGGGAGAACTTGAGCATCATGGCGGCGGACAGGATTGTAGCCAGAGGATTGGCAATTCCCTTGCCTGCGATGTCCGGCGCGCTGCCATGGCTGGGTTCGTAGAGGCCCTTGTTGTTGGCGTCCAGCGACGCAGAGGGCAGCATGCCGATGGAGCCGGTCAGCATCGCGGCTTCGTCGGACAGGATGTCGCCAAACATATTGCCGGTCACGACGACGTCGAACTTCTTCGGCGCCTTGACGAGCTGCATGGCGGCGTTGTCCACGTACATGTGGTCCAGCTCGACGTCCTGGTAGCCCTTGTGAACCTCGGTGACGACGTCCTTCCAGAGCTGGGACGTCTCCAGCACGTTGGCCTTGTCGACGCTGGTCAGTCGCTTGCCACGCTTGCGGGCCGCCTGGAAGGCGACATGGGCGATGCGCTCGATCTCCGGGCGCGAGTAGCGCATCGTGTCGAACCCCTCTTCGGAACCGGGGAAGTGCCCGTCGACCGCCGTGCGGCGACCACGCGGCTGGCCGAAGTAGATGTCGCCAGTCAGCTCGCGGATCAACAGGATGTCCAGCCCTGCGACCAGTTCGGGCTTCAGCGACGACGCATGGGTGAGCTGCTCGTAGCAGATGGCCGGACGGAAGTTGGCGAACAAGCCCAGGGCCTTGCGCAGGCCGAGGATGGCCTGCTCGGGGCGCAGCGAGCGCTCCAGCTTGTCGTACTTCCAGTCGCCCACGGCGCCGAACAGCACGGCGTCGGCCTCCTGCGCCAGCTTCAGCGTGGCGGGCGGCAGCGGATGGCCGCTGGTCTCATAGGCCTTGCCGCCGACGTCGGCCCAGTCAAGCTGCAGCGGCAGGTCCAGCGCCTTCAAGACCTTGACGGCTTCGGCCATGATTTCCGGGCCGATGCCATCGCCCGGCAGGACTGCAATTTTCTTCAGGGTCATCTCAGACGATTCGGTGGTTGAGCCAGGGCTTGGCCGCGATGCGGGCCGCCTCAAAGGCGCGGATCTTGTCGCTGTGCTGCAGCGTCAGGCCGATCTCGTCGAGGCCGCCGATCAGGCATTCCTTGCGGAAGGGCTCGATGTCGAAGGGCAGCTCGGCGCCGTCGGGCTTGACGACGACCTGGCGCGGCAGGTCGATGGTCAGCTGGTAGCCGGGGAAGGCGGCCACTTCGTCGAACAGGCGGGCGATGGCGCTCTCCGGCAAGACGATGGGCAGCAGCCCGTTCTTGAAGCAGTTGTTGAAGAAGATGTCGGCGAAGCTCGGCGCCAGGATGGCGCGGAAGCCGTACTGCTGCAGGGCCCAGGGCGCGTGCTCGCGGCTGGAGCCGCAGCCGAAGTTCTGGCGCGCGATCAGCACGCTGGCGCCGGCATAGCGCGGCTGATTCAGCACGAAGTCGGGATTGGGCTTGCGGCTGGCCGGATCCTGGCCGGGCTCGCCATGGTCCAGGTAGCGCCACTCGTCGAACAGGTTGGGGCCGAAGCCGCTGCGCTTGATCGACTTCAGGAACTGCTTGGGGATGATGGCGTCGGTGTCGACGTTCTCGCGGTCCATGGGCGCGACCAGGCCCGTGTGGAGGGTGAACTTGTCCATGATCAGGCGAGGGTTCGGACGTCGACGAAATGGCCGGTCATGGCAGCAGCGGCAGCCATGGCGGGGCTCACCAGATGGGTGCGCCCGCCGGCGCCCTGGCGGCCTTCGAAGTTGCGGTTGCTGGTGGAGGCGCAGCGCTCGCCCGGCTCCAGCCGGTCGGCGTTCATGGCCAGGCACATCGAGCAGCCCGGCTCGCGCCATTCGAAGCCCGCGGCCTTGAAGACCTGGTCCAGGCCTTCGGCCTCGGCCTGGGCCTTGACGAGGCCCGAACCCGGCACGACCAGCGCCAGCTTGATGTTCCTGGCCACACGGCCACCGACGCGGCGCACGATCGCCGCGGCCTCGCGCATGTCCTCGATGCGGCTGTTGGTGCAGGAGCCGATGAAGACCTTGTCGACATGGATGTCGGCGATGGACTTGTTGGGCTCCAGGGCCATATAGGTCAGGGCGCGCTCGATGCCGCCGCGCTTGACGGCGTCCTTCTCCTTGTCCGGATCGGGCACGCGGTCGTCGATGGCCAGCACCATCTCGGGCGAGGTGCCCCAGGTGACTTGAGGGCGGATCTGGGCGGCGTCGATCTCGACGATCTTGTCGAAATGGGCGCCGGGGTCGGAATGCAGGGTGCGCCAGTAGGCGACGGCCTGGTCCCACTCCACACCCTGGGGCGAGAAGGGGCGGCCCTTGACGTAGTTGATGGTCGTGTCGTCCACGCCGATGAGGCCGGCGCGGGCGCCGGCTTCGATGGCCATGTTGCAGACCGTCATGCGGCCTTCCATGGACAGGGCGCGGATGGCCGAACCGGCGAATTCGATGGTGTAGCCGGTGCCGCCGGCGGTGCCGATGCGGCCGATGATGGCCAGCACGATGTCCTTGGCGCCGCAGCCGCGGGGCAGCTGGCCCTCGACCCTGACGAGCAGGTTCTTGGCCTTCTTGGCCGACAGCGTCTGCGTGGCGAGCACATGCTCGACTTCGCTGGTGCCGATGCCGTGGGCCAGCGCACCGAAGGCGCCGTGCGTGGAGGTGTGGCTGTCGCCGCAGACAACGGTCATGCCGGGCAGCGTGGCGCCCTGCTCGGGGCCGATGACATGCACGATGCCCTGGCGCTTGTCGCTCATCTTGAACTGCGTGATGCCGAAGCGGTCGCAGTTGGCGTCCAGGGTGTCGACCTGCAGCTTGGACACCGGATCGGCGATGCCCTGGCTGCGGTCGGTGGTGGGCACATTGTGGTCGCTGACCGCCAGGTTGGCCGACAGGCGCCAGACCTTGCGGCCGGCGAGATCCAGGCCTTCGAAGGCCTGCGGGCTGGTCACCTCGTGGACGAGGTGGCGGTCGATATAGAGCAGGGCCGTGCCGTCGGGCTCGGTATGCACGACATGCTCATCCCAGAGCTTGTCGTAGAGGGTTCTAGAGGTCATTGCTTGTCTCGGGGAATCAGCGTGTCCACGAAGCGTTGCACCACGGTCGGCAGACGCTGCTGGCGCAACACGCCCAATACATATTCGCGCTCGGCCCAGGGCTCTTCAAGGCGCAGGCTGCGCACGCCGAAGACGCGGGTGAAGCGCTCGGCCGGCTGCTCGGGCAGCACGGCCACGCCCAGGCCCGCTTCGACCAGCTGGGCGATGGCGTCGAAGCCGCGCACCTGCCAGCGCGCGTTCAGCGTCTTGCCGCGGGCCGCCGCCTGCTCGCGCATCAGCTCCTGGGCGCTGGCGCCGGCATGCAGGCCGATGAGGTCATAGGCCAGCAGGTCGTCGAAGGTGACTTCGTCGCGTGCGCTCAGGGGATGCTTCATCGGCACCAGGGCGGCCAGGCGGCCGTGGCCGACCACCCAGGTCTGCAGTCGGTTGTCGACCAGCGGCGGCGTGAAGACGCCGACATCCGCACGCCCTTCAGCGACCGCGGCCTGCACCTCGGCGCTGGTCAGGTCTTCCATGCTGATGCGGATCTGCGCATGCGCCTGCGAGAAGCTCACCAGATGCGGCGGCAGGGCCTCGGTGATGGCGCTGCTGTTGGCGGCAATGCGCAGATGCCCCTTGATGCCGCGCGAGAACTCCATGACCTCGGTTTCGAGGGCATACAAGGACGCGTGCAGGGAGCGGATGTGACGCACCAGGGCCCGCCCTGCCTCGGTCGGCTCGACGCCACGGGCGCGGCGCTCGAAGAGCTGCACGCCGAGGCGGCTTTCCAGGTCCGACAGTCGCTTGCTCGCCGCGGCCAGCGCCAGATGCTCCTGGGCCGCGCCACGGGTGATCGAGCGGGTCTGCTCGATGGCCAGCACGAGATTGAGGGTGGTGAGGTCGTGTCGCATGGTGGGGTGGACTCCAGCATAGCCTTCGTGAAGTGCGCAATTCTGCGCCAGAAAGCGACGTTGGTTTCGCCGTTCGCGAACTTCAACGGACTGCGGCTGCCGCCTGTTTGAGCATGCCGCGCAGGGTGTTGCGGCTGTGCGCGCCGAAGTGACGCAGCAGCTCGGCGATGGCCTGATGCAGGGCATCGCGCTGGCTTTGCATGTCGCGCGCCAGCTCCGGGCCGAGCCGGGCCTCGTTGGCCGCAAAATCAAAATTGGGGTCAGTGACAAATTTCGCCGGCGCCCCCACGACGACGGCCGCATCGGTCGCCGGGCCCGCCTTGAAGGCCTCGGCCGCGACGACGGACCGCACATAGTCCTCGCTCCAAGGCGGGTAACGCGCATCGCGGGCAGCGTCGCGCAGGGCCAGCTCCAGCGGGCCGTCCAGCTGCTTGCGGGCGTTCTCCACGATCCACTGGGTCTGGAAGCGCTCCAGCACGAAATGGCGGTTGCTCTGCAGCACGACCAGTCCCTGCCGGTCGGCCGGCGCGCCGAGCTGGGCCTTGAGGTTGACCCACATCATGTGGCCGAGGCTGGCGCCGGGCGCGGCGCTGGCGTGGTAGGGCTGGGTCAGGTCCTGGACATGGTGCAGGGCCAGGCCGGCAAAACGCCAGCCCCAGTAGGCATGGCCGGTCTGCCAGGCCAGCACGGCCAGGGCCGCGTACTGGCGCACGCGCAGCTCCGTGAAAGTGCGGGCGAAGCTGGGTGCCAGCGTGTTGAAGACGGCACCCTGGTGGAAGAAGCCCATGTGGAAAGGCGCCTGCGAGCCGATGGCGACGGCCGGGTTGCCGAAGGGCTGGTTGCCGAAGCCATAGCTCGGGCTGGACGGGCTGCCGGGGTTGTCGTCGAAGAGGTTGAGGTCGTGCCCGTAGTCCGGCTCATCGCAGGCCGAGGCCAGCACGGCGAGCGGCGCCACCGCCTCGCCCGGCTGCAGGGCGACGAAGCGCTGGGTGGCCCCCTTGCTGTTGGCGACGGCGCTGACCTGGCTCGCCTCCAGCGGCGCGCGGGTCGTGTCGGGGGCACGCGGGTCGACCTGCAGGTACAGGGCCAGCCTGGTCTGCGGCGACAGGCGCAGGGCGCGCAGGAAGGCGGCACGTCGCTCGGCATCGCTGCGCCGGGCGCCGGCGACGAAGCGCAGCGCCTCGGGCCGCGGCGCATGGCCCTTCAGGCGTTCGCGCAGCTCGGCCTCCTGGGCGTCCAGGCGGGCGGCGATGGCGTTCTCCCGCGCGCGCAGGAAATCGACCAGGGGCTCGGCCTTGACGGCCGCGGCGCTGGCGACCTCGGGCATGCGCTCGAAGGCGCGGTAGCACATGGGGCTGTGGTTGCCCCACGCCTGGGCCAGCGTGGGCAGCAACAGGGCCAGCAGAAGGGAGGGGATGCGCATCGGCGGATTCTGGCCGAGCGCCGAGCAAAGCCTTGCGACCGAACCCGCGAAACGGCTTGTGGCCCCCTCGCCTTCCGGTGTGCCACGGGCCGGTCAGCCCCAAGCAGCACGCGCAAGTTTTGCTGCGTGCAGATTACGGACCGGTAGTGCTTTGCAGAAGCGGCGATTGGGGAAGCGGCGCTTCGCCGGCGTTCAACCCGCCAGCGCCGCAACCACCTCGGGCGGCGCCTGCACCAGCTCGATCAGCACGCCCTCGCCGCCGAAGGGGAACTGCTCGTTGCCCTTGGGATGGACGAAGCAGATGTCGTGGCCGGCCGCGCCGCGGCGGATGCCGCCTGGCGCAAAGCGCAGGCCCTGCGACTCCAGCCACTGCACCGCGGTGGGCAGGTCGTCCACCCACAGGCCGATGTGGTTCAGCGGCGTGGCATGCACGGCCGGCTTCTTCTCGGGGTCCAGCGGCTGCATGAGGTCGACCTCGACGGCATGGGCGCCCTGCCCCAGCGTGCAGATGTCCTCGTCGACGTTCTCACGCTCACTCTTGAAGTGGCCGGTCACAGGCACGCCGAGCAGGTCCACCCACAGGTGGCGCAGCTTGGCCTTGTCGAGGCCGCCGACGGCGATCTGCTGCAGGCCGAGGATGCGGAAGGGTCGGGTGTAGCTCATGGTCGTGCTCACAGTTTCAGCCGCCCCCACAGCCAGCCGGTCTTGACGCCGGCCAGGGTGGCGATGGATTGTTGGTGGATATAGGGCAGCTTGCCACCCGCGCCGAAGAAGCGGTCGCGCAGCCAGGGCGCAACGACAGCATGGGACTGGAACATCGGCGTCAACCCCTTACTGGCTTGGCCGTAGAAGCGCAGATGCGCGCGGCGGCGGCGGGTGTAGCGCTCGAAGACGCGCGGCCAGTCGCCATCGACAGCCTCTGCCGCCAGCTCATGCGCATCGATCAGCGCCATGTTGGCGCCCTGCCCCAGCTGCGGGCTCATGCCATGGGCGCAGTCGCCGATGGCCAGCACCCGGCCATCGTGCCAGCGGCGCATCCAGACGTCGGCATAGCGGGCCTCGCACAGTTGGGCGGCGTCCTGCAGGCCGGCCAGCAGCGGCTGGACGTCGGGAAAAGCTCGGCCATCTGCTGCTTGAGCCGGTCCAGCGACCAGCCCTGCAAGGCCGCCACCGGCAAGCTCCAGAACAGGTTGATGCCGCGCTCGGCATCGTCGCGGTGCGCCCTGCCGACCGGCATTAGGCCCAGCATCTGCGACGCCGAGCGGAAGCGCTGTCGCAGCTCGATCTGCGGAAAGCCGGCGGGCGCGGGCAGCACCGTCCAGACGGCGCCCCAGGGAAAGGGCCGCGCATGCTGGTCAACCTTCATGCCCTCGCGCAGGCGCGAGAAGCTGCCGTTGGCCAGGATCAGCGCGAGATGACGCGCGGACGCCTGCCCGGCCAGCCGCAGCGTGACGCCGCCGACATCCTGATCGAAGCCTTCAACCGCCACGCCGCAATGCCAGCGAACGCCCAGCTCGCGCAACCGCCCCCACAGCAGGCCCATCAACGCGCCGCGCTGGATGCCCAGCCCATAGGCCTCGGGGTGGAAGCGGCGATAGCTCATATCCAGCACCGCACGGCCGCTGGGCGTGTCGCCGTAGAGCCGGTCCACGCGCGTGCCCAGGGCCAGGGCCCCGTCCAGCAAGCCCATAGCTGCGAGCACGCGCTGGCCCGTGGGCTGCAGCAGCAGGCCGGCGCCGATGGGGCGCGGCTCGGGCACGGCCTCGTAGAGCTCGACCGCCACGCCGCGCTCGGCCAGGCGGATGGCCGCCGCAGCGCCGGCCACGCCCGCGCCGACGATGGCGACGGACTCAGGCAAAGCGCAGGATGGGCTGGTCCACCGACAGGCTCTCGCCCGGCTTGGCCAGCACCTCGGCCACGGTGACGTCCTGCACCGCGGTGAGGATGTTCTCCATCTTCATGGCTTCGATGACGGCCAGGCGCTCGCCGGCCTGCACGGTCTGGCCCACCTGGGCCACCAGTTGCACCAGCAGGCCGGGCATTGGAGACAGCAGCAGCTTGGAGGTGTCGGGCGGCGCCTTGTAGGGCATCAGGGCCTGCAGTTCGGCGGCGCGCGGGCTCAGCACGGTCAGCTCCATCGAGAGGCCGCCATGCTGGATGCGGTAGGCCAGCGGGTTCTTGGCCGTGCCGCGCTCGGCCTGGGCCGTGAAGGGCTGGCCGTTCACGCTGCCCGTGATGCGCACATCGTTGAGCCGCGAGTCGGACACGATGCGGTAGTCCTTGCCGCCGACGCGCACCAGGGCCTCGCCCAGCGCCCCGGCAAATTCGCTGATGTGCAGCGCGTGCCGCTCGCTCTGCCCACCGCCGAGGTTGATCACCGCCACGTAGTCATGCTCGATGCGCACCTCGTGCCCGCGCATCTGGCCGCTGATGCCGGCCTCGCGCTCGCGCGCCTTGCGGCGGATGAAGCCGGCCAGGGCGACCAGGAACAGCGGGTCGTCATGCGGCACATCCTCGGCGCGGAAGCCGCCGGCGTAATGCTTGGCGATGAAGCCGGTGTTGAAGTTGCCGGTGCCGAAATCCGGGTGGGCCAGCAGGGCCGCCTGGAAGGGGATGTTGCTGGACACGCCGCGGATGACGAAGCCGTTGAGGGCCTCGCGCATCTTGGCGATCGCCTCGGCGCGGTCCTGCCCGTGCACGATGAGCTTGGCGATCATCGAGTCGTAGAACATCGGGATCTCGCCGCCCTCGTAGACACCGGTGTCCACCCGCACGCCGAAGCGCTGGGCTTCGGCCTGCTGCATGGTCGTCTCGGGCGGCTGGTAGCGCACCAGGCGGCCGGTGCTGGGCAGGAAGTTGCGGAAGGGGTCTTCCGCATTGATGCGGCACTCGATGGCCCAG
>Ga0164290_1001577_pt1 | contig 29996 bp, 20 predicted proteins | sample Micstemetagenome_FD_108782 | JGI IMG/M metagenome (GOLD analysis project Ga0164290, IMG submission 108782) | Contaminated culture microbial community from soil near Moab, Utah, USA - Microcoleus steenstrupii SON62 (Illumina Assembly) | ecosystem: Environmental > Terrestrial > Soil > Soil crust...
CAGCGACTGGGTGGCGAACACCACGCTGACGTTCTTCTTGCGCATGACTTTCAGCCATTCGCGGATGCGGGCGGCGAACAGCGGCTGGTCGAGAAAGACCCAGGCCTCGTCCAGGATCAGAAGCGTCGGCCGGCCGTCGAAGCGCTCCTCCAGCCGATGGAAGAGATAGGTGAGCACCGGGGCGACGACGGCGGTCTCGTGCAGCAGTTCCTCGGTCTCGAAGCACTGCACGTCCGAAAGCGCCAGCCGGTCCACGGCAGCGTCGAGCAGCCGGCCGAACGGGCCTTCCAGGGTGTAAGGCAGCAGCGCAGACTTCAGGGCATTGGATTGCAGGAGGACCGAGAGTCCGGTCAGGGTGCGCTCCTCGACCGGCGCGGACGCCAAGTTTTGCAGCGCACTCCATACCGCCTCCTTCACCTCGGGCGTGACGTTCACCTTCTCGTGCTCGAGCAAGGTGGCGACCCACTCGGCGGCCCAGCTGGCTTCGGCCGGCTCGGAGAGACGGGCGAGCGGCTGGAAAGCAAACGAGCCGTCGGCGCCCAGAACGTGGTGGATCCCGCCCATCGCCAGCACCGCGGCGCGGGCCGAGTTGCCCTTGTCGAAGATGTAGACCTGCGCCTGCGGATAGCGGCGGAACTGCAGCGCCATCAGCGCCAGCAGCACGGACTTGCCCGCGCCCGTCGGTCCCACGATCAGCGTATGGCCGACGTCGCCGACATGGGTCGAGAAACGGAACGGCGTCGAGCCACTCGTCTCGCCGTAGAACAGCGGCGGGCCGCCGAGATGATCGTTCCGTGCCGGTCCTGCCCAGACGGATGAGAGCGGCACGAGGTGCGCGAGGTTCAGCGTATGGACCAGGGGCTGACGAACGTTGGCGTAGACGTGCCCGGGCAGAGTGCCGAGCCAGGCCTCCACCGCGTTGAGGCTCTCGCGGATGGTGGTGAAGCCTGCGCCGTTGACGACGCGCTCGATGGCCCGGACCTTCTCGTCAACGGCTTGCCGGTCCTGATCGAGCAGCACGATGGTGGTGCTGAGATACCCGAACGCCACGTGATCGCCGCCCAGCGCCTGCAAGGCCAGGTCGGTATCCAACACCTTGTTGTCGGCGTCGGAATCGATCAGCTGGACGGGCTCGTTGTAGAGGACTTCGCGCAGGAGCGCGGTGATGGACTTGCGCTTGGCGAACCACTGGCGCCGCAGGCGCGTGAGCTCCTGCCGGGCATCGTTCTTGTCCAGGGCCAGAAAACGCGTCGCCCAGCGGTAGGGAAAGCCGAGGTGGTTGAGGGCATCCAAAAGGCCGGGATGGGTGTTGCTGGGGAAGCCCAGCACCGAGACCGCCCGCAGATGCTGCTCGCCCAGCATCGGCTCCAGCCCGCCGGTGAGCGGCTCGTCGACCAGCAGGCCGTCGAGATAGATCGGCGTCTCGAAAACGCTGAGGCGGTGACGGCGAGTCGAGATCGTGCCGTGCAGGTAAGCGAGCGTTGCGGCATCGTCCAACGCCTCGACCTCCGGCAGGAGGCCGGTAAGCAGGTCAAGCGCCCGGTCGGTCTCGGCGATGAAGCCCGTCAGCTCCTGCCGCCAGTCCCGTTGCGAGTCCTCGCGGCCTGTCTCGAGGAAGGCCCGCGCCAGCCGGCTCACACGGTCAGCCGGCGGCAGATATAGAAGTGTGAGATGGTAGGCGCTCTCGAACGGGCGCGCGCCGCGCGCCTCCTCCCCCTCTCGATCGGCCTGCTGCTCGAACGCCGCCCGCCGCTCACGGTCGACCAGCCACGAGGCGGCGTCGGGGAAGCGCGACCCGGGATAGCCGAGCGCTTCGAACCGTTCGGCCTCGAAGAACAGCGCCCAACCCGAGCCGAAGCGGCGCAGGAGGTTGTTGAGGCGGGCCGAGGCCGACAGGAGTTCCGCCTCGGTGGCGCTGTCGAGGTCGGGCCCTCGGAAGCGCAAGCTGCGCTGGAAGCTGCCGTCCTTGTTCAGCACCACGCCCGGCGCCACCAGGGCGGCCCACGGCAGATGGTCGGCCAGGCGATCGGCGCGAGGGCGGTACTCGGCGAGGTTCAGCATGACAGCCAGCCCCGCTGCCTGAGATGCCGCGCGAGCACGTCGGCGAAGTGGGGATCGCGCTTGGCCGCGAACACCGCGAGCGAGTGGCCGACCACCCACAGCACCAGCCCGGCGAGCCAGAGTCTCAGTCCCAGGCCCAGGGCCGCGGCCACCGTGCCGTTGACGATCGCGACCGTGCGTGGCGCGCCGGCGAGCAGGATGGGCTCGCAGAGCGCGCGATGCAGGGGCACCTCGAAGCCGTCGGCGCTCATGACACCAGCGCTCCGCCCGAGAAGGAGAAGAAGGAGAGGAAGAAGGAGGAGGCGGCAAACGCGATCGAGATGCCGAAGACGATCTGGATGAGCCGCCGGAATCCACCGTGGGTGTCGCCGAAGGCGAGGCTGAGCCCCGTGACAATGATGATGATCACCGCGACGATCTTGGCGACCGGCCCCTGGACCGATTCCAGAATCTGCTGCAGCGGCTGCTCCCACGGCATGTTGGAGCCGGCTGCCCAGGCCGGACTCGCCAAGGCAAGTAGCAGGAGGGCGACCGAATTCCTGAAAGCTCGGACGATGGGCATGGGAAACTCCTCGGCTCAAAGGGCGTGCAGGCGATGGGGGGCGAGCTCGGTGACCTGGTAGTCGCCGTTGGCGTCGAGCCCGGTCACTTCGGCGATGGCCTCGACCCGGCGCGCGAGCCCGCGGCCCTGGATGAACACGACGTAGTCGATCGCCTCGGCGATCAGCCGCCGCGGCACGGCCATCACGGTCTCCTGGATCAGCTGCTCCAGCCGGTAGAGGGCGGCGCGCGCGGAATTGGCGTGCACCGTGGCGATGCCGCCGGGGTGACCGGTGTTCCAGGCCTTCAACAGATCCAGCGCCTCTGGCCCGCGCACCTCGCCGACGATGATGCGGTCGGGCCGCAGACGCAGGGTCGAGCGCACGAGGTCGGCCAGGCTCACCACGCCCGGCTTGGTGCGCAAGGCCACGCAGTCCGGGGCGGCGCATTGCAGCTCGCGCGTGTCCTCGATCAGGATCACCCGCTCGTCGAGCCGCGCGATCTCTGCCAGCAGCGCGTTGGCGAGGGTGGTCTTGCCTGAGCTGGTGCCGCCCGCAATCAGCAGGTTGCGGCGGTCAACGACGGCCCGCCGCAGCGCGTGGGCTTGCAAGGGCGAGACGATGTTGTCGGCGATGTAGTCGTCGAGGCTAAAGACCTTGGCGGCGGGCTTGCGGATCGAGAAGCAGGGTGCGGTCGAGACCGGCGGCAGGATGCCTTCGAAGCGCTCTCCCGTTTCCGGCAGCTCGGCGCTGACCACGGGGTTGCTGGCGTGCACTTCGACGCGCACGTGCGACGCCACCAGGCGGATGATGCGCTCGACGTCGGCGGTCCCAAGCCGGGCGCCGGTATCGACTCGCCCCTCCCCCAGCCGATCCAGGCGCAGGCTGCCGTCGGGGTTCACCATGACCTCGATCACGCCTGGATCGGCCAGGGCGGCCGCGATCGCGGGGCCCATGGCGGTGCGCAGCATGGCGCGGCGGCGGCCGCGGGCTTCGGACTGACCGGCGCCGCTCACGACGCGCTCTCCGCAGGCCGCTGATGGGCCAGCACGTCCTCGATCGTGCCCGCGCCGCCCGCGAGCCTTCGGCTTACCTGCTGAAGGAAGGACTCATAGCGGGCCTGGCCCAGGGCACGGGCGGCGCGGTCGGCTTCGGGGACCGGCGCCGTGACCGTGAGCTGGAAACGCACGAACAGGGCCAGCATCTCGGCGACCACCTGCTGGTCGCGCTCGATGCGGCCCAATTGCATTGACAGCCTGTCGAGGCGGGCGCGGAAGCGCTGGTCGAGCTCGTTCGCCCCGCGCCGCTCGAGGTAGGCTCGCAGGGCATCGCTCATGATGGCGGTCTTGGACGCCCCGGGCTTGGTGGCGAGCGCGTTGAGCTGCTCGGAAACGTCCGCGTCGAGGTAGAATTCATGGCGCCGCTTCATCGCCCGGCCCCTCAGAACGACGGCAGCAGGTCGTCACCGTGGTGGTGACGGCCCTCGCCCTGGTTCACGCCATACGCCCGACGCACAGCCCGCGAAGGGCGCGCGCGGTCGAGGCTCGTGTCATCGGCCGCCCCGCTCTCGTCCAGGCCAAGATCGGTCTCATGCTCGGCCGCCATCGGCCGCACGACCTCCGCCGGGGCGACGTCGGGATGGCGATTGCGCTGCAGGCCGCCCTCGTCCTCGTCGGCCCATCGCGGATCGAACGTCGCTTCCTTGAGCCGCACGTCGGTGTCCCGCACCTGACCCGTCCAGTCGTCGGGACGCGACTGCGGCCGATCGCGGTAGGCCATCTCCGAGAGCGCGGGACTTGGCTTGACCCGCCCCAGGAAGTTGCGGTCCTCGTAGTAGCGCAGCTTCCTGGCGCGGATCGGCGGCAGGCCCGAGACCAGCACCAGCTCGTCGGCAGCCGGCAGCTGCATCACCTCGCCCGGCGTGAGGAGCGGCCGGGCACTCTCCTGGCGCGACACCATGATATGGCTGAGCCAGGGCGCGAGCCGGTGGCCGGCGTAGTTGCGCTGCATGCGCAACTCGGTCGACGTCCCCAGCGCATCGGAGATGCGCTTGGCCGTGCGCTCGTCGTTGGACGAGAAGGCGATGCGCACATGGCAGTTGTCGAGGATCGCGTTGCTCTCGCCGTAGGCCTTGGAGATCTGGTTGAGCGACTGGGCGATGAGGTAGGCGCGGATGCCGTAGCCGGCCATGAAGGCGAGCGCGGTCTCGAAGAAGTCGAGGCGGCCGAGCGCAGGGAACTCGTCCAGCATCATCAGCAGCTGATGGCGGCGGCGCTTGCCAGGATCGCCTTCCAGCCGCTCAGTCAAACGCCGGCCGATCTGATTGAGGACCAGCCGCACCAGCGGCTTGGTGCGGGAGATGTCGGAGGGTGGGATGACGAGATAGAGGGTGACCGGCCGTTCGGCGTCGACCAGATCGGCGATCCGCCAGTCGCAGGCGGCGGTGGTCGCGGCCACTACGGGATCGCGATAGAGGCCGAGGAACGACATCGCCGTCGACAGCACGCCCGAGCGCTCGTTCTCCGACTTGTTCAGGACCTCGCGCGCGGCGGACGCCACGACAGGATGCACCACGGCCTGCCGCGGGGTGCCGAGATGGTTGGTCTCCATCATCCGGCGCAGCGTGTGCTCGAAGGAGCGCAGCGGGTCGGACAGGAAGGTGGCGACACGGGCCAGCGTCTTGTCGGACTCGGCGTAGAGCACGTGCAGGATGGCGCCGACCAGGAGCGCATGGCTGGTCTTCTCCCAGTGATTGCGCCGTTCCAACGCGCCTTCGGGGTCGACCAGGATGTCGGCGATGTTCTGGACATCGCGCACTTCGTCCGGTCCCTTGCGGACTTCCAGCAGCGGGTTGTAGCGGGCCGAGCGCGGATCAGTGGGATTGAACAGCAGGCAGTGCGAGAAGCGGCTGCGCCAGCCGGCGGTGAGCTGCCAGTTCTCGCCCTTGATGTCGTGGACGACCGCGCTCTCGGTCCAGGAGAGCAGCGTCGGGATGACAAGCCCCACGCCCTTGCCGGACCGCGTCGGCGCGAAGGCGATGACGTGCTCGGGCCCGTCGTGACGCAGGTAGCGATCGTCGAGCCGCCCCAGGAACACGCCCGTGGCCCGAAACAACCCGGCCCGGTCGATCTCGTGCCGGCTTGCCCAGCGCGACGAACCATAGGTGGTAACCAGACGCGCCTGGCGGGCGCGCCACAGGGAGCCGATCACGGCGACGACGATGCCGAGAAAGCCACTCGAGGCTGCAATGACGCCGGCTTCGTCGAACAGCCGGGGCGCATAGGCATCGTAGGCATACCACCATTCGAACAGCCGCCAGGGGTGATAGACCGGTAGAGCCAGTGCCGTGAACCACGGCTCGCCCAGGCGCGGCTGGTAGGCGAGCTCAGCCGCCGCCCACTGCGTGGCAACCCACAAGCCGCCGATCACGATGGCGAAAACGATGGCGATCTGGCCGATAAGAAAACGGGTCGGGGTCATGAGCGGCCGGCTGAATTGCTGGGCGGCACGCGCGCCGCCGGACCGCCATAGGAATCGCCAAATCGGCCAGAGAAGAAACGGCCCTTACCTGCGCGGGTCTGCGCTCACGCTCGCTCGATGAGCGTGAAGCGCGTTAGAGCGTGCGTTGGCGCAACTGAAGCAGGTCATGCCGGGAGTCGATGCATTGGGGACAATTGAGCCATGTCGCAGTGCACATCCGAGGTACGGGGCGTCCCGAGTACCATCTCAAGTTGTTGCAACATCGCGGCGGCGACTCCACATCGTCCATCGGTGGAGGATGCGATGATTGGCTTGATCGGCCTGGTGGCCCTCCTGGCGTTCTGTACGCTGCTCTACTTCTGCGCCGTCTACATCGTGCCCTTCGCCGTCGGGGTGTGGATCGCGTTCTGGGCGATCCATGCAGGCAGCGGCGAAATCGGCGGGTTTGCGATCGGTGCCGTGGCTGGCGTAGCGCTGTTCCTGATAGGCAAAGTGACGTTCCAGACAAGCCGGTCAACCGCCGTTCGCTCACTGATCGCAATGGCATTTTCGATACCAGCAGCAATCGCAGGTTTCAGCCTTGTCCAACAAGTTTGGCCGCTCATAATGACGCCTACGACTTGGGAGTACGTTGTTGGCGTGATGGTCGGAGTTGCTACAGGCGTCACGGTGATCGCGCGGCTTGGTAGATTCGCGCTTGGAGGGCAGCCGCGTTTCAACGGTGAACTCACCGAGCCGCGCACGCCAGCTGCTGAGCCAAAGTAGGACTGATGCGCCCCGCAAGAGATATTCTGCCCAAGGTCGCCGGACGGGATCCAACAGCTTCGCCGTCTCCTGCAAGGCCATGTCGAGGCGCGCTAGCAACCCGAGCGATTCTGGAGCCAATACTTTCCTCCAACGCGATCAGGCGAGCATGTCACGCGCAGTCATAGACGAAGGTCGTTTCTCGCCCTGTATAGATCAGACGAAAGCGGAGATTGAGGCCTACTACCGGAATGCACCAATTGGAGCGGCGGCCGTTGTGCGGCATACGCAGGGCCACCTACTGCAATACGTGGTCACGGAGATCGAGGGCAAAAATCCCAAGCGCGGGAGGGTCTACATTCGCGGCGCTGGCGCCTTCTACATGAAGAGTGGCGCGAACTGCTTCCATCCCAAAGGCCAGACGACGCTGGTCGTTCCAACAGACGCGGTCTTGGCATGGGCCAAGGAGCATCCGAGGGGTGAACTGGATATCGGTACCATTCGTACCGGCCGCGCCAGTTGATCATGTCAAGGCGGTGCCTCTGGTCCGCCGCCGTGGCTGTATCCGTCACGGCGTTGTTCTTCCCGTCTGGGACTGGCGCAATGTCTTGAGCCAAGCGAGAAATGCACGCGCGTCGTCGTTCGGTGCACTTGTCTCTCCATATTTGTCCAGCGTCAAACTGCTCAATCGCAGCATATCGAAGCTGAGCAGCTCAACATCTGCACGTTGAGCCTCTACATTTTCTGCTAGCGTGGAAAAAGTGCCATGGAGCACGCGGGACCGCGCCGTCACAATGTTGGTTACATACTTGGCAACGGTCATGGTTGGATCGGTCGGCAGTGGGTCATTTGGTGTAAGCCCGTAAAACGCCCAGATAGCGTCACATAGCCGGTTCTTGCACTCGGTGGGATTTCCAGCGCCGAACAGCACCTCAATCGACGTTTCGAGCTTGGCGACAGCGATCGTGGCTTGCGGTTCGGCCAGGCCCTCGTGGAACCAGTACGCGGCGTCACTCCAAGCTCTTTCGAGCTTTTCGAGCTTGGCGCCTTGGCCAATGAAGTTCGCGACGCGTCGGCCCACTGACTGCAAAATCGTCGACTGCGTTGCAATGAACTGTTCGAAGACCTCGATCGATAGACCATATCCTGGAAAGCGATTGTGCATTGAGAAGCGCGGCACGGCCTCGCTTATGTGAACGCTGCCGACGGTGGGCGGCAAGGTCCGGGCGGTGATGCGGGACATGTGACGCGAGTAGTACTTGGGAACAGCGAACTGGACGGCCACCAACGCCAAGTCAGTCGCGAGGTTTGCCATCTCTTCGGCGCGCTCGAACTCGCAGCCCTCAATTTCGACTTCGGCAACCCACTTGGCGGACCGCGCTTCCATCGTTTGCAAGAGGGGGCCGTAGGCCAGTTGACTCACGAACTCGTTAACGCCCGTCGTCCTTCGTTTGATGAAGTCACTCACGTAGGAAAACTGAACGGGGCCGACTTCGAAGCATTTGGCCGCATTCAATAAAATGGCGCACGGCACGACGTGTGTTCGCGTTGCTACCTTCGATGCAAACCAGTCGGAAACAGCTTCCTCCAGGGCGGCAAAGTCCGCCTTGGTGATCGTGTCTTCCGTTCTGCCAGCGAACGCGCCAAGGGCGGCGTTAGCGATCGCGGTCGCAAGGACATTCCTTCGCGTACCACGGCCGTAAGCGGATTTGCTCTTCTGGAGCGAAGCGGCCAGCGCCAATGCTGCGGCGACGCCTGTATGTCGCAGTCCAATGCGCGCGCCAGTCGCAGGGTCCATTTGCTGAAAGACCATCTGCGGATTCTGAAGCCACTGAAGCGTCTCGTCTCCGTCCAGTTGCCTGCCGGGACCTGGCACGGCAACGATATCGCCGACGATCGCACGTAGAAAGGATAGGTCATTGGTCAAGGAAGAATTCCTGGCAGGCGTAGAGACGCGGTCATGAGGTCAGGAAGCGGCGCGGGATCGCTGCCGCAACGGCGTGTCGACAAAGTCAGGCGCCCTGCCGATGTAGTCGGACGCGGCGCGACGCCCTTCTTCCGAAAGGCCTTGTATGTACTCCATAGCGGCGTCGACAGAGAACGGCTTGCCTGTCTTCTCCGGGAAGTTGCTCTGCAAGTCAGTCCAGACGACGGCTTTGAAATTCTTCGCTTTGGCCCAGGCCGCGATGCGCGATTTTGTGTCGCCGTCGCGCGACTTCCCCTCTCCACTGGGTCGAACGTAGCCGACGTTCGCGCTACTTGTGCCTTCTCGCTTGCGGAGGTCTTCGATGGCAAGCGACAGGCGGCTCCGCAAGCTCAAAGCGTAGGCAACCTGGATATCAGCGCCATCGCGCGTGTCCAGTACGAGCGTTAAGGCGCCGGACCGTGTGATCGAGATGCGCGAGAACTCAATCTTCAGCGTAGGCCCATCGTGCTGCCATGCGCCGTGCCATTGGTCGAAGTCCGGGCGTGCGTCCCACAACAGCGAGCCCCAACCGAGGATGGCGATCGGGTCAGGCATGAGGATTCCTGACGCTTTCAGGTTCGTTGTCCAGATAGGCCAGAACAGGCCATTGCGGGACCGCGCCGGTGAACGGCTTGCCCTTGCCGTTGCGTTTGGTGAAGCGGGTGAGGGACAGCGGGTGATCCAACAGCCGAATGCCGGTCACTTCCAGAAATGAAATGAACGCGCTGTCGCCTTTCTCCGCCGTGAGCGGCCGGACTGTGCTGTCCGGGTGCTTTCCGGAGCGCGGACCACGTTCAACGGCACGTTCAATCCTGTCGACCATGCCGGTCCATGTGACGACGCCAGGAACATGCCGTTCATGCGCAGGCCCGGAGGCATAGATGAAGATCGGCAAGCCGGCGTATTCCTCTGTCACGGCGAGGCTGCTTGTACCGAAGGCGACGCGATCTTTGAGGCGTGGTTCATTCTCGATCGCCTCCAGGTGGATCCATGGCACCGGCGCTAGAACGACTTGGCTATGCATTGCCGGTTTACTCCCTTCTCGTTATTCGCGGTTCACTTCGGCAAGACGCTGGATGAACGATTTGCACTTGTTCTTGGCGAACTTGTCGAAATTATTCTGCCGCTACTCAACGCAACAGCGTCGGGCCGCCTTGGTCGTCGGCTCGTATCTTGCGACGCTCGAGGCGCGCTACGCCGGCAAGTCCGTCTAAATAGCCGATCAATTGGTTCACATCGACTTTGAAGATGTCTCGCGGTGTGGCGTCGGACGGCGCTTTCATCATCATGGAAAACTCGTGCCACCTCAGAGAAAGACACCACCCGCGTACGGGTTCGAGGTCGAAGGATGCCTGCAATTCGTGAGCAAACTTGTTACGTATCCTTCCGACCATTCGAAGATCATCCCGAACAGTCTTGCAGATTAATCCGAGGCAATACGCAGCAGTCACGCGGCTGGAAAAGGTCCCCAGCGGGCGGTCAAAACCCAGCAACTTGCTCGCTTCCTTCTCGTCATCGATCATGAAGTTGATGAGCGTATGCTCAAGGATCGAATCGAGAAAGGTCACGCCCACGATTGCAATAGCCCGCTCGTCTACGACGCCTTGCTCATTGAAGAGTTTGTGGAACTCCTCTAAAGCGTCGCGACGTTGCCAGTGTCGATGCAAGTCTTTGCCGGCGATGACGTGCGCTTCTTCTACCATTTGCTCCCCTCTTCCAAGGCGCTCGTTTCTCCGCTTCTGATATTGTGGCGCAGCGTATGCGGTCTATTGCCCAAGCACTATCTGATCTCCACCAGATAGCCCGTGCGGCCAGAACAATCCCAGCCGTTCGGCGCCTTGTGCGCCCGCAGGGTGCTGTCTTGCTTCTTCCGCTGGAACTGCTTTGAGCAATAAGGGTACTGATAGATGTAGGTGGGGCCGAAGCTCGGCGTCGACGTCCTAGCATACCCCTCAAAAGCACTCCCTGAGCTTCGGTTGGAGCTGCCAAGTCCGCGCCCGAACCTGCCGCCAGACATCGGAGCGGGCCGCGTTGTGGTCGGCGGTATCGTCTGCGCGCCACCCGGCGTCAGTTCAATGGCATATCTGGGCGCGAAGGTCCGCCCGGTCGGCCGCGCGGCGCGGATATCATTGCCGGCGCGGCAGTCGCGGTCGTCGCCAACGACTTTCCGGCGGAGCTGAAGGACATTGCTCAGAGCGTCGCCCGGCATCTTTTGCCGGACACGATCCTGCCGGACATGGATATCATCAATCCCAAGAACCGATCAGCGTTCGTGAATTCGGTCATCTTGTACGGCCTCGCGACGCGTGCCGAGGAACACGCTGATCCTTATAAAAATCTTCCGGAACTCTATCACGCAGCCGAAGTGGCGTGGGTGCGTGGCGATCTCCGGATTCTGGAGGACACCTGAGCGGTGGACAAGCGGTTGCCGCCGTCAGTTTAGACAACGGTCAGTTTGCCAAGCGAGACTTGACAAATATGACCGCTGTCACACCGGTCATCGCTCTATTGCCAGAGTGCCGCCCACGGCCGCAGCATCTGCCAGTACGTGACTGGAGTCAGAATGCGGATGCCAAGCTCACGCTCGATGGGCTCCGCGTTACGCGGCAGGCGTCTTTCCATGGTCAGGAATACTTCGCAGCGGAAGGCGACCGCTTCTTCCAACAGCACATGGTCCTTCTTGCCGAGATATCCGAACCTCGGTTCTCGCAGCCTGGCAGCATGAGCCCAGCTCTCTTTACTCGCGCCATCAAGAGCGAGGCAGGCCGCCGAGTGCCGGGCGATATCGTAAACCCAGCGCAGGTGGCCGGGATCGCCTTTGTCGTTCGCTTCCACCATGCTCGCGTGAGAGACGATCCACTCAAACTGTGCGCGCTCGTTGAGCTGAAAGATGTCCCGCAACGCCTCGACCTTCTCGACGCCTCCAGGCACCCGGAAGAGGCGATCAGAATCGGGAATCGCTTCGCCTTCGAAGATGAAGGCCCCATAGTCACGGAGCGTCTGGGCCGTGCATGAATCCAGGAATATCCGGCGCGGCAATTGTTCAAGCGGTGTGCTCATTGGCCTGGCACGACCATCATCATCATGATGATGATGGTCCTCTTCATCATGTTGGTGCACTAGCCATCCTAGGGCACCGGTACGCGCAGAGCCACCGGGCTGTCAGCCTACATATCCGCGTATGCCGGGCTCCGCCCCGATTAAAGGTTGATTAACGTTGATGCGCTACAATGAAACAAGAGGGCACCGCGCCGGCCGACGTGGAAGTTGGCGTGCCGGTGAGGCGTAAAGAGATGGAAGGCTGGATTCCCGCGGGAGGTCATTTCATTGAACCAGACGTGACCCGTTGGACCGAAGGCGTCTTCGGGCCGCGCCGTGGCAAAAGCATACGGGCAAGGAAACTCGGCGAACGCATTGTGACTGCCGGTCCTGCTGTTCTTAGCGGGTAAAGCGATATACCACACCAGCGGGTCGTCCATCCTTCACTGGTTGGTTGTGATGGTGTTCGGTTTGCCGGCAGCACTCGCAGGCTTCAGCGTCGTTCAGCAGATCCGGCATTTACTGTTACCCAGCACGACTTGGCAATATGCCGTAGGTCTTGTTGCTGCCGCTGCAACTGGCACCATCGCGATTACGCGGCTCGCCGTTAAAGGAACTGGCTCACCTTGAGCCATTACTTCTCAAGGCAGAAATCTGCAGCATGCTCTGGACGACATCGTGGACCTGCTTCACGGCTTGGCCCTCCAGCAGAACGCCGCATTCGAGCGATAGCTCCTTGGACGATCTCAAAAAGTTGGCGGACCCAACGTAAGCCGCGACCTGATCGGCGAGAACGATTTTAGCGTGGAAGGTTTCGGCAGCGCGACTCCCCCAACCTTTCGGTGCGCGCTCTAGGAAGTATTCGTGGATTGCAACACCGGCAGTGGACAAGCGCGTCTCATAGGGAGAAGTCACGTGGTTGTAATGGCGACAAATAAGAGCTCGATCGGGCGCACGGGTCGCTTCGAACAGCGACGAAGCCCATTCCAACCCGTCTGCATCCAAGAATGGCGAGACCACGACGAGACGCTCCGAAGCCCTTCGGCTTAGATGCAGAAACGTCTCCATCGTCTCGATGAGCACGCCGCTGTCGTTGATTCCGGCAAGCGCCCTCTCGAAATGGGACGGCCGCATCGGAACTGTGACAACAATCCGCGCGCGATCGTTGTCGTCCTTTCTGGCGGTCATGCACAGATCTCAAAAAAGCCGGTCACATAATCGCGGCCGCCCTCTCTTGCTTCCCACATGGGCAAGGACCCGCCAGCAAGCGCCGCGCGCGACACGAGCTGGTTACCGGCGATGCAGGAAATATCGGAAATAAGGATGCAGGCCGGACACGCGGCGCCCCGGGCATCGCATAAGCTTCCCGAGCCGCATCGGAGCGACCTAGGCTCCATCATATGGCCGAGAAAAGTTTTGGCTTGATTGCGCCACATCGCCGAGATGTTTCCCAGATCGGGAGTCATGCCCCTGCGGTACAGAACGAATGCCAAGTCGGCAGGGTAGAGGTGCTCGCCGATCCCATCGCGATCCAAGCCGGACGTTTCAGCCAGCGCCTCGATCATCTGATGGGAAACGGAATGCAGCAGCATATAGATGTAGGAACACAGGGTCCGTGGCGTCTGCCCCTCCTCGCGCGTCCGGTATGCTTCCATAAATGGTTTGAAGTCCTGGTATTGCTCCAGATACGCAGCTCCCAATTGTCCGAGTTGCGGAAGGTCGGGGACGCCATTGGCCTCCAGCCATTTGAGCACCTGGCCTTCGTCCAATCGGACGTAGAAGGCTTCATTATCCTGTTCGAGTACGTAAATCGGACTGCTGCCCCCGGAATTTTCGCTAATGAGGGATGGAAACGCCATGAGCCGAACCGGCATCGGCACGGAGCGATTGTTATGCTCGCGGGTATAAATCGGTGTCGGCGAGACGCGAGAGTAACCGAAGGTGTATTCGCAGATCGGGAGATTGCGGATCAGCACCATCTCCTTGATGCCGCTGCGGTTGAGCAGACCGCCGATGACGCGCTTGTAATCTGCAAATCTGGCGGGATCCCCGACAGCGTCCGACAGTGTGCGATCCGGCGACAGGACGTTGTTCGCCTTGCGCTCCTCGACCTTGTGGCGGACGTGTTCGTCGTAGAAGGTGGCGTGCTCCAGAGTAAGCCGGATGGGATCGAACCGCTTCGCCCATGCGGAGCGAAGCGCGATGTTCTGACGCAAGGCCGAGCTTTGAACCGAGCCCTTTTCGATCAAATTGTCCGCAAACCATTTCTGCCGGATGGCGTCGGCTTCCTTCCTGAAAGCTCTGGCGCGCCCCGGCGAGGCTTCCTTTCTGGCGTCGCCATCCAGCTCAACCCACTCGGTCCATTCCTGTTCACGCCCGCACGCCCTTAGCTTTTCTTGAATTTCCACCTCGGACGGCTCCGCGAACGGCACGTTGTGGATGGTCGCGATTTCGCGAGCGAGCGCCTCATGCTCGCTTGGCCCCAGCAAGAGGAGTCTCCGGCCGTCCTCCAGAACGATGAACCGATTGCCTTGGACATACTGCACAGCATTGGCCCGGTACGAGACCGGCAGCATATTGATCTCGATAAATTCATGCGTCTCGCCAGCCTGCTGCTTGCCACCAAGAATAGTCCTTGTGAACTTATCAGCCTTCGTCACATCCGAAGTTTCCGAACAGCCCACGCACCGGAAGTACCAATCGGAAAAGCTAGTGCTGTTGTTATGAAGCGTGAATTCGTCGCTGCCGCATTTGCCGCATTTCTCATAGGCGATCACGCGACGTTCGTTGGGCAGATACTCGTAGCGCGTCGGCGTCAGCGGCTCGAGCGTTCCGGACCAATGAACGAACACGACGTCGACCTGTTTCCAATCCGAGGCATGGTCCGAACAGCGCCGCGGCAGCGCCTCTTTGGCCTGTGTCTCTGGACTTTCGTAGTGGCGAAGCCGCTTACAGACGGTGCATTGAAACAACAGTGGATAGGGGATGTAGCCCATCTTCGTCGGATTGGTGAACTCGAAACCGGCATCCAAATCGACCTGGACTTCGTGGCCGTTCAAAAATTTCCGATCTAGGCACTGCTCCATATAGATGGGCGCGCCATTCGGCCGGCAATTGGCGGCGCGTGCCGCCCACGTGGCGACAAACTCGTCGATCCCCTCCCCGATCATTCGTCGCTGCGTGGCGTGGGGCTTCTTCAAGTCCGCAAGAGGCACCGACAGGCAGATGCCGCGTCCGCCTTCCCAGGTGAACAGCTTCCCCGGCGCGTAGGTGGTCGCGACCTGGCCGCGTGAGCGGACCATGGTCGGGGCCTTCGGCGTTCGCTGGTCGTCGGCGGTGTCCGGCTTTCCGAAGAACCGTTGCGGAGTTTTGCGCCCGCCTGAAACTGGAGATGGATTTTTCGCCATGTGGCTTTCGCGCCTTCTCAGGCTTCCTCCGGCCTTATGTCGGGCTCATCGACGTCGTTGACCCTGGATTTTTGACCTCTGATTGCTCGCATCACGCGCTCGACCGATTCGGTCTTGAGCCACCGATCGGTATTGGGATCCCGCCGCGCAGCAACGATGATGGCGGCCTCGTCCACGTCGCGGAGGGAAGTCATCGGCTTTTGAGTCGGCAGGCGATCGCCCCACAATTCGCGCAGCTCTATGGCGCTCGGTGGAAGCGCATCGGTAAAATCCTTGATCAACTTCAAGATGACGTTGGTATAGTGCTCGCCGTGATAGGGCTTGCCCAAACCATCAGGGCCTTGTCCGTCAAAGCCGACGGCCACTTTCATGAACTCGGCCAGTCGATCGCGGAACGCAATGCGATCATGCTCAAAGGTTGCATGCAGGGATTTGGCGATGTCGTTGCGCTGCATTAAGTGCTTCTGACCGTCCGGCAGGCTGCAAAATTGCTCGATTTCACGCATGACGCCCCATGCCTGGATAATCGAGGCCGTAATCCGGCGCAGGGCATTGTCCGCCCATCGCTCCGACGCCGGTGCGGCGATCATTCGCTCCAGGAAGCGGTGATACATCTGATGCGCCTCGACAATGTATCGGTCGCGTTTGCTTTGCGGTGTCGGAATCAGGATCACGAAGCCAACATGCATGCGGCCGACGCGGCTCGATGCCTGGATGTACTCGGCAACGTCGGCGGGCATTCCCGCAAAAAACATACTGTTGAAGCGGTCGACGTCGACGCCATGGGAAATGGCCGACGTGGCGACGATACTGCGCATCGTTTCCGAGATGGGCGGCATCGGCGTCCCTGCGGGAATGCCGCTTTCCGCACGCTTCATGACGCCCTGGATGGAGCCCATGTCAATCCCGCCCGTGATGAGCTCGCTTTCGAACGCGCGCATTTCCATCCCGTTCGTCTCGTGGTCGCGGCGCACCTGTGTTTCGAGGGCGTCCATGACCTGGTCGCCGCCCTTCTTGTTCGTCACATAGGTCAATGCGATGCGATGGAGATCAACGAGCGCCAGGGCCTCGTCAAAGCGTTTCTGCTGCCGAAGCACCTCAAGCGCTTTCCTGCGCCACTCGCCCTCCTGTCCGGGCGATATAAAGGACTCCAGCCGTTGCAAGGCGCTGGCCGGTTGGTCGCCGAGGAGCGCGTCCCACAATTCCGAAATGCAGACATGGAACGCGGACAGGGCGGCGACGGTCGTCACGGTGTGACTGGCGCCATTTGTCATCAGTGAGCAGAACAGCCTCATCCAGGGTGCAGTGACCTGCGGACCGTTCACCGGTCCGAGCTCAACGCCCAAACCCTGTCGGTCCTTATTTCCGGCGGGTGCGTCCGCCGGCGCGGCATAGAACGAGCGGTAAAGATCGGGACCGGGGTGCGGAAATTGGACCGGCTTACGTTGGTACAGGACGGCCAGCTGCTTGTCAGGATCGGACACGGTCGCCGTCGCCGCGATGATCTTCGGCATGCGGGGCCGTTCCTTGGTCGATCGCGCCGCCTCGAGGCCCTTCCCGCAAATCTGGTCGATGCTCGTCAACAACGTCTCGAATGTCGTCTCGAACAAACCGCTGAACGTCCCGAGGCTTTCTTCGAGAAGGTGCATTTCGTCTTGGATGACGATCGACGGGAACGGATCTTTGAAGATTCGGCATCCGTTCTGATAGGCCGGGAAGACGGGCGCATACCCTTCCTCCTCCGGCCCGGCTTCGAGCAGGTCGGACGTGCGCGGCGAAAACAAATGCCCGTCGGCAGCCACCCACCGCGCGGTTCCGAACATACCCAGTACGGATGTGATGGTGTTGGGATGCTGGCCGATCATTGCCAGCTTATCGACGGTGCCGAGCACGACACTGGGAGCACGTTGATATATTGTGTCGTCCGTCAGGAGGAACGGCAGCGGCGTCCGAACCTCGCCCGGATGTGCCTTATTCCAGGCGCAGGACGCGTTGAAGCATACAATACCGACCCGCTTGGATCGCGCGACGGCGCCATTGAACAAGCGTAAGCCCGTCTCTTCCTGGCAGATCGGACAGGTCGGAATCTTGCAATAGGCGACCCGCATATCCTCGTAGCCGCGCGCGAAGTCTCTGTCCTTGTCGGGTGCAGCTGACGTAGCGAGTGTCGCTTTGAGTACTTCATCGTTGGGGTGCGCCGCGTCATCGACGGCCGGGACGGTCTTGATGCCACTGACGTTATTCGGTGTGTTGGCACTTCCCACCCAGAACCCAACCTCGAACGGCCAGACGCCCAAATCGGCATTTTTTCGGATCAACTCGGCTTGGATCACAAGTCGAAGGAGCCTTTGTGCCTGTTGCAATGTCAAAAGGCGCAGCGGATAGCGAACGAGCGCCGTGACGCCCCGGTCTTTTCCCCGCAATCGGTCGAGAAACAGACCGAAGACCAATATGCCGTAGAAGGCTTCGGACTTACCGCCGCCGGTCGCGAAATAGAGAAGGGTCGCCTCTTCCTCATCGAACTTGGGGTCGTGCCACTTGCCAAATTCCGGCATGCGCGAGGCAATGGTCGGAAGATGCGCCAGCACAAAGGCCATTTGGAACAGACGCCAGCCCGCTGTCGAATTTCCCTTTTCACGGTCGAGTAAGGCGCGATTCATCAACAGCCAGGCGCGATAAGGTGCGCCTTGTCTGAGGAGCGAGTCCCGCCTATCGCCGGACGCGGATTGTCCTTCGAGATAGGCGGAGCGCGATAGAATCAGGAGTTTGATCCCGCGCTTGATGAGACCCGCCTCCCGGTTCCACGACTCGATATCCTTCGTGAGGCGCTCGGATTCGATCGCAGCATCTTCCGCCGACAATCCTTGACGCACTTCGGCCTTGAGGCGCGTCGACTCCTCCTTGATCCAGGTGCGGTAGACGTCGGGCAGCGGCGAGAGTTCGTCGGGGTTGAAGCTATCAGCCGACAGTTTGGCGAATTCAACCGGCACGCCGAGGCCGAGTGGCACGATCCTGATCTGCAGGAACCGGGGCGACCATGTCGTCGCGAGCTTCACGCGCCCGTCGGCCATAGACGCGGTGATGCCGTTGTTCAGGCCGATCGCGGGATATTCCATATGGTGTCGGAAACGATAAGACGGCTCGATGCGATCCGGGATCAGAGGCTTGTGGACCGCTTCCGGCAGCTCGATCTCAATCCCGGCAGCAAAGACAGATGCGCATTGATGCTGACGGCGTTTCTTACTGAGTTGCCGATTATTGTTTTCTAGGGCTACGCGGAGACTGCGCACCCTGGGGTCCGCGAAATTGGCGGCGTCCTGCACCGTGACCCGCATTTCCTCCACGGGAGGCCGGACGGCTTGCAAGTCCGGCTTTGTTTTACGCACGCGCTCAAGATACGCCGTCCACGCTGCTTCGTTGACGACATCGGTCGGGGTCACTTTCTCGTCGCGCCACGCTTCGGCCTGGCCTTCCGGCGACGTGAGCCATGCATCGACTTGGGCGGTCACGGCTGCGGCGATCTCTTTAGCGAAGGCGGAAAGGTCCACGTCGCGTATCCGAGTGTCCAGCTCCCAGCGCAGGGCCGCGAGCGTGAGATCGATGCGTTTCCATTTAACGGGAATATCTGCGGGCTTCGCCAAGTGCGGCGGCACCTGATGGTCGCCCCAGACGAATTTGAACGGAACATCACGCTCGGGCGGTGGCGCATCGACGGGAGTTTCAGGACCAGCAGTTTCTTCTATCGTTTCCGGGGACTCGTCCGCTTCGCTTTCCGGCAACCCCGCGCTCTCGATCCCATACTCTTTGTAAATCTGCTTTGTCGTTTCCTCTTTGAGCGCGGTGCGCCGAGCCTGCCGCTGGCGGCGGTCTTCGCGCGACACGGTCTTCGGGTCGTCCCGGCCGACCAGGCCCTCTTCGGTGCATCGCGCCTTCGTCGCTTCGCGGATGCGTTGAACGATCTCCTTCCGGATCGTCGGCATCAGGTCGAAGGTCGGGTGAATTCCCAAACGTCGATCGACCAGCTCGCTCCAGTTAGGAAGGACGCGCACATAGACGGAGAACCGGGGCCGAATGGATGCCGGTCCCGTCGCCTCCTTGGTGACTTGCAAGTCCAGACCGATGACCGAGATATGAATGTCAGAGGTTTCGTCCTCGTCACCGATCTCGGCGAAGCGCGGCAACAGGAAGCCGGACACAAACGCCCGTTCCGGCAATCGCCCATAGACAATGCGGCCAAAATCGCCGGTGCCGGAGCAGCGCGCCACAGTCATATTGACCAAGGCGTCCGCCACGGCCTCCTTGGCTTCCTGCAGCGAGGCGTTCAACGATTGCGGGGCTACGCCGATACGGGTCATGCGGCCGCGTCCTCCGATTTGAAGACCGACTTCTTCTCCACGCGTCCGACGAAGTCCTCGGCCAGGCGGCGCAAGGACCGCAAGCCGTCCGCAATTCTGGGATTCTCGGCAAGCCTCGCGTGCGGATCGACGAGGATTCCAAGATAAGCTTCATGAAACTGCAGAGCGGCCGACACGCGCCGCGAGCGGGTGGCGACGACAGCCCATGTCCAATCGATTTGCGCGGCGCGCTCGCCTCGGCCTATGGCGGTCATGAACTTCAGGAACTCAGGCAATCGCTGCGGCGCGTTCGGCCGCACCAGCCGCAGATCCTCTTGCAGGTATTTATCGACGTTGATCCAGTTGTAGACGCGGTCGACAAGTCCGGGCTCTCCCATACGCTTGGCGATCTCGACGGCCTTATCCCTACGGGTCTTGCCTGGTACCGATGGAAGCGCGTCGCGGACAGTCTCGTGATAGCTCCGCAGCCCAGCCGCCGCGGTGGCCCGGATGTCTAACAACCCGCGTGCACCTTCAATAAAGGCGTCGCCGAGTACGGCGATCTCATCTCCGACATTGATCTCGTCGGCGCGCCCTCTTTGAAAGGGATTCGCCGGATCGTCCCAGTCGCAGAGCACGAGATCGCTTCCCGGACGTGCATTGATCGTATAGTTGTTGCTGGTCTTGAAAACGATAATCTGCGGACTGCCCTTCGTCCCCAAATCCACGACGCTGGACATGGGGATGAACTCGACATCTTCTTCCGGCGGCTCGTCCCAGGTCAGCGCCGTCCTGCTTGCATCCCGCCGAGCAATTTCGTCCGCTCCCTCTTGGGCCAGGCGCGACAGGCGCTTCTGCACCGGAACGCCGAATGCCGTGAAGCGCGACAGGCGCTTTGAATCCGAGGCGATGTTCTTCAGGAGATCAAGATCACCAACCACAAACACGTCGCGCGGCAACCACGGGAGGGCCATGAGTCTCGTGGCGTCCGCCCTCTTTGGACCGACGAGGACCAACCAGCCGATGTGATTGCGGAACGTGCGCGGATCGCTGCCTCCGCCTTCGCGCAGCAGCGCTTCGGTGCTCGGGTAATCCATGGCGATCAGCATTTCCTGATCGAGACGCTTCTTGAAGCGCTCGCCGATCGGAGACGCCAGAAGTCGGTCGCGCGCAAAGTCCAGTGCAGTTCCGTCCCTCATCGTGAGCAGGACCTTCGACGATTTACCCATCAGGTCACCCACAACGCTCTCCAGGACCGATCCCATTGGCGTCGTCGTGTTGTACTGGCTCAAGAATTCTTCGATCTTTTGCCGAAGTGACTTGATCTCCTCGGGATAGCCCTGCGCTAGCGCCAACGCGGGATTCTCGAGCTCGGTGAAAATGTGTTGGGGACGATAGCCGGCCATGACCTGAATGGCCGTCTCTATGCCGTCGCTCTCGGTCACAAAGTCGTCCAGAAATTGAAGGCCGCCGGGCGCATTGGCGCACCTGCGGATGACGGATTTCAATAACCGGAGCAAACGTGCGGACTGATCGTCGTCGATCATGAGCGCGCGCTGGTGAAGACCGTTCAAGCCATCAAGAACTTCGCGCCCAATTCCGCCAAACCCGACGGCTCGGATGTGCTCGCACCCCTCGAAACTGATTGGAGCAGCGGCCGTTGCAGCGACAATCGAGCCTTGCTCGCAATAAAGCGCCGGTTGTGCGATCGGCACTTGTCCCTTCTTCGGCAAGTCCGGCCGCGCGTCGTGAGCGGCGAGCAAGTCGCGAGCAAAAACGGTGTGCGTGAACGGATCATCGGTCACGGCCAACACGGGAACACGACCAAAGAGTCGTCTGACCGTGGCGAGCACGTCCGCGTATTTTTCTTTCCAGGCGTCGCCCAGCCCCCGCGTGGCGCGGCTTGTTGCGTCGATCAGAACACCATGCAGGGGGCCCATGGTCTTGATCAGGGCTTTGTTCGGACGCGCGGTGCGATGCAGGGCGAGCATCATATAATGGGCGGTCTGGGGATTGTCGGGGGAGCCGAGACTAAGGTCGGGGAGTTGGGTAAAACGTCGCGTACGATGCAGCAGACCGTGCGACGACACGGATCCATCCATCAACACGGCCTGTGGGGAGAGCTCGGTCAACGTCGGGTGAGAATATTCGGCAAGCTTGGCCTGAGGCCGCCCCCGTCGACCTTTGACGGTGCCATCCAGGTCCTTGACGCGGATCAACGCACGATGGAGATCAGACAGAGGCGATGAATGGCTGTGCTCAGCTGACCGTCCGCGGTTTATGTGGTGCAGGTTGGTTTTCAGAACCCAATTCTTGTCGACCAGAACACTGGACTGCGCCAAGCGTGAGGGCCGTACCCAGGGATAGAACAAGGTCCGAAGCGCCCCGGGCTCATGAGCGGCCCCCTGTCCGTCGGCGCCCTTGGAATCGGGAACTGTGAGCAGCGCCTGCACTGCAAGCGCATGCACGATCGCGATATTCGGCGGCGCGTAGGGCCAACACAGGATCGCTTCCGACCGGTTTGTCCGTTGCACGCGAAACAAGCCTTCGACCAAATCGGGCACGGGATTTCGCGGCGTACTGCGGACGTCGATGCGATCGGCCAGAATGAGCGGAAGGCTACGTATCGCGGATAAGATTGTCTCCGACGGCGGGACATCGCGACCCTCCGGCTTTACGACCACCTCGACGGGTTTTTCGGCTTTGGGCTTGACCCCAGCGTGCTTCATCTTCTCGATCAGCGCCCGCTTTTGCTCCGCAACCTCCTGATCGCGCCGTTGAATCTTATTCAGATTGTGGTCCTGAGGGCGGAACTGCGGAGGCGGGTTGGAGGGGCGTTTCATTACCGCACCGCCCTCACCGGTGTTGGTAACGTCAAGGCCGTCGATGTTTTTTGATATGCAAGCTCGACCGCCTGCTCGAAATCATCAGCAATGCGAAGGCTTTCCCGAAGGTGTTCGGGTTTTGGCAACGGCAAGTCCCGCAACGAGGACACAGACACGCTGGCCGTCCCGGCGATACGGCGGTACCTAACGTCAACCGCAGCGCTGTTGAGCAACCGGCAAACGAGATCGAGCTTTACGCCAGCCTTCGCCGGCACGACGGCGATGGTATGATTCTCTGTGACAAAGCCGCCATACGTATCAATCACTGTCGATGGTACGATCGCCGCAAGCAGGCGGCGACGTTGCTTGTTGTTGGTGGTGCGCTGAAGGACGATGGCCGACGTATCGATCACGCCCGTGTTTTCCGTCCCGAACGACACGAAGTCGACCGTCTTTCCGTCTTTCGATCCCGGCCAGCACCACCGCCCGGCGCTGATATTCTTTGCCCAAAGCAATGGGTACTGGGTCTCTGTCGCTTTCAGCCGCTTCTTGTTGAGGCGGGCTTTCTCGCGGTTCCAAACGAAGTAGCCGGCTTTGATGTGGACGCCGAAATCCGCGAGCCGACCAGGACAAGAGGCGAACGCAACGTCGTCATGCTCGCCGCCGCCCCCTGGCAGAATCCAGGCCGAACCGAAGTCATTGTCGGCCGATCGCGCCGTGCCGATTTGTCTGGCTTTCCAGCCATGCCCGATCTGACCGCAGGGGGCAAAGAACAAAGAACGATTTGTTCTGGCCTCGGTCCGTTTGCGGAAAATCGCGGCCACTGCGTCCTGTTGGACGTCGAAGAATACGTTGTTGCGTTCCAACACGTCGAGGCGGATCACATCCGTCGTTCGACGAATCTGTTCGCGCATCCTGGAAAATAGAGGGCCGGCAATGTAGCTGGCCGGAGAAATGAGCGCGATGAGGCCGCCCGGACGAACTAAGCGCAGCGCGAGCGCGACGAAGAGCGCGTACTTGTTAACGTGGCCGGGATCGCAAATAGCATTCCATTTCTCCGTGTCGAGGTGTGCGCCGCCGAGGAGCCTACCGAAAGGCGGATTCATGAAGACCGCATCGTAGAGATCGGCGCCGCGTTCATTCAGCGCGTCGCCGATACGGATAGTCTTCAGAGACCTGGGCTGCTCGTACTGTTCGGTGAGGGTATATGAGAGATGGATTTCCGCAAGCAACGCCAGGTTCTTATCAATTTCGATGCCACGGAGGCGGGAGCGAACATCGTCCGGCGCGCATCCCACTCTCATCATTCGACCTGCGAGGCTGGACACAAAGGCCGCACCGCCCGCCGCGGGATCGAGCGCCTTGTGTTTGCTCGGATTGAACCCCGCCTCCTCGGCGCAGCGAATGAGATGACGAACGATGTGAGGGGGGGTGAAGTAGGCCGCGTTCTCGCGCCTCGTCTCGTTGTCCATCAACAAGGTATAGAAGGTGCTTACCCAGTAATGCCGGTCCTCGCGCGGCTGCGCAATGAGAGCTTCATGGATCGGCTCGAGGATGTATTCGTACCGTCCGCTGAGCGCACGCTGCTTCTGCAGCGCTTGCAAGAGACGGAAACAGAGATCGAGGCGGATTGACAGCGGCGGGCGCGTTGCAAAGCCACGCGCAGAAAAGACGCGCGCGCCCGACCTGCGCAGAGCAGCCTTGATGTCCCCGACCCCCGCCATTTAGGCGCGTTTGCCTCTGCGGTGTGGGTTCCTGCGATCTATGTTGTCCACTGGCAGAGATCACCTTGCCACGGACGATCCTCGCCCACCTTGATCGTAGTCAGTCCCTCCATCTCCCTTGTCCCCGCCATTGTCCGCCCTTGGTCTCGACAACTATAGCAACGTTGAGTTGCACGACCAACACTGTCTTGATGCTTGCCATTTCACCGTAGGACCTCATTGAAGCCAGAGAGAAAACGATAGTCCCTGCCGACGACGACGACAGGACCACTCGTTACTGGTACCCAAGCCTCGCTCCGTCATCACGGCGCCATAGCGCCCACCAATCGGGATCGTAGTCGAACCAGCTCAAATGCGCCCCTTTCCGCACGTCTTCTTGATGGTGTGGCACCTTCCGTCCATTGTTGGTTTGGTCGGAATCGAGGGGTCGGAAATGAGAGCGACGGCGCTGATCCATCGCCTGCGGATTGAAAGGTTTCGTGGGCTCGAGACATTCGACTGGCGGCCCGGGACTGGCATGAACGTCATTCTTGGCGGTGGGGACGTTGGCAAGACAACGGTGCTCGATGCCCTCGCCCTGCTCCTCAGCCCGTCGAACGCGACTACTGTTTCCGAGGCTGACTATTGGCAGCGTGATACGGACGCTGAATTCATCATTGAGGCCACCGTATCGTTACCGGAAACGGCGGAGATCGAGAATCAGAAGAGCATGGCGTGGCCGTGGAACTGGAACGGCACCGAAGCTGTGCTCCCGGAATCAAAAGAAGGTGGCGACGCAGCGGCTGAATCGCCGGTCTATGTGATCCGCGCGCGTGGCACGGCCGACTTGGAAGCGGCATGGGAAGTGGTACAGCCTAACGGTGAGGCCGACCACCTGTCGGTCTCCGTCCGGCGGAAGATCGGCATTGTGCGCCTTGGTTCGGATGAGCGAAACGACCGCGACCTCCGTCTCGTCTACGGCTCGGCGCTTGACCGGCTCTTGGCGGACAATGCGATCCGTGCCCGGATCGCCAAGCAAATCAGCGAAATCCCGCTGAACCTTGGGGAGGAACCCGCGAAAGCACTCGCCAGCCTGAGCAAGAAAATGGCTGAAAATGCGCTGCCGAAGGATTTGACACTCGGGCTTACGTCGAGCCAGGGCCCGTCGATTGGCGCGCTGATCGGCATTCTGGCTGACCATCAAGGCGTCGCGCTTCCGTTGTCGAACTGGGGCGCTGGGACGCGCCGGATGGCCGCGCTCGAGGTGGCGGCAGCGACCGCCGCAAACGCGAGCATCACGACCATCGACGAGATTGAGCGTGGACTTGAGCCTTACCGCTTGCGGAAACTGCTCGGGATTCTGGAATCGACGGCTGGTCAGGTCTTCCTCACGACGCATAGCGCGGTCGCCATCGAGTGCGTCAGCGGCAAGGGCAATCTCTGGTATCTCGACGCGAAGGGGAACATCGGTCATTTGCCCAGCGAGAAAGTCGGATCGCAGCAGCAGCGCGATCCCGAGACATTCCTCGCCAAACTGGCCGTCGTCGGCGAAGGCATAACGGAAGTCGGCTTCCTCGACTTCCTGCTTTGCAAGGCCTTCAACGGTAACCCGCTCGACTACGGAACGCGCATCTGCGACGGCCAAGGAAACGCCGCCGTGCTCGGCCTGCTGGAAACACTCGTCGACGCGAAGCTGGACTTCACTGCCCTCGTGGACGACGAGGGCATCGCGCCGACACGGTGGGCGATCCTCAAATCGCAGATGGCTGAGCGGCTGTTGCAATGGAAGCAAGGCTCCACGGAAACCCACGTCATCGGGGCTATACCCGACGACAAACTTGAGCAGCTATTGGAGAACGAGCAAGACGGCCTGACCGGATATCGCCTTCGGTCGCTTGCCGACCGGCTGGGACTTCACGCGAAGGACCTCGACAGCATCAAAGCCGCGCTGGTCCAGCAGAAGAAAACGCTCAAGGCGTTGATCATCGAGGCCGCGATCGGCTCGACTGTAGGCGCGCCCGAAGGAAAGGGTGAGGCAAAGGCCTGGAAAAAGCATGCGCAGAACTGGTTCAAGCGCGAAGGCGGAGGCCAAGAGCTGGCCGAAAAGATGATGTCGTGTGGCGCATGGCCGAGCCTTGAGAAGGTCCTGATGCCGCTGATCAATGCGATCTTGGCCGCCTCGGGACGACCAACGATCACCGGCCTTCCTTCATGAGCGATGCTGAGGTCGCCAGCCTGTTGCGATCCGATGCCCCGCTTGTCGTCATTGAGGCGCCTGCGGGGTGTGGAAAGACTTACCAAGGCGCGTCCTATGCAAAAGACATTGTCGGTAAGCTCGCGCGCGGGCGGCTTCTGATTCTGGCCCATACGCACGCCGCTTGCGGGGTGTTCGGCGAACGCACGCGAGGCGGGGGGTCGAAAGTCGAAATCAAGACGGTTACCAGTCTGACGGTAGAGACCGCGTCGGCCTACCACGGTGCTCTCGGCATTCCGCCAAGGGCCGAGACCTGGGCGTGGAAGAACGGCGGAAAGGGCTTCGAGGAAATCGCGCGAAAATGCGCGGAGCTGCTGACGCGGCATCCGATGATCGCGCAGGCGTTGGCGCGCCGTTATCCGATCATCATTTGCGACGAGCATCAGGATTGCACCGGCGATCAGCACGCCATTCTGATGGCGCTCCATCGCGGCGGTGCAAAGCTTCGGATATTCGGTGATCCCTTGCAGAGGATCTTTACCGGCAAGAAGGCCAAGGAGGCACGGGAAGATGCCGAACGCTGGAAGTCACTCAAGGGCGCAGCGGCCTGCGCCGAACTCGACTTTCCGCATCGCTGGAAGGATGGGTCGCGCGATCTTGGGGCGTGGATACTCAAGGCGCGGACAGCGCTTCTGAACAATCAACCGCTCAAGATTCCGCAGGATCTACCAGCTGGACTTAACGTCATCGTCGCGGACAACAGTTCGCCCGCTCCTGGCCAATACCAGCTCAACGGCAGCGCGCGGAAGGCCGTCGATGCGGTGATGTTCAGCGGTAAGCGAATGATGGTCCTTACGACGCGGAACGATCTCGTGCGATCGCTGACTGCCTTCACCAATCGCCGTATCGGCGTATGGGAAGGGCATACGCGAGAGGCTCTATCCGAACATGTCGAGGCCATGGTCGCGGGTAACGACAAGCCCGAAGCCATCGGCGAAGCCCTCATCGCGTTCCTCGGCGAAGTCGGAGCGGGATTCAGCAAGAGTAGCCACGGCAACCGCCTCTTGCAGGAGATTCGAGACGGCTGCAGCAAGGCAACGACCGGCAAGCCCGCCGCGATTCAGGAAATGGCAAAGTCAATTCTGGCCGAGCCGAACCATGTGGGCTGCGCGCAAGCGCTTAAGCTTCTCGGCGACTTCATCGAACGCAAGGAAAAGGGATTCGAGGACGTGAAGATCGACCACAAGGCCGAGTTCGGCGAAGCGATGCGGCTTGGATTGTACATAACAGCCGAGGAAGGCTTCGCCGAGCTGACGCGACGCCGCGCGCATTTCAGGCGCGCGCCGCCTAATCGTGTCTTGAGCACGATCCATAAGGCGAAGGGGCTTGAGTGCGCGAACGCGATGGTCATTCCCTGCGACAAGGCGTTCTCGGACACCTACTACTCGCGGTGCCGTCTCTACGTTGCGCTAAGCCGCGCCAGCGACACGCTGACGTTGGTCCTGCCGTCGACGAACGGGTCGCCGCTACTGAAGCGCGGATAGAGCCTGTTTGACGGGACGTGATAGGTTCGGATCGAGCCTTCGTGCTCCGGTGCGAATTCCGCAGGTCCTCAAGACACCGACGGCCCACGCCGCTGACGGCCGATGGTCCAGGAGATGGTGTCGTCCCGTGCCAGACCCAACAGCTGGCCACCGACATGGCGATCGAGCATCGGCCGCCAGGGAACCAACGTGAACTCCCGGCTGTTCTCGATCAGGGCAAAACGACCACTAACGAGATTGAGCCGCCGCTGATAAGTCCCGGCGATCCGCTCGCCCGGCCGCGCCTCTCTGTAGCTGAGTCCGAGCTCGTCAGCGAGCTGGGTCCCGACACGCAGGAGCTCTCGCCGGCGCAGCAGGCCCAGCAAGTTGGCCCGATAAATCACTCGGTCGTGCTCGGGGCGTGCCAGCTCCTGCTCGATTAGCCATTGCCGGCGGCGGGCGAGCGCTTCGTTCGCTTCCCGGCCAAACCCGGCGTCTCGGGTGATTGTCGGGGCGTCAGCCAGGAGTTCCCGGTCGAGCCATGTGGCCCCGTCGGCGGCGTTCAGGCGTTCCAACGGCAAGGTCGACAATGTCTCGATGACGACTGGCGCCCGCCGTGTCTGCATCCGCTCGAACGCCGCGGCGCGCTCCAGATGGTCTGACCCAATGATCCAGGTGCCGTCCCTCTCGCGCGCGACGCCCAGACCGGCACGACGCATAGCTTCCAACCGGCGGATATGAGCTTGGGCAAACTCCTGACCCGCCGTGGGATCATGATGAAGATGGAGGTCGACGCTGTAGCGATCGTCATGCGCTGCCGCGATCTCGGCGACGGTCCGATCGACCGCCCGAGGCTCTGTGCGCTTGGGCTCAATGGCGACAATGCTGCCCACCGACATTGGTTCCGACTCGCCCGCCTGGCCGATATCGACGTAGTGGGTGCGGCCGTCGACGCCGTCGACGATCACATAGCGTCGGTCTTTCAGCTCGTCCGACAGGCCGCGCGCGACAACCCGGCCGACGAGTCGCTGGGTATTGTCCACGGTCGGCTCGTAGATCATGTAGTCGGCAGCCGAGCGAGCCTGTCCCTGGCGTGCAAGCTCATGATGTAGGGTCTTGATGATGTCGCCCCGCTCGCCCAGCCGGCGCAGAACCGGCTCGAGGTCGCTGACGAGCTTCCATTGCCCAGGTCCGACCTCCTGCACCAGGCCCAGGTGCCGCAGCTTCTGCAGCCGGCCGGCGCGCAGTGTCTGGCGGAAGGCATCCCCGACAGTCGCCCCCGACCGCAAGATGCCCTGCTCGTCCGCTTCCCTGAGCAAGCCCTGATCGAGGGAGGTGAACCGGTCCTGCTCGACCTCGGCCCGCAATCGGGCCTCGATCTCGCGGTCACTACGTGGGCCAAGGTCCAAGCTGACGATCTCGGCGGCGCGCTCACGCATGCCGTGGCTGAGGTACTCGCGAGCGATGACCAGATCCCGGCCGCGGTCGTCCTTGCCCCGGAGGACGATGTGGGTGTGAGGATGACCGGTGTTGAAGTGATCGACCGCCACCCAGTCGAGTTTCGACCCGAGATCCTGTTCCACCTGCCGCATCAGTCGTCGCGTGAAGTCCTTGAGGTCGGAATATTCGATTGCATCCTCGGCGGCGACGATGAACCTGAACTGATGGCGGTCGTCCTCGCCACGTCTCAGGAAGGCATCGCCGTCAGCCCGGTCGTGGATAGCATCGTAGAGGTCGCCGGGCAGGCCCTCGCGCGTGACGCCGTCGCGCTGCAGGTAGCGCAGATGCGCACGTGCCGAGGCTGTGCCCCGGCCCGCGACCTTGATCAGGCGCGTCTTGACGATGACGCGGCGCTGGCGGAAGGCGGCGTAGCGATCGCGCGCGCCCAGCACCCGGCCAACGCCCGCGCCGCGGCCGATTCTACCGAGCTGGCCGGGTCGGCGTGACAGAGCATGCTTGCGACCACCGGCGCGCGCGACCGTCTGGGCCACGTCACGTAGAAAGGCGCTGCGTACGGCCTGATTGCCGACGCGACCCAGCCTCGGTTTGAACTCATGACCATGGATGACAGGTAGCTTCATGGAAACCTCGGGCGACGACAACGCAGGTTCGTAGCCGATCAGTGGCGTGGAGGCTTCGACTTCAAGCAGATCAAGGGCTTGTAGCCGTGTTGGAGGGACA
>Ga0164290_1001578_pt1 | contig 29957 bp, 29 predicted proteins | sample Micstemetagenome_FD_108782 | JGI IMG/M metagenome (GOLD analysis project Ga0164290, IMG submission 108782) | Contaminated culture microbial community from soil near Moab, Utah, USA - Microcoleus steenstrupii SON62 (Illumina Assembly) | ecosystem: Environmental > Terrestrial > Soil > Soil crust...
CGCCAGGATGGCCATCTCGAACATGAAGCTGCCGGCCTCGTCCTCGTCCTCGAAGACGACGCCGATGAACTCGTCGCCGACATAGACCTCGCAGGAGTCATTGGGCTTGCCGCGCGGCTTCAGGATGATGCCGCCGGTGTTGAAGGTGCGCTTCAGGTGCGTCTCGACGCGCTTCATGTCGGCGGTGTTCATGGTCGGCCTCGGGGTCTGATTTGAGCGGCGGACCCTAGAGAAAGGCCCGCCGAAGGGAAACCCTCAACGCGTCAGATGACGAAGTCGTAGACGATGTCGGCGAGGGTGTGGTCCATGGTCCGGGCCGGGGTGGCCTCGGTCGGGCAGTTGACCAGCCGGGCCGGCACGCCGGCGACGGTGCAGCCCGCCGGCACCGGCTTCAGCACGACCGAGCCGGACGCCACCTTGGCGTAGTCGCCGACGGTGATGTTTCCGAGCACCTTGGCGCCGGCGCCGAGCAGGACGCCCTTGCCGATCTTGGGGTGGCGGTCGCCGCGTTCAGCCCCCGTGCCGCCGAGGGTGACGGCGTGCAGCATGGACACCTCGTCGCCGACCACCGCCGTCTCGCCGATGACGATGCCGGTGCCGTGGTCGAGGAACAGGCCGGAGCCGAGGCGCGCGGCCGGATGGATGTCGACCTGGAACAGTTCGGACATCCGGCTCTGGAAATGGAAGGCGAGGGACTCGCGGCCCTGGCTCCACAGCCAGTGGGCCACGCGGTGACCCTGCAGGGCCTGGAAGCCCTTGAAGTAGAGGAAGGGCTGCAACAGCGTCTTGATGGCCGGATCGCGCTCGGCCACGGCGCGCAGGTCGGCCTCGGCGGCGGCGACGATCGACGGATCGGCCTCATGGGCGTCGCGGCAGATCTCGCGCACCGACATGGCGCCCAGTTCGGCGTCGCCGAGCTTGCGGGCGATCTGGAAGCCGAGGGCCGCGGCGAGGTCGCCGTGCGACAGGATGACGGCGTTCATCTGCGAGGCCAGATGCGGCTCAGCCTGCGCCGTCTCGCGGGCGGCGTCGCGCAACTGGCTCCACACGTCCGGGCGGGCGGCGACGATTTCGAGTTTCGGCATCCCGGTCTCCTTCGCGGCCATCATACGCCCGCCAGCATGGCCTTCGCCAGTTGTGGCGGCAGTTCGCCCTCGCGGCCCATATGGTAGGCGCGCAGCGCGGTCGCCACCGTGAACATGTCGCGCACCGATCCGCGGCCGATCTCGCGCAGCAGGTCGCCGAAGGGGACGCGGGCGACGCGGATGACCTCGGTGGGATCGGGGGCGGACGGGACCGGCGACAGGCCCCAGGCGACCCAGGACAAGGCGCGTTCGTCGGTGATCGAGTTGCTCATCTCGACCTTGAGGGCCGGGAGCCAGTGCGCCGCCTGGAGCCCGGCCTCCTCGGCCAGTTCGCGGCGGGCGCCCTCGAGCGGGTCCTCGTCGAAAGGGGCGCCGCCTTCGGGCATCTCCCACGACCAGTTCATCAGGGCGAAACGCTGCTGGCCGACGAGGGTGACGGTTCCGTCGTCATGGACCGGCAGGACGCCGACCGAGAGGTTCTTCGGGCGCATGACGACATAGTCGGCGGCGAGGCCGGTCGGCGCCGTGGCCGGATGGCGGGTCAGCCGCATCCACGGGTTCTCGAACACCAGACTCTCGCCGGCGCTGCGCCACGGCGGCGGGCGGTCGGCGGGATCGTCCCAGGCCGGCGTCGGGCGGTCGGCGTCGAAGGCGTCGCGGGCGTCTGTCATCCGTCGCATATGGCGCAGCGCCGCGCGGACGACTAGCTAGACGGGATGTCCGACGCCGATCTGGGCCTGGCCCTCCCCCTTCCGACGCCCTCGCCCGAACTGCAGGCGCGGCTGGCCGTGCGCCGTTCCGCCCCGGCCCAGGCGCTGGCCGCCCCCGGCCCCTCCCCGGCCGAGATCGAGCGCATCCTGCATCTGGGGGCGCGGACGCCGGACCACGGCAAGCTGTTCCCGTGGCGGTTCGTGGTCATGGGCCCGCAGAGCCGCGCGGCCCTGGCCGAGGCCCTGCTGCCGCATGCGGCGCGCCAGCCGGACGCGGCCAAGGCGCGCACCGTGCTGTCGAAGCTGACCGCGCCGCCCGTGACCGTTCTGGTGATCTCCACCCCGGTCGAGGGCCACAAGGTGCCGGTGTGGGAGCAGCAGCTGTCGGCCGGGGCGGTGTGCATGAACCTGGAGCACGCCGCCAATGCATTGGGGTACTCCGCCAGCTGGATCACAGACTGGTATAGCTATGACCCGCAGGCGCTTGATTTGCTTGGAGTCGTCAGCGGGGAACGCGTCGCCGGCTTCATCCATGTCGGGACGCTGGCGGAGCCGCCGCTGGAGCGGCCGCGGCCGGCTCTGGCGGTGAAGACCGTCTACCGGAGCTGAGCCAACAGCGCCTCGATCGACAGGCCGGTGACCACGGCGAGCCCCAGGGTCACCGCGATCAGGGCGGCGAGCAGCAGGCCTTCAGTGCGGTCCCGGGCGAAGCGCATGGGCGCAGGATGGGCGGATTCGTCCCGGCCGGCGATCACCGATCCGCGACGCCGGCGAGGTAGCGGGCGTGCAGCAGCGGCTTGCCGAGCCAGTAGCAGAGCTCGGCCGGGCGCTCGATGTCCCAGACGGCGAGGTCGGCGGCCTTGCCCGGTTCGAGGGTCCCCGTCCCGTCCTGCAGCCCGAGGGCCCTGGCCGCGATGCGGGTGGCGCCGGCGAGGGCCTCTTCCGGGGTCAGGCGGAACTGGACGCAGGCCAGGTTCAGCGCCGCCGTCATCGAGGCGACGGGCGAGGTGCCGGGGTTGCAGTCGGTCGCAACGGCCATGGCCACACCGTGCCGGCGCAGCAGGTCGATCGGCGGCGGGGTGGTCTCGCGCAGCATCAGGAATGCGCCGGGCAGCAGGACGGCGACGACGCCAGCCTGAGCCATGGCCTGAATGCCCGCTTCGGTCGTGTGTTCGATGTGGTCGGCGGACAGGGCGTTGTATCTGGCCGCAAGGGCCGCGCCGCCGCCGTCGGACAGCTGGTCGGCGTGCAGCTTGACCGGCAGGCCGAGGGCGCGGGCCCTGTCGAACAGTCGCGCGACCTCGTCGGTGGAGAAGGCGATGGGCTCGCAATAGGCGTCGACGGCGTCGACGAGGCCTTCGGCATGGGCGGCCGGAAGGATTTCATCCACAGCCTTGTCCACATAGCGGGCGCGGTCGGCGCGGTGCTCGGGCGGGACGGCGTGGAGGCCCAGATAGCTGGTGCGGACGCGGACGCCGGCCTCGCGGCCGAGGCGGCGGGCGACGCGCAGCATCTTCAGTTCGCTGTCGTGGTCGAGGCCGTAGCCGGACTTGATCTCGACGGTGGTGACGCCAGTGGCCTTGAGGCCCGCCAGCCGGGTCAGGGCGCTGGCGTAGAGGGCGTTTTCCGACGCCGCCCGGGTCGCGGCCACGGAAGAGACGATGCCGCCGCCGGCGCGGGCGATCTGCTCATAGGTGGCGCCGCCGAGCCGTTGTTCGAACTCGCCGGAGCGGTCGCCGCCGAAGACGAGGTGGGTGTGGCAGTCGATCAGTCCGGGCGTGACCCAGCGGCCATCGAGGCGGTCGGTCTGCGTGGCGTCGTGCGCGGGCAGATCGGCGCGTGGGCCGGTCCAGACGATGCGGCCGGCGGCGATCAGGAGGGCGGCGTCCTCGACGGCGCCGTACGGCTCCCCGCCCTGCACCATCGTGGCGAGGCGGCAGTCGGTGATGAGCCTGTCCGCGCGGATCATCGCGTCTCGAACCCGGCCAGCAGTTCGCAGAACCAGCGGCCGGCGGTCAGGGAGCCGAGGTCGCCGATCTCCAGCGAGGGATCGTATTCAGTGAGGTCGACGGCGCGGACCTTCGGGTGGGCGCCGATGAGGCGGGTTGCGTCGAAGAAGTCCTGCACGGAGACGCCGCCGGGCCGGGCGCCGGGCGAGGCCGGCCACTGGCTGCGGTCGATGACGTCGATGTCGAAGTCGACGTAGATGACCTCTGCGAGGGCCGAGAGGCGGTCCAGTTCGGCGGCGACCACGGCGGCGAGGCCCTGTTCGCGGCAGTCGCGGGCGGTGCGGACCGAGATGCCGGCGGCCTTCGCCTTGTCGTGGGCGCGTTTCGTATTGGCGAAGGGGGCGAGGCCGAGCTGGCTGATGCGGCGGCCGTCGAGGCCGTCCTCGAGCAGGGCCTGCACCGGATTGCCGTTGGTCAGGCCCTGATCGGTGTCGCGCAGGTCGAAATGGGCGTCGAGGGTCAGGACGCCGACGCGGTCGAGGCCGAGGGCGTGGACGCCGGGCCGGGTGACGGCGTTGTTGCCGCCGATCAGGACGGTCAGCGCCCGGGCCCCCTGCGCCGCCACGGCGTCACGCACCGGCGCGAAGCCGTCGGCTGGCGACACGCCTTTCAGCGCCACGTCGCCCGCATCGTGCACGCGGGCCGTCAGCTCGGCGCCGGTCTCGACGTCATAGGTAGAGAAGCGCGGCAGAACGGCCCGGAAAGCCTTCGGACCGAGGTCGCAGCGACCGGGCGTCAGGGAACGCTCGTTGAGGCCGGCGCCGATCAGGGCCGCCGGGGCGTCAGGATGGTCGCCGATCAGATCGGCGACGGAGCGCCAGCCGAGGGCGTCTGAGTCTGTCATCCGCCCACATAACCCCCTTCGCCCCCGCGGGAGAAGGTCCCGGCGCTCCGTTCCGGCTCAGGCTGCGGCGCGCGCCTTGTCCTCGGCCTGGTACATCGACAGGACGTGCCCGTCGGGGTCGGCGAAGTCGGCGGACCAGCCGCCCGGCGCCTCGCTGACGGGGGTGACGATCGTCGCGCCTTTTTCGGCCAGGGCCGTCACCACATCGTCGATGCCGCCGTCGGCCAGGTCGAAGACGACGATCGGCGTGTTCCCCGGCCGCGAGTCCGTCTGGAAGAAGATCAGCTCGATCCCGCCGGCCGTTTTGGCCAGCAGCCAGTCCTTTCCGGCGCCGTCGTCGCCCATGTTGACGACCTCCAGCCCCAGCACGTCACGATAGAAGGCCTCGGTGCGAACCGTGTCCTTCACATAGTAGCAGATGGTACCGATCCGCGTTTTCCCGAACATCGCAGTCTCCTTTTCAGCTGTCGGACGACCCCTGTTGCCGCCGCACGGGATTCCGTGACGACACGACGAACAGATTTCCGTCCGGATCGTGCGAACCCAGCGCCTGCCCCTCGTCGCGGACCCGGCCGAGCAGGGCGCGGCGCATCAGTCCGAACGGCAGGTCGCCGCGCAGGGCCTCTATGTCGGGGGCGGCTTCCCCGGTCCCGATCAGGCGGCGGCGGATCTCGCTGATGCGCTTGCGCAGGGCGACGTCCGAGAGTTGCAGCAGCCAGGCGATCTCGGCCCGGGTATGGCCGGTCAGGGCCAGCAGGGCCGTGGTTCTGAGCGCGGGCGGCAGCGCCATGACCGGCTGGACGGGCGGCGCCGCCGGCGCGCTCGCTCCGATCGCCGGGGTCTGGAACTCTGCCTCGCGTCGCCGCCGGCGCGCCACGGTGCGCGAGTCCATCAGGGCGCGGTTCCTCACCACGCCCGCGAACCAGCGGCGGTTCTCCGGCCGGGTCAGGTCGGCTCGCCCGGCCTCGACGGCGATCAGCAGCGCGTCCTGCAGCAGGTCTTCGGCTTCCGACAGGCGGCGGGCGCGCCCGCGCGCCTGGCGAAGCAGCGTCAGATAGGCAGCCTGATCCATCACCGGTCCCCGCATCCCGGCAACCTACAGGCCAGCCGCAGGACCGCAACGCGCGCCTTCTCGCCCGTCGAGCGGCGGGTTAGAGAGGCCGCCATGACGACTCAACAGACCCCGAACACCCGCGTCATCCGCAGCCCGCGCGGCAGGGAGATGACGGCCAAGACCTGGGCCGCCGAGGCGGCGCTGCGGATGCTGATGAACAACCTCGATCCGGAGGTGGCCGAGCGGCCGGAGGACCTGGTGGTCTATGGCGGCATCGGCAAGGCGGCGCGGGACTGGGCGTCGTTCGACCGGATCGTGGCCGAGCTGCGGGCGCTGGAGGCCGACCAGACGCTGCTGGTGCAGTCGGGCAAGCCGGTCGGGGTGTTCCGCACCCATGAGGACGCGCCGCGGGTGCTGATCGCCAACTCCAACCTGGTGCCCAAATGGGCGACCTGGGAGCATTTCAACGAGCTCGATCGCAAGGGGCTGATGATGTACGGCCAGATGACGGCCGGTTCGTGGATCTACATCGGCACCCAAGGCATCGTTCAAGGCACCTACGAGACCTTCATGGAGGCCGGACGCCAGCACTATGGCGGCGACTGGTCGGGCAAGTGGATCCTGACCGCCGGCCTCGGCGGCATGGGCGGGGCCCAGCCGCTGGCGGCGACCATGGCGGGGGCGTCCTGCCTCGCCGTCGAATGCCAGCGCAGCCGGATCGAGATGCGGCTGAGGACGCGGTATCTCGACGTCATGGCGGAGACGCTGGACGAGGCGCTGGCTCTGATCGAGCAAGCCAAGACTGACGGAAACGCCATATCTATCGGGCTGTTGGGCAATGCGGCGGATGTTCTGCCTGAACTGGTGAAGCGCGGGGTGCGGCCCGATCTGGTCACCGACCAGACCAGCGCCCACGACCCGGTCAACGGCTACCTGCCCTCCGCCTGGACGGTGGCGGAGTGGGAGACGAAGCGGCAGAGCGACCCGGCCGCCGTCGAGGTCGCCGCCCGCCAGTCGATGGCCGTCCACGTTAAGGCCATGCTCGACTTCCATGCCCAGGGCGTGCCGGTCACCGACTACGGCAACAACATCCGGCAGGTGGCCTTCGACGAGGGCGTCGCGAACGCCTTCGACTTCCCCGGCTTCGTCCCGGCCTATATCCGTCCGCTGTTCTGCCGCGGGATCGGACCGTTCCGCTGGGCCAGCCTGACCGGCGATCCGGACGACATCCGCAAGACCGACTCGGCGATGAAGACCCTGTTCCCGGACAACGCCGGCCTGCATCGCTGGCTGGACATGGCGGGCGAGCGGATCGCTTTCCAGGGGCTGCCGGCGCGCATCTGCTGGATCGGCCTGGGCGACCGACATCGCGCCGGGCTGATGTTCAACGAGATGGTGGCCTCGGGCGAGCTCAGCGGTCCGATCGTGATCGGCCGCGATCATCTGGACAGCGGTTCGGTGGCCAGCCCCAATCGCGAGACCGAGGCCATGATGGACGGCTCGGACGCCGTGTCGGACTGGCCGCTGCTGAACGCCCTGCTGAACACCGCCTCGGGGGCGAGCTGGGTGTCGCTGCACCATGGCGGCGGGGTGGGCATGGGCTATTCCCAGCACTCGGGCGTGGTCATCGTCGCCGACGGCACGCCGGAGGCCGCGAGGCGGCTGGAGCGGGTGCTGTGGAACGACCCGGCCACGGGCGTGATGCGCCACGCCGACGCGGGGTATGAGATCGCGAAGGACGCCGCCCGCGAGCACGGCCTCAACCTGCCGAGCCTGGGCTGATTTGAGCCCAACGATCTTCGCCCCCTGAGGACCCCGCATGGAATTCGCCGCCGTCGCCCTGCCGCTCGCCCTCGGGATCATCATGTTCGGCCTCGGCCTGGACCTGACGCCCGCCGACTTCGTCCGGGTGGCGAAACAGCCAAAGGCCGCCGCCGTCGCCCTCGGATGCCAACTGCTGCTGCTGCCGGCGATCTGCTTCGGCCTCGTGCTGCTGTTCCGCCTGCCGCCGATCCTGGCGGTCGGGATGATGCTGCTGGCGGCCTCGCCCGGCGGCACCACCGCCAACCTCTACAGCCACCTGTTCCGGGGCGATGTGGCGCTGAACATCTCGCTGACCGCGATCAATTCCGTCATAGCCGTGGTGACCCTGCCGGTCCTCACCAACCTGGCCATCGCCTGGTTCCAGCCGGGCGACCTCAGCGTCGGCCTGCAGTTCCGCAAGACGCTGGAGGTCTTCCTGATCGTCCTCGCTCCGGTGGCGCTGGGCATGACCGTACGCAGGCTCAGGCCCGGCTTCGCCGCGGCCATGGACAAGCCCGTCCGCATCGCCTCGGTGGCGATCCTGGTGCTGGTGATCGCCGGTTCGGTGGCGAGCAGTTTCGACCTGTTCGCCGCCAACTTCCTGCTGCTCGGCGGCATCGCCACGGCCTTCTGCGTCCTCAGCCTGTCGGTCGGCTATGTCGTGCCGCGCCTGCTGAAGATCGAAAAGCCCCAGGCCGTGGCCAGCGCCTTCGAGGTCGGCATCCATAACGCCACCCTCGCCATCGTCATCGCCCAGGGCGTGCTGGGACGGCCGGACATGTCCCTGCCGGCGGCGATCTACGGCGTGCTGATGTTCCCGATCGCGGCCCTGTTCGGACTCTGGGTGAGCCGGCGAAATCCGCGACCGGGTTTTCCTGATCCCTCGCATGCGGATAAGGGGGGCGCATGACCCTCACCCTCGGCGCCGCCCCCCTCACCCTCGCCCAACTTCGCGCGGTGCTCGAAGCGCCGACCAGGGTAGCCCTGTCCGACGCCGCCTGGACCGCGGTCGAGCGCGGCGCGGCGGTGGTCGCAGCCATCGTCGCCGAGGGGCGCACCGTCTATGGCGTCAACACCGGCTTCGGCCTGCTGGCCAACACCTCGATCGCCACGGCGGATCTGGAGACGCTGCAGAAGAACCTCGTGCTCAGCCACGCATGCGGGGTCGGGCCGCTGCTGGACGATGCGGTGGTGCGCCTGCTGATGGTGCTGAAGATCGCCTCGCTGTCGAAGGGCGCGTCCGGCATCCGGCGCGGGACGCTGGAAGCCCTGATCGCCATGGTCAACGGCGGCGTCCTGCCCTGCATTCCGTCGAAGGGTTCGGTCGGGGCCTCGGGCGACCTCGCGCCGCTGGCCCATATGAGCTGCGTGCTGATCGGCGTCGGCGAGGCGCGGGTCAACGGCCAGACGATGCCGGCCGAGGCGGCGCTGGCGACCGTCGGGCTGAAGCCGATCGTACTGGGGCCGAAGGAAGGGCTGGCGCTGCTGAACGGCACCCAGTGCTCGACGGCGCTGGCGCTGGCGGGGCTGTTCGCGGCCGAGGCGGCGTTCGCGGCGGGGATCGCGGCCGGGGCCCTGTCGGTCGACGCGCTGAAGGGGTCGGACGCGCCGTTCGACGCCCGCATCCACGCCCTGCGCGGCCAGCCGGGCCAGATCGACGTCGCCGCCCGGCTGCGGGCGCTGATGTCGGGGAGCGCCGTCCGCGACAGCCACCGCGAGGGCTGCGCCAAGGTGCAGGACCCCTACTCCCTGCGCTGCCAGCCTCAGGTGATGGGGGCGGTGCTGGACGTGCTGAGGAGCGCCGCGGCGACGCTGGAGCGCGAGGCCAACGCCGTGACCGACAATCCGCTGGTCTTCATCGAGGACGGCGACGTGATCTCGGGAGGAAACTTCCACGCCGAACCCGTTGCTTTCGCGGCGGATATGATCGCGATGGCCCTGTGCGAGATCGGCAACATCTCCGAGCGCCGCACCGCCATCCTCGTCGATCCGAAGATGAGCGACCTGCCCGCCTTCCTGGTCAGGGAGAGCGGGCTGAACTCGGGCTTCATGATCGCCCAGGTGACCGCCGCCGCCCTCGTGGCCGAGAATCGGATGGTGGCCCATCCGTGCAGCATCGACACTGTGCCGACCAGCGCCAATCAGGAGGACCATGTGTCGATGGCCACGCATGGCGCGCGCCGCCTGCTCGACATGGCCGAGAACACGGCGACGGTGGTGGCCATCGAACTGCTGGCGGCGGCGCAGGGGCTGGAGTTCCACCGGCCGCTGACGACCTCGCCCGATCTGGAGCGGGTGTTCGCCATCGTGCGCGAGGCGGCGGCAGCCTATGGCTCGGACCACTATTTCGCGCCGGACATCGCGCGGGCGACCGATGGGGTGCGGGCGGGCCGGTACCGTGCGTTCGCCGGGGACCTGCTGCCCTCCGCCTAGTCCTGCAGCGGGGCGCGTCTCAGGGCGGTCAGATTGGGCGAGCCGGTGCAGAGGCAGACGGTCTTCAGCTGGCGGATCACGGTCTGGAAATGCGCCACCACGGCCTCGGTCGAAACGGTGGCGGCGGCCAGCACTCCGGCGGCCTGACCGACCATGTCGGCGCCGAGCCGGATGGCCTTCGCGGCATCCACGCCGTCGGCGATGCCGCCCGAGCCGATGATCAGGGTCTTCGGACAGGCGGCGCGGACCTCGGCGATGGCGCGGGCGGTGGGGATGCCCCAGTCGGCGAAGGCGGCGGCGTGGGCCTTGTCGGCGGGGTCGGTGGCCCGCTCGCCCTCGACCATGGCCCAGTTCGAGCCGCCGGCGCCGGCCACGTCGATCGCGGCCACGCCCATGTCGACGAGGCGGCGAGCCGTGGCGGCCGAGACGCCGGCGCCGGTCTCCTTGACCACGACGGGCGCGTCCAGCGCCTTGACCAGGGCCTCGAGCGCCGCGCCGACGCCCCACCAGTCGCGGTCGCCTTCGGGCTGGCAGGCTTCCTGCAGCGGGTTCAGATGCACCACCAGGGCGTCGGCGGCGATCATGTCCAGCACCCGCCGGGCCTCGTCGACGCCGAAGCCGCGGGTCAGCTGGGCCGCGCCGATATTGGCCAGGATCGGGGTGTCGGGGGCCTTGAGACGCAGCGCCATGTCGAGGCCGGGCGTGGCGCCGTCAGCCTCCAGCGCGGCGCGTTGCGAGCCGACGGCCAGGGCGATGCCGAGATGCTGGGCGGCCTCGGCCAAGCGGGCGTTGATGGCCTCGGCCCGGCGCGGGCCTCCGGTCATGGCGCTGATCAGCAGGGGCGCTTTCAGCCGCCGGCCGAGGAAGTCGACGCCGAGATCGATCTTGCCGTGATCGAGGTCCGGCAGGGCCTCGTGCACGAAATGGATGTCCGCGAAGCCGCCAGGCCGCCCGTGCCGGGCCTTGCCGGCGAGGATGACGTCGAGGTGCTGGTCCTTGCGGGCGGTGATCTTCGTCAAAACGCTACTCCGCCGTCGTCGCGAGGCTCAGGGCTTCTTCTCGACCGTCAGGGCATAGACCCCGGTCTGGCCGTGCTGATAGGCCCCCGCCCGGATCTCGAAAGTCCCGTCGTCCGGCGCGGTCCACTCGAGTTTCGCATGTGTGTCGGTCAGGCCGTCGTCGTCCGAGCCGAGCGCTTCGAACGCCCCGTCAGCCTTGACCCGCCCGACCACGACGAAGCTGTCCACGTCGTTCGACACCATGGTGATGAGCAGCTTTTCCTCGTCGCGCACGGTGACCCGGTAGGCGTCATAGTGGGCGTTGCTGTCGGTCAGGGCGTCGGTCTCCGTCAGCGTCCCCCAGGCCGTGGAGCCGACCAGGATGCTGCCGGGCTCGGGCTGGGGACCGCGGTCGATCAGCTCGAGCGAATACAGCCCTTCGGCGTCGGAGCTCAGCGGCAGGGCGCGCAGGACATAGTCGCCGTCCTCCGGCAGGGTGAAACTCAGCCGCGAGTCCGTGCCCTCCATCAGCCCGTCGTCATCCGAGGCCAAGGCGGTGAACTCGCCGTCCGCCTTGCCGATCTGCAGAAAGGTGTCGAAGTCGCCGGAGCGCATGGTGACCTGGATGCGCTGACCCTCCCGACCGGTGAAGGCGTAGGCGTCATAGCCCCGGTCGTCGTCGTCGCGCGGGTCGTTCTCATCGATCTCGCCCTGCAGGGAGGCGCCGAAGGCGAGAGGGGCCGGCGCCCGGTCCGGCTGCACCTCGGCGATCGACAGGCTGTAGTCCCCCGTCCCGTCGGAGAAGGCCCGGGCCTCGATGATGTACGATCCCGTCTCGGGCAGGGTGAAGGTGATCCGGGAGTTGGCGCCCTCGGGCCCGCCGTCGTCGTCCTCGTCGAGGCTGACGCGGTTCTCGTCGAACAGTTCGAGGTAGGTGTCGAAATCGTCCGACATCATGTCGATGCGAATGCGCTGGCCCGCCTGACCGTCGAACCGCCAGGCGTCCGCGGGCGCGCCGCTCTCGCCCTTGCCGTCGCTCTCGGTCAGCTGCCCTTCGACCGTGTCGCCGACGGCGATCGATTCGGCGGCGGCCGCGGGCGGCCCTTGCTCGAGGGTCAGGCTGTAGGCGCCGGCGTCGGTCGAGCCCAGCGGCGTGACCCGGATCAGATATTCGCCATCGCCGGGCGCGGTGAAGACGAGACGCGAGTTGAGGCCGGTGTTCGGCCCGTCGTCGTTCTCGGCCAGCTGGACGAAGGCGCCGCCCACGGTCCGGCCGATGCGGAGGACCGGATCGAAGGCCTCGCTGTCCAGAGCCACCGCGAAACGCTCTCCCTGCCGCGCCCGGAAGCTGAAGGCGTCGTAGGGCAGGCCCTCGTCGGTTTCCGGATCACGGCTCGACAATTCGCCCTCGACGGTCTGGCCGAGGCGGATGGCGGACGGACGGGGGGCGCGAGGCGCCGGCGGGCGTTCGGTCAGGCTGAGCGTATAGGCGCCGCCGTCCAGCCCGGACAGGGGACGGGCGCGCAGGACGTAGGTTCCCGCTTCGGAGGCCGTGAAGCGCAGGCGGGAATCCGTGCCCTCTCCGAGGCCGTCGTCGTCGGACGCGAGCGCGACCCCGGTCTCGCCGGGGGCGAACAGCTCCAGATAGGCATCGAACTCCCCGGAGCGCAGGACGGCCTCGAGCCGCTGGCCGGCGCGGGCGGAGAAGGCATGGTCGTCATAGCGCCAGGCGTCTTCGGGCGCGGTCTGGTCGCCGTCCTCGATCGTCCCTTCCACCGTGGAACCCACGGCCAGTGACCCGGCGGACTGCGCCAGGACGGGCCCGGCGGCCAGCCCGAGAGCCAGACAGCTGACGGCGGCGAGGATGGTCGGTCGGCGCATGCGGTTCCCCTGATTACAGCCTCGATCATAGACGCCGAACCGCGCCGTCTGTAAATCGCGCTCACCGCACCATTCCTGACGACCGGAACGAACCATGACGGCCGACCCCGCGCGCGCGACCCTGATCGACGGCAAGGCTTTCGCCGCCGGGCTGGTGGAGCGCGTCGCCGCCGCCTCGGCCCGGCTGGAGGCCTCGCATCGGGTCAGGCCCGGCCTGGCCGTGGTCATCGTCGGTGAAGACCCGGCCAGCCAGATCTATGTGCGCAACAAGGGCGAGACCACGCTGCGGGCCGGAATGCGCTCGGACACCCACCAGCTGGCCGCCGAGACGGACCAGGAGACGCTGCTGACCCTGATCGCGGCGCTGAACGCCGACCGCGGCATCCATGGCATCCTCGTCCAGCTGCCGTTGCCGGATCATATCGACGCCGCCGCCGTGCTGGGGGCCATCGACCCGGACAAGGACGTCGACGGGTTTCACGTCGTCAATGCGGGCCGGCTCGCCGTCGGCCTGCCGGGCCTCGTCCCGTGCACCCCACTGGGCTGCCTGATGCTGCTGAAGCATGAACTGGGCGATCTGTCGGGGCTGAATGCGGTGATCGTCGGCCGCTCCAACATCGTCGGCAAGCCGATGGCGCAACTGCTGCTGGGCGAAAGCTGCACGGTCACCATCGCCCATTCGCGGACCCGCGACCTGCCGGACCTGTGCCGCACCGCCGACATCCTGGTCGCGGCGGTCGGGCGGCCCGAGATGATCCGGGGCGACTGGATCCGTCCCGGGGCGACCGTGATCGACGTCGGCATCAACCGGGTTCCGTCGCGCGATCCTGAAAAGGCGGCGCAGGGCAAGACCCGGGTCGTCGGCGACGTGGCCTTCGAGGAGGCGGCGACCGTGGCCGGACGCATCACGCCGGTGCCCGGCGGGGTCGGCCCGATGACCATCGCCTGCCTGCTGGCCAACACCTATACGGCGGCCTGCCGCACCGCCGGCGTCGAGCCCGAGCGGCTGGACGCTTGAACGGCGCCGCCTAACCTCCGATAGTCGTTACTGCGGGCCTGCAGCCTGTCAGGAGACGACGATGATTCGGTTTGATTCCCGTGTGGCGGCCATCGCCGCCGTCGTGGTTCTGGCGCCGGCCGTGAGCGGCTGCGGCATCAACGCCATCCCGACCAAGGAAGAGGCCGCCAAGGCGCGCTGGGCCGATGTGCAGTCGGCCTACCAGCGCCGCGCCGATCTGGTGCCCCAGTTGGTGGCCACGGTGCAGGGCGCGGCGATCTCGGAACGGGCCATCCTGACCGAGGTCATCGAGGCCCGGGCCCAAGCGACCGGGGTGACGGTGACGCCTGAGACGCTTAGCAATCCCGCCGCCTTCCAGCAGTACCAGGCCGCCCAAGGGCAGCTGAGCCAGGCCCTGTCCCGGCTGATGCTGGTGGTCGAGCGCTATCCCGACGTGAAGTCGAACCAGAATTTCCTCGTGCTGCAGACGCAGCTGGAGGGCACCGAGAACCGCATCAACATCACCCGCATCGACTACAATGAGGCGGTGCAGGACTATAACACCTCGCTGCGCACCTTCCCAACGGTGATCTGGGCCAAGACGATCCACGGCGGGTCGGAGCCGATGCAGCTGTTCCAGGCCACCGAGGCGGCGCAGACCGCGCCGACCGTCAATTTCGACGCCCTCAACCCGGCCCGGCCCGGCGGGACCGCGGCGCCGACCACCCCCGGCGCGGCTCCGCCCGCGCAGTGAACGTATCGCGCCCCTATCCGGCGGCCCGGCTGATCGCCCTGGCGTTCGCGGCGCTGGCGGTCGTCTGGCTGGGATTCGCCGACGACGCTGCGGCCCAGGGCTCCCGGGACGTGCAGTTCCCCGCCCTGACCGGCAGGATCGTCGATCAGGCCGGCCTGCTGACGCCCGAGAAGGAGGCCGAACTCACCGCCCGGCTGGAAGCGCTGGAGACCGACACCTCGGACCAGCTTGTGGTGGTGACGGTCGACAGCCTGCAGGGCCTGGAGATCGAGGACTACGGCTACCGGCTGGGGCGCACCTGGGGCATCGGCCAGGCCGAAGAGAACAACGGCGTCCTGCTGATCGTCGCGCCCGATGAGCGCAAGGTGCGGATCGAGGTCGGCTACGGGCTCGAACCGATCCTGACCGACGGCCTGTCAGCCCTGATCATTCACAATGAAATCCTGCCGGCGTTTCGCGAAGGCTATTTCGAGCGTGGGATCGAGCAGGGCGTGACGGCGATCGAGGCCCAGCTGCGGCTCGATCCGGCCGAGGCCGAGGCGAGGGCGGCGGCGGCCGACAAGCCGAAGGCCGGCGTGCCCGTGGGTCCGCTGATCATGATCGGCGTAATCTTCTTCCTGATGTTCGCCGGCATGATCGGCGCGCTGGGCCGGGGCGGTCGCCGCCGGCGCGGCTCCGGCGTGGCGCCGATCCTGATCTGGGCCGCATCCGAAGCCCTGCGCAGCGGCGGCCGCGGCGGCGGCTCGTCCTGGGGCGGCGGCGGAGGCGGGTTCGGCGGCGGCGGCGGCGGTTTCGGCGGTGGAGGCGCGTCGGGCGGATGGTGAACTCTCTGACGACCGAGGCCCACGACCGGATCGCGGCCGCCATCGCGGCGGCGGAAACCCGCACATCCGGGGAAATCTTCTGCGTGCTGGCGCGGCGGGTGTCGTCGTATCGCGATGTTTCGCTGGGCTGGGCCGCCGCGGCGGCGCTGATCCTGCCGCTGGGCCTGATCCCGCTGGGGTTCGAGGCGGCGTGGATTCCGGGCTTCGCCGACAGCTGGGAGGCGGCCCATCTGGCGGCGCGCGAGGTTTCGACGGGACAGGCGCTGGGCGCCTATGCGGTGATCCAGGCTGTGGTGTTCCTGACGGTCTATCTGATCACCCGCCTGCCCCCGATCACCCGCCTCGTCACCCCCCGCGCCCTGCGCCGGGCGCGGGTGCGGAACGTCGCCATGCAGCAGTTCCTGGCGCACGGCCTGCACGTGACCGAGGCGCGGACCGGGGTCCTGATCTTCGCGGCCCTGGCCGATCACCAGGTCGAGGTGGTCGCCGACGAGGGCATCCACGCCCGGGTCGACCAGACCGTCTGGGCCGACGCCGCCGAAGTCCTGTCGCAGGGCCTGAAGCGGGGCGACGCGGCGGCGGGGTTCGAAGCCGCCGTCGGTCTGTGCGGGGAAGTCCTGGCCGGCCATTTTCCGCCGCGTCCCTCGAACCCGAACGAGGTCGCCGACCGGCTGGTGGTGATCTGAGACGCCTCCGGAACGCGCCGCAGGGGGGTCGCATTCCTGATGGAAATGGCCTAGCCCGACCGCCACAGAGCGTTTCGGCCGTTACCAGGACTTCATGCCCCGCCTGCTGACCTACAATGTTCATCGCTGCGTCGGCGTCGATCGCCGGCTGGATGTCGGGCGGATCGCAGCGGTCATCGCCGAGCACGAGCCGGACATCGTCTGCCTGCAGGAACTGGACGTCGGACGGGCCCGGACCGGGATGGTCGACCAGGCGAGCGCGATCGCCGAGCGGCTGGCCATGACCTTCCACTTCCACGCGGCCATGACGGTCGAGACGGAAGAGTATGGCGATGCGATCCTGACGCTTCGCCCCGAGCGACTGGTCAAGGCCGGTCCGCTGCCTTCGGTCAGGGGCATACCGGGACTGGAGCCCCGGGGCGCGGTGTGGGCGGCGATCGATTTCGACGGCGTCACCCTGAACGTCATCAACACCCATCTGGGGCTGGTGCCGCGCGAGCAACGGCTGCAGACGGCCGCGCTGCTGGGCGAGGGCTGGTTGAGCCATCCGTCGTGCGTCGGCCCCACCCTGCTGACCGGCGACTTCAACGCCACCTCGATCACCCGGCCCTATCAGGCGCTGGCGCGGCGGCTGTCCGACTGCCAGCGCGAACTGGGCCTGCGGCCTTCGGTGAAAACCTTTCCGTCCAGCTTCCCCGCCATCCGCATCGACCACTGTTTCACCAGCCCCGAGCTGGTCGTGACCGGGGTGTCGGCGCCCTTCTCTCCCCTCGCGCGCATGGCCTCGGACCATCTGCCGCTGGTCGTGGATTTCGAGTTCAGGCGCTGATCCGCGGCGGCTGGTTGCGTTGCGACGGGCTGCGGCGTTTCCACGGGCGGAAGGCGTCCGACGGCGAGGTCGGGTCGCCCAACTGGAATTCGGCGATGAAGCGCTCGAACGCGGACGGCGGGGCGGCGCCCAGGGTCTGCATGCGGCCGGTGTCGAAGCGGCAGATGGCCTCGCCGACGGTCCCGACGAGGGCTTCCGCAGCCGCGAACTCCTCGGTGTTCACCCCGATCCAGTGGCCGATGGTGCGGTGACGGAACCGGCGGATGGCGGCCCGTCCCTCCTCCGTCGTCGGCGCCGCCGCCACGTCGCACTCGGTGTCGAAACCGAAGGACCGGTTGTTGAGGTTGGTCGAGCCGATCCGCACCACCTCGTCGTCATAGATCGAGACCTTGGCGTGGACGATGATGCGCTCGCCGCCCTTGGTGTAGGGGGCGAAGGCGTAGAAGCGGTTGTTGCTGTCGGCCTGCTCCAGCCGGAACAGGACCTCGGAACGGGCCGTGTCCATGGTGATCTGGTCGAACCAGCTCGGGCTGGCCCCGGTGGAGACCAGCACGACTTCCGGGCTGTCCGGCTCGGCGAGTCGCGCCGCCAGCGCCGCCGCGATCCGGGGCGAGGTGAAATACTGGTTCTCCAGATAGATCAGGCGGCGGGCCTTGCGGATGGCGTCGAGATGGAGGTGTTCGTTCTCGCGCACCTCGCTGCGCCCGGCCCAGGCCGGCTCGGTGCGGGCGATGCCGACGGGGGTGTTGAGCAGATCGGGCTCGACTCCGTCGGGCCAGGGATCGCTGTCGACGTCGTCGGGGACCGTGCGTTCCGAGGTCGAGCGGAACCAGCGCTCCCGCCCCAGATCGCCGAGGGCGCGGGCCGCGGGCCCGTCCATGACGCACATGATCTCATGCCGCGGCGACGGGATCAGGCCCGAGGGCTGGCAGCGGCGCGGATCCCCGTCCAGATGTTCGATGGAATCCCAGCGGTCCGTGGCGATGTCTCCGCCCCCGCAGAAGGCGACGGCGTCATCGATGATGACCACCTTCTGATGGTGACAGGCGCCGATGGGACCGGGCCGGTCGAGGCGAAACTCCACCATCCGCTTGCGGAACCATCCCTGGGCCCGATGCGGAAAGAAGCCCTGCGACGCGGCGATGACGAGGGGCGATTTCCAGATCAGCAACCGGATGTCGAGCTCGGGCCTGGCCTTGACCAGCATGCGCAGCTGGTGGCCGATCTGCGCCTGGTGATCGTTCGGCGGACTGGCGGGATCCAGCCGGGTGCGCGGATCGAACTGCCAGCCCAGCAGGACCACCGACCTCCGGGCCTTGCCAAGGGCCGATCGAAGGGCGTCGAAATAGGCCGCGTTCTCCATCAGCACGGCGAACCGCCCGGCGGTCTCGACCCGCCAGCAGTTCTGTCCCGGCTCCAGCCAGGGATCGTTCTGTTCGTCCGCCGAAGGGCTCATGAATGGAAGCCTGACCGATTCGCATGACGGCGGCTTGCGCCCCAAGCTTTACAGGACGCGCGCCGCCGGGTTCCGTTCCATTGCACGACACTACCATCAATGCCGCCCGCCGGCCGACGTGGATTGCCCGAACGCGGTTTTCAGGTCATATATCGCGCTGAATTCTTGAGGGGGAGGTCGGCGATGCAGGCGCTGATCGAAATGATCATCGGCTTCGTCGCCCTGCTGGCCGCAGCGGCCCTGTCGCAATTCGGCCTGCAGGTGGCCGCTCCCGACAAGTCCGAGCGCGAGGTCCATCGGGTCAAGGACTGCAGCGATGCGTCGCCCGCCACGGTCATCACCGCCGTCCGGCGCCGTCCCGATTGCTGAACGCCGGCCGGATTCGTCCGGGCTCGCCTTTGCGCGCCGCGAATGAGCCGCTAGGGTCCTGACGGGTCGCGCGCCCCGGCTGCGCGACGTCGCATCCTGACGAGATCGCCGCCTCATGAAGTCCCGCCAACGGCCTCCGCTGAACCTGACCGAGCCCGATCCGGAGGCCGGACCGCCGTCCGGCCCGGACGACTCGCCGGAAGCGGAACTCGCCCCCGGGCCTGACCCGGTGACCGGAACTGAACGGCCCATGTCGGAGCGTCGCCGCCGGCGTCTGGCGGAAGAGCGCCGCCAGGCCGAGCAGAAGGCCGCCGGGGCGGCCCGCCCCGAGACGACCGCCCAGGCGCCGGCGGTCACGCCCGAATTGAGCCAATCCGCAGAGGCGCCGCCGGCGGCCTGGGAGCCCCCTCCCCCGCCCGCCGTGTCCCGCCTGCGGGCCGAGCCTGCGCCTTCGGGACGGCACGCTTATCTGCTCGCCGGGATTTCGGCGGCCCTGTGGATCGGCGGCGTCGCGGCGTGGCTGGCCTGGGAAGTCGGATCGGGCGCGGCCGAGCTGGAGCCTCTCCGGCTGGCCGTCTACGCCCTGATCGCCCTCGCCCCCGCCGGACTCGCCATCATGCTGGCCCACGCCGTCCGGCAGGGCGCCGGACTGGCCGCCGAGACGCGCCGGGCCCGGAGCCTGTCGGAGGCGCTGATCGCGCCGACGGCGCTGGCGGCGCAGCAGACCGGCGAGGTTCTGCAGACCCTGCGCAACGACATCGACCAGGCCTCGCTGGCGGCCGAGCGGGCGCGCCACGACATGACCCTGCTGCGCGAGGCGCTGGCGCAGGAAACGACCCGCCTCAACGAGGCCGCGGAGACCGCGGGCCGGACGGCGCGGCGGCTGACCGAACAGCTCGGTCAGGAACGCGACCAGATGCAGACGCTGGGCGTGCAGCTGGACAGCCAGGCCGCCGGGGTCATCGATGCGGTCGAACGCCAGTCGCGGATGGTGGTCGACGCCTCGGACCTGGCCCAGACCCAGCTGCGGGAGGCCGAGGCCGCCCTCGCCGCCCGCGCCGCCGACCTGGCCGCCGCCGCCGGCGAAGCCCAGGACGCCGCCCGCGTCGCCGCCGACGACCTGGCCCGCCAGACCCTGAGGCTGGAGAACGCCGGCTCCGGCGTGGCCGAACAGATCCAGTCGGTCGAGGAAGGGCTGGGCCAGCAGCGCGCCGCCCTCGTCACCGCGGCCTACGCCCTGCGCACCGACCAGGAGGATTTCTCGGCCCAGGTCGAGAGCCAGCGCGCCCAGCTGACCGAACAGCTGTCGGCGACCCGCGCGGTCACCGACGAACTGGGCCAGACCTCGGTGCGCACGACCGAGAGCATCAAGGATCTGGTCGAGGCGGCGACGGACCAGTTCCGCGCCCTGGTCGAGATGTCCCAGCGCGAGGCGGACGGGTTCGACAGCGCCACCAAGCTGGCCCTGGACAAGTTCGAGAGTCTGGCGGCCGAGGCGCGCGACGCCCTGGTCGAGGAGACCCGCCGGGCCCTCGCGGCGCTGCAGGCCACGGCGGAGGACTCGCGGCTGGCCGCGGAGGGGGCCGCCGAACAGGCGCAGCTGCGCGCCGACCGGCTGGGAGAAGCCCTGTTCGACGCGGCGCAGAAGGCCGACCAGGCCGCCGACGCCCGTGTCGACAGCGCCCGCCGCATCGTTGCCGAGACCAGCGGACTGGTGGATGAGGCCGGCCAGCGCGCGATCGACCAGCTGGAGGCGACCGTCGAACGGATGAATACGGCCTTGGCCCGGGTCGAGACCGCAATGGAGGAACTGGACGAGCGCGCCGCCCGCCTGCCCGAAGAGGCCCGGATGCGGGTCGACGCGGTCCGCGCGACGGTCGAGGAGGGCCTCGCCGCCCTGTCCGCCGCCTCCCAGAAGGCCGCCGCCGACACCGAGGCGCTGGACGCCGGCTTCCAGGAGCGGGTCCGGCGCAACTACGACATGCTGACCGAGGCGGTGCGGCTGATGGGCGTGGTCTCGGGAGACAGCCCCGCCACCCGGCGTCGGGAGGCCCCGGCGCCGGCTCCGGAATCGGAGACGCCGCCGCGCGCGCGGCCCGAACGGGCCGAGGAGTCCCGCAGCTTCGGCCTGCGCGGACGGCTGAAGCTGGAGCCGATGCCGGGCGCCCCGGCCGCCAACCAGCCCGAGAAGGATCGGCTGGGCTGGAGCGATCTGGTCGACGAAGGCCCCGGCGAGGCGCCCCTCGACCTCGACACGCCGGTCATGCCTCCCGAGGAGGGCGACGCCCTCGGCGAACGGATCACCGCCGCCATCCGCCGGATGGGTGTCGATCCCAACGCCCTGCTGCCGCGCTCCCGCGTCGAGGAAGCCTCGCAGGCCGTGACGGCCGGCGACCCCGACCGCGCCCGGCAGATCGTCCGGCGCGTCGCGCCCGCCGCCGTGCGCAGCGTCTCGCGCCGCGTTCTGACCGACCCGGACCTGCGCGCCGACGCCGAGGCCTATGTGCGGGCCTTTTCGCATGACCTGTCGGCGCGGGCCGCGGCCGGAGACGGTCCGGGGGTGCTGGGGCGGCTGACGTCTGACGGCGGGCGGGCCTTCATGCTGCTGGACGCCGCCATCGGCGATCTGTCCTGAGTTCAGCCCGCCAGCCTTCTACGTAGCGGGGCGGCGGCGATCAGCCCCGCCGCCGCCATCGCCGCCATGGCCCAGTAGCCGCCCGCGCCGAAGCGGTCGTAGAGCGGCCCCGAAATCGCGGTCGCCAGGCCGATCAGCAGGCCGGCCGACAGGACGGAGCTGAGCGTCTGGGCGGCCGTGTGGCTGTCGGGGGGCGACAGCCGCTCGACGATCTGCAGCCCGGCGAGGAAGGTGGCGGCGAAGGTCAGGGCGTGCAGCGCCTGCAACGGCCAGAGCAGCCACAGCGGTGGGGCGAGGGCCATGAGGCTCCAGCGCGCCACGGCGGCGGCCGAGCCGATCATCAGCAGGCTCCAGGGACCGATGCCGACGCGGCGGCGCCATGGCTCGAACAGCCACATCAGGGCGATCTCGACGATGACGCCGAAGGCCCAGAGCCAGCCCGTCACCGCCTCGCTTATCCCCTGGGTTTTCCACAGGATGGCCGAGAATCCGTACTGGAAGGCATGCGCCCCCTGGACGGCGCCGATGGCGAAGATGGCGACCATGAAGACCGGGTCCGCGACGAGGCGCCCCAGTCCCCGGAAGCGCTCCAGCCCGGCTACGGCGGCCCCCTCTGCGACCGGCTCGGGCGGCAGGGCGAAGGCGGCGACGGCGGCGAGGCCCAGCGAAGCGGCGACCAGCCAGACGATCACCCCGTCGACCGGCCAGTGCAGCAGCAGCGCGCCCATGCCGATGTTCGCGACCACAAAGGCGGCCGAGCCGGCGCCGCGCGGCAGGGCGAAGCTGAAGCCGAGCCGACCTGCCAGCCGCAGGGTCATGACATCGGTCAGCGGCACCAGCACGCCCATGGCGGTGGCGCCGACGAACCAGCCGATCGCGCGAACCGCATAGAGGTCGGACAATCCGGCGATCGCGTAGCCGGCGGCCATGGTCAGGCCCATCAGGGCGATCGGCGTGCGTCGGTAGCGGAAGCCGTCGGCCCAGACGGCCAGCAGCGGACCGGTGAGGACCCGCGCCAGCATAGGGGCCGCCAGCAGGGTCCCGATCTCGGCGCCGCTCAACCCTTGCGAGCGCATCCACAGACCTGCAAACGGAAGGGACACTCCGGTGGCGCCGAAGAGCAACACATACTGCAAAGCCATGCGCTGGACGGCGGTCATGGCGGGCGAATAGCAGACGCGCGGGATTCTGTCGGCTAGCGTCTCAAGATGAAAGTGGATCGCAATCTGGCGGCCTTCGCCGCGCTGAACGGCGCCCTGGCCGTGGCGCTGGGCGCCTTCGCGGCCCACGGCGCCGGGCCGCAGGTCAAATCGCTGCTGACCACGGGCGCCCATTACCAGCTGGTCCATGCGGTCTTCGCCCTTGTCTGCGCGGTCTGGCCCGCCCGTGACCGTCTGATCGTGATCGCAGGCTGGCTGGGCGCCGCGGGCGGCCTGGTCTTCTCGCTCGCCCTGTCCGCCGTCGCCCTGCTGAGCCTCCCGGCCATGGGGGCGGTCGCTCCGGTCGGGGGCCTGCTGATGATCGCGGCTTGGCTTTTGATCGCCTTTGCCGCATTGCGGACACAAGTCCCCCAAGCCTGACAGCCACGAAGAGAGACCGAGTATCCGTATGGCCTTCCCCGTGTCCGAGACCGCCCGCCGCGACCTGTTCCCCGAGATCGAACCCTACGCCACCGGCTTCATGGCGACCGACGGCGTGCACCAGATCTACTACGAGGAGTGCGGCAATCCGCAGGGCTTGCCGGTCGTGGTGCTGCACGGCGGCCCGGGGGGAGCGGTCAATCCGGGCATGCGGCGCTATTTCGACCCGTCGAAATACCGCATCGTCCTGTTCGACCAGCGCGGTTGCGGCAACAGCCGGCCCAACGCCTCGCTGGAGGACAACACCACCTGGACCCTGATTGAGGACATCGAGCGCCTCCGCGAATTGCTGGGGATCGACAAGTGGGTGGTGTTCGGCGGCAGCTGGGGTTCGACCCTGTCGATGGCCTACGCCATCACCCATCCCGAGCGGGCGGCTGCGCTGGTGCTTCGCGGGATCTTCCTGCTGACCCGGCCCGAGCTGCAGTGGTTCTATCAGGACGGCGCCTCGAACCTGTTCCCGGACGCGTGGGAGCGGTTCCTCGAGCCCATCCCCGAGGACGAGCGGCATGACCTGATGGGCGCCTATTACAAGCGTCTGATCGGCGACAATCAGGCCGAGCGGGAGCGCTGCGCCGTGGCCTGGTCGAGCTGGGAGGGCGAGACGGTCAGCGTCGAGGGCCCCGAGGCGCGGCCCGAGAAATTCGCCGAGCCGGACTTCGCCGTGGCCTTCGCCCGGATCGAGAACTGGTATTTCACCAACGGCGGCTTCTTCCCCGAGGAAGGCTGGCTGCTGAAGAACATCGGCCGCATCCGCCATATTCCGTGCTGGATCGCCCAAGGCCGGTTCGACGTGGTGACGCCGATGTCAGGCGCCTGGGCGCTGCACCGGGCCTGGCCGGAAGCGAAGCTGGACGTGGTCAGGGACGCCGGCCACGCCTCGACCGAGCCCGGCATCGTCGACAGCCTGGTGCGGGCGACGGATTGGGCGGCTTCGCTCTAGGCAGCAGGCAGCAGGCAGCAGGCAGCAGGCAGCAGGCAGCAGGATCCCGACCGCGAGGGTTGTCGCAAAGCAATAACTACCGCTGCCTGCTGCCTGCTGCCTGTTGCCTCACTTCCTGTCCGTCTTCCGGACCATTTCCGACAGCTGGAAGCCGATGCGGCGGGCCTCGCGCTCCTCGGGACGGCGGCGGACGTCCAGCAGGACGTTGATCTGGCCGTAGTGCTGGATCAGGCGGACCGGCTTGCCGTCGGCGTTCTTGCCGATGAACAGGATGAAGTCGGGGCCCCAGAAGCCGACGTCCTCGATCGACATGGTGCCGTCGCCTGGCAGGCCGACGACGCGGGCGCCGACCTCGTCGTCCTTGTCGAGACCCTTCTCGAAATCCTCGATCAGCTTGGACAGGCGGACGAAGGCCCATTCGGCCGGGTTCTCGCGCATGCGGACGCCGTCCATCATGGCTGCGGTCTGTTCGGGCGAGGCGGCGGGGAGCACCGGTCTGGGACAGGGCTCGTCGCCCCAGTCAGGGACGAAGACGGGCGGGGCGGACGGGGTGACGGGTTCGGGCATGATCCGACCCTAACGCGTCACGGGCCGATCAGAACAGGCCCTGGCCCTTGGGCAGTTCAGCGTAGCGGTGCACCCGGGTCGAAAGGACGAGACCGAAGCCGATCATCACCGTCATCATCGACGACCCGCCGTAGGACAGCAGGGGCATCGGCACGCCGACGACGGGCGCCAGACCCATCACCATGGCCCCGTTGATCAACACGAAGAGGGCGAAGAAGGCGGTCATGCCCGCAGCGGCTATGCGGCCGAAATGGCTGTGCGCCAGGGAGGCGATGCGCAGGGCGATGAGGATGATCGCGACGTAGCAGGCCAGGACGGTGAACGAGCCGACGAATCCGAACTCCTCGGCCACGGTGGAGAAGATGAAGTCGGTGTGCCGTTCGGGGAGGAACTCGAGCTGGCTCTGGCTGCCCAGACCATAGCCCTTGCCCAGCACCCCGCCGGAGCCGAGCGCGATCTTGGACTGGATGATGTTGTAGCCCGTGCCCGAGGGATCGGCCTCGGGATTGAGGAAGGTCAGGACGCGGTTGCGCTGGTAGTCGTGCATGCCGAACATGACGAAGGGCGGGATGACTGCGACGGCCGCCGCGGCCCCGGCCGCGATGACGCGCCAGCTGAGGCCGGCGAGGAACATGATCGCCCCGCCCGTCAGGCCGATGATCATGGCCGAGCCGAGGTCGGGCTGTTTGGCGACCAGCAGGAAGGGCACGCCGATCATCCCGGCGGGGATCAGCAGCTTCCACGACCAGCGGGCGTCCTGGGCGGAATGGTTGTGGTACCAGCGGGCCAGGGCGAGGACGAGACCCAGCTTCATGAACTCGGCCGGCTGGACGCGGATGACCCCGAGGTTGAGCCAGTTGCGTGCACCGCCGGCCACATAGCCGAGCGGGGTGAACTCGATCATCAGCACCATGACCAGCAGCAGGGCGTAGAGCGGATAGGCGCCGCGGAACCACCACTTCGGGTGGACCATGGCGAGACCCAGCATGACGACCAGCATGGCGCCGAAGCGGATCAGGTGGTCGGCCGCCCACGGCTGCCAATGGCCCCCGGCGATCGAATAGAGCATGGCGCCGCCGACGCCGGCGACCACGCAGAGCAGGCCGACGATGCGCCAGTCGAGCTCGGTGATCTTGGTCGACAGCCGGTCGCGCTCGCCGGGACGGGTCAGGGCCGAGGCGGTCATCGCGGCGGCTCCGACAGATAGGGGCGCGGGCCCGAGGTGGCGGTCGGGGCCGGGCGGCGTGCGGGCGCGGGCGCAGCGACCTCGGCGGCGGCGTCGCCGGTGACCTCTCCGCCGGGCGCGGCGCCGGCCTCGCCCTCGTCGACCCCCACCGGGGCGACCGCCTCCGGCGGCAGCGGACGCTCGATACGGGCGCGCATGTCGGGATCCTTGAGCAGGACGGTCTTCATGATCTCGCGCGCCCGCGGGGCGGCGTCGGCCGATCCGCCGGAGGGCGCGTGCTGGATGATCAGGGCGATGGCGTAGCGCGGCGCGTCGTGAGGGGCGAAGGCCACGAAGAGGGCGTGGTCGCGACGGGTCCAGATTGCATCGCGCGGTCCGCGCGAGCCCGTGCCGTAGTCGCGCGACTGGGCCGTGCCGGTCTTGCCGGCCATCTGGATGTCGCCGAGGCCGAGCTGGGAGGCGCGATAGGCCGTGCCGGTGACGTCATTGGCCACCGCCGCCATGCCGTTGCGGACGATGTCGAGATGCTCCTGGCTGAACGGCAGATCGGCGAAGGCGGGGGCGTCCGGGCGCGCCTGGCCTCCGACCGCCTTGACCAGGCGCGGCTGAACCGCCTTGCGGGCGTTGGCCAGACGGGCCGTCATCACCGCGAGATGCAGGGCGCTGACCTCCAGCGCCCCCTGCCCGATGGCCACCGACAGGGTCTCGCCCGGATACCATTTGCCGGCGTCCGGGTGGGTGGCGCGGGTCCGGCGCGCATAGTCGGCCTTCCACTTCGTCGACGGCACCGTCCCGCGCGACTGCCCGGCGATGCCGATTTCATAGGTCTGGCCGAAGCCGAGGTCCTCGGCCACGCGGCCGATCCGGTCGACGCCGGCCCGGTTGCACAGGTGATAGAAATAGGTGTCGCACGAGTTCTTGATGGCGTCGTGCATGTTCATGGCGCCGTGGCCGCCGCGCCTCCAGCAGCGGAAGGTCCGGGCGCCGTAGCGATAGCCGCCGGTGCAGACCACCCGCTCGGCCGGATTGACACCGGCGTCCAGCAGGGCAAGGGCCGTGGTCATCTTGAAGGTCGAGCCCGGCGGGAAGGTGCCGTAGATGGCCTTGTCCAGCAGCGGCTTGCGTTCGTAGTCGGCGAGGGCGCGGTAGATGCTGGACGGAACTCCGCCGACGAACAGGTTGGGGTCGAAGGACGGGGCCGAGACCATGCACAGGATGTCGCCGTTGCGCACGTCCATGACCACGCAGCCGCCGGACTCCTCGCCGAACACCTCGAGTGCGCGGTTCTGGACGTCGGCGTCGAGGGTCAGGACGACGTCCTTGCCCGGGACCGCGGGACGCGAGCCGCCGATGTCCTCGGCCACTACCCGGCCGCGGGCGTCGACCTCGACGCGGTTGCCGCCGGCCTCGCCGCGCAGGTCGGCGTCGAAGGCCTTCTCGACCCCCTGGCGGCCGATGCGGAAGCCTGGGTTGAAGAGGATTTCCGGGACCTTTTCGCCGCGTTCCCGGATCGCCTCGATGTCGCGGTCGTTGGGCTTGGCGACATAGCCGATGACGTGGGCGAACGAGCCGCCGAACGGATAGAACCGCGCCTCGTTCATGTCCGCCATCACGCCGGGGAGTTCATTGGCGTAGAGGTTGACCCGGGCGAACTCTTCCCAGGTGAGGTCGCTCTTGACCGGCACGGGCGAGAAGCGCGGCGCGGCGTTGACGTCGCGGATGATCGAGCGACGGCGATCGACGGTGTCGGGCAGCAGGCGGCCGAGCAGGTCGAGGGTCTGGTCCAGGTCCTTCGTCTCATCGCGGACGACCAGCACCCGGAAGCTGGGCCGGTTGCCCGCGATGATCACGCCATTGCGGTCCTTGATCTCGCCCCGCGGCGGCGGCACCAGGCGGAAGTTGAACTGGTTGTTGGTGGCGAGGGTGGCGTACTGCCCGGCCTGAACCACCTGAAGCTGGGCCAGACGGCCGGTCAGGGCGAGGCCGCCGACCGCGGTCACCGCGCCCACGACGAAGGTGCGGCGCAGGAAGGAGCCCTGGCGCTCGTTGGTGTCGGAGAAGAAGATCGACGGTTCCGAGCTCATCGGAACCTCACATCGCCGTCCTCGAACCGCTCGATCAGGCGATGGGCGAACGGGAACAGCAGGAGAGTCGGGAGGACCTGGAGGAAGACGGCGATCAGGCTGGCGGGCGTTCCGGCGATGAAGGCCATGACCACATAGGCGAGCAGGAAGGCCAGGACGCAGCAGGCGGCGTACCAGACGAACAGCACCGCGGTGTCCTGACCCGCCAGGAAGCTGCGCGAGGCGAGGACGACGCTGTAGACGACAAGGAAGGTCAGGCCCCAGAGCCCCATCGGACCATAGGTCAGCACGTCAAGAATCAGGCCCAGCGCGGCCAGGACGAGCGGCGCGAGCACCGAGGGACGGATGAGCGGCCAGGCGAAGGCCAGCACCATGGGGATGACCGGCTCGGGCAGATGCAGCCCGAACAGTTCGACCGGAGTCTGCAGGACGATGGTGGCCGCCAGGGCGATCAGCGCCGGATAGACGATCCATTGCATCGGCCCGACGACGCGGACCGCGACCGCGCGTCTCATTCGGTCCCTCCCGGAGCGGCGGCGGGCGGGGCGGCGGCGGCGCGACGGGAGGCGGCGTCGGTGATGGCGGCCGTCTGCGCAGGCGTGGCCTGGGCCAGGGTGTCCAGCCCGGCCAGCGGCGGCGCGTTCAGGTCGTCGGCGTCGATCAGTTGGCCGAAATCCTCGAACAGCATGACGCGGACATAGTCGATGGCCCCCCGGTCGCTGAACAGCTTGACCCGCCAGGACCCGTCGATGCCCCTGGCCGCGACCCCGATGGGCACGCCGCGCGGGAAGCCGCCGCCGTCGCCCGAGGACAGGATGCGGTCGCCGGCCTGGACCGAGCCGACCCCGCGCACGAACTCCAGCCGCGGATTGCCCGAGCCGTCGCCGGTCAGCAGGGCCCGGGCGTCGGTGCGATCGATCAGCACCGGCGTGCGGCTGGCCACGTCGGTCAACAGCAGCATGCGGCTGATGCTGGGCGAGGTCCCGACCACCCGGCCGACGAGCCCGTGCTCATTGATCACCGGATTGCCGACCTTCACGCCCCGCGCCGCGCCGACGTCGAGCAGGCGGGCCTTGGAGAAGGGACCGCGCGTGTCGGTGATGGAACGGGCCGTGCGCATCTCCACCGGCGGCTCGGGCCGGATGCCGAGCATGGCTTCATAGCGGGCGTTGACGTTCTTCAGGGCGATGGCCTGGTCGCGCCAGGGCTGCAGTTCGGCCAGTTCGCGTTTCAGGCGGCGGTTCTCGGAGACGGCGAAGAAATACCCGCCGACATAGTCCGAGGCGTGACCGAACCAGCGGACCGGGGCCGCAAAGACTCCGCCGACGGGTCCGGCCACTGTTTCGACCCCGGCGCGCACCGGTTGATAGGGCGAGCTCTGGGCGCGGGCGTCGCTGATCAACAGGAGGACGCAGCCCACGGCGGCGATCACGACCGTGACCGCCGCGGTCCAGACCAGCGGCACCTTGATGTTTTCGAACGGTCCGTCGCGAAACGCCACGGCGCGCCTTCCTCAGAAAAAGGGAATCAGCGGGACGCCCCCCGCCGATCCGTCGAGCCTATCGCAAAAACCGGGCCGTTTGGAAACCGCTGCAACCCCAACACCGCCAAGGATGACAGGGATTTGAGGCGGTGGTTCGACGCTTGCGCCTAGAGGGCGGAGTCGAGCACGCCCTTCATCCAGCGCGGATGCTCGAGAACCCGGCCGCAGCCGATGGCGACGCAGGACAGGGGATCGTCGGCGACCGAGACCGGCAGGCCGGTGTGGTCGCGGATCTCGGCGTCCAGGCCGCGCAGCAGGGCCCCGCCACCGGTGAGCATGATGCCCTTGTCGGCGATGTCGGCGGCCAGTTCCGGCGGGGTGGCTTCCAGCGCGACCTTCACGGCCTCGACGATCTGGGTCACCGGCTCGGCGAGCGCTTCGGCGGCCTGACGCTCGGAGATCCGGACCTCGCGCGGCACGCCCTGCATCAGGTCGCGGCCCTTGACGTCGATCGACAGGCCTTCGCCGTCGGCCGGGATCCGGGCGGTGCCGATGTCCTTCTTGATCCGCTCGGCGGTGGTCTCGCCGATCAGAAGGTTATGGTTGCGGCGCATGTAGCTGATGATCGCCTCGTCCATCTTGTCGCCGCCGACGCGGACCGAGCGCGAATAGACGATGCCGGACAGC
>Ga0164290_1001579_pt1 | contig 29944 bp, 27 predicted proteins | sample Micstemetagenome_FD_108782 | JGI IMG/M metagenome (GOLD analysis project Ga0164290, IMG submission 108782) | Contaminated culture microbial community from soil near Moab, Utah, USA - Microcoleus steenstrupii SON62 (Illumina Assembly) | ecosystem: Environmental > Terrestrial > Soil > Soil crust...
CGCGAGGCCCCGCGAGATAAGCGCGCCGCCCGGATACTAAAGGTAGGGCGAAGGCCCCCGCGTCCCCCACGAGAGTGGGAGGGAGCGGGGGCCTCGCCGCGTTTAGACCGACCTCAGGAGGTCCTTCGCGTTTCGAACGCTCCTGGGTTCCATAACACGTGAGTTCTGCTTCCCGCTCAAGCGCTGCCGGTCGGCGCTTGGTTCGAAGGGGGACGCCAGCTTCGGCGCAGTAGGGTCAGCCAGTGCAGCTGATCGACATGAACTACCGCCAGTGTCTTATTCTTGCTGTGTTGTCGGGGGAACTGGTTCTTGCCGGCGGCTACGCTTGCGGTGATAGAAGACCGACTTTCATCCAAGGGGCTCAGGCCGCCAGCCAGGCTGCGCCGATGACTCCAGCACTGTCGCCCAGTTTGGGGCGAACCACCTTTGTGTCGAGCTGATCGTTGAAGACGTGACGTGCTAGAGCGGCCGCCCCCTCACTGTAGAGCTGGCGGATGTTTCCGACTCCGCCTCCAAGCACGATCACATGAGGGTCAACGATGTTGACGACGACCGCAGCGCAACGGCCAAACCATTCGCAAAGGTGACTCAGGGTGGCCTGTGCTTGCAACTCGCCGGACTCGGCACGGGCGACGATCTCGGGGAGGCGGAGGGGATCGCCTCCCCGAATTCGATAGTCTCGTTCAAGTGCCGGACCGCTCAAGATCGTCTCAACGCACCCGCGGCGTCCGCAGTAGCACGGTGACCCGTCGGGATCCGCGACGTTGTGGCCCCACTCTCCCGCGATTCCTTGAGCGCCATTGAGGGCACGTCCTTCGACGACGAGGCCGCCGCCCACTCCGGTGCCCAGGATGATGCCGAACACGACCTCAGCTCCCTTGGCCGCACCCGCCCGCGCCTCGGCTAGGGCGAAGCAGTTCGCGTCGTTGGCGAGGCGGACTTCTATTCCAAGCGTCTCTTGGAGATCGGCGGGCAACGGCTGCCCGTTGAGAGCGGTCGTGTTGCAGTTCTTCATCAGGCCGGATGTCGGGTCCGCTGCCCCGGGAGTGCCGATGCCGATCCGGCGGGGTCTCCGTTGGCCACTTTCCGCTTCAAGTCGGCTGACCATCAGCGCAAGTTGAGAAAGGATGTGCTCGTAGCCGCGATCTGCTTCGGTCGGGATGCGGAGCCGACAGATCGTCTCCGACTCGCCATTCAGAATGACGCCTTCAATCTTCGTGCCGCCAAGATCGATACCCCACAACTCAGACATGAGTCCCATTATCCGCACTGGACGCCTCGGCCATGACCTTCAGAGCATTAGCGCGACTACGAAGGAAACGTTCCAGGTAGGCGGTGAGGAAGAGGAACTCGGCGGCCTGACCAAGTATCCCCAAGGGTGCCTTGTACGTGAAGTGATCGAGCATCAGCGTCCCGGTTAACGTTGGCTGAAACTCGTGTCGATGCTCGAAGCCCTGAAAGGGGCCTTGAACCATCGTGTCCACGAAGAGCCGAGGGGGCTGATACTCCGTGATCTTCGAAGTCAGTCTCCAACGGACTCCGAGGTGCGCCGCCTCGAACGTCACCTCGTCGCCGAGTTCGAGACGGACTCGCGGCGTGTTCACGACCCGCTCCCTGGTGGATGAAGTTGTTGCTGCGTGCGCCTCGACGTCGCGCGCCAAGTCAAAGCAACGTTGCGCGTCGGCTTGGATCAGCGTCTCGATGACGATCGTTGGCACGGAGCTCCTCAAGGCGCGCCGTGAGCGCGTCGAGGATGTCGGCGTCCACCGTGGCGTCGAACTTGCGCGCGAAGTACGCCCCGGACTCGAGTATAGATCGGAGGTCCTTCAAGTGCAGGATCTGAGGCGGAGGGACCGGGCCGTCGGACCAATCGATGTACCGCTTGTAATCGGGATCGATTCGATCGGCCAGCGGGCTGCCAAAGAGGACCGTCGGCACGTAACACTCGTCCGGAATGAATCCGTGCTGGAAGTTTCGGCGCATCGCGACCGACTCTGGTGCATCGAGGACGTACTCGACGGCTGCGCGCGAGAGGATTTTCCACTGCGATGAGCCAACCCACTGATCGCGTCGTAACCGCGGCGAGCGAGGCAGCGGGAGCGGAACGTGGCGTCGGCCTATCCAGACGTTTCGACGCTGATAGCGGCGCAGCGAGGGAAGCTCTCCCCACTGAGCGACGGGATCGAAGCGCAGCATGAACGAACGGTCGCCGGCCGCATCAAGGTCTCGGCGAAGCTGGTTCTGCGTCACGAGGGGGAAGTCTTGTCCGCTGAGATTAAGAAAGTGAGTCCAGTCGCCCCATTCCATGAGCAGGCGCATCGCCTCGAGCTCAACGGCCACCATTTCCCAGCCACCCCATCGGATGCTTTGACTGGGCATCAGCCGCCGGTTGGGGCGCTCTTTCACGATCTGGGCGATCTCGGAGACGAACGCCATCGGTGCCTTCGCGTCGATGTGGATCAGGTAGTAATTGCCGTCATCGTGAATCGACTCCAGCAGATGTCTCACCTGCTCGGCGTTCTTATGGACCATCACCAGGTAGGCCAAGCCACTCATGCGTTGCGGTGAGACTGCGGGAAGTGTAAGCTTCGTTCCATGCCACTGAGCGTTGGAACCAAAGCCCCCGATTTCACCCTGAAGACAAAGAACTCGGAGGGTCTCCAGGACGTGCGGCTTTCCGATCACCTCGGCAAGGAAAACGTCGTTCTCCTGTTTTATCCGGGCGCTTACACGCACATCTGCACGCAAGAGATGTGTGACGTGACCTCCGGTCTCGCGAAGTTTGCGGCGGCGAACGCGACGGTCTACGGCGTCAGCAACGATACTCCGTTCGTTCTCGAACAATGGGCCAAGGAACTCAAGATTGGCTTCCCGCTCTTGTCCGACTTCCAGCACGAAGTGGCGAAAGCGTACGACGTGGTCTGGCCGGATTTCGCCGGCTTGGGCCCGGGCACGGCTCGAGCGGTCTTCGTGATCGATAAGGAAGGCGTGATCCGGTACGCGGAGCAGACTCCGACTCTTCTCGATTTCCCCAAGTACGAGGAGATCGATCGGGCTCTTGCCGGACTGGGCGCAACGGCGTCCGTCTGAACCCGTCACTCGGCAGCCCGATCCGGCCTTCCGCGGCCGGATCGGGATCACCGCTTGTACCGGCAGCATCCGCATCGGCATAATCCCTCCGAACGCAACGTAGCGGAGGGAAGAAGCATGAAGATCGGAATTTTCACGGCGCTGTTCGGCGACAAGAGCCTCACAGAAGCGCTCGACATCATCAAGGCGGAAGGGATTGAGGCGGTCGAGTTCGGTGCTGGGGCGTATCCCGGCTCGTCTCACCTTGGCGGAACGCACGAGGCGGTCGAGAAGCTGATCGAGGACAAGGGAGCGCGCGACCAGTTCGTGCGCGAAGTCGAGAGCCGCGGCTTGTCGATTTCGGCCATCTCCTGCCACGGCAACCCGATTCATCCGGTGAAGTCGATCGCTGAGGACCACCATCGCGCGTTCGTCAATTCGGTTCGACTCGCAAGTGCGCTGGGCGTGTCGTGCGTCAACGGCTTCTCGGGCTGCCCCGGGGACGGACCCAACGCAACGAATCCGAACTGGGTGACCTGCGCATGGCCCGACGAGTACCGCGACATTCTCAACTATCAGTGGGACGAGGTCGTGATCCCGTACTGGACGGAGCAGGCCAAGTTCCTCAAGGCGAACAACGTCAAGTTCTGCATCGAGATGCATCCGGGCTTCGTCGCCTACTCCAACGATACGCTCCTGAAACTGCGCAATGGAGTTGGGGCCGACGGAGATGCGATCGGCGCGAACTTCGATCCCTCCCACCTTTGGTGGCAGGGCATCGATCCGATCGCCGCGCTTCGCCAACTGGCGGCAGAGGGCGCGCTGTTCCACGTGCATGCCAAGGACACCAAGGTCGACCCGTACAACTCTGGGCTGAACGGCAACCTGGACACCAAGAGCTACGGCGACATCCTGCAGCGATCGTGGGTGTTCCGCTCGGTCGGCTATGGTCACAGCACGGAGTGGTGGAAGGACTTCTGCTCGACGCTTCGAATGGTCGGCTACGACTACGTTCTCAGCATCGAGCACGAGGACGGGCTCATGTCCCCGATCGAGGGGCTCCGCAAGGCGGTCAGCGTTCTGAAGGAAGCCGTTATCTCGCAGCCGGCGGGCGAGATGTTCTGGGCGCGCGAGTAGCTTCGCCGCAGTGGCGAGATGGGCAGGCGCCCATCTCGCCTTCGTCATGAACTCCGCAAGACCGGTGACGTTAGTGCTCCACAAGAACGGGCCCGCCTAGGGTCGGCGGTATACTCCGCTAATTGGGAGCGCGCCAGGAGGCGCATTTAGACGTTGCGGTCAAAGAGCTACTTATTCCTTCTCCTCGTCCTCGGCCTTGGCATTCTGTCCGGCCTGCTTTACTCCCAGACCAAGTACAACCTTGGCTTGGACGTTCAGGGCGGCATCCGGTTGACGTACCAGATGCAGTTCACGAACCGGGAGGAGCGCCAGCGGTCGGAAGAAATCCGGTCCCAGCTGCTGCGAATCCTCGGTGATCGTGCCCAGGGCCCTCTGGCAGTCGCGGAGCCGAACATCATGGCCAAGGGCCTTGACCAGATTGTGGTCGAGCTGCCCGGCGCGACCGACATCGGCAAGGCTCGCGAGGTCATCGGCACCAGCGCGAAGATCCAGTTCTATCACGCGCGAAACGTTGTCAGCAATCGTTCGCCGAATCGGCCTTACCGGCCGCTCGACAACGATCAGAAAGACGGTTCACCTGAGGTCGGTTTCACGCGCGCTTCAACCGGCGAGAGAATCACCTTCAAGCTGCCGAACGGCGAGCTGAACCCAGCGTATCAAGCGGTGATCGCCGGCTGGGGCCCTCCGATCCTCGAAGGTACGGACCTCGAGCGAGCGGAGTCGCAGTCGTCTGGCGGCGGATTCCAGCCGTTGATGCTGTTCTCGGGAGAGGGCGCGGCCAAGATGGAACGTTGGTCGCGGGCCAACCCGCAGGAGAACATCGCCGCGGTTCTGGACAACAAGGTCCTCAGCCTCGCCGGCGTCGTTCCGGGCACGGTTCTCAGCGACAACGCGGTCATTCAGGGCCAGTTCTCGGGTTCGTACGTCAAGAATCTCGTCGCGCTCTTGAATTCGGGTGCATTGCCGGTCGAGCTCAAGGTCCTTAGCGAAGAGAAGGTCGACCCCACCATCGGCCGCCAAGCGCTCGACATGATCGTCCTCGCGGGCGCCATCTCCTTCGGCGTCATCGCGGTCTTCATGCTCGCCTACTACGCGTTCCCGGGCTTTGTGGCTCTGATCGCGTTGCTCCTCTACACGCTGTTCACGCTGACTGTTCTCAAGGCGTCGGGCGCGACGTTCTCGCTGGCATCCATCGCTGGCTTCATCCTCTCCCTCGGCATGGCCGTGGACGCCAACATCCTGGTGTTCGAGCGGTTCAAGGAGGAGATGAAGAACGGGAAGTCGTTGGCCACCTCGCTCGAGCTCGGTTTCCGCCGCGCCTTGCCCGCGATCTTCGACTCGAACGCCTGTACCATCCTCACCTCGATGGTGCTGATCTGGCTTGGCACGGGACCCGTCAAGGGCTTCGCGACCTCGCTCGTGATCGGCGTGGCGATCTCCTTCTTCACCGCCGTCGCCGTCACTCGCTCGTTGCTCATCTTCTTGGTGAACAGCGGCATCGGCGCGAACCCCAAGTGGTACGCGGTCGAGCGAAACTGGTTCTTCCGCAGCATCGAGGAGCGGGCCGATACGGATCCGCTTCCGGTCGTTCAGAAGTCGAAGAAGTGGTTCATCATCTCGGCGGTCTCGATCCTCGTGGTCCTGCCGTTCGTCTTCATGGGCGGCCTCAAGCCGAACGTGGAGTTCCTCGGCGGTTACGAGGCGTCGTACAGCATCGCGGGCAAGACGGTCAACGCCGAGCAGTTGCGCGCCACCCTCGAGCGAAACAACGTCAAGGGCTCGAACATCAAGTTCGGCGGCGAGGGTGCCCAACGCGTGGCGATCATCACCGCGCCGCGTGAAGGTGCGCTCAAGGGCCTCAGTGAGGCGGATGCCTTCACTCGGTTGACGTCGGCCGCTGGCTTCGCGCCTGGGGATCTCCGATCCTCCAGCTCCGTCGGCCCGGCCATTCAGAAGGAAACGATCCAGAACGCGATTACGGGCGTCATCATTTCCAGCCTCCTGATCGTCGCTTGGCTTGCCCTTCGATTCGGTGTCGCGCTCGGCGGATTCTCGATGGGTCTCCGGTTCGGCCTGTCGGCGATCGGCGCGCTGGTGCACGACGTGCTGTTCGTGGTCGGCGTATCCGCCGTCGTCGGCTACGCCTTCGGCTGGGAGATCAGCGCCCTGTTCATCACCTCGATGCTCACGGTCATCGGCTTCTCGGTCCACGACACGATCGTCATCTTCGATCGTATCCGCGAGAATCTCCGCCGGCCGCAGCCGGGGGAGGACATCGCTCGCATCGTGAACCGATCGATCTCGCAGTCGTTCTCCCGCTCGCTGAACACCTCCGGTACGGTCATTCTCACGTTGATCATCCTCCTGGTGGTCGGTACGGCGACGCCGGACCTGAAGCTGTTCTGCGCGACGATGCTCGCCGGCATCCTCTCGGGCACCTACTCCTCCATCTACAACGCTTCTCCGATCCTCTATCTGTGGGATCGCGCGGTCGGCAAGAAGAAGGGCGAGACCGACACGCTCGTGGCCAAGGCCCGCGAAGAGGCGATCAAGAACCGCGTGGTCACGACGACCGCCGTTCCGGATCCGGTGGCGACCAACACCGCCACGACCGGCAACCGCAGCTACGGTCAGGTTCGACGCCGCGCGAGCGCCGTCTCGCGCTCGCAGCAGGAAATCGACGACGAGCGACCGTAAAGCGGCAGCGTCAACTCATGAGGGCCCGGCAGACACTTCGTCTGCCGGGCCCTCATGTTTGTTCGTTGAGCGAGCACTGCCTACTCGATTGAGAACAGCCGAATCGTTTCCGGAGAGCCGGTGACCATTCCCGCCTGGCTGAACATCGAGATCGCCTGCCGCAGGTTTCCCCGAAGCTCATTCACCAGCCGGTCATTGATGCGGCGCTGCTCGTCGTCGACAACGGTCCCGCCGAGCGCCGTGCCGAGGACGTGAGCGACCTTGAACGCGGCGTCCAGTGCCTGAGTCGGGGCCGGATTAAGAGGAAGCGAGAACCCGATGGTAGCGCCGAGATGATGCACCCCGAGCTGGACATTCCCAAGGGAGAAAGCGTCGGTGTCCCCGATTGGCGTTACGCTGAGTAGGGGCCCTGGGAAGTTCTCGATGCGCCAGTCGAAGGAGCCGTCATTGAACTCCAACCCCATGCGAGCGCATTGGATCCATAGATCTCTCTCGGCAAAGCCCTCGCTCCGGTTTGCGATCACGCTGAGGGCAAAGCCGATGTCGAGCCCCTCCCGGATCTCCTGAAGCTGTCGAACGGTGCGGTTCACTTCGGCGGGGACCGGCAGTGGGATCACGCGGCGTTGAATGAACGGGCCGAACTTCTCGGCTAGGCCAAGCAGGTGCTGAGCCGACGCCGATGTGAGCGCGCCGCCGGGGGTGATGAGGTCCCAAGCCAAGGCGAGCGAATCGTAGGAGCCATCGGTCGCGGGTGTGAGCGGTTGCCAGTAGAGATCGGCGGGTCGCATCCCCCAAGCGTTCGGCTGTCCCAGCGCTCCATACCAATCCGCTCCCATCAACCGCGCGGCCGAAGCGGCGGGAATCGACCGAGGCCCCACGAACTCGATGACGAACTGCACCTTGTGCAGAGGGCCCGTCTTGAAGGGAACGACGACGCCGAGAGGGGAGAGGGCGACGGCAGGGTCTGCGACTAGGGGTTGCCCGAAGAGATCCTGCTGCATCGACGCCCCTTACTCGCTGTACTGCAACTCGTGGATGACGCCGGGGTTCATGCGCCACCCTTCGCTAACGCGAACGTGCAGCTGGAGGAAGACCTTCTTCCCGAGAAGCTCCTCGATCTCGATCCGCGCGTTGGTGCCGATCTTCTTGAGGAACTGTCCCTGCTTTCCGATGATGATGGCCCGCTGGCTCACCTTCTCCACGAGGATGCTGGCGTCGATTCGGGTCAGGCCCTCCTCTTCTTCCCAGTCGTCTACGAGAACCGCGACCGAGTGAGGGATCTCCTGCCGAGTGGCGTGCAGAATTTTCTCGCGAACGAGCTCCGCGGCGAGGAAGCGGCTCGACTGATCGGTGTACTCGTCTTCCGAGAACATCGGCAGTCGCTCCGGCAGACGCGCCACGATCGCCTCGACTAGCCGAGACACGTTGTGCCCCTGCGTGGCCGTGGTGAGCATGTACTCCTCGTCGCCCAGTCCCAGAAGCTGCTGGTATGCCTCGACGTTGCGCACGACGTCCTCCGCCTTGAGGAGGTCCATCTTGTTCATGCACAAGAGGATCGGCACCTTGAGGTTCGCGGCCTTGATGGTCTTGGCGATCTCCTTGTCCATCTCGCCCGGGTGGTGCGATCCGTCCGCCACGTACACGACGAGGTCGATGTCCGTGAGCGCCATCCGCGCCTGACCCACCATCTCGCGTCCGAGTCGCGTGTGTGGCTCGTGGATGCCCGGCGTGTCGATGAAGGCAATCTGGTAATCGTCGCCGTGGGCGATGCCCAGCACGCGGCGGCGGGTCGTCTGCGGCTTGTTGCTGACGATCGACACCTTGTGCCCCACGATGTGGTTCAGCAGCGTGCTCTTGCCGACGTTCGGCTTGCCGATGAGCGCGACATAACCGGCGCGAAAGGCTTGAGGCTTCGTTGATTCGTTCTGATCTTGTTCCGTCATAAGTTCGGTTGTAGGTTTGACGGACCCTCGCCGACTAATGGCCGACCGGGTCCGTCGAGTTTTGCGTCGCTTCTTCCTACTCCCGCTTTCGGAACATCACGTTCAGGCCGAAGTCGTCGAATTCGACCGTGGGCGGCGTAGCCGGCGCACCGCTGTCGCCGAAGGCGTCGTCCGCGACGGTCGAGCTGCCATTGCCGCCGTTCCCGCCGCGTCCGCGGCGACGTCGTCGACGTCGGCCGACTTTCTCCGGGGAGTCCTCTGCCACGGCCTGGGCGGGCTCTTCCTCGACCACCTGAGGCCGCAGGAACCATTCGTCCGCGTTGTCATCGGAGTCGTTGCCACCGATCCACTCGTCGAGCCGCATGATCGGCACGTCGAAGTTCGAGACGTCGGTCCGGACGTTGATGTCGCGCGGCGGGAGCTTGTCGACGGTGAGCAGGGAAGCCGGATCGACTCGGAGCAAGTGCTCCAGTTCGGCCTGCTCGCCAACGAGGAACGAGTGAGTCGATCCGTCGGTGGCGTGGAATCGAACGCTGCGGGAGTCGACTCCCGCCCACTCGCCCGTCTGCAGGTTGTAGGCGGACCACTTGTCCGGCAGGGCAATGGCGCGTGGGCCGGCCTTACCGCAGTGGACGGTGCAGAAGGGAGGTCGGACGTGCACGACGTCCTCCTGAAAGTTCCAAACGTGCGCTCCCGCCATCTGGGCGAGGGCCCGGATGAGCGCCGGGTTCACCAGCGGCTCGCCGAGGAAGACGCTCTTCCAGTGGGTGTCGGCGGGCCCCTCGTTGAACTCTCGGATCACGAAGCTCGGAAGGCCGGTCTGCGTGTACTCACCGAGGACGGTCGCGCCCTCGGGAATCGCGAAGTAGCTCGGCTCGAGCTTGGCGCCGCCGACCACGCTGCGATCAGGGAACGCCTCCGTCAGCGGGTGCCGGCGATTGAGGATCGTGGTGCCTGACTTGCTGTAGTACGGCTGGGGCTTGAGCGCGATGCCCGTGACCTCGCGCACTCGCTCAAGCGAATCTCGGCCCGCGTCGAACAGCCCGGCCGAGTAGAGCCAGAACAGAACCTTGTTGTCCCGCTGCAATCGGCTCTTGATCGCGGCGCGCAGGTCCGGACGGATGTCCCAAGCGTTGACGAACAGGTACAGCTTGCTCTCGGGGAACTTCTCTCGGTGCGCCAGATCGCTGAGCAGATAGAAGGCGGCGCTGACGCCGGCGCGAAGCACCGACTCGCGGACGTTTTGAACGAGCAGCTTGAACGCGTGGTCGTCGACGAGATAGGCGAGGGCTCTCTCGTCGATGAAGATCGCCACGTCCGGATCAGACAGCGGCGAGCCCATGCGAAGGGTCAGCGTCTGTCGCACGTGGTCGGCCCGCTCCCATACGGAGTTCGTCTTGAGCCAGCCGTTGCCCCACAGGTCCATCCAAGCGACGCCGCTTCCGTGCGCTAGGCCGGCACCGACGCCGCGCCAGTGCACGCTCTCGAGCGCTTGCGGCGTCTTGAGGGCAGGATTGAAGTCGTCCGGCTCGTGCCCCGAGCTGAGGGACGTCTTGAAGTCCTCCTCACTGATGTACAGCTTGCCATTGAGGGCGAAGCTGTCGACCGGGCCCGGGAACGGCGCGGAGCCGCCCGGCTCTCGAGTACGGTAGCTCGGCGGACCCGCCACGAAGTCGATCTCCGGGGTCCGGAGGAGCTTGCCGAGCGAGAGGTGTCCGCTGGCCGGGTGCGACCACTCGAAAGTGTATCCATAGCTGGCGCCGACGAGGAAGTACCCCTCGCTGGCGGCCTTGGCGGCATAGGCGAGGTCGCCGATCCGCTGCACCGTCATGTCGCTGAGGAAGAGGTGGTAGTCGACGTACCGTCGCTGCTTTCGGGAGGATCGGATGAACCGCTCGCCCTCGGTGCCCTGCGGCTGGTAGTCGGGCACCTGAAGATTGTCGAAGCGGCAGGTGCCGTCGAACCAGGAGGCGCGGAGGGTGACTTCGTCGTTCGAGTACCGGGTGCGAGCCCAATCGCGGAACTTCGTCTGCGCTGCCTTGGAGTCGTCGTATCCGATCCCCTCGGCGAGGAACCACTCGCCGCGCTCCAGATGGAGGCCGAGGATCTGGTCTCGCTGCGGGAGCAGCCGCATCTTGCGGACGAAGCGATCGAGGCACTCGCGTGCGACGTTCCAGAACTGATCGTCGCAGACGCTCGGCTCGGCGACCGTGCCGTCCTCGTGGCGGTATCGGCCGTTGGGGAAACGGTCAGTCCAATTCCGAGGGGCAACGAAGGCGATGCGGAAGACGACCTGCGACTCCGGATCGGTCTCGACCGATCGAGCGAGCATGTAGGCGGCGAACCCGACGGCGTCGTCAACGGAATCGAGGTCGACCTCGAGATCCACAAGGTACGAGTGGAGGTGCACGCCGGCGTCGGCGGCCATTCGGACCTCGTCCAGGACGTTGGCGGCGCGTCGCTCGTCCGCCGCGCTGCCGAAGAACATGATCGGCGGGTAGACGCGGTGGTTGCGAACGAGGGTCGGCACGCCGTCTCGAACGATCACCTGAGGGGCGTCTTCCGGCACCGGGATGATCGGCTTGACTTCGACCACCGGCTGCGTCGGACGCGGCGTGATCGTGGTCTTCTTCGCGGGGACGGCGGCCGGAGCTGTGACCGCGGCGGGAGCCGCGGCGACCGGCTCGTCAGCCTCGGGTGCGTCCTCCGCTTCGTCCGTATCGTCCTTCAGCGCGGCCTCAACTTCGGCCACGTCGCGCGAGCCGCCGCGACCGCGTCGGCGGCGCGGACGTCGTCCGGAGCGCGGGACATCGGAGTCCTCGCCGGATGCCGGCTCCGCGTCTGCCTCGTCGTTCGAGGGCTCGCTCACTGCGGGAACGGCCGCAGCGGTTGCAGCAACCGGCGCCGACTGTCGATGGCGCCACACCGGCACCGGCAGATGGTCGAACGCACCGTCGGCCGTCGATTCCGCATCGACGACGTCGATCGGCTCGGCCTCGGCGACCGGCGGCAGTTCCGGTGTCGGTTCCGCTTTGGGTGCGGCGACGGGCGCTGGGGCAACCTCGGCGGGAGGCACTACAGGAGCCGCCTTGAACAGTGGTCGCTTTGTGGTTCGGGCGGGGGCGGATGCCGGCTTGGCGGGAGCGTCCTCTGGCTTAGTAACCGGGGCCGGGACGACCTCGACCGGTGCCGGGGTCGGCGCCGTGCCGGCCTTCTTGTTCGCGGGAGCCTTCGGAGCCGCGGCCGTAGGAGCGTTTCGGCTCCGAGATCGCGACGTGCCCGTTTTAGCCGGCGGAGCGGCTTCCTTTACTTCGGGAGCCGTCGCTGCTGCCGTCTTCGCTCGCGAGCGGCTGGGGCGGGCGGGCTTTGGCGCTTCCATCTCGGGAGCGGCGGCTACCGGCTCGGTGGTGGCCTTAGGGGTTGCGCGGCGCGAACGGGGCGGCGTCTTGGCCGCAGGTTCGGGAGTGGTCGTCACGGCGGCCTCTGCGGCTGGCGCGGCGGTGGCAGCCGGCTTTCGCGCTCGGCTTCGCTTGGGGGCTTGGGGGGTCGCTTCCGGCGCGGTTGCTTCTGCGGTGGCGTCGGACGGGCTTAACTTCTTTCGCGGCATGTTGTCTCGAGGAAGGCAGACTGGGCCCACGCGAGCAGCTCTTCCGGCTTGTCGAGCAGCAAATCTGGCTGCTCCTTCCGTAGGTCGTCGCGGAGGCCGGCCCCGTAGGCGACGCCGACGCTAGCAACTCCGGCGTCCTTCGCACAACGGATGTCATAGATCGAATCGCCGATCATGACCGCGCGCGATGGCGGGACGCCGAGCAGTTCACAAGCTCGGAGGGCGCTCTCGGGGTGGGGCTTGGGAGAAATCACGTCGGAGGCGCAAACCGTGATCTTCACGGAATCCGCCGCCTCAAATCGTCGCATGAATCCTTCGAGCTCAGGGGTCGTCTTGCTCGTGACGAGCGCGGTCCCGAGGCCCTGCCGGTGGCAGAGGCGGAGCGTCTCGACGGCGGCAGGGAAGAGCCGCTCGTGCTCTTCATACTCTTCGAACCGTCGGATCGCGAAGGATGTCATTTCGCCGATCTCCTGCGGAGTGGGCTCCTCTTTCGTGAAGAAGCCGAGCTGCGCGGTGAGCGGCCTGCCGATGTGGCGGAGAATTTCCTCGTCGCTGGGGCGGACCTGCGCGTAACGCTCGAACGCGTCACCGAGGCCCCGGACGATCATCTCGAGGCTGTCGACGAGCGTTCCGTCCACGTCGAAGAGGACGGCGTCGAACTGCGACAGCGAGAGGCCACGAGGCATTGAGTGCAAGTATGGCAGAACTAGGGTCGCGTGCGCGTACGCAATCCCCGCAATCCTGCTGCCCTTGCGGTGCTGTACCGGCGAGTGGCTATTATCCGGGCATGACGCGAGAGCCCCTCTCCACCAACGCCGCTCCCGGCGCGATCGGCCCCTACAGCCAAGCCATCCGCGCAAGCGGCAACCTGCTCTTCTGCAGCGGCCAAATTCCGCTCACTGCCGGCGGCGAGCTGGTCGGCGGCGACGTCAAGGAGCAGACGCACCAGGTCCTGAAGAACCTGTCCGCCGTTCTCGAGGCTGCCGGTCTGACCTTGGGCAACGTGGTCAAGACGACGATCTTCCTCAGTTCGATGGATCATTTCGCCTCGGTCAACGAGGTTTACGGCACCTACTTCACGAACGAGCCGCCGGCGCGCTCGACCGTAGCGGTCGCGGGCCTTCCGCGAAACGTGGACGTCGAGATCGAAGCTATCGCGATCTACTGACATCGGAGGCATGAGGACTCTGCGAACGCTAGATCCCCTGCGGTGATGCGACTTGCCACAGGGGACAGAGGGTTCGCAGAGGACTTGCAGCAGTGACCAAGAAAGTAGTTTCGGTCTCGCTTGGCACCAGCAAGCGAGACAAGTCGAACGAGGTCCGCATCCTCGGACAGGACTTCGTCCTTGAGCGACGTGGCACCGACGGTGACATGCGCCGGTTCGGCGACCTGTTTACTGAGTTGGACGGGAAAGTTGATGCTCTGGGAGTCGGCGGCGCCGACATCTGGGTCGTCATCGAGGATCGCAAGTACGCGTTTCGTGAGATTGCGAACCTGATCGCGGGCGCGAAAAAGACGCCGGTCGTGGATGGCAGCGGGCTCAAACACACGCTCGAACGCGAGACGATCCGCTGTCTGCAGCGGGACGGAACGCTCGACTTCCGGGGGAAGAAGGCGCTTCTGGTCTCGGCGGTCGATCGATTCGGGATGGCGCAAGCTCTCGAAGAGGCGGGAGCGCAGCCGATCTTCGGCGACCTCTTGTACGGCGTCGGAGTGAATGTTCCGCTCCGCAGCTACGCGCAGGTGCGTCGTCTTGGCCGCATCCTGTTGCCCGTCATCACGCGGCTGCCGTTCAAGTGGTTCTATCCGACTGGCGAGAAGCAGGAGCACCGAACCCCGAAGTTTCCCCAGTACTTCAAGGAAGCGGACGTCATTCTTGGTGACTGGCACTACATTCGTCGGTACGCGCCCGACGATCTCACGGGGAAAACGATCGTGACGCAAACGCTTCGAAAGGCGGATCTCGATCTGCTACGGCAGTGGAACGTCACCCGCGCCATCACCACGACCCCGGTAATCGGCGGCGAAACGTTCGCCACGAACGTCATGGAAGGTGTGGTTGTCGCCCTCCTTGGCAAGCATCCTCGCGATCTTATGGAGGGCGACTATCTCGACACCTTAGGGCGGCTGGACTGGCGTCCGAACGTGATCGAGCTGGAGCCGGTCAGAGGTTCTGGTACCCTCTAGCGGCTCGCGAGGCTCCATTTTGGAGCGTAGGAAGAACAACAAAGTGACCCGATTCGGCTTCGTCGTCCATCCGCTGTACCCGAAGGATATCGCTCGGCACTATCCGATAGCGAAGGTGCTGCCCGACGCCGTGATTGAGTTCTTCACCGCGCGCAAGAGCCCGGTGATCGTGAGCGAGATTTCCGGCGTTCGATCGGCAACGGGTGCGGAGACCGGCGGCTGGTTCATCGGCTGCCCCCTCACGCCGGACCAGATGGTCAAGAAGATGCCCATCGAGAAGGTGTACGACCGGATCGTGGAGTGCTGCGAGCTCGCGGCGTCCCAAGGCGCGTCCCTGATCGGTCTCGGGGCCTTCACCAGCGTGGTGGGAGACGGCGGCGTCACGATCCAGAAGCGCTCGCCCATTGGCGTGACGACCGGGAACAGCTACACCGTCGCCACCGCGATCCAGGGAACCTTGAAGGCGGCGCACCTTCTCGACATCGACACGAAGAACTCGACGCTTGCCGTCGTCGGCGCGACCGGTTCGATTGGCAAGACATGCGCCCGCATCCTGGCGCGCGATTTCGGACGGGTGATCCTCGTCGGTCGAGATCGCGAGCGAACGGAGGCGATCGCTCGCGAAATCCCGGAGGCCGAGGCGAGCACCGACATCGGCGTCATCAAGGAATCCGACGTTATCGTCACGGTCAGTTCGGCGGGCAAGGAGCTGATCATGCCGGAGCACCTGCGCCCTGGATCGGTCGTCTGCGACGTCGCTCGTCCGCGAGACGTCTCGGCCCGCGTGGCGAAGGAGCGGCCCGACGTCCTCGTGATCGAGGGTGGCGTGGTCCGCGTGCCTGGCGACGTTCAGTTCAACTTTAACTTCGGCTTTCCGGAGCAGACGGCGTATGCGTGCATGAGCGAGACGATGCTCCTCGCGCTGGAGGGGAACCCCGAGCTGTTCAACTTCACCCTGGGGAAGGACGTCACGGTCGAGCAGGTCGACATCATCTCGGGTCTGGCGCAGAAGCACGGCTTCGAAATCGCCGGATTCCGGTCGTTCGAGCGCGCGGTCGACGACGAGGCGATCAAGCGCGCCAAGAAGGCGCGGGTGACCGGTCCAACGGTCGCACGATCCCGTCCCGCCTAACCCGTAAGCCTGTGCAGCCGCAGGCGTCGCTCGGCTAATCCGCCGAGCGACGGGTCGTTGCGAAGCCCCTCGATTTGGCGAATACCGGCCGGCGTGGAGGCAAGCGACTCCAGCATCGCGTCCGCGACCTCTCCGTCTTCGGCAGAAGCACGTACCGCCGTCAACAAGGCGGGCACGAGGCTTGGCCGGCCCGCGGCGGCCCGCGCCGCATCGAGCTGCGCCGCAGGAATTTGGAGCGATCTCGCGATGAGCTGGTCCGCGAACGGCGTGCTGACCCCTGCCGCCACCGATACGAGCTTCTCCGGAAGGGCGCTCGGCGAACGGAGGGCGTTGTCGCTGGCGAGGGGCAGGGCAGACATCGCACCCTCTCGCAACTGGGTGTCCGGATCCTGGGCGTACTTCCAGAGGGTCGCGACCGCAGTGGGCGTCCCAATGCGTCCGAGGCCCAGCGCCGCCTGCGTTCGTTGGGGAACGCTCAGGGCCTCGTCGCTCAACGCCTGGGTCATGAGCGGCTCCGTCGTTGGGTCGCCGATTCCGGCGAGCGCGGTCATCGCGGCGAGACGCTCGTCGCCCGTCGACTTGCCGTACATCGTCCGAAGCTGAGGGACCGCCTCCCGAGCGCCGAGCTTGCCTAAGGCGTCGGCGGCCGCGCTCCGGACCTCCGGCTTGTCGGAGTCGAGAAGCGCCAGCAGAGGCGGAATGGCGGCGGGACCGGTGGCCACGAGGTAGGCGACGGCGTTCGGGCGGGCTGGACCCTCGCTCAGCTGCGCGGCGACGGCAGGCAGCACGTCCGGCCCGACGGAGCGGAGCGCGGTGGCGATCGCGAGCTGTTGGAAGCTACCGGGCACGGAAAGGAGCTTCGCGACGTCACCCGGGTGCGTCCGGGCTAGGCTCGCCAAGGAATCCGTCAGCGCCTTCCGGGCATCGGCGTCGAACGTGCCGAGGCACTTTCCGACGAGCTCGACCACCTTGGGATGGGGGTGCTGGCCCAGCCGCTGCGCCATCGTGATTCGCTGCGCCGGTGAGAGGCTCTTGAAAAAGAGCGGAATGTCCGGCCGCTCCGCCGAGGCGACGAAGAACGCCCGCTGGGCGGCGTCAGGTGGTCCGGTCGCGATTCGGACGTCGCGCGTGTTCGAGTAGAGGTTGAACAGGGCCAGGCCCATGCCGATAGCGATGATGATCACGAGACTGCGCACGGTGCGTGCGAGTCGGCCGGTGCGGCGGCGCCTTTGGGTGGGCTTCTCGTGATCGGCCATGGATCTATGTTAACCAAAAAGGCGCCCGAGCCAGAGCTCGGGCGCCTTCGAAGGCTTGGGAGTGACGATCCTAGAACTGGACGCGAACGTTTTCGCGCTGAACCGGATCCTCGATCTCGAACAGTTCCTTCGGCTTGAAGTCGCCCATACCGGCGAACAGCGAGGAGGGGAAGCTCTCGATCTTGACGTTGTAACGGGTAACGACGTCGTTGTAGAACTGGCGAGCGAAGGCGACCTTGTTCTCGGTGCTCTTCAGCTCCTCTTGGAGCGAGAGCATGTTCTCGTTCGATCGGAGCTCCGGGTAGGCCTCGGAGAGGGCGAACATGCCGCCGAGGGCTTGGCGAACCTCGCCTTCGGCCGCGGCCTTGTCGTGGACCGACGTGGCCGAGACGGCTCGGTTGCGGGCAGAGATGACGCGCTCGAGCGTGTCTTGCTCGTGCTTCATGTATCCCTTCACCGTCTCAACGAGGTTAGGGATGAGGTCGTAGCGGCGCTTGAGCTGCACGTCGATTTGGCCGAACGCGTTTTGCGTTTGGCGGCGAAGCGACACGAGCCCGTTGTACTGCGCGATGCCGTACACGACGAGGAGCGCTAGGATCACGAGGACAACGATCAGACCAACCATAGGTTTCTCCAGACGGTTATGGCTACGGACGAATTAGCCAGTGGGTTTCGATTCGCGGCGAAGCAGGACCGGCGGCTCACCCTTTCTCTCCGGATCGGAGAGCTCGAGGGCTCCATCGGGACGGTGAGTGATGCCGAAAACGAGCGGCGCAGGCGGCGGTGTGTTGAGGATGGTGTCGACTTCAAGGTTAGCGCCCTCGCCGGTGCGGGATAGGCGACCCTCCTTCGGAAGGCCGTCCTCGAACAGTTCGAAGCGGTGATTTGTGTCGACGGTGAGCTCAACGCGTTCGAGGCTACCGAGAATGGTCGGGTCCGTGCCCGGCGCAGCGTCTACCTTTCGGCTCCCTTTCCAGGTGCCGGTGTACTCGAATGGCTTCGGTCCGCAGCCGAGAAGCCCGGCGAGGAGCGCGCCAGAAGCTATAATCCGGCCGATGGTCGCCATCACCCCCGAAGTTTACACGTCGATGGGCGTTACCGCCGACGAGTACGCACTCATCCTCGAGTTGCTCGGCCGCGAGCCCTCTTACACCGAACTCGGCATGTTCGCCGTCATGTGGAGCGAGCACTGCGGCTACAAGTACTCGCGTCCCGTCCTCGGCTACTTCAAGAAGTACAAGGAGGCGATGGAAGGCGAGGGCCTGGAGAACGCTGGCATCGTCGACATCGGCGACGGGCTCGGCGTGACCATGAAGGTCGAGTCGCACAACCACCCTTCCGCCGTGGAGCCTTACCAAGGCGCCGCCACGGGATTCGGCGGAATCATCCGCGACATCCTGACCATGGGCGCGCGCCCGATCGCCGGGCTCAATTCCCTCCGGTTCGGACCGATCCATCAGGGCCAGGCACCGGACGACGTCGTCGAGCGGAACCGATACCTGTTCGAGCACGTGGTCGCCGGCATTGCCGGGTATGGCAACTGCGTGGGCGTTCCCACCGTCGCGGGCGAGGTCAATTTCCACCCTCGCTACAGCGGCAACCCCCTCGTCAACGCGATGTGCGTGGGCATGCTTAAGCTGGACGAAGTGACCACCGCATCGGCCACGGGCGTCGGCAATCCGGTCATCTATCTCGGATCCGCGACCGGCAAGGACGGCATCCACGGCGCGACCTTCGCCAGCGACGCGCTGGGTGAGGACAACGAGGCGAAGCGCCCGAACGTCCAGATCGGCGACCCATTCGCCGAGAAGCTCCTGATCGAAGCGACGCTGGAAGCCCTGAAGACCGGGGCGATCGTCGCGATCCAAGACATGGGCGCGGCTGGGCTCACCTGCTCGACCATCGAGATGGCTAGCAAGGGCGACGTCGGCATGAGCGTCGACCTCGACCTCGTCCCGATGCGCGAGAGCGACATGACGGGCTACGAGCTCATGCTCAGTGAGAGCCAGGAGCGGATGCTCTGCGTCGCCGAGAAGGGGCGTGAGGGCGAGGTGCTCGATGTCTTCCGCAAGTGGGGCCTCAAGGCTGAGGTCATCGGCCACATAACCGACGATGGCGTCGTCACCGTCACGCGTCACGGCAAGATCGAGGCGCAGGTCGATCCGAAGCTGCTGACCGATCACTGCCCGGTCTATCGAAGCACGATCGAAGAGCCTGCGTACTTCCGCGACGCGGCGAACTTCGACCCGGCGAGTCTGCCCGAAGTAGACCTGCGCGAGGCGCTGCTGACGCTGCTCGGATTCGCCGACATCGCAAGCAAGCGATGGGTCTTCGAGCAGTACGACCAGCAGGTTCAGACTCAGACATCGCTGGCCTTTGGCCGGGGCGATGCGGCGGTGCTCGCGCCGCGAGGGACCGACAAGGGCCTCGCGGTCAAGATCGACGGCAACGCCCGGCAAACGTATCTGCACCCCTACCGGGGAGGACAGCTCGCGGTCGTCGAGGCGGCCCGAAACGTCGCCTGCACAGGCGCACGACCTCAGGCCGTGACCGACGGTCTGAACTTCGGCAACCCGACGTACCCGCACGTCTACTGGCAGTTCGAGCGCGCCGTCAAGGGGATCGCGGAAGCGGCGGAAACGATGGGCACGCCGGTCATCAGTGGCAACGTGAGCTTCTACAACGAGAGCGATCTCGGTGAGGTCGCTCCCACCCCGCTCATCGGCATGCTCGGAGTTCTCGAGCGTGCCGAGCAGCAGGTCGGGCTCGCTCCGGCTGGGGAAGCGGACCTGTTCCTCGTCTCGATCCCTGAGGTCGAGGTTGAACAGGAAGGGCTCGGTGCGAGCGCCTTCCTCGCGGCGGTGCACCAGCTCGAGGACGGATATCCGGTTGCCCCGAGCGTCGAAGGCGAGCGTCGCCTCTGCGAAGCGCTCGCCAGCGCGGCGAAGGCCGGGGTCATTCTGAGCGCGCACGACAGCAGCGACGGCGGCCTGGCGGTGGCGCTCGCGGAGATCGCCCTTACCGGCGGCTTCCGGGTCGAGGCGACGGTACCGGCGGGAGACCGTCCCGCATCCCGCCTGTATGGCGAGGTGCCTGGGCGCGTCATCGTCGGCGGTGCCGATGTCACCAAGGTGACAGCGCACTTCGAGGAGCTAGGCCTCTCGGTGGAGCCGCTCGGCAGGGCTCGGTCCGGAGACGGGCTCGAACTGATCTTGGACGCGGAGACGCTGTCTTGGACAGGCTCTGAGCTGCGATCGGCGTTCGAAGATGCGATTCCGACGGTCATGCGGGAGGCTTAACCTCCCGCGGCGTCGTACACTGTTTGCGTTCCATGAGCAGCCTTCGTGCGGTACTTTTCGGCTCCTTCTTCGTCCTGACGTCCTTGGTCTCGGCCCAGGCACCAGCAGAGAAGGAGTTTCAGCGTCGAGTGACGGACGCCGTCGCCTTGTACAAGGGCGGCGACGTCGCGGGTGCGACGAAAGCGTTCGAGGCCCTGAACGGGGAGAACCCAAGGAGCTCGGACGTTCAGGCGTGGCTCGGCTTCCTCTACCTGCGGGCAGACGCTCCGGCGAAGGCAGTACCTCTGCTCGAGAAGGCGGCGGTCCAGCAACCCACGAACCTTGAGATCCTGAACAACCTCGGCAACGCCTACATGGCCGCCGATCAGCCCGACAAGGCGCTGGCCCAGTACGTCCAGGTCGCGAAGCTCAGCCCGCGGATGTTCGAGCCGCACTACAACATGGGAACGATCCATCTCCGGCGGAAGCAGTATCCGAAGGCGATCGCGTCGTTCCAGGCCGCCGCCAAACTCAACCCACAAGATCCGTTCGTTCAGAACAACCTCGGTGTCGCGTTCGAAGCCCAGAAGGACTGGACCTCGGCTTTAGGAGCCTTCAAGCGCGCGGCCGATCTGCGGCCGGACAACCGGCTGTTCGCGCGGAACACGGGCTTGGTGATGGCGCGACTGCGTCGACCCGAGGCAGTCACTTACCTTGAGCGGGCGTCGGGCGATGGCGGCGACGACGCGGTTCTGCTGCCGTTGAGCGAGGCTTACGCTCGTGCGGGCCGAACGGCCGACGCTTTGCAACTGCTCGAGAAGGCGCGTGCTGCGCAAGCCAAGAATTCCATCTACTGGTTCAACCTCGCGGTGCTTCGGAACCAAACCGGCGATTCCGACGGTGCCGTTCAGGCTTACCGGCGGGCGATTGAGCTGAATCCGAGCGATCTCGATTCTCTGAACAACCTCGGGCTTCTGCATTTCCGTGCCGGTCGATTCCGCGAGGCAGCGGTGCTGTTCGACAAGCTGTCGGGCTTGAATCCAAACTCCATCAACGCCAAGATGAACCTTGGCGCGGCGGCGGCCAATTCCGGCGACCTCAAGAAGGCGATCGCGGTCTGGAAGGAGGTCATCAAGGCCGAGCCGACCCGGACCGGCGTCCGACTCGACCTCGCCAACGCTCTTTGGGAGACTGGCGACGTCGAAGGCGCTCGCCAGCAGTACCTCCAGGTGCTGAGCACCGATAAGAACCACGCGGAGGCGCTCAACGGCATCGGCTTGAGCCACCTGCGGGCGGGCAAGCTGCCGCAGGCGGAGGCCGCCTTCCGGACCGCCACCGAGGCGAAGCCGAAGTTCATGGCGGCGCACAACAATCTCGCGATCGCGCTTGAGCGAATGGGGCGTCGTGACGACGCCATCAAGGTCCTCGAGCGTGCAGCAAAGATCGACCCGGCAGACGAAGACATCCAGCGCAATTTGCAGCGGATGAGGTCGGCAGACTAAGTGCGCGTCTACCTCGTTGCGAACACCTACCGACCGGACGCGATCAAGGCGACTTCCGACGCGGCGGACTGGCTTACGGCACGAAACGTTACCGTGGGAGTCGACGCCGACACTGGGCGGTTCGTCGGGCTGAACGTCATCCCGAGTCCGGCGTTCGGGGAAGCGGACCTGGTTGTGGCGTTCGGCGGGGATGGAACCTTGATCCGCGCGGCTCACCTCTGCGCCGAGACCGGAACGCCCGTGCTTGGCGTGTACTACGGCCGATTCGGCTTCGTTACCCAGTGCACCGGAGAGCAGCTGACCGAGTGCTTGGAAGAGTTCCTTGCGGGTAAGTCTCGGATCGAGAGCCGGATGATGCTCCAGGCTGACCTCCTGCGAAATGGGAACGCGGTGGCGAGCGTCGTGGCGCTGAACGAGGTCGCTCTCCAGCGCTCGGTGACGGCGCGCATGATGACGTTCCAAGTCGCCGTCGACGGTCACGTCCTCACGCGGTATCCGGCCGATGGCGTCATCGTCGCGACCCCCACCGGCAGTACCGGCTACAACCTGTCGGCGGGCGGGCCGATCATGGACCCGACCGTGCAGGCGCTCGTGCTCACGGCGATCGCGCCGCACACGCTCAATGCCCGCACCATGGTCCTCAGCGCGGACTCCGAGGTGCGGCTGAACGTTCAGAGCGATGGGGACGCCGTCCTCTCCGCCGACGGGCAGTCACGCCTGCACCTGCTTAGCGGCGACCAGGTGCGTGTCACGCGGTCGCGAAGAGTGACAAACTTAGTGAGCGTAGAGAGGGATGACTTCCTCATCAAGCTTGGGCAGCGCCTGTTTGGGAGCCCAGGCTTGTTCGGTGACCCAGCTTGAACAACCAGCCACTTCTTGAAATTAGCGACGCCCGAGTCGAGTTCGACCAGCAGGGCTCCGTCGTCCGCGCCCTCGACGGCGTTTCGCTCACGGTCAATCGTGGAGAGACCGTCGCGGTCGTCGGTGAGTCCGGCTGCGGCAAGACCACTCTCGCGCGGGCCGTGCTCGGTCTCCAACCGCTGAAGGGCGGCAAGATCACGCTCAATGGCAAGGACATTCGCGGAACGACTCGCCGGATGGCCGAGGACGTCGGCATGGTCTGGCAGGATCCTTACGCGAGCCTCAATCCGCGATGGCGCGTCGGTCGCTCGGCGATCGAACCGCTCGCGCTCGTCGGCCGCGGCGGCGAGCGGAAGCCGGAAGAAGTGTTCACCGAGGTGGGCCTCGACCCTAGCATGGTGACCCGTTTCCCGCACCAGCTCTCGGGTGGTCAGCGGCAGCGCGTCGCCATCGGCCGGGCGCTCGCCCTGAAGCCGCCGCTCGTCATCTGCGACGAGCCGACCGCGGCGCTCGACCTCAGCATCCGCGCTCAGATCCTCAACCTCCTCAAGGACGTCCAGCAGGCGAATCACTGCGCGTTCTTGTACATCTCGCACGACCTCACGACGGTCCGCTTCCTCGCTGACCGCGTGGCCGTCATGTACCTGGGCCGGATCGTGGAAGAAGGGCCGACGGAGCAGCTTTTCAGTGAGCCTCGGCACTGGTACACCAAGGCGCTGCTCGACAGCGCGCCGACGCTGGAGAAGCTCCTGCACCTGCCGGAGACGGCGGCGGGCGAGATCCCGGATCCGCGGTCGAAGTTTGTCGGTTGCCGATTCGCAACCCGGTGCCCGAACGCGCGCGAACTTTGCGAGCAAAATGATCCCGCAAGGACGGAGGAAGGGCAGCGGTCCTACTTCTGCCACTTCCCGAACAAGGTTTCTTAACAATTCTTCCGTTTAGGGGAATCTCGGACAGTACGCTTACCGTCCAAAGTGTCAGTGGATTCCCCGAGCTACGCCAGACAGGCGTATCAGACTGAGATCATGGAGCTCGAGCACGAACTGCTCGAAATGGGGAGTCGTGCCGAGCAGATGGTGGGCCACGCGGTGGACGCGCTGGTCGCCCTCGACACCCAGCTCGCGATGTCGGTCATCCTGCGAGACGACGAGATCGACGAGCGCGATCTCTCGATCGAAGCGCGCTGCCTGCGACTCCTCGCCCTTCAGCAACCGATGGCGGGCGACCTTCGCCTCCTCGGCACGGCGATGAAGATGATCACCGATCTGGAGCGCGTCGGCGACTTGGCCGTCGACATCGCGAAGATCGCGCTGAAGGTCGAGAAGGAATTCGGCGAGACCACCTTCATCGACCTCCCGCGCATGGCCAACTCGGCCCGCTCGATGCTCCGCGAAGCTCTTGAGGCCTACGTCCGCCGCGACCTGAACCGGGTCCGCGAGGTCACGCGTCGCGACGAGGAAGTGGACAACCTCTACCGGCAGCTTCGCGGCCAGATCTTCGAGAACATGCGTGAGCGCCCCGACTTGGTCGTGGCGGACGGGTGGCTGCTGCTTGCCATCCACCACGTGGAGCGCATCGCGGATCACGCGGTGAACATCGCGGAGCGCGTCAACTTCATGGTGACGGGCGAGTTTCGGCAACTCGCGGCCGACCGCCGTTCTGGGATGCAGGGCAGCTAGCCCAGCAGCTCTCCGGCAAACTCCCTCACGTCGTCCATCGAGGGCATCGAGGCCTGCGCGCCTTCGCGGGTCGCAGAGATCGCTCCCACGACGTTCGCGAGGGTCACCGCTCTCGAGGCCTCCACTCCTTGGGCCAGGAAGTGGGCGAGACCACCGTTGAAGGCATCCCCGGCGGCGGTGCTATCGACGGTTCGGACGTTGAGCGTAGGGAAATGCCGTCCCCCTTCGGGCGTGGCGAGGAAGCTCCCGCGCTGGCTTAGGGTGATGAGGACGTGTCTCACTCCGCGGTCGAAAAGACGTCCTGCGGCAGTAAGGCAAGCCGCGTCGTCCGCCGGGAAGATTCCCGTGAGCACCTCGGTCTCCGTTTCATTCGGAGTGAGGTAATCGGCGCGAGCCAGGACGTCATCCGGCAGCTCCTGCGCCGGAGCTGGATTTAGAATGAACAGGCTCTCCTTGGGAAGCGATTTTGCCGCGGCGGCGATCGCCTCCACGGGTACCTCGAGCTGCGCTAGCAGTACCGCGGGTGAGACCGTCGTGACCGCGGCGGCAACCTCGTCGGGATGGACCCGCGCGTTGGCCCCGGGCGCGACCACGATCGTGTTCTGGCCGCCGGCGTCCACGGTGATCACCGCGATGCCGCTGTTCACGTCCGGTTGCCGCAGCACGAGCGCGGTGTCGACGCCAGCGCGCTTGAGGCTCTCCATGAGCTCGTCGCCAAAGCTGTCCCGCCCGACGCAACCGACGAACCGAACGCTCCCCCCGAGGCGGCCGATGGCGACGGCTTGGTTTGCGCCCTTTCCACCGGGAAAGGTGGCGAACTCGCCGCCGAGGAGGGTCTCGCCGGCCTGGGGAAATCGCTGGGTTCTGACCACCAGGTCCATGTTCGCACTCCCGACCACCATCACTTGAGGCGTGTCCATCGTACGTAATTACACCCGCATGGACCCCATTCCGCTTCTCTTGCCGTTCTTCATCTTGCCTGGTGCAGACCTCCTTGCTCCGATCGAGATTCGGATGGCTCCCGGAATGCTTGCTTTCGAGGAGAGCCTGGGCGAGGGGCGAATGGCGGAAGCGGACGACATCGCGACCGTGCACGTGGTGGCGCGAACGGCGGAGGGAAAGGAGATCGCCAACACCTTGAGGAGGGGGCTTCCGTTCACTCTGGCCCTTGGCGCCTCGTCCGGTGATCCATTGCTGTCGGTGGCGACGACCGGGATGCGCGAGGGTGGACGGCGCGTAATTCGCGTGGAGGGGGCGAGCCGACCTGCCGGGAACGAGAGCTTGCTCCCGGCGAAGACCGACTTGGAGATCGTGCTGCAGCTCGTCGAGTCCCGGCCACGCAACGGCGGAAAGGCGGCACCGGTGGCAAAGGTACAATCCCGCCATGCGCGACGAGCTCCGGGAGCTTTGGAAGTTCCGCGAGCTGCTCGTCACGATGGTTCAGCGCGATCTTAAGATTCGCTACAAGAACTCGGCGCTCGGCTTTATCTGGTCGCTTCTGAATCCGCTCATCACGGTGATGGTGATGAGCTTCGTGCTCAGTAACTTTGTCTATCGGGACATCCCGAACCTGAGCGCCTACGTGCTGGCGGCGTACCTGCCGTTCATGTTCTTCCAGCTCAGTGTGCTGGATTCCGCCCAGACGATCCTCGGCTCGATGCCGCTGATCAAGAAGATCTATTTCCCGCGGGAGATCTTGCCGATCGCGTCGGTGATCAGCAACTTCATCCACCTGGTGCTGGCGTTCGCCGTCTTCTTCGCCTACCTGCTGCTGGTGTGGATCATCTTCCCGGGAGACTTCCCATTCCAGGTTGGCACCCTCTTCCTGCCGCTGCTGCTCGTGATCATGTTTTGCCTCTCGCTGGGGCTGGCGTTCTTCATCTCGGCGCTCAACACGTTCTATGAGGACGTGAAGTACCTGGTGAGCGTGGGGCTGTACCTGATGTTCTTCCTCAGCCCGATCATGTACTTCAGCGAACAGGTGGCCAACGCGCCGCTGAACCAGCAGACAGGTGGGCTGATTTACCGGCTCTATCACATCCTGAACCCGGTCGCTTCGCTCGCCACCGCCTTCAGGAAGACGCTCCTCGCTCCCCAACAGGGGGTTCCGACTCCTCAAGGGATGGTCGCCCCTCTGCCGCTCGACTGGCGGTACGTCGCGATCGCAGGAGTCGTCTCGGTCGCCGTTCTCATCTCGGGCTACTCGACGTTCAACCGGCTCAAGTGGAAGTTCGTGGAGCGTCCATGAAGCCGACGATCGACATTCGAGACATTCGGAAGGATTTCGTCCTCAGCACGTCGGGCATCGGCTCGCTGAAGACGCTGCTTCTTTGGTGGAAGCGGCGAAAGCTTCAGAAGCTCGAGGTTCTTAAAGGCATCTCGTTCTCCGTCATGCCTGGTGAGTGCGTGGCCGTCGTCGGCCGGAATGGAGCGGGGAAGAGCACCCTGCTCTCCCTGCTCGCCCGGGTCTACAAGCCGACGAGCGGCGGCATCGCGATCAACGGACGGGTCGCTCCTTTGCTCGAACTCGGAGCCGGTTTCCACCCAGATCTCACGGGCTACGAGAACATTTACTTCAACTCCATCATCCTCGGGCTCACCCGCGCGCAGGTGCGGGAGCGCATCGACAAGATCATCGAGTTCTCGGAACTGGGAGAGCAGGTGTACGCCCCCACCCGAACCTACTCGAGCGGCATGCTCGCCCGACTCGGGTTCTCCGTCGCGGTCCACGTCGACGCCGACGTGCTGATCGTGGACGAAGTGCTCGCGGTGGGCGACTACGAGTTCGAGCGGAAGTGCTACGCGAGGATCGACCAATTCCGCGCGAACGGGGGGACGATTCTCTTCGTGTCCCACAACATGGAGGCGGTTCGGCGCGTTGCCGACCGGTGCGTCTGGCTCCACCAGGGATTGGTTAGGCAGGTGGGACTGCCGGGCGAGGTGATTCCGGAGTACGAGTCGACGCCCTTGCCTCGCGATGCGGCGCCGTAAGCACGCGCCAGAAGACGCCGACCATGGCGCGGCGCGCGGGCCGGGCGACGGAGATGCCCGCCCACACGAGAAGGCGCAGGAACGCTCCGAGCCGATTCATGCCCAGACAGATCAGCTCTTGCAGCACGCCGTGGTGGATTCGGAAGTACAGCTCCTTGCCCCAGTTGTAGCGCATGATTCCTAGCGCCGGGTCCTTCGCGCTGCTGGAGCCCAGGTCGTGCACGAACTCGGCTGTCGGGTGGTAGACGATGGTGCCGTGGCGCGACAAGCGCCGGCAGAGGTCGGTGTCTTCGCAGTAGAGGAAGAAGCGCGGATCGAACAACTCCAGTGGAGTGCCCACACTCGCGCGAACGAGCAGGCACGCGCCCATCACTTGCTCGACGGGAACCGGCGAACCGCTCGCGACGGCTTTCGCGTGCGTGCGCGAGGTGCGCCAGTAGCCGCCGCCAAGACGTCGAGCGATCCGATCAAGATACGTTTGCTCGAGGAGTACGGCGCCGAGGGTAAGAGGGCCGGCGATGCTCTCTTGCGGAGATCGGTCGGGGTTCAGCAATCGGCCCCCTCCCGCGACCACCGCGGGATCGGTCAGGATCTTGGCGAGGGCGGCGACCGCTCCAGGCTCCGCGTACGCGTCGCTGTTCAGGAACAGGACCGCGTCGCCGGTCGCTGCCTCGCAGCCTTGGTTGTTCGCGATGCCGAATCCAACGTTTTCCGAGTTGCGAATAAGCTTGACGCCAGGGAACTCGTCCGCGACCATCTGCGGCGAACCGTCGTGCGAGGCATTGTCCACGACGATGACTTCGTGCTCGGGCTCCAGGCACGCAAGGCACCGGCGAAGCTTGTCCTTCGTGTTGAAGCTGACCACGATCACGCTAACGCGAGGTTGAGGCATCCTTGGGTGCTACAATACACGTCCCATGGCCAACGAGATCCAGGTCACTCGGGAGGGATTCATAAAGCTTCAGGCCGAGCTTGACGAACTGAAGGGTCCCGTCCGTCTGAACATCGCGGAAGCGATCCGAGAAGCGAAGTCGCACGGCGACCTTCGCGAGAACGCGGCTTACCACGAGGCGAAGCTTAATCAGTCACGTCTCGAGAGCCGCATCGCGGACCTCGAGAAGGCGCTGCAGCTCGCCAAGATCGTCGAGCGCCCGGACGTTCAGGGGGACATTGCCGCCCTCGGCTCGAAGATTCGGCTTCTCGATCTGGAGTTCGACGACGAACTGACGATCACCCTCGTCGGCTCGTTCGAGGCGGACCCGTCGAAGGATCTCATCTCTATCAGCTCGCCGTTGGGCGAGGCGACGCTCGGCAAGACCGTGGGCGACGAGATCGAAGTCGCGGCACCGGGCGGCAAGACCCAGTACCGAATCCTCGCCGTCGAGTAAGTCAATGCAGCACCGTCGCCTGCTCCTCCTGCCTCTCTTGCTGGTGGGATGCCAGAGTCAAGACGGTGCACCCCGGCCAACGCCCCCCGCCACCGGAACGGCTGCCGTGGCGGCCAAGTTGGTTGGTCCCGTGCCATCGGAGCCGAGTCAGCTCGGCGCCACCCAGATCGCGCTCGTGCGACGCGGCGAGCCGGTCACGGTCGGAATGAAGCCCGAAGAGGCGTTCCGGATCTTCAAGGATCCGGGACGGCTCGGCTTCGAGCGGAACGATCTCCCACCAGGATTTCCCGAGGGTTATCGCGCCCGCACGTGGGAGGCTGAGAGCCAAGGCTTTGGCGTGATCACGTTCAACGATCGAATCGTGGTGGCGATGTACCAGGAGGAGCGGGCGAATCAAGAGCGCGTCTCCGAGTTCGTCCGCGTACACCAGGAGCGCATGGGCCAAATGCGTCCCCAGATCATCAACGGACGCCGAGTCAGCTACTGGTTCTGGGAGCTGGACGGGCAGCGCCTCATGATCTGTGCCTTCCAGACGGAGCGCGACGGAGTTCGGATTACAACCAGCATGGGCGACGCCGGCGTGCTCGAAGCGCTCGGCGTCAACTACGATCGGGCCCTGAGGGACCAGGAGAAAATCGACCGCGCGCTCACTCAACCAACCGCCGGAGAAAAAACTTCTGGGGACCGTCCGACGGGTGAAACAAACGCCGCCGCTGGACGTAGATAACCTTAACTTCAACCGAAGGAGGTGGTGTCTACAGTATGGATAACGAACGTATGCACCAGGGAGGTTGTGGGTTTTAACGAACCCGCAATCTAATTGAGGGCGGGGTTCGTAATGAACCCTTTACCTCCCTGGGATAACCCGATCGGAAGCCTCGGCCATTGGCCGGGGCTTTTCCGTTGATGAGGTTCACTCTCGGCGCTTTCTTCGCACCGAGTCGGCTGGGTGCCGGAAACGATTCCGTTCGCCTCCTCTGGTACGGTTCTCTCCATGCGCTGCTGCGTCGTGATCCCCGCCCGGATGGGCTCCACTCGATTCCCCGGGAAGCCGCTGTGCGATCTGATGGGGAAGCCGATGGTGCAGTGGGTGGTCGAGCGCGCCCTAGAGTCAGGGGTCGGAGAGCGCGTTGTGGTCGCCACTCCGGATCGGGAGATTCTCGACGCCTGCTCTGCGTTTGGAGCGGAGGCGATCATGACGCGAGAGGATCATC
>Ga0164290_1001580_pt1 | contig 29910 bp, 24 predicted proteins | sample Micstemetagenome_FD_108782 | JGI IMG/M metagenome (GOLD analysis project Ga0164290, IMG submission 108782) | Contaminated culture microbial community from soil near Moab, Utah, USA - Microcoleus steenstrupii SON62 (Illumina Assembly) | ecosystem: Environmental > Terrestrial > Soil > Soil crust...
AGGAGGGGTTCGTCCTCGTTACCCCGGAGGGGCTCGGCCGGCCGCAGGGTTGGAACGTCGGCTTCATCGATCTCAGCGGCAAGAAGCAAGACGAGGTCGCGTTCCTTGAGGCGGTCCTCGACGACGCTCAGAAGCAGGTGGGCGTCGATTCGAAGCGGGTCTTCGTCGCCGGTCACTCCAACGGTGGCATGCTGGCGCATCTCGCAGGTTCCCGACTCGGAGACCGGATCGCCGCTATCGGCGTCGTCGCGGGCACCCTTGGCATCAAGCTGACCGATCGGGGACTCGTCACCGTGCCGGAGCCGAAGAGCCCCGTCTCAGTGATGATCATTCACGGCAAGCAGGATCCGACGGTGGCTTACGACGAGGCTTCGCCCGCGCTGCTCAAGGGTGTCTCGGCTCCGGCCGCAGCCCGGTGGTGGGCGCAGCGGGTCGGCGCGAGCACGCAGCCGAAGGTCGATCGCGCGATGGACGGAAACGTGACGACCGAAACCTTCGCCAACGGTAAGAACGGAACCGAGGTGTCGTTCGTGACCATCGCCAACGGGCTTCACGACTGGCCCGGTGCGAATGGTCGCGGCGCCGCTGGTGGTGGGGTCGACGCGGCCGGGCTCCTTTGGGAGTTCTTCCGGAAGCACCCGAAGAGCTAATTCGCCTCGTCCGCAAAGGCGCGGCAACTGTCACGCCTAGGACTGAAATGGCGAACCCGTTCTGGACGTCATAATAGATAGGTCGGGCGGCGATAGGCCGCCCGACATGTTTTTATGACGATTACCCAAACCAGTTTCCATGGTCTCGGCCTCGGCCAGACCGTCCTCGGCGCCCTTGAGAGCGCCGGCTTCCAGGTGCCGACTCCGATTCAGGAGAAGGCGATCCCGGTCGCAACGACAGGCGCCGATGTGGTGGGCATTGCCCAGACCGGCACCGGTAAGACGCTCGCGTTCGCGCTGCCCATGATCGAGCGTCTTCTCAAGAATCCCGAGGAGCTGGCATTGGTGCTCGCTCCGACCCGCGAACTCGCGCTCCAGATCGATGAGACGTTCCGCAAGGTGGGTAACCGCCTCGGAATCCGCACCTCGGTGCTCATCGGCGGCGAGCCGATCCGTAAGCAGATTTCGCAACTCCGGACGCGACCGCGCGTCCTCGTGGCCACGCCCGGCCGGCTCAAGGATCACCTCGAGCAGGGCACCGTTCGTCTGGACGGCACCCGGATCGTGGTGCTGGACGAGGCGGACCGGATGCTCGACATGGGCTTCGCGCCCGACATCGAGCGCATCCTGAAGCGGGTGCCGACCGAGCGGCAGACGATGCTGTTCTCCGCCACGATGCCGCCCGAGATCGAGGCGCTCGCGCGACGCTACACCAAGAACGCCCAGCGTCTCGAGGTCGCTCGCGCCGGGACCACGGCTGAGCTCGTCACTCAGGAGCTGATCTACGTCCCGCAAGAGATGAAGGTCGACCTTCTGGGCAAGCTCCTCGGCGAGAACCCGGGCACGATCCTCGTCTTCTCTCGCACGCGCCACGGCGCGCGCAAGGTCGCCAAGGCGGTCAACCATATGGGTCACAGCGCGGCGGAGCTTCACTCCGATCGCACGCTGGCCCAGCGGCGCACCGCGCTCGACGGCTTCAAGCAAGGCAAGCACCGCGTCCTCGTGGCGACGGACATCGCCGCCCGCGGCATCGACGTGAAGGAGATCTCGCTTGTGATCAACTTCGACCTGCCGGACCAGGCGGAGGACTACGTCCACCGCATCGGCCGAACCGGCCGCGCGGGTGCGGAGGGCCGAGCCCTCACGCTGGCGACGCCGGAGCAGGTGAAGGACGTGCGCGCGATCGAGCGACTCGTCGGCAATGAGATCCCGCGCGTCGAGCGCGAGGACCTGCCGAAGGTCGACATCGCGGCGGCAAAGCCGTTCAAGCGACCGGCTCCGGGCCCGCGCCAAGGTGGACGCCCCGGCGGCAACCGCCCGCCGTTCGCCGGTGGCAAGCCTTCGGGCAGCCGCCCCAGCGGCGGCCATGGCCCCTCGAACCGCGGCGGCAGCCGCCCGGCGGCCAAGCCGAGCGCTCCGCGAGGCTAAGGGAAGCTCCTCGAACGGGGCGCGGCATCAGCCGCGCCCCGTTTTTGCGTCTGGGTGGCGGCATCGACCGGAGGCTGTGCGCTCGGCCGTTCCCTGCGGTGAGTGGAGATAAACTACGGAGGCTCGGAGTCAAAGTTTGGTGCCCCTGTCATCCCGAGCTTCTGACTGCTGCCGGTCAAGGCGACGCAGAAGTAGGCACTCGTGGCTGCGGCATTCCTGCCGCGGATCGAGCGGAGCTCGATAGGGACATCACCGCTGAGCTGGGTGAGGTCAATGAGGTGCCCAACTCGTTGCGGACGTCGCGCCGTGGCATGAGGTTCATCCAGTCCGGGGACGTCCCTCACCAGGATCGAACGACAGGAGGGAGGCTCTCGCACGGAGCGCCGTGCCACTACAAGCCGCTGTCATCCCGAGCGGAGCCGAGGGATCTAACGGTAGGCACTGACTACTCTAGGTCAAGACACCTCCCCTTTGCGTGAGTCTTGCCGACGGACGGCGCGAGGAGCGCCGGCTACACGCGCCTTCGCGCGTACGTGTGCCTGCGTGGTGGCTTGACCAGGAGCAATCAGTGCCTACGGTCAGGTCCCTCGGCCGCGCTCGGGATGACAGCGTCTTGAAGGGAGTGCCTTGACAATCTGCTGAGGCTTTACTCGAAGACGATCATCGTGTGTCCGTCGAGCCTCGGCACCTTCACGACCGCGTAGGCACCGTCGCGCACGATCTCGAGCTGCGTTCCCTCGGGTTGGAGAGTTGCGCGGGAGAGGTCCGTGCGGACTCGGACCGTGAGATCGTGGAGGGGCAGGCGATCTTCGACGATCTCAAAATTGAGGCCGCGGCGTTCCGGAACGTAGTGAAGCAGGTGCACGATCGTGCGTCCCTCGAGCTCCTGGCGCGTGACCGTGGCTTGCAGACTCGTCGGGCCGGCGACTTGGACTAGCGGATCCGGCATGATGCGCCGGATCGCGGCGAGCACCAGGTCGCGGTGTGCGGGCATGGAGTGCTTGGCGTACGTGGTGAAGATCGGGTGGGCGAAGTAGATGACCTTCTGCCACTGCAGCACGGCCGGATCGCCGGAGGTGCCAGCGACCGGAGCGTGGGCGTGGGAGCAGAAGTGGTCCCACGTACGGTCGAAGTACGGTTCGTACACGGTGGCGAGCACGTCGGCACCGTCAAGGTTCCGAACCCGCTGTCCACGCTCGTACATCACGAACTGCGACCCGGTGTGCGACGACAGGGCTTCGGTGGGCTGGAGGAAGTCCGGCGAGTGCGGCAGCTCGCCAACCCACTCGACGGGGAAGCCGTCGACCGCGAACGAGGTCTCGTCGAGCGCCGATCGCCCGGAGAAGATCACCGCTCCTCCGCGAGCGACGAACGCGCCGACTCGGGACCGGAGATCTCCCTCAAGCGGGATGACGTCCGGAATGATCAGCAGTCGGTACCCCGAGAGGTCGGCTTCCGAATCGACGAAATCGAACTGGTGCCGACCCTCCATCAGCATTCGGCACGCTCCGAGGTTGCTTGGGTCCATGCGCTCGTTCGCCTTGAAGAACTCCTCCGCGTTGAGGACCGCGATCTCCGTGACGGACCTCGCGCCTCGGCACCACGGCTCTCGATCCTTCACCTGGGAATAGACCGAGCCGATGAGGTCGTAGGTCAGCGGGTCGAGCGTTCCCTTCGGGTGGAGCTGGTCGCCGACGGAGCACTTTGAGCCCTGCGCGAGCATCGAGAGACACTCGTACTCGAGGGCGGCCTGCGGCTTGTAGGAGTTGAAGTGCCCCCACGTTTCAGAGAATTTGCCCGTCATGCCGAGACAGTCGAGCCCAAGCATGCGGGCGTACCGCACCGTGATGGGGAAGTGCATGTAGCCCCAGCCGCCGGTTGGGAGCGACTCGATCTCCAGGTGGCTGTAGTTGGGGAGCCGGCGTCGGAACGCCGGGCCGACGTGGCCCCCGTTGTGGAAGATCGTGGCCTTCGCGTTCTTCGCGCGAACCGCGTCGGCGACGCGCTGGCAGTATCGCTCCACCAGCACGTCGCGGAGTCGGTTCTGGTGCTCCTGGTTGGCCGCGTCCAGCCCCAGGCGCTCGAACTCGGCGAGGCACCAGGACGAGTGCACGCCTTTTTGGAAGATGATGTCGAAGAAGAAGCCGTCTGCCTCGTCGCCGAACCGTTCCAAGACCTCTTCCGTCTGGCCGATCACGTAGTCGACGTAGGGGGACGCGAAGTCGAGGTTGCGCCACCCTGGCTTGAGCGGTGAGGGCGAGGGGCCGCAGCGTCGGCCTTCTTCGTCGATCTCTAGCCACTCGGGATGGGTGCGCGCCGCGTACTCGTCCCATCCGACCGTGATGTAGATAGGGCAGCGGATGTCGGCGGCGTGGCACGCGCGAATCTGCTCGGCCAGCAGGTCGCAGGTCAGGTGGGGGTGCCGGTTCGGGAACTTGGTGTCGTGATAGATCCAGCCGTGGTGGCACCGGCTGAAGAGGGTGATGGAATCCACGTGCGCCCTTTTGAGCGTGTCGACGAAGCGCTCGGGATCGAACTCCGAGCCGACGCCGGGGATGTGCTCGGACGTGTGGAAGTCGAGGTGGACTTGGCGGAATCGGAGTTCAGGCATGGCGTTCAATCGATGCGTCTGGGAGCGTCAATCTACATTAACACTGCAATAGGTTCGTGGCTACTCTACGGGATTCGTAAGGGAGCCGATCTCTTCGATCTCGACCGTGACGGTGTCGCCCGTCTTCAGCCACAGCGGAGGCGTGCGAGCCATTCCGACGCCGTGTGGGGTTCCGGTGAGGATGACGGTGTTGGCGGGCAGCGTCGTGTCCGCGCTGAGGAAGGCGATAAGCCGGCGGACGTCGAAGATCATGTCTTCGGTGTTCCAGTCCTGCACCGTCTCGCCATTGAGAATGGTGCGGATCGGCAACGCGTTCGGGTTCGGGATCTCGTCCGGCGTCACTAGGCACGGGCCGAGGGGACAGAACGTGTCGAACGACTTCGCCCGGCTCCATTGCGATCCGCCACGCTGGATCTGCCAGTCGCGCGCGGAGACGTCGTTGGCGCAGGTGTATCCCAGCACGTAGTCGAGGGCGTTCTCCTCCGTCGCGTCGCGGCACTCGCGCCCGAGCACGACCGCGAGCTCGCACTCGTAGTCCACGGAGTCGCTGGTGAGGTTCTTCGGGAGCCGGATCGGTTCGCCCGGATGCTGAAGCGCGTTGGGAGCCTTGAAGAAGACGATCGGGTACTGCGGGATCTTCGCCTTCGACTCCTCGGCATGGAATCGATAGTTGAGCCCGATGCCGACGATGACCGAAGGCTCCACCGGAGCGAGGAGCTTAACGTCGGTGGGCAAGGCTTGACCCGCCGCGAGGGTTTCCTGGCGGACGTTGCCGGCATCGTCAAGGGTGCGGATGATCTTCATGGCTTAAGTTGGATCCTTGACCGGAACTCCGGCACCCCTCGGACACCGAGGTCGAGCTTGTAGAGGGCGCCGGCGAGCGGGCCGTCGGTCTCCTTCTGGTGGCCGCCGGCGGTGGTGGCAAAGGCGGTTGCGTAGGCATCGCCGCCGAAGGTGACCGAGGAGACCTTACGGACCCCTTCGAACGGAATCGTCCGGAGCTCCTCGCCCTCGGGTGAGTACTGAACGAGGCGGGCGCCGTTCCAGAAGGCGACCCAGAGGTTGCCGTCGGCATCCACCGTCATGCCGTCGGGGTAGCCCTCGCCGGTGGTGCGGATGAGGACGCGTTGGTTCGAGATTTCTCCGGACGGCTGGTCGAAATCGAAGGCGTATACCTCCAGCTTGGGAGTGTCGATGTAGTACATCGTCCGGCGGTCGGGGGAAAAGCCCATCCCGTTGGAGCCGCCGATTCCCTCCAAGACGACGCGGTACGTTCCGTCTGGGTCGAGTCGATAAAGCCGGCCGGGCCCGGCGTCGCTCGACATGGTGCCGCAGAACACGCGGCCCGCAGGGTCGGCGATCACGTCGTTGAACCGGGACCCGGCTTCCGCCGGAATCTCGGGGATCACGACTTCTAGGGGCGATCCTTCCCGCCAGATCACGACCTGCCCGCGCGCCATGAAGAGGAGGAGCGATCCGTCGGCTTGGATGGTGGTGCCGCCAATCGGCTCGGTGCGCAGGACCTCACGGTGCTTGTCGCTGGCGAGGTCGTAGCGAAACAGTCGGCCCGCGGGAATGTCGACCCAGAACACGGCATTCTCGTCTGGATGGTAGATCGGACCCTCGCCGGTGTTGCAGGCGTAGTCGGCGATCGGCTCGGGCTTGATCATCGTGGGTTCCATCGGCGTCAGAGGGTCTTGAGCGCGTCTTCCAAGGCGTCGAGCGTTCGGTCGAGGTCGGCCTCGGTGTGCGCGGCGGAGACGCTCCACTGCTTCGTGGGGAGCGGGAATGCGTACACGCCCCGGTCGATCATGGCGCGCCGGAATCGCAGGTCGAGGGCCATGTCGTGGTGGGTGGCGAGGTCGTGCCACGACGTGGGGGCGTGGTCCATGAAGTAGAGGCAGAAGGCCGAAGCCTGTCGAGCGGGTGTGGTCTGGATTCCCTTGTCGCACAGGCGCTGCACCATTCCATCGACGAGGCGTCGGGAGAGCGCTTCGAGTTCGGGATAGATGGTCCCTTCCTCCTCGATGAGGCGCTCCATGGTAGCGATGCAAGCGGCGAGTGGGATTGGGTGCCCGTTGTACGTGCCGGCGATGAGAACCCGCCGCTTGGGATCGGGATCGTCGAAGAGATCCATAATGTCGGCCCGGCCGCCGATCGCGCCTACGGGGTAGCCGTTGGCGATCGCCTTGCCGAACACCGCCAGATCGGGCCGCACGCCCGCCACCGTTTGGTAGCCGCCTAGGGCGTGGCGGAAGCCGGTCTTCACCTCGTCCATCACCATCACCACTCCGTACTCGTCGCAAAGCCGCCGGAGCCCCTCCAGATAGCCCGGCCGCGGCTTGACGATACCGATGTTTTGCAGGATTGGCTCGGTGAGGAGGCACGCCACGGGGTGGTTCTTGAATGCCCACTCGACGGCCTCGAGCGAGTTGAACTGAACGACGTGAACTCGCTCGGAGACGGCCTTGGGAACGCCGGCGGACATCGGCACGAACGGGTACTCGCCGTCGTGCCGCTCCGGGCCAATCTGATCCAGCGGCGTCATGACATTGCAGGCCACTTCGTCGTGCCAGCCGTTGTAGCCGCCTTGCATCACCACGATGTGGTCGCGGCCGGTGAAGGCGCGGGCGAGGCGTAGCGCCAGGTAGGTCGCCTCCGAGCCAGTGTTCGTGAACTGAACCCGCTCCATGCTCGGGACGCACTGGACGAGCAGCTCCGCCGCACGACCCTCCCAAGGGGTGGTTCCGGTCCCAGTCAGCGTCCACTCGTCCTGGATGGCGCGCTGCACCGCCGCCTCGACCTCGGGATCGTTGTGTCCCAGCAGGTACGGGCCGAACGCGGCGTGGTAGTCGATGTACTCGTTGCCATCGGCATCCCACAGGTGGGAGCCTCGGCCCCGGACGAAGGCGATCTCGGGATCGACCTTCCGATTCAGTGAGACGGTGCCGCCCGGAATGAAGCGGCGGTTTTGGGCGAAGAGCTCGGCGGAGGCGGAGTGGTTCATAGGAGATCTCCTCGGTGAATCCCTTCATCACAGAGGGCACCGAGTTCACCAACTTGAGTCATGGCTTGATCGCGGGGGCGTCGAGGGTGATGGGGCGTTGGCTTAGGTCGCGGAAGTTGGGGACTCGGATGGGAACTCCGCCGTTATCGATCGACACTTGGGAGCAGAGGCCGACCGCGGTCCAGTCGAGGCCGGTGTAGACGTCGATGGGGTTCTCGCGCTCGCCGAGCGCCGCGTCCACGAAGTCGCGCACGACGAAGTAGTCGCCGCCGCCGTGGCCCGCTTTCAGCGCCTCGGGCGGCGGGTTGCGCCACTCCTCTGGGAGGTGTTCCTCAAACTCTTGGATGGGGCGCCAGGCGCGATGGGCGTCCGGCGTGTAGCCCGGGTCGGGGTTCTCGCCAACCCACAAGTATCCCGGGCCTCCGGTGCGGGTCGCCTCGTACACGCCGCGGGTGCCCTGCAGCGAGTAGTAGGTCATGTGGTGCGGTCGGTTGCTCAGCATGTCCGTGCGCAGGCGAACCAGCTTGCCGCTGCCGAGCTTCACCAGTGAGATTTGGGTGTCGTCCTGGGGGTGTTCCGGATCCGTGTGGCGTCCGGTTCCGACGCACGTCACCGTCGTTGGGCGGTCGCTTGGATCCTGCGAGTTGAACCACTGCATCACGGGGCCGAGGCTATGGGTGGGATAGGTGTTTCCGTTCTGCCCCACCTGCCAGTAGTAGCGCCACGCGGGTGTGCCGTCGGCGTTGTGGTGCAGGAACTTCACGTCGTGGAGGTACTCCCCTTCGCCGTAGTACAGGTCGCCGAATAGTCCCTTGCGCGCCATCTCCCGCACGAGCACCGTCTCGCGCATGTAGCAGTAGTTCTCGGCGAGCATGTAGGTCCGGCCGCTGGCCCGCACCGCGTCCGCGAGGCGCCAGCACTCCTCGAGCGAGACGCACGCCGTGACCTCGCTCATCACGTGCTTGCCCGCCTGCAGGGCGAGGATCGCCTGGGGAGCGTGAAGCTGCATCGGGGTTGCGACGAGCACCGCGTCGACATGGTCGAGCATCTCCGCGAAGCGGGTGAACCGCTTCGGGATCTCGAACGCGTCGGCGTCCTTGGCGAGCTGGGTCTCGTCCACGTCGCACATGGCAACCAGCTCGGCGCGAGGGTGGGCGCGAAACCCGGCGGCGTGCGCCGAGCCGCGGCGGCCGACGATGCCGATGCGAAGCTTGTCCGTCTTCATGGGGTCAACAGGATCTTTAGGCGGTCTCCAGGGTCGGTGGCGAGCCGCTCGAAGGCGTTCTGCCCTTCCTCCAGAGGAAAAACGTCGGTGTACGAGGACAAGTCGATCTCGCCCTCGGCCACGAGTCCGAGGGCGTCGGCGAAGTCCGTCGGAGTGAACGCAAAGCTGCCTTGAAGGGTCAGCTCGCGCCGGACGACGTCCTGGAAGTCGAGTGTGGTGTCGCGGTCGTCGAGCCCGAGCAACAGCACGGTTCCTCCTTTCTCCACCGCGTGGACTGCGGCTTGGCGAGTCACTTCGCGCCCGACGGCGTCGACCGTGAAGTCCATTCCGCCCGGAAGCTCTTCCTGCCCGGGGTCGATCACTCTCGGGGCGCCGAGTGCGCGCAGCGCCTCCGCACGCTTCGGGTTCGGCTCCACCACGGCCTCAATCTCGAGACCCCATTCCCGCGCCACCAGGAAGATCAGGGTGCCCAACGTGCCGCCGCCGATAACGAGGCCCCGATGCGCCTCGGTCGGCAAGAGTCCAAGAAGATGGATGGCGTTGGCCAACGGCTCGATCAGCACGGCGGAGGCGTCCGGTACGTGGTTCGGGAGCGCGTGGACGTTTCGCTCTGGGATCGTGATGAGCTCGGCAAAGGCACCCTGGGTTTGATCCAGCCCAAGGAGTCGCCAGGAAAGGCAGGTGTTCTCCCGGCCGGCCAGACAAGCGCGGCAGAACCCGCAGGAGATCAGCGGATTCACGGCCACTCGGAGCCCCTCGTCCGGACCGCTCGCCAGCATGCCGACGGTCTCATGGCCCAGCACGAGGCCCGGCTGCCGTCGGGCGTGGTGACCCAAGAAACCGTGCAGGTCCGATCCACATATCCCTGTGGCGGCCACCCTCACGAGGAATTCTCCCGGCTCCGGTACGGGATCGGGGCGCGTCTGCACTTCCACGTGGTTAGGGGCGGTGTAGACGAGAGCTCTCATCCGAAGTAGGGCTCCGTGGTGGGAAGTTCCTGGGAGATGGCGTCGACGACCTGCTCGTAGGCTCCGGCGTCGAACGGAGTCTGCCACACCGAGTACTGGTCGCGCGAATACTCGTGGCGCTCCGGCAGGTAGCCGTACCAGCCATTCACCAAGTTCACGCCGAGGGCATGGACCTGCACATCCGGGCCGCGGATCGCTTGGTTCCAGCCGGAGACCATCTCGCCCGGAACTCCCGCGATGGCGATCTCCCCGAGCCGCACGACGTACACCGGCACGCGGAAGCCGTTTCCGACCGATTGCCGGACCTGCCGTTTTCGCAGAAGGCGCTCGATCTCGTAGGTGCCCGTCGCATCCGCGATCATCCCCTCGAGCTCGGCCAAAGACGGCATCGGCTTGATCGGCACTGGGACGGCGAGCGACTTCGCCGTGATCGCTCCCGCGGGCTCGCGCACCGCTCGGCGCACCACTTGGAGCGGCGCGCCGGACTCCACGACCTCGCCGTGGTGGAGCTCGACGCGGGGCGGGAGCATGCCGATGAGGGCGCTCAGAGCGGCCAAGCCCACTCTCCGGCCGTTCACGTCCGCTTGGCGGGTATCTCCGGCGTATTGATCGCGCGGGGCGAGGTCGCCCGACCAACCTTGCAAGAACAGGCAGGGTGAGTTCGTCTCCGCCTCCAGCACCTCTCGCGCCGCGCCCACGTAATCCGGCGAGATGAGACGATTCTCCCAGCCGAGGGAAGTCGGATGGCACGCGTAGTGCAGGAGGGTTCCAACGATCTCTCCGGATGCGCGGGTGATCCGGCCGACGGCGAGCTCTCGACGAGGCTGAGAGCTTCCGTCGAACCCGACGATATAGCGCGCGCTCCCCGGTTCGGGTACGTCGCGCAGATGAGCCAGGTCGCAGGTGGTGACCGTCGTCTCGAGCACACTGGGTGCGGCAGCCTTGAGTGCCTCCTCCGTGGCGGCGATCACGGTCTTCGCCACATCCGCAAGGTACGGCGCCACGAGCTCGCCGCCGGGTAGGTTGGCATCTCCCAGGTGGGTGGTGGGTCCGGCGTGCGTGTGGGAGAGGCAGATGAGAAGGTTCGCCTCGGGCAGGCCGAGCGTCTCGATCACCGGGCGGCGTACGGCAAGCTCATCCCGCGGCGTGCGCCACCAGCCGAGATCGAGGCTCACCAACACGACCGGCGGCTCGGAGCGCTCCGTCTGAAACGTCATCACAGTCGCGGTCAGGGGCCGGTGCACGCCCTCGGCGACGTCGTGCGTCTGGGCTCCCCAGTTGCGATGCCGAATGCCGACGGGTGGCGTGATGTCGCGTCGGGCGATGCCGATGCGGCCGGCGAAAGATGGATGGCGATAAATCAAACGTCCCCCTTGAGGCGTGCGGTTCCAGGCTGGCGGCGTGCCGTGCTCACAGCGAGAGCCCCCCGTCCATCAGAAGCACGCTTCCGGTGGTGTGACGCACCCGAGGATCCACGAGGTGAACGACTTGGTGCGCGACTTCTCGTGGATCGATGAGGCGCCGGACGGGAACCCGCTCCTCGCAGGCGGCGCGCCGGCCCGGTTGGTCTCGAAACACCTGGGCGGAGACGCCGGCGTCGACGTATCCCGGGGCGACTTCGTTCACGAGGATGCCGTGCGGCGCCAGCTCCTTCGCCAAGCACTTCATGAGCATTCGAAGGCCGGCCTTCGCCGCGCAGTAGGCGAGGATCGAAGGGTCCGGAGCGTGGGCAGCCCAACTGCCCACGAACACGATTCGGCCCGATCGCTGCGCGGCGACCAACCGCCGTGCGGCGAGTTGCGCCGTGTGGTAGCCCCCCGTCAGGTTCACGCGCAGCTGGCGCTCCCAATCGACCGGATCCGTGTCCAGCGCGGAACCCAGCGTCACCACGGCGGCGTTGGGCACGACGATGGTGGGGAGGTCGAGGGCGGCCTCGGTCGCATGGAGCCATCGAGCGACTTGCTCACGGTTGCCGACGTCGCACCGTTCGTAGTGAAGCCGTTGCCCAAGGGCCTCGATCTCGGCGGGAAGGGTGCCGGCATCGTCGTGGACGTCGGCGACGGAGATGTCCGCTCCTTGGAGCGCCAGCTCCAAAGCGATCGCGCGACCGATGTCGCCGAGCCCCCCGGTGATGGCGGCGACTTGCCCGTTCAGCATCGCCGTCTCCGTAACGAGTCGAGAGGACGGGAAGCGCCTTGGACTGAGGTCACCAATCGCCCACCGACCCGTCGGCGTAGTAGGTGCGCTGGAGTATCTCCGGCTCGTACGGATGTTTGGCGACCTCGGACTCGTTGATCTCGATGCCGAGGCCGGGACGCCGGCCGGGCCGGCAGATGCGGCCTTCCCGCTCGACTTCGAAGCACTCGGTGACGCAGTCGGATCGCCACGGTACGTCGAGGTGGACCGACTCGCAGATGATGTAGCTGGGAGTCGCGAATCCGAGCTCGAGCGAGGCCGCGGTGGAGACCGGTCCCTGCGGGTTGTGCGGCGCCATCGAGACGCCGTGAGCCTCGGCCAAGGCGGCGATCTTACGAGCGGCGGTGAGCCCGCCGCAGTGGGTGATGTCGGGCTGCCACACCGACGCCGCGCGCTTCTCGGCCATCTCCTTGAACGCCCAGAAGGAGGAGAGCCGCTCGCCGGTGGCGATCGGCGTGACGACCGACCGCTGGATGGACGCGATCTCGTCCATGTGTTCCGGCCAACACGGTTCCTCGAACCAGTAGAGGCCGTACGGCTCAAGCGCTTTGGCGAAGAGGTGTCCCATGCGTGGCGATGGGCGGGCGTGGCAATCGACCATGATGTCCACGCCGGGCCCGACCGCCTCCCGCATCGCGGCGACGCACTTCTCCGCGTAATGGACCGGCTTCATCCCCTCGAGAGACATCGTCTCCGGCACGGCCATGGTCTTGAAGGCCGTGAAGCCGTCGTCCACGGCTTTCGAGGCGAGCTCGGCAAAGCGCTTCGCATCGGCCGGCGACGTCTCGTAGAAGTCCTCCATGCGCCCGCCGCCGAGGTGAGAGTAGAGGCGCACGTAATCGCGAACGGGGCCGCCCCAGAGCTGATGGCACGGCACTCCCAAGGACTTCCCGAGAATGTCCCACAGCGCGAGGTCGATCCCGCTGATCGCCGTCCCACGCACGATGCCGTTGCCGTGCCAGAAATGCTGGCGGTACATCGTCTGCCAAAGGTGCTCGACTCGGCGCGGGTCTTGGCCGATCAGGAGCGACTTGAGGTCCTCTAGTGCGCCGAGGACGGCGTGGGTGTGCCACTCGAGCGTGGCTTCGCCCCAACCCCAAAGGCCGTCTTGGTCCGTCAGAACCTTGACGAAGATCCAGTTGCGCATGCGCGCGTGGCAAACAAAGGTTTGGATGTCCGTGATCTTCATGAGCCGCGCCGCCCCAAGTGGTCTGACCAATTTACGATACACTCCCGGCATCTCCATTGCAAGGGGTCGACGGCATGCGAAACACCGCGCACGGCGAAGTCATCGAGCGAATCAAGGCGCTGCTGCGGGAGCAGGGGCTCGGGCCGGGCGATCGCTTGCCGAGCGAACGGACTTTGGCGGAGACGCTCGGAGTTAGCCGCGCGTCGGTCCGAGAGGCGATGAAGGCGTTGACGAACCTTGGGGTGTTGCAGACGCGCCATGGGTCCGGGACCGTAATCGCCGACACGAGCGCCTCGCTGCTGACCTCGTCGCTCGAGTTCCTGATCCTCTTCGATCGTCCGAGCGCGCTTGAGCTTTACGAAGCGCGAGAGCTGATGGAGGTGTTCCTCGTCCGGCGTGCCGCCGAGCACCGAACGAAGGAGGACGTCGAAAGCCTTCGCGACGCGCTGGCCGGCCTAGGGGACCGGGATGGGTACGGCGTAGCGAACGCGCGCTTCCACGGCGCCATCGCGGCGGCGGCTAAGCACCGCGTCGTCGAGCGAATGATGGCCAGCCTTGAACACGCGATCCGTGCCGCGGTCGAGGCGACACGCCTCGTGGTCACGGATCCCGAGGCTTCGTACGAGGTGCACGCCCAGATCGTGCAGGCGATCGCCGATCGAAATGGAGACGCCGCCGAGGCGGCGATGCGGGAGCATATGCGGATCGCCACCGACGAGTTGCGGCGCGTTCTCGGCTGAACGTCACCGAAACGTGTGACCAGGTACTTTTGCTGTGCCTCTCGCAATGCAGGAGCCGGTTGAGGGTCGATATCGACAAATTCTCAAGGCGCAATTCAGCGCCCTAAAGGAGACCGCCTGAGCCTGCCATGCACGCCTCGAACCCCTCCCGTGAAAGCTTGCCGCGCCTCACGATCCTAATCGTTGAGGACAACGCCGACGACGAGACCTTGACCCTGCGTGGCCTGCGCAGCACAGGGATCCCAATCAAGGTCAAGGTCGCGCGCGACGGCGAGGAGGCCGTGCGGGCCCTTGTCCCGAGCGAAGGAGACGCCGCACTGCAGCTGCCGCAGCTCGTGCTGCTCGACCTCAACCTGCCAAAGATCGGTGGATTGGACATCCTCCGACGAGTCCGGCAACACCCCTTTTGCCGGAACGTGCCGATCGTCTGTCTGACCAGCTCGGACGAGGAGCGGGACCTCATTCAGGCGTACGATGCCGGGGTGAACGGCTTCGTGCGAAAGCCGACCGAGTTTCTGCCGTACATCGAGTCCGTCGCGGCCACCGCCCGGTGGTGGCTCGAGCTCAACCGACAGTGCCCGCGGCACGACCGCATGGGAACGTCGGATTTCCAGCCGCTGGCCGGCGGATCGTAGGGTAGCAGGCGATCGAGGGAAGGGAAGTAGCGCCGGTGGGAAGCCACCGGTGAACGATGCCCTGGGTCTTGGCGACATAGTCGTCGTAATCCACCGGCTTGGTCACGTACTCGTTCGCGCCGAGCGCCAGGCACGCGTTCCGCTCGATCAAGTTGTCGGACGAGGTGAAGATGATGAAGGGAGTCTGCGCGAAGCGTGGATCGCGGCGGGTCAGGGTGAGCACCTCATCGCCGCACCGCTTCGGCATCTTGAGGTCCGAGATGATCAGGTCGGGAGTGATCCGAAAGGCGCCGGCCTCGTCCCCTAGGCCGAGCGCTCGGACCGCTTCGTCTCCGTCGTGCACCACCAGCAGCACGAGCGGCAGGTGGGAGTTGCGGAGCGCTCGCTGAACGAGTCGCTCGTCGTCTCGGGTGTCTTCGATGAGGAGGACCTTGTACGGCTCGGAAGAGAAGGCACTGACCATGGGTCACTCGACGGGGATGCTCCATTTTCGATCAATCCTGAGAGAAGTACCTATCGGCAGTTCTGTGTACAAGCTTCTCGGCACGCCATCGGTGCTTCGCTCCGAACGTCCAGGGTCATCGCGGCCGCTCCGGCGTTGTCACCGGGTTCAGTGGCTCGGCAGGAGATTGCGTCGTGGGCGACCTATGGCCGTCACTCGCGATCGGGATGCCGAAGCGAGGCAACGACCCGGGACTCCCGCGTCGTTGCCTCGGCCCGTCATCCGAGTTGGCGAGCCGCGTACTCGACGTGCGGCAGCCTCTCGGCGACGGTCGCTCGGATCGATGGGTCGTGTGCTTGGGCCACGCTCTTAAGGAGCGGCACCGCCTCCTTGAACCGCCTTACGTTCCGGTTAGCGAGGGCAAACCCGAGGTAGAAGCGGGCAAACTCATTAATGGGAGACACTGAAACGGCTCTCTGCAGGTGGTCAAGCGCCGATGCCTTGCTCTCCGCGCCAGACCCGTAGAAGAGGCGAAGTCCCGCTCCGATCAGAGCGACGCACCGGACGCTCGGGAGGTCATCCGATCGGAGAGAGACCTGCGGTAGCCCGGGACCGGCCTGCAGTTTCCCATGCGCAACCGCCTTTCGAAACGCTGCGAGTGCCTCCGCCTCGCGACCAGCCCACAGCAGTTCCTCTCCGTAGGCGACGAGGATCGCAGGATCGCTTTGCATGGTCGACGTAATCCCCGATGGTGGATTGACGAGGGTCTCCAGCGTGCGGAGGGCCTTCTGATGGAGGCCCCGGCTGACGTAGATCGGAGCCAAGTCCCTCAGCGTGAACATGTCTTGGGGAAACTGGGCCAGGAAGGCCTCGAGAGCCTCTTGGGCCTTCCCCAAGTCCCCCGCGCGCTTCGCCGCGACCACCGCTTGGTACGTCTTCTCGCGTTCTGCATCCATGATGATTTCCGCTGGACTGCGTCGCGCCAAAGGCGACTGCAGGAAGTACCCCTGCTGAACATCCCCCTTCAAGCGATAGTTGGTTCGGATAACGCCGTTGGGAGCGGGCAAGTGCTTCGCTGTAGCGAGCTTGGTGTCCTTTGCCCCCGTCGCTCCTTCGATCTTCATTCGGTTCCGCGCAGCCGAACGCACACGCGATTACAGCGATATGCGAGTGCCGCAACGCGCGGAGAACCAGCCGCTCGTCGTCCCGGGTGTCCTCGATCAGGAGGATCTTGTAAGGCTCGCGCGACGGCAGATCGACCATGGGGCACCCGACGGAGATGCTCCATTTTTGATCAGTCCTGGGAGAAGGACCAAGCGGCAGTTCTGTGTACAAGCTTCTTGGCACGCCATTTGGGCTTCGTTCCGAACGTCCAGGGTAATCGTGGCCGTTCAGGCGTTGTCACACCGTTCAGTCATTCGGCAGGATTGGCGTTGCGGGCGACCTCCGGCCGCCCCTCGCGACCGGGATGGCGAGGGGAGGCGACGACCCGGGACTCCCGGGTCGCTGCTTTGGCCCTTCATCCCAGTTGGCGAGCCACGTACTCGACGTGCGGCAGCTTCTCGGCGACGCTGGCTCGGATCGATGGATCTTTGGCTCGGACTACGCTCTTAAGGAACGGTAACGCCTCCTTGTACCGGCGGATGGTCGGGTGAGCCAACACATACCCCAGGTAGTACCGGGCAAACTCATTGCTAGGGCTGATTGAAACCGCCCTCTGCAGATGGTCGATGGCGGAAGACTCACTGTCCGCGTCAGACCCGTAGAAGAGGCGAAGTCCCGCTCCGATCAGCGCGACGCACCGGACGCTCGGGAGGTCATCCGACCGGAGGTTGACCCGAGGTAGGTCGGGGCCCGCCTGCAGTTTCCCGTGCTCTACCGCCGATCGAAATGCGGCGAGTGCCTCCGCCGTGCGACCTGCCCAGAGTAGTTCTTCTCCGTAGGCGACGAGGATCGACGGGTCAATCTGCATCGTCGAGACGATCCCCGCTGGTGGATTGACAAGGGTTTGCAGCGTGCGGAGGGCCTCCTCATGGAGGCCCCGGCTGACGTAGATCGGAGCCAAGTCCCTCAGCGTGAACATGTCTTGGGGAAATTGGACCAGGAAGGCCTCGAGAGCCTCTTGGGCCTTCCCCAAATCCCCCGCGCGCTTCGCCGCGACCACGGCTCGGTACGTATTCTCGCGTTCTGCGTCCATGATGATCTCCGCTGGACTGCGTCGTGCCGTAGGCGACTGCAGGAAGTACCCCTGCTGGACATCCCCCTTCAAGCGATAGTTGGTTATTTTAACGCCCTGGGAATCCGGCAAGTGCATCGCTGCAGTGGGCTTGGTGTCCTCTGCCGTGTCGCCGTTTCGTTCCACATACGGTTCCGCGCAGCCGGAGGCACACGCGATTACCGCGATACCGGTAAGCATCCTTTTCATTTGCGGGTTCCCCCCAAAGTTTCAACCAAAGCTTGACGATCCTCTAAGCCCAGATGATTCCCCTTGCTTAGGACTGCGAGTCGGTTCACACTTGATTGCGCTTGAAGCGCACCCAGGCCACCGGCTCCACCTAGCCCGGATGGGCCGCTTGGTCCCCCTCCCGGTGCGGTGCCAATCGCGTACGCCATGTCATCCCAGAATGGGTGCTCGCGATTGTCGATCTTGGCGCCTGGTGTGATCGCGCCGGGCGGAATTCCCGACTCGGGCCAAGGTGGCGCCTGCGTCTCGCTCACCACGCTCCAGTTGACTAACGCCAGCGGAGTCCAGTCCCCGAAGCCAGACTTGAACATGAGGTGTGTCTTGAACTGCAACTCAATCGAGCACTTGAATGGCCACCATGGGTCAGTATTCGCGTCCCAAATGCCCGGCGAGTCGTTGATCTTGTAGATCGCACCGGGAACCGCAGGCCAATACTGGTTTGGCGCGGGGAACTGGGGCCACCGTGAATCGAGGACCCAACCAGGGGCATCGAGCCCGCGCCAACCGTTCAGTTCCATGTAGCCCTTCACCAATTGCACGCTACAAAGCTCACCGGGGAGATCCGCCGGAGTGGCGGCCTGAACGTCGATCGTCATTCCGTACGGACCGTAGGAGGGATCACCGTTTCCAGCCATCACACCGATGATCTTCTGAGTCAGTGCCGTCTGGACGAACCGCAACTCGCCTTTATGAGCCGTCATGCTGTAGCTCGGCGCCGCTACCTTGATCAAGCTAGAAGCCTTCCCGCGTGCCGAAACGCCCGTGGCAGTGACTGTAAAGTTCCCCGTAACCGTATAATCGCCCTCAGTTGAGTAAATCCAGTAAGGGCTCTCACTGGTCAACATGTCGACGCTCACAGGAACCTTATGTCCATGATGCCAATCGGGACTGACGAAGAATTCTTGGAAGGTTGGGCCGGGTACGTTCCAGACAAAATCGGAGTACTGCAGTGGTATCGTGCTGTGGCTATGCCAGGACCCTTGATATAGGAATCGGCTGCCCTCTTCTTGAAGGACCGGGAGAACATACCGGCCGATGATGGTTCGGTTCACCGGAGCGCCGTTCCCAAACTTCAACCACACTGCCGTTGCCTCCGCTCGATAGCTGACGGAGGCCCCCATCGCCAAGACGGACGGCTGAGCCGCTGGATCTGTGGCGATTGCGGTTGCCTTTGGAGAGCACTTGCGGTCGAAGCTCGTTCCCGGGTTGTTCACGATCTCGACGAACGATCCGGATGACGTCAGCGAGCCATCGCCATCGTCAACGACGGGACTGCCGAGGCCGTTGGCACAGTCCCGAATGTCACCAGAAGCAACGGCGGTGCTCGTCTGACGCACCACGACGGTTTGGGGCGGGGGCTCGCCTGTCTCCGAGAACCACTGGAAATGTGCCGTGATTTGCCCGAGACACTTCGCGTTGCCTGGCCTGCCTGCAGCCCCTGCAAGTCCGCCGGGAAACACATCCTCTGAAACCGCGCCGCCTGCTCGACTTCCATCCTGCGTATTGTCGTATGACCCACTCGCCGAGGTGCCCATCGGACCAACTTGGCTCCAGGTTCCACCCGAGTACGTGACCTTGTAGTACCCGGCGTGGGCGGCTGAAACGAGGCAAATGGCTGCGATGCCGGCGGCAGTGAGGCGCCTCAGAAACGTCCGAACTGTGCTCGTACCAGGCAGTTGTACGTAGTGTCGTGACATAAGTGTATTTTAAGCCAGCTTAAGGCAAAAAGCAAGCTTGGTCATGTACTTGATCCTTATTAATGACACAATCATCGTCGAGTGCGTTCGGATCTAGGGCAGCACGACTTGACACGAGTGAGCAACGGCTTTCGCGGCATGTCGGCGAGCCCCTGCTTCCACGAACGGCACTTTGTCTATTTTTGCGTCTAACCGCCCCAATCGGTAAATCGTGGTCATGAGCCGCTCAAAAGCACGCCCCACGTAATCGAGGCGCCGAGGTGCTCCGCCGTGACGCGCAACGTAACGGGCATACTTCTATCGTGCCGTTCTCCGACAACTTCCAGTGGGGCGTCGCGACCGCCTCGTACCAAATCGAAGGCTCCCCCTACACCGCCGGAGGCGGGCGCAGCGTCTGGGATATGTTCTGCGAGCGACCGGGGGCGATCGCCGACGGCAGTAGTGGGGAAGTGGCATGCGACCACCACCGCCGCTTCCGCGAGGACGTCGCGCTGATGCGCGAGCTCGGCATCCCGAACTACCGGCTGTCGGTCGCGTGGCCGCGCGTAATCCCGGGCGGGGTCGGGCCGGTCCACGCGGAGGGGCTCGACTTCTACGACCAGCTCGTGGACGCCCTGCTGGCGGCCGGCATTCAGCCGCACGTCACGCTGTTCCACTGGGACCTGCCGTACGAGCTGTACCTTCGCGGCGGCTGGTTGAACCGCGACATCGTGGAGTGGTTCACCGACTACTCGCAGGCGGTGGTCTCGCGACTGGGAGACCGGGTCGCGAGCTGGATGACCCTGAACGAGCCGCAGTGCTTCATCGGGCTGGGGCAGCAGTCGGGCATCCACGCGCCGGGCGACAAGCTGAACTTCAAGGAAGTGCTGTTGGGCGGACACCACGCGCTCTTGGCCCACGGTCGGGCGGTGCAGGTAATCCGCGCCGAGGCGAAGCAGCCGGTCCGGGTGGGCTGGGCCCCCGTCGGCGCACCGAAGATCCCGCAGACGGACAGCGAGGCGGACATCCAAGCGGCGCGCAAGGCGACTTTCTCCACCACGACGAAGACGGTTTGGAGCAACGCCTGGTGGAACGATCCGGTCTTCTTCGGCAAGTATCCGGAGGCGGAGCTTGAGGTGTTCGGCAGCGACGCGCCGGTGCCGAGAGACGGCGACATGGAGACGATCTGCCAGCCGCTCGACTTCTACGGGGCGAACATCTACAACGCCCAGACCGTGAAGGCGGGGCCGAACGGGGAGCCGATCGAGGTTCCTCACCATCAGGGCATGGCCCGCACGATCTACCACTGGCCCGTCACGCCCGAGGCGCTGTACTGGGGAGCGAAGTTCTTCCACGAGCGGTACGGCAAACCGATCGTGATCACCGAGAACGGACTCGGTCTCTCCGACTGGGAGGCGCTCGATGGCAAGGTGCACGACCCGCAGCGAATCGACTTCCTGCAGCGCTACCTGCTGTCGCTGCGCCGCGCATCGGAGGACGGCGTTCCGATCGACGGGTACTTCCAGTGGTCGTTCATGGACAACTTCGAGTGGAACGAAGGGTATCGCTTCCGCTTCGGCCTGGTGTACGTGGACTACCTCGACCAGCGCCGCATCCCCAAGGACTCGGCTTACTGGTACCGAGACGTGATCGCCTCGAACGGCGCGAATCTCGATCCTGCTTAGGAGCCATCGCTTAAGCGAGATCGAAGAGCTTGCGTAGGCCGGTCGGAAGATCGGTCTGCGCGCGCCAGCCCATCTCTTCGCCGGCCCGGGCTGTGTCGGCGAAGAGATACCGCGCCTCTTCGCCCTTCGCGGGAATGAACTCGATCTCCGGCGTCCGCCCCGCGATCTTGCCGCTTAGCTGGACCAACTCAAGGAGCGACGTTCCGGTTCCCGTCCCCACGTTGATGGCTTGGCCCACGAGCCTAGAAGAGTCCAAGCATGCGAGGACTGCCGTCGCCACGTCTTCCACGTGAACGAAATCCCGCTTCTGTCCACCATCCCCGGTTAGGCGGATCGGCTCGCCGTGCCGGACGGCGTGGAGGATGCGGTTCACGATCTGCTGCGGCCGCCCACCGGAGCCGTAGACGTTGAAGATGCGCAGGCTCGCACCGCGAAGGCCGGTACGAGCGTGCGCGGTGAGGCAGTTCTCCACGTAGCTCTTCTGAATTGCGTAGAACGCCTTCCGGTTCACGGGAGCTTCCTCGTTCGAAGGAGCGTCGGCATCCCCGAGGTAGGTGGCGGTCGAAGCGAAGAGACACGGGATGTCGGCCGCTTTGCACGCCGCGAAGAGTCGAAGCGATCCGGACGTGTTTCTCTCGCTGGTGCCGATCGGGTCGGCCTCCGCGTCGGCGAAGGTGCCGCTCCACTCGAGGTGGACGGCATGGGTGCACCCGTCGAGGGCCTCGGTCACCGCCGTCGGTTCGTAGGTTCGACCTCGGATGTGCCGGTGTCCCGGACGGTGGAAGTCCCGGCCGTCGAGCACGGTGACGCGGTCTCCCCGCTCCAGGAGCTTGCCCACGACCGCCTGCCCCACGGTTCCCGCCCCACCCGTTACCAGCACGTTGCGCATCTCGCGATTCTCCCCCGCGGCACGGGCAAGACGCCCGCGCCACGGGGGAGAATCGCGAGATGAAGTTGGTTTGCGTCGGTCGGAACTACGCGGAGCACGCGCGGGAGTTGGGGAACGAGGTTCCGGAGGAGCCGGTGCTGTTCATCAAACCGGAGACGGCACTCTTGGAAGAGGGCGAGTCGTTCGTGATCCCTGCGTTCACGCAAGACGTTCATCACGAGATCGAGCTGGTGCTGCGAATTTCGCGCGAAGCGACGGGCGTTTCGTCCGAGGCGGCCCGGGGGCACTACGACGCACTGGCGCTCGGCCTCGATTTCACGGCGCGAGACGTGCAAGCCCGATGCAAGGCGAAAGGGCTGCCGTGGGAAATCGCCAAGGCGTTCGACGGCTCGGCGGCCGTCGGTCGGTTCGTGCCGATCCCGGAGGGGGAGATTGAGTTCTCCCTGACGAAGAACGGCGATCGGGTCCAGCACGGAACCACGAGCCAGATGCTCCACGGGTTCGACGCCCTGGTCAGCTTCGCCTCCCGCTACTTCACCCTAAAGCCGGGAGATCTGCTGTTCACCGGCACGCCGGCCGGGGTTGGTCCGGTTGCCTCGGGGGACGAGTTGGTCGGATACCTTGGCTCCGACGAAGGACTACGCCTATCGGTCAGATGACCCCTGAGACCGCCGGCTTCAGCCGGCAGGCAGCATCGTAATCACCCACCAGCCTAGGCTCACGGGACTCCCCTCTCCCTGGGAAAGGGAGAGGAGGATCCGCGATAGCCGTCGTGCTTCTGTAACTCCTAAGGCTGTCTGCCGGCTGAAGCCGGCGGTCCCTGGGGTTGGGGCCTAAACGCCGACGGGCGTCTTGACGGAACGGCCGACGGCTTGGGCGACGGCCGGGAGCTGCTCCATGAGCCGCTCATACGTCTCGATGGTGATGCTCTGGGCGCCGTCCTTGATGGCGTGGTCGGGATTCGGGTGGACCTCGATGATGAGGCCGTCCGCCCCCGCGGCCACGGAAGCCAGCGACATCGGCGAGACGAGCTCGCGCCGGCCGGTTCCCTGGGAGGGGTCGACCACCACCGGGAGGTGGGAGAGCGAGTTGATCGCCGGGATGGCGCTCAGGTCGAGCGTGTTGCGGGTGTACGGCTCGAAGGTCCGCACGCCGCGCTCGCACAGCATGATTCGCTCGTTGCCGCCGGCGGCGATGTACTCGGCGGCGAGCAGCCACTCCTCGAGCTTCGCCGTCATGCCGCGCTTTAGCATGACCGGCTTGCGCGTCTTGCCGACCTCGCTGAGGAGATCGTAGTTCTGCATGTTGCGCGTCCCGAGCTGAAGAATGTCGGCGTACTGCGACACCTCGTCGATCTTGCCGACGTGCATGACCTCGGTGACGACCTTGAGGCCGTACTGATCCGCGGCGGCCCGCATCAACTTGAGCCCTTCCACGCCCATGCCCTGGTAGGAGTAGGGCGAGGTGCACGGCTTGTAAGCCCCGCCGCGAAGCACTTTGGCTCCGGCGCGGGCCACGCGCTCGGCGGTGCGGAAGAGTCCTTCCTCGGTCTCGACGGTGCACGGGCCAGCCATCATCACGATCTCGTCGCCGCCGATCACGACGCCGTCGCCGAGATCGATGGTCGACTTGACGCCGCGGTTGTACTCCTTGGCCACGAACTTGTACGGCTTGGTGATGAGGATCACGTCCTCCACCGAGTCGTACGCCTTGAGCTGGTCCACGAAGTCGACCTTCGTGTGCTCCGATCCGCCGACCGCGCCGAGCACCGTCTTCTCGACGCCGAAGATCGGATTCACCTGGTAGCCGAACTCGATCAGCCGGTCGCTGATCTCTCGCACCTCTTCTTGGGAGGTGCCACCGCGGATAACGACGATCACGCCGTCACCCCGGTCTTCATGACGCTCTTCAGCTCTTCAACGAAAATGTTCATTTCCTCTTGAGTTCCTATGCTCACGCGCAGGCACGTCGGGTTCCCGAGTAGGTCGCCGGGGCGCGTGATGACGCCCTTGTGCAGGAGCGCCTGGTAGATCGGCCGCGTGGGCCGGTGGAAGTCCGCGTAGATGAAGTTGGCGTAGCTTTCGCAAGGCTCCGCCCCAACTTCTCTAAAGGCGCCGGCGAGGAGTTCAAGCCCTCGCCGGTTATGCTCCACCGTTATCCTCACGTGCTCATCGTCCTCGAGAGCGGCAATGGCGGCTACCTGTGCCAGCCGGTTGACGTCGAAGGGCTCTCTCGCCCGGTTCATCGCGTCGACGACTCGCTCCGAGGCGAATCCATAGCCGACGCGGATGCCGGCGAGGCCTTGCGCCTTGGAGAAGGTGCGAAGCCCGACGACATTCTCCCGTCCCGCCCGGATGTACTCCAGGGAGATGGGGAAATCGGAAAGGTGCATGGCGTACTCGTAGTACGCCTCGTCCAACACGACGACCACGGAGTCGGGGATGCGGTCCAGGAATCGGGTCACCGCGTCCCGCCGGACGATCGTGCCGGTTGGGTTGTTGGGATTCGCGATGTAGACGATCCGGGTGTTCTCGTTCACCGCCGCGGCCATCGCGTCCAGGTCGTGGACGTAGTGCTCGTCCAGCGGGATCTTCACGAGCTTCGAGGCGGCGAGGTGCGCCGATGCATCGTACCGGCTGAAGCCCGGGTCGCCCATCATCAGCTCGTCTTGGGGCTCGCTGAGGAACAGGATGCCGAGGAGGTGGATCAGCTCGTCGCTGCCGTTGCCCACCATGATCTGCGACATCGGGATCTCGAACTTGCCCGAGATCGCCTGCTTGAGCTCGAACGAAGCCCCATCGGGATACATGTGCATGCTCTCGGCCGCGCGCCGGACGGCTTCGATTGCGAGGGGCGACGGTCCGAACGGGTTCTCGTTGCTCGCGAGCTTCACCACTCGATCGAGGCCGAGCTCGCGCTTGACCTCCTCGATGGGCTTGCCGGGCACGTACGGCTCCATGCCAAGCACGTTCGGACGAATCGGGACCATTCGGCTATTGTGACCGGCGGAGGCGGGTTCCGGCGCGGTTGGAGTGGGTGGGCGAGGGGCACAGTTGGGTGGGGAAGGCCTTTGGGTGCCGAGTGTTGGGGCGACGGGAGTGGCGATTCAACCCGGAAGCCACCGACTTACGCCAAGACTCTATCATCCCGGGCGAAGCCGAGGGGTCTGACTGGAAGCCTTGACTACTCTCGGTCAAGCCGCGGCCTCGTTGCGTCCGTTGCGCCGTGGCGTGAGGTTCCCCCGGACGGCGCGAGGAGCGCCGCCTACACGCGCCTTCGCGCGTACCTACGCCAGGGTGGCGGCTTGATCGTGAGTAGCCAAGGCTTCTCGTTAGATCCCTCGGCTCCGCTCGGGATGACAGCCTTCCCCCATCCGAACTCCGAACGCCCCAATCCGGAACCCCGCTTTCAAATTCGGTGTTGATATTCACGGAGGTCAATCAGAAAAACCAAACGTGAACACACTCAGGACTGGAATTCTCTTGGCTGCCATCGGCGGCCTGGCGGTCTGGATCGGCTCCTACTTCTTCGGACCGCAGGGAGCGGTTATCGGTCTGGTTCTCGCGCTGCTGTTCCAGTCGATCAGCTTCTTCCAGGGGCATAAGATCGCGCTGAGCTTTGCTCGGGCGCAGGAATTAGCTCCCGGTGAGCTGCCGTGGCTTCAGGACGCGGCGGAGGAGCTCAGCCGGAAGGCGGGGATCCCCACGCCGAAGATGTACATCAGCCCGGATCCGCAGCCGAACGCGTTCGCCGCGGGGCGCAACCCCAGCGTCGCCGTGGTCTGCATCAACGAGGGTTTGATTAACGCGATGGGGCGGCGCGAGGTGATCGCGGTGCTGGCGCACGAGATTGGGCACATCCGGAACCGCGACACGCTCATCATGACGGTCGTCGCGGCTTTCGCGACCTTTATCTCGCTCCTCGCCAACATCGCGTGGTTCCTGCCGCGAGGCGACAACGAGGACCGAAATCCGATCTCGGACATCCTGGTGATGCTGCTCGCGCCGATTTCGGCGACGCTCATCCAGATGGCCGTTTCGCGAACGCGCGAGTTCGCGGCGGACCGCACGGCGGCGGAGCTGATGGGCGAGCCGACCTCGATGATGAACGCGCTCGCGTCGCTCGAGCGGGGCACGCACCGGGTTCCGAGCTACACCGCGCAGCCTGCGACGGCGCACATGTACATCGCGGCGCCGTTCACGGGAGGCGGGCTCATGAAGCTCTTCATGACGCACCCGCCGATCGAGGAGCGGATCGCGCGACTCGGTCAGCTGCGCCCATAACCGGCTACCCTGCGCGGGATTGCGCTCGATGTTACAAAAGTCGCCGCCCCAGCGTATGCAGGGGCGGCGACCGGTATTTTTGCCGGACTACGGAAAACCCGGATTCTCCTCGCCCCACGGCTTGCCAACAACCGTGTATGGTCACGAACGAAAAGGTGAGTCGCCCCCGTCCTCGCAAGGAACCGGGGTCTGGCCGCATTTTTGTCGGCGGGCTCGACTCGCTGGTCTAGAATGATCGGACACGGTTGGCCCGGCCACCGTAAACCCCGTCCGGGTGGAAAGAACTCAACATGGCGTTGCCGCGAAAACCGATGGTCCAGTACCTGCTGGAGAAGGGCTACCTTAAGCAGGAACAGTTCGCCGAGGCACAGAAGGTCCAGCAACAGACGGGCCAAGCTCTCGATCGCGTCCTGATCTCCCTCAACATGGTTGGGGAGCGAGAAGTGCTGCAAGCGAAGGCCCAGGAGATGGGTTATGCCTTCGCCGACCTGGATCGCGTTCAGATTGACTCGAGCGCGCTCAACGTGGTCAAGGAGAACATCGTCCGGACGCACAGCGCGATTCCCGTCAAGAAGGACGGGACGAACCTGTGGGTCGCGATGTCGAACCCGGCGAACATCGTGGCGCTGGACGACATCAAGATGGCCTCCGGCTGCCGCGTCATTCCCGTCGTCGCCGTTCCCGGCGCGATCGAGGATGCGATCAAGAAGTACTACGGAGGCGGTGCCGTCAACGAGGCGACCGCCGCGTCCGGCGGTGGAGCCGCGGCGGCAATGGCCGCGGCGGCCGCGCCGGTGCCGGGCCAAGGCATCGCGGACATTCGGACCGCGATCGCGCAGGCCGGCGTCCAGCGGAGCCGCGAGGACGACTCGGACGCCGAGGCCGATGCCGAGAAGATGGCGGAGCAGGCTCCGATCATCAAGCTGGCGAACGCGCTGATTCAGCAGGCGATCACCGACCGCGCCTCGGACATCCACGTGGAGCCGCAGCAGCGCGGCGTCCGCGTCCGGTACCGCATCGACGGCGTGCTCCAGGAAGCGATGACGATCCCGCGGAACCTCATGGCTCCGCTGATCTCGCGCTTCAAGATCATGGCGGACATGAACATCGCCGAGCGGCGCGCTCCTCAGGACGGCCGTATCGAGGTTCGCCACACCGCCAAGGAATACGACCTTCGCGTCAGCTCGATCCCAACGCCTTTCGGCGAGAAGATCGTTATGCGTATCCTCGACAAGTCCAGCACGATGGTGGGCTTGGAGAAGATCGGCTTCACGGAAGAGAACCAGATCAAGGTCGAGGAACTCTGCTCCCAGCCGAACGGCATGTTCCTCTGTACGGGCCCCACGGGTTCGGGCAAGACGACGACCCTCTACTCGGTTCTCAACAAGCTCAACACCGTCGGCGTCAACATCGTGACCGCCGAGGATCCGGTCGAGTACCAGATCGGTGGCATCGCCCAGGTCCAGATGAACCGCAAGGCGAACCTGACCTTCGCCACCGCCCTCCGCGCCTTCCTCCGGCAGGACCCCGACATCATCATGGTCGGTGAGATCCGAGACCTTGAAACGGCGGAAATCGCCGTCGAGGCGGCGCTTACGGGCCACTTGGTGCTCTCCACGCTCCACACGAACGACGCGCCTTCCGCAACTCTCCGTATGGCGGACATGGGCGTCGAGCCGTACCTCATCGCCGCGACGCTGATGGGCGTCCTCGCCCAGCGCCTCGGCCGAAAGATCGATCCGGACAACCGTGAGCCGTATGAAGTGCCGGCCGCCGACCTCCGGCGATTCGGCTTCGGCTTCACGGACCCCGCCGAGAACGTCACGCTGTGGCGCGGCGTTCCGGCCGAATCGAACCGTATGACCGGTTACCGGGGTCGAACGGGCATCCACGAGCTCATGACGATGAACGCGGAGATCGCCGAGCTCGTCGTGCGCCGTGCCCCGCTCAACGACATCAAGGAAGCCGCGAAGGCGAATGGAATGAAGGAGCTCCGAGAGGACGGCCTTGGCAAGGTTCTCTCCGGCGTGACCGACCCGTCCGAGGTCATGCGCGTCGTCTTCACCGCTGGTTACTAATCGAGAAACGACTCATGCAGCCGAACAATTACCCGCCACAAAATCCCGGCCAGCCGCAGCAGCCGGCGGCGCCCCGCCCCGGTGTGGGCGGACTGCCGCCGATGCCCAACATGCCCGGAGCGGGCCTCCCCGGAATGCCGGGCCTGCCCGGAATGCCCGGGATGGGCAACAACAATCCCTTCCCGCAGGAGAAGCCTGAGGAAGAGGAGCCGAAGGGGCCTCCGGTACCGCTTGACGACCTCCACATCGACGAGCTTCTGCACGTCGTGGTCGACAAGCAGGCGTCGGACCTCCACATCTGCCAGGCCTCGCCTCCCGTGATTCGCCTCGACGGCAAGCTGACGCGACTGAACTACGAGTTGTTCACGCCTCAGCAGTGCCAGCGGATGCTGTACGAAATCCTCTCGGACGACAACATCCAGAAGTTCGAGACCACCCGTGAGCTCGACTTCTCGTACCAGCTCCCGCGCCGCGCCCGGTTCCGTGTGAACCTGTATCGCGACAAGGGTGCGGTCGCCGCCGCCTTCCGGCTCATCCCGCAGAAGATCCCGACGGTCGAGCAGCTGAACCTTCCGCCGCTCCTCAAGCAGCTCTGCGAGAAGCCGCGCGGCCTCATCATCGTAACGGGTCCCACGGGTTCGGGTAAGTCGACGTCGCTCGCGGCGATGATCAACCACATCAACACGAACCACGCGCACCACATCATCACGATCGAGGACCCGATTGAGTACCTGCACGAGCACAAGCAGTCGGTGATCAACCAGCGCGAGGTCGGCTCGGACACCCTGAGCTTCCTCAACGCGCTGCGCGGCTCGCTCCGTGAGGACCCGGACATCCTGCTCGTTGGTGAAATGCGCGACATGGAGACCATCTCGCTCGCGGTCACCGCGGCCGAGACCGGTCACCTTGTCTTCGCCACGCTCCACACGAACAACGCGGCGGAGTCCGTCGACCGAATGATCGACGTCTTCCCCCCAGGACAGCAGGAGCAGATCCGCGTTCAGCTCTCGAACAACCTGGTCGCGATCATCTCGCAGCAGCTCCTCAAGCGAGCGAACGGCGAGGGTCGCGTGCCGGCGAATGAGATCATGATCGCGAGCCCCGCGATCCGCAACCTCATCCGTGAGGCGAAGTCGCACCAGATCACGTCCATGATCCAGACGAGCGGAAACATGGGCATGGTGACGATGGACCAGTGCCTGCGTGACCTGTACCTGAAGGGTGCGATCACCCTCGAAGATGCGATGTCTCGTTGCCAGAATCCGGAAGAGCTCCGGAAGATGATCAACACGATGACCCCCGGCGGCCCCGGTGGCCCCGGAGGCGCTCCGGCAGGTGCGCCCCCGCGACGGTAAGACGGAGAAGCGAACATGCCTGTCTACAGCTACACGTTTCGCGACGCGACCGGCGGTGTCCAGAAGGGCACCGCGGACGCCGAAAGCGAGGACATTCTAAGAAAGAGGTTTGAGGAGCAGGGCCTAACGATCACTGAGATTCAGATGATCAAGGCCAAGTCGGCCAAGCAGAAGCAGTACGGCAGGGTCAAGCTCACCAACCTCTCGGTCTTCTGTCGCCAGTTCTCGACGATGGTCGACGCGGGCGTGTCGCTCGTTCGGTGCCTCGACGTTCTGTCGCACCAGACGCAGGACGCCAAGCTCAAGAAGATCCTCGTCGACATCGGCGAGCGCGTCGAGTCGGGTGAAAGCCTGTCGCGTGCGATGCAGCGACACCCGCGAACCTTCTC